>Ga0066677_10000297_pt1 | contig 17007 bp, 10 predicted proteins | sample GraSoiAngelo_126_FD_62299 | JGI IMG/M metagenome (GOLD analysis project Ga0066677, IMG submission 62299) | Grasslands soil microbial communities from the Angelo Coastal Reserve, California, USA - 14_0927_09_20cm | ecosystem: Environmental > Terrestrial > Soil > Grasslands | place: USA... | reverse complement strand
TCGATGCCGGCATCGGTCAGCGACGAGACCGGCAACGCGTCGAATTCGCGCGCGTTCCATCGCGCTGGCAGGTCCGCCTTGCTGGCAACGACTACGCGCGGCCGCCCCGCAGTTGCTGCGAGAAGTTCGCGATCCGATTCCACGAGAGCGGCGGATCCATCGAGCACGACAACGAGCACGTCGGCGACCTCGCGCGCTTGACGTGCGCGCGCGATCCCTTCCTCCTCGATCGCATCAGCCGCCTCGCGGTGCACGCCCGCGGTGTCGACTACGGTGAATGGCACACCGCCGATGTCGACGCGCTCGGTCAGCAGATCGCGGGTCGTTCCTGCAATCTCCGTCACGATCGCGCGCTCGCTGCCGGCGAGCCGGTTGAACAGGCTCGACTTGCCCACGTTGGGACGACCCACGACGACCGCCGTCAGGCCCTCGCGGATCATGCGCCCGCGCTTCGCGTCCGCGAGCAACGCATCGAGCGCGGAGACGATCGCGCCCATCTCCCGCGACGACTCGTCACGGGTGATGAAGTGGTAGCCCTCGTCCGGGAAATCCAGCGACGCCTCGAGCCGTGCGATCAGATCGAGCAGCCTCGCTTCCATCGACGCGAGGCGGGCGGTCAACGTACCCTGGAGTTGATCGAACGCGACACGCGCCTGCAGCGGCGTCACCGCATCAATCAAATCCCTCACCGCTTCCGCCTGCACGAGATTGATCCGGCCATTCAGGTACGCGCGCAACGTGAACTCGCCGGGGTTGGCGACGCGTGCTCCCGCACCGAGCCCGGCTCGAACGATCGCATCGAGGACGAGGGGACTTCCATGCGCGGAGATCTCGATGACGTCTTCGCCGGTATAAGAGTGGGGGGCCGGGAAGAAGGTGACGATCGTCTCGTCGATTCCATCACCATGCTCGTCCACCATGCGCGCCAACGTCGCATGTCGCGGCGCGAACGAGTTGCGCCGCGCGAGACAGGACGCGATGGAGGCGGCCGCGGATCCGCTGATCCTGACGACCCCGAGACCGCCGCGCCCGGGCGGCGTGGCAATCGCGACGATGGTGTCTTCTGTGGAGAACAAGGCTTCAGGCTCCAGGCTCCAGGCTTCAGGGTTAGGATCCCCGCACCCCGCACCCCGCACTCCGCACCCCGATTCAGCGTTTCGTCGAAATAATCACCGTCTTGAGAAATGCATCGCCGATGCTCTCGGAGGTGACCTCCGGATCCTCGGCAACAGTCAGGTGCACGAGGCGCCGCGCGTACGGGTTGAGCGGGCCCATTTCCTGCGGCGTGCCCGACGTCTTCGCCTTCTGCATCATGAAGCGCGCCATCTCACGAAGCTCGCCGTCCTTCGCGCGCCGATAGCCCATGCAGTCAATGACGAAACTGCGGTCGTCTTTCAGGTCGCGGCGGAAACCGGTGTTCACGATCTGCTGCAGCGCTTCGAGTGCTTCCGCCTTGCGCCGGAGCAGCATTTCGCCGCCTTCTCCGGACAGATCGATCCGAATGCCGTCTGGCGTGTCATGAACCTGCACGGCCAGCGGCAGGCCCATCGCCGCGAGCACGTCCTTCAGAAACCCGGAGACACGCGCCTGCACGTCCATCAGCGATTTCCTTTCGCCTGGTCGGTGCGGCCGCCGCCGACGCGCTTCACGCGCCGCTCTGCCGGAGGACGCACCGTCCGCTGCGGCGCCGGGCCGATCAAGCGGTTCGTAATCATCTGCTGGCCGATGCCCCAGATGTTGCTCACCGTCCAGTAAATCACCAGGCCGCTGGCGGCCCAGAGGAACATGGTCGTCATCACGACCGGCATGACCATCATCATCTTCTGCTGCACCGGATCCGCCGTCGATGGCGTCATCCTCTGCTGAATCATCATCGTCACACCCATGAGCACGGGGGTGATGAAAAGCGGATCGTGTGCGGAGAGATCGTGGATCCAGCCGATGAACGGCGCGCCACGCAGCTCGATCGCAACCGACAGCATCGCGTAGAACGCGAAGAGCACGGGCAGCGTCAGGAGCATCGGCACGCATCCGCTCGCGGGGTTCACGCCCCGCTCGCGATAAAGATTCATCAGCTCGACGTTCATCTTCGAGCGGGCGGGATCGCTCATCTTGAGCTTCGCGTAGCGATCCTGGATTGCTTTTACTTCCGGCTGCACTTCCTGCATCTTGCGCATCGACACGACACTCTTATGGCGCAGCGGGAACATCACCATATTGATCAGGACCGTCAGGATGATGAGCGACCAGCCGTAGTTGCCGACGTAGCCGTTGATCCACTTGAGCGAGCGAAGGAGCGGCACCACCAGCCAGTCGAACCTGCCGAAGTCGATGGCCTTACTGAGGTCGTGATTGACCGCGATGAGGTTGTCGATGTCTTTCGGACCGAAGAAATACGTCTCGTCCCGCGGAGGCGACGGAAACCGCGCGGACCACGAGACGTAATGTGCGCCCTCGGGGACGCCCGCCACGGCAACCGTGAGCGACTGGTATGTGACGCGCAGCGGCTGTTGCTTGGGCGCGACCAGCGCCGCCAGAAAATAGTGGTCGTCGACCCCCGCGAACCCGAACGTGCCTTCCTGCACCGGCTGCGCGGGAATCTTATCGACTCCGAGGCGCGACACTTTTCCGTCCCGGTAGAAGACTGGCTGTGGCGCCGGGTTATAAGTGCGGGACTTCTGCACGATCCCGCTGCCGATCGCCGGTCCCCACGCAACCGTGATTGGCAGGGCCTGACCGGCGCGCTTCAGGTCGGCCGTGACTCCAATCGAATACGGGCGATCGGCGGTGAAGGTGAAGATTTTCCGCGCCTCGATCTCGCTTCCATCCTTCAGATCGAATTGCAGCGTGCGCGTGCCCGAGTCAATCGACAAGGCGTCGGCGCTCGGTATGAACACCGCGGACTCCAGCGTATTGGTGACCGCGGGGTCATCTGTGGTGAGCGTTAATGGCAAGGGCGTCGCCGGAGGGGCATGCGTGGCCACGAGCTCGAGAGGCTCGCCACCCGCATCACGATACTTCTTGAGCCGCCAACTCTTCAGCGCTGCGCCGCGAGTCGTAAATACGGCCCGGATCGCCGCGTTCTCAACCACGATGTCCCGCGCGTTGACGTCCGCCGTGTTCGCAGCCGTAGCCGGGGGAACCTGCCCGGAGACGGCTTCAGCGGGAAGCGCCGGCGTGGGCTGCTGCGCTCCGCCCGCCGAGGGGTTCGTGGCTCCCGGCTGGCCCGTTGCCGCGGGTTTCGGTTCAGGCGGAGGCGGAAAGAGCAGCTGGTATCCGTACAGGACCACGAAAGACAGCAACACAGCGAGGAGGACGCGTCGTTCCATCGAAGTCGTCAGCGCGATTTGTCAGGCGTCGGAACAGGATCGAGCCCGGATTGGGCAAGCGGATGGCACCGTGCGAGCCGTCCGACTGCGAGCGCCATCCCGCGCACCGCACCGTGTACATGAATGGCCTCTCTCGCGTATGCAGAGCACGAAGGGACGAATCGGCATGACCCTCCGAGGAACGGCGAGAGCAGCAGTTGATAGAGCCGGATGAGGGCGAGCGCGAGACGAGCGCCTGGTGTCATTGCTTTGACGGGACGCGAAAACGCTTGAGGGCTGATTCGAAATCCTGCTCGAGCGCTGGCCTGGACGCCTCCAGCAGCGCCGTTTTCGGAATAACGACCAGATCGACGGGGCCAGCGTCGCTTGACGTGCGAAACATCTCTCGAATCAGGCGTTTAGCCCTATTCCTCACGACCGCGCCGCCAAGTTTCCGCGAGGCGACGACCCCGAGCCGGGCCGTCGGCCCCTGGCCCGGTGCCGCTATGACTGTGAGAAAACGGCCGTGAGAACGCCGCCCCGCATCGAAAACGCGCTGGAACTCCCCGCGCCGTCGCAGCCGCCGGGCCGGTGGAAGAGTGTGGGACGGCATAAAGACACTTACGCGGCCGGCCTCGCGGCCGATCTTCAGCGGGACGCAGTGACGGCCAGGCGCTTGCGACCTTTCGCCCGCCGGCGCTTCAGCACATGCCGCCCGTTCTTCGTGGCCATCCGCACGAGGAATCCATGAGTCTTCTTGCGATGGCGACGGTTCGGCTGAAATGTACGTTTGCCCTTCATGACTTTTGGAATCCCCTGCAGTGGTTCTGAACAGAGCGGAGAAACTGAAATAGTAGCGAACCGCCGACGTGAGTGTCAATTGCGGGCGGTGCCGGGTGGTCCGGTTTGTGCGGGGTGCGAGCCCTATGGTACTGTCCGTTCCCCGCAGCGGACGTTGGGTCAGCCCCCGAAGTTTTCCACAACTGTGGAAAAAATTGTGGAAAAGCGAGGGCGAAGGTCCAGAGAACCGTGTGTCGTCCGTGAAAATGTCTGATTTCACCGAACAATAGCTGCGAAAAGTGAATTCCTTGGGGCGAAAGTCGGGCACGTGAATATGACGGGCACCAATCTCTGGGACCAGGTCCTGTCCCGCATTGAAACCAAGGTCAACCGGCACAGTTTTTACACCTGGTTCAAACCGACGCTGTATGTCGATGAGCGGGAGGGGGCACTCCGTGTGCGGGTGCCGAACACCCTTTTTCGCGATTGGCTGACAAAACACTATTCCGCCGTCATCGACGAGGCGCTCACCGAAATCCAGCGGCCAGGCACTGAGATCGCCTTTGTAACGGAAGACTTTGCGGTGCCACCGCCCGTTCCCGAGGCGACGGTGCGGGAGATAGAACCCGAAGACGACGCGGAGGGCGAAGCGGCACGTCTGAGCCCGCGTTATTCGTTCGACACGTTCGTCGTCGGTTCCTCCAACCAGTTCGCACATGCGGCGTGTCGCGCCGTCGCGGAGGCGCCGTCGCGCTCCTATAACCCGCTGTTCATCTACGGCGGCGTCGGCCTGGGCAAAACCCACTTGATGCATGCGATCGGCCATTACGTGGTCACGCACCTGAAGAACTTGCAGCTCACCTACATCTCGTCAGAACGCTTCATGAACGAGATGATCAATGCGGTTCGTTACGATCGCGTCCTTGATTTTCGCGAGCGATACCGCAGCGTTGACGTGCTGCTGGTTGACGACATCCAGTTCCTTGCCGGCAAGGAAGGAACGCAGACCGAGTTCTTTCACACCTTCAACGCGCTCTACGATTCACAGAAGCAGATCGTCATCAGCAGCGACTGCCCGCCGCACGAGATCCCGCAGCTCGAAGAACGACTGCGCTCGCGGTTCGAGTGGGGACTCATCGCCGACATCCAGTCGCCGGATCTCGAGACAAAGGTCGCGATTCTCAAAAAGAAGGCGGAAACCGAGGGCATTCCGCTGCCCGACAACGTTGCCATCTACATCGCCGGCAAGATCAAATCGAACATCCGCGAGCTCGAGGGATCGCTCATCCGCCTGATTGCCTATGCGTCGCTCACCGGCCGGGAGATTTCTCTCCCGCTCGCCCAGGACGTGCTGCGCAACATCCTGCAGAACGACGAGCGCGCCGTCACAATCGAGGGCGTGCAGAAAGCGGTCGCCGACCACTACTCGCTGAAGCTCGTCGAGCTCAAGTCGAAGAACAATTCGAAGTCTGTGGCGATGCCGCGGCAGATAGCGATGTATCTTTGCAAGGCGCTGACGAGCGCTTCGCTGCCGGAGATCGGCAGGAGCTTCGGCGGCAAGCATCATTCGACTGTCATTCACTCGATCCGCAAGATTGAGGATCTCCGTCAGAAGGATGGAGATTTCAACACACTTATCAACAGCTTGATGGAGTCGTTCCGCTGAGCAGCGGGGAAGTTTTCCACACCTCGCTGTGGGAAGACCTGTTGATGGGCTGCGGTCATGGACGGGCCCGGAAATTTGCACAAAAGCGCCTCGAGAAATCAGCTGTCGCCGTTGAGATTTCTCCACAGCGTAAATGTCACATTCTGAAGGACTAATCGACGAAATTTAGCTTTTCAACAGGACCTCTTTCTTGTTATAATTCTTCGTTTCTGATTTCTCTCTCCTAAATTACTGAGAACACACCATGGAATTGGTCGTCCGGAAGACCGATCTGCTGCGCGAACTGCAACTCTTCCAAGGCATCGTTGAACGCAAGAACACGATCCCGATCTTGGCGAACGTGTTGCTCGAAGCCAACGGCGCTGAAGTGAAGATGCTCGCGACCGACCTCGAGGTGGGGCTCCGCAGCAAATGCACCGCGACCGTCTCCAAGGGAGGATCGCTCACGCTTCCGGCGAAGAAACTCTACGAGATCATCAAGGCTCTGCCTGAAACGGACGTCCGCATCGAGGAAGACAAGGGGGGCGTCAAGGTTGCCGCGGACCGGTTCGACTCGAGGATGCAGACGCTCCCGCGCGAAGATTTTCCGACGCTTCCGGAAGCGAGCGGCAGTTACAGCGTCACGCTGTCGCGCGACGTGCTGCGGCAGATGGTGTCGAAGACACAGTTTGCCATTACCGGGGAAGACACGCGCTACTTCCTGAACGGCGCGCTGTTCATCCAGCGTCCCGAGTCAATGAGCCTGGTCTCGACGGACGGTCACCGGCTCGCGCTGATCACGGTGTCGCGTGAGAAGGGCAACAACAAGCTCAAGGTCGACGAGGATCGCGTCATTCTGCCACGCAAGACGCTGCTGGAACTCGGGCGCCTGCTGGCGGAAACCGACGGCGACATCCAGTACGAGCGCGGCGAGAACCACCTGTTCTTCGAGCTGGGCGGCCGCCTCCTGATTTCGCGGATGATCGACGGCCAGTTTCCGGCCTTCGAGCGCGTCATCCCCAAGGGCCACGACAAGCGGGTCGAGTTCGATCGCGATCGGCTGACGAGCGCGGTCAAACGCGTCGCGCTGCTCTCGAACGAGCGTTCGCGCGCGGTGAAATTTCAAATGGACAATGGCAAGGTGGAGATCGCATCCAGCAGCCCCGAGTTCGGCGAGGCGAAGGAGATCCTCATGGTCGATTACGCCGCCGCGCCGGTCACGATTTGTTTCAACGCGCAGTACGTCCTCGATTTTCTCGGCGTGGTCGAAACCGACACGGTCTCTCTCGAATTCAAGGACGAGATGAGTCAGGCCGTTTTGAAGCCGATCGGCGCGGACGGCTACGACTACACGTATGTGATCATGCCGATGCGAATCTGACGGATGTGGTGATTGCGGGATTTCGTGATCTGGTGATTCACAAATCAACCATCACCAAATCAGCGAATTGCCAAATCACAAAATCTATTGAATGGCTGAACCGAACGAACCAAAAGAACAGCACCCCGCGCGCGAGCACCTCCAGGGGGCACCGAACGATCCGGCTGCATCGGTTGCGGGCAACGGGAATGGCGCCGGTGCCGACGATTACAGCGCGGACAACATCAAGGTCCTGGAAGGCCTGGAAGCCGTCCGGAAGCGACCCGCCATGTACATCGGGTCGACCGGCGCGCCGGGACTGCACCATCTCGTCTACGAGGTCGTCGACAACTCAATCGACGAGGCGCTCGCCGGATTCTGCGACCAGGTCAACGTCACGATCCACATCGACAATTCCGTGACCGTCATCGACAACGGCCGCGGCATTCCCGTCGATCGCCATGCGAGCGGACGCTCGGCAGCGGAGGTCGTATTGACGGTGCTGCACGCGGGCGGCAAGTTCGATAACGACAGCTACAAGGTGTCGGGCGGACTTCACGGCGTCGGCGTGTCCGTCGTCAACGCGCTGTCGGAGGTTCTCGAGCTCGAGATCTGGCGCAACGGCCACGTGTATAAGCAGACCTACGAGCGTGGCAACCCGACGGCGGACATCGAGGTCACCGGAACGACGAAGAAGCGCGGCACCAAGGTCACGTTCAAGGCCGACACACAGATTTTCGAAGTCACGGAGTTCAGCTTCGATACCCTCGCGCAACGTCTGCGCGAGCTGGCGTTTCTCAATGGCGGCGTCACGATTACGATCGACGACGAGCGCGACGGCAAGGCGCACAAGTTCCTCTACGAAGGGGGCATCGTCTCGTTCGTGCAGTACCTGAACCAGAACAAGTCGCCGGTCAACGACAAGCCGATTTACATGCGCGGCGAGAAGGACGGCATCGATGCCGAGATCGCGCTGCAGTGGAACGACGGCTATGCCGAAACGTTGTATTCGTTCGCGAACAACATCAACACGCATGAAGGGGGCACGCATCTCTCGGGCTTCCGATCCGCGTTGACGCGCACCATCAACTACTACGCCGGCAAGAACAACCTGACCAAGGATCTGAAGGACGCGACGATCAGCGGCGACGACATTCGCGAAGGGCTCACCGCGGTCATCAGCGTCAAGATTCCGCGGCCGCAGTTCGAAGGGCAGACGAAGACGAAGCTCGGAAACACGGAAGTGAAGGGCATCGTCGAGGCGATCGTCAACGACAAGCTCGGCGCGTTCCTCGAAGAGAATCCCAACGTCGCGAAGCGCGTGATCGCGAAGGCAGTCGACGCGGCACGCGCACGCGAGGCTGCGCGCAAGGCGCGCGATCTCGTCCGCCGCAAGGGAGCGCTCGACAGCAGCGCGCTGCCGGGCAAGCTCGCCGACTGCCAGGAGCGCGATCCGGCGCAGAGCGAAATCTACATCGTCGAGGGTGAGTCCGCCGGCGGCTCCGCCAAGCAGGGGCGCGACCGGCGCTTCCAGGCGATCCTCCCGATTAAGGGCAAGATCCTCAACGTGGAGAAGGCGCGCTTCGACAAGATGCTCAGCAGCGACGAGATCAAGACCATGATTGCGGCGCTCGGCACCGGCATCGGCGCCGAAGACTTCGATCCGGGAAAGCTCCGCTATCACCGCATCATCATCATGACGGACGCGGACGTCGACGGATCTCACATCCGGACGCTCCTTCTCACGTTCTTCTATCGGCAGATGCGCGCGCTGGTCGATTCGGGGTACGTGTACATCGCGCAGCCGCCATTGTTCCGGGCGAAGCGGGGACGAAGCGAGCACTTCATCCGCGACGAGCGGGAAATGGAGAACTGGCTGATTCGCCGCGCGGTCGAGTCGCGGGTCGTCGTGCTGCCGGACGGACGCGAAGTCTCCGGCGCGGATCTCGAGAAGACGCTCGAGCGGCTGGGACAGTTCCGCAAGTACCTGCAAGTCGTCGAACGCCGCGGCCCGACGCGCGACGTCATCACTGCGCTGCTCGATCGGGGTGCCCCGCGCGTCGACAAGAGCTTCTTCACGGACAAGGCGCAGCTGCAGGCGTTCGCCGATTCGCTCACCAGCCCGACGCGTTCCGCGAGCCTGCATCCGGACGAAGAGCACCAGGCCTTCAGCATCGTGATCGAGGATCGCAGCGGCGGTTATCCGCGTCACCATCGGATCGACCTGGACTTCGTTTCCACGAGCGAGTTCCGCACGCTGGCTGCGAGCTACCAGGACGTGAAGGGCGTCAAGGGGCCGATGGTCGTCAAGACGACCGGGGCGACCGACGTCGAAGACACGTCGGCGGACGAAGCTCCGCAGGCCACGGCGAACGACACGGCGATCGGCGGCGCTCCGCTCGATGCGGCGACGAAGCTGGCCGCCGAGCCGAAGCTGCCGGACGCCAGCTCTCTGCCCGCTGCGGTGAAGGCGGTCGCGAAAGGCAAGGACTCGGAGGTGCGCGTCGAATCGCTCGACGATCTCGTCGAGTTCTTCACCGCCGCCGGCAAGAAGGGCGTCACGATTAACCGCTACAAGGGACTCGGGGAAATGAACCCGGATACGTTGTGGGAAACCACGATGAACCCGCAGAAGCGCACGCTGCTCCAGGTGAAGGCGGAAGATCACACCGAGGCGGACTTGATGTTCACCACCCTGATGGGCGATCAGGTCGAGCCGCGAAGAAAGTTCATCGAAGACAACGCACTCGACGTGAAAAACCTCGACATCTAAACAGGTGCTCGGTGCAAGGCGCTCCGGGTGCCCTTTGGGCCGCACACGGCGGCGAGGCTCCACCTCCAGAGGTGCGGCCATCTGGCATCAGACACCTTCGCAGCCCGTGGCACGCGGCGCACCAAATCGCACGTAGCACCGAGCACGTAGCACCGACACAATTCACATGTCCGATATCGCAGCGTCCAAAGTCCCAGTCAACATCGAAGACGAGATGAAGCGCTCGTACATGGATTACGCGATGAGCGTAATCATTGGACGAGCGCTGCCCGACGTGCGCGACGGCCTGAAGCCCGCGCACCGCCGCGTGCTCTACGGCATGCGGACGATGGGCCTTGCGTCGAACCGCGCGTATCGCAAGTGCGCGAAGATCGTGGGCGAGGTGATGGGGAACTTCCATCCCCACGGCGACGCGTCGATCTACGACACGCTCGTCCGCCTAGCACAGGAATTCAACATGCGCTATCCCGTGGTCGATGGCCAGGGCAACTTCGGCTCAATAGACGGCGATCCGCCGGCGGCGATGCGATACACCGAATCGCGCCCGGAAGCCCTCGCCGAAGCGATGATGACCGACCTCGATAAGGAGACCGTCGACTTCGTCCCGAACTACGACGAGACCACCGAAGAGCCGACAGTACTTCCGACGACGTTCCCGAACCTGCTGGTGAACGGATCGGCCGGCATTGCGGTCGGCATGGCGACGAACATCCCGCCGCACAACATGCGCGAGGTCATCGATGGCGTGATAGGCGCGATCGAGCAGCGTGGTCAGTCTCGCGAGGCGCGGCTGAAGGCAGTGCTGCGCGCGGTGGCCGGTCCCGATTTCCCGACCGGTGGGTTCATCGTCGGCCGCCAGGGCATCTTCCAGGCGTATACGACCGGCCGGGGCGCGATTACGGTCCGCGCGAGGGCCACGACGGAAGAATCGAAGAAGGGCGATCGCGTCTCGATCGTCATCACCGAGATCCCGTATCAGGTCAACAAGAAGCGCCTGATCGAAAACATCGCCGAGCTCGTACGCGAGAAGACGATCGAAGGCATTTCGGATCTGCGCGACGAATCCGATCGCGATGGCATGCGCATGGTCATCGAGCTGCGCCGCGGAGAGGTGCCCGATGTGGTGCTCAATAACCTCTACAAGCACACGCAGCTCCAGACGACGTTCGGCATCATCATGCTGGCGATCGCCGGCGGCAGGCCGAAGGTGCTGCCGCTGCTCGAGGTCATCGAGAACTTCATTGAATTCAGACGCGAGGTCGTCCGGCGCCGGACCGAGTTCGAGCTGCGCAAAGCCGAAGCGCGTGCTCATATTCTCGAAGGATTGAGGATCGCGCTCGATCATCTCGACGCGGTGATCAAGCTGATTCGCGGATCGAAGAGCCCGGTCGAGGCGCGCGGCGGGCTGATGACCGAGTTCACGCTGAGCCAGCTCCAGGCGCAGGCCATTCTCGACATGCAGCTCCAGCGCCTCACCGGCCTCGAGCGCCAGAAGATTCTCGACGAGCTCGTCGAATTGATGAAGACCGTCGAGCGACTGCGGGCGATCCTGTCGAGCGACGAGCTGCTGATGCAGGTCGTCCTGAACGAGCTCAAGGACGTCCGCTCGAAGTTCGGCGACGAGCGCCGGACCGAGATCATCGACGAGAGCGGCGAGTTCCGGATCGAAGACCTGATCGCCGATGAGGACATGGCGATCACGGTGACGAACACCGGCTATATCAAGCGCACGCCAATCTCCACCTACCGGGCGCAGCGGCGCGGAGGAAAGGGCCGTATCGGGATGCGAACGCGCGAAGAGGACTACGTGAGTCATCTCTTCATCGCGTCTACGCACGCCTACATCATGATCTTCACGGATCGCGGCCGCGCCTACTGGCTGCGTGTCCACGAAATCCCGGACGTGGGTCCCGGCGGGAAAGGCAAGGCGATCGCGAATCTGGTGCAGTTTGTAGGAGAGGAAAAGATTGCCGCGCTGGTCGCGGTGAAGGAGTTCCCCGAGCAGGACGAGCAGCAGTTCGTCGTCATGGGCACACGCAAGGGCACCATCAAGAAGACCGATCTGACCGCGTTCAGCAACCCGCGCCCGAGCGGCATCATCGCGATGGGCGTAGAGGAGGGGGATTCCGTCATCGCCGTGGAGCTCTCGGACGGCAAGGAGCAGATCTTCCTCGGCACCCGCGACGGCATGGCCATCCGGTTCGACGAGACGGATGTGCGCGCGATGGGCCGCAGCGCCTACGGCGTCCGCGGCATCAGCCTGCGCGACGACGACGAGGTCGTCGCGATGGAAGTCGTCCGCGAAGGCGGCACGCTGCTGAGCGTCGCGCAGAATGGTTACGGCAAGCGCACCGAGCTCGAGGAGTACCGGCTCCAGTCACGCGGCGGCGTCGGCATCATCAACATTCAGACCACCGATCGCAACGGCAAGGTCGTCGGCATCTCGTTCGTTCAGGACGACGACGAGGTGCTGCTGATCAGCCAGCAGGGCATGATCCTGCGTACGAAGGCGGGGGATATCCGGACCATCGGCCGCGCGACGCAAGGCGTCAGGTTGATCGAGATGGAAGAAGGCGACGCGGTCGTCGCGATTGCAAAGCTGGCGGAAAGGGACGAGGAGGGTGAGGCGCCCGACGTCAATCCCGCATGATGAACGGCCATGCCGAACGTTGAGCACCCCGCTGGCTATAGATCTCGGGCTAGCCGGCGGACCGCTGCTGAGTAGAACTCCGGGATTACCTCCGCACTAAACGACGTACGCCTGGATACCCGAGCGCAAACGGCAGCAGGACACAGACCGCCAAAAGGTTCCCAGACGACGTCAGCGGGATCGGTCGATGCGTGAATCGCGATGTCGACCAGTTTCAGCGGCTTCTGGCTGCCGTGCAGGCTGCTGTACTTCCATTTCATACGCTCCCGCCTGCCGCCAATGCGCTCAGCTCCGCTCACTTGCGGATGCTTCCAGACATTCGTGATACCAGCGGCACAGGCAAACTTCGCGCGCAATCTGCCCCACTCGTCCGCCGATATGGGCTTGCTGCCATCCACGCTGAAGTAAGGACGGCCCTCAGGTCTTCCATGTGAGTTTGCGTATTCCGCCAGCTTTTCAAAGGCATCAGGCGGGGGGTAGTACCATAAGTGATCTGCTGTAAGGTACTTACGCGTTGCGGCATTCAGCACACCGCAGGCCTGATTGGACAGACGTAGCGGAAGGCCAGAGCGCTGCCACTCAGATCGAAGCCATTCCTGCATCGAGAGGCTTCGAGCGCCACCGAGGAACCGCGCGGGCTTGAGGTACTGCACGCATACTTCTGTAATGACGGGAAATTTACGCAGCGTCGCGGTGTTCGAATTGCCCGCGATATGGCCGATGCCTTTGTCCCACACGTGACAGCAGCGGTACTCCCAACCGTGTTCGATCAGCAGCGGATGAACCGTCGCCCAGCCCAACTCGGAATTCCAGAACCATAGGGTTGTCTGCGGCGTTGAACGTTCGGACCAGGCAGCAACGTGCGGCCGGTACCACTCAATCAGCTCTGCCGGAGTAGGGGGATCGCCAGGAAATCCGCTCAGCCCGTATGGTCCATCGGAGATGATGCACGTCGGAGTTGGCCAGTGTGCATAGAGCTCCTCGGCTGGTTGAAAATGAATCGTCGCGGAGTCTCTATGGAACATCTCGCCCCGCTGCGGGAGGGGCGCGTCGGTCTCGTCGTGAGAAGGACGGTCCCGCCGCAACGGCCGCTGTGCTCGGCGCGTCGCGAAGGGCAGCGTCTGATTACTGACATTCTCCACGAGACACCTTTCCTGCCTTCGAGAGGTAGTGCTCCAGTGCGTCAGCGGTAAGTTCCTGCAGGTCCCGCTCCTCCTCGATCGCACGAATGTTCACTCGGTTTAGTCGCTCGTGAGGCAGTCGAGGCGTAGTCTTCAACACGTCGCTCAAGCAGCTATTGCTGATTCGAACACGCCCGACCGACAGGTTTACGCAGGCTCCAGCTTCGCGAACTTAGCCAGCAGCTTCTTCTGGCCGACGGAAATGAAGCGCACGGTGATCTTCAAATCGTCGTTGTGTTCTTCGACCGACAGCACCGTCCCCACGCCGAACTGGGCGTGGCGGACGCGCATCCCAGAGCGCAGGCCGGCGCCGGGCGTCTGATCCTCAGCCTCGTACGCGTAGCTCGCGGCTTCTTCGCGGAACCTGGCGCCCTTGCCTTTGCGGCCGTAGGGGTTCGTCTTGAATTCGTAATGGGCGTGCGAGAAATTTCCCTGGTAAGGCGACGAATAGACGGGCGTAATCCGCTCGAGCAGCTCGTCCGGAATTTCATTCAGAAAACGTGACGGCTGCGTCGACTGGTATTCGCCGAACACCCGGCGCCGCGCGGCGCTCGTGAGGATCAGCCGGGATTCCGCGCGCGTCATCCCGACGTAACACAGGCGCCGCTCTTCCTCGAGCTCGTCCTCGTCCTCCGCGGATCGGGAGTGCGGGAACAGGCCTTCTTCCATCCCGGCGATGATGACGATGGGGAACTCGAGGCCCTTCGCTGCGTGCATGGTCATCATCCAGACCTTGGCCTCGCGTGTCCCCGACTCTTCGTCCGCTTCCGACAGCAGCGACAACCGATCCACGAAACCACCGATAGATGCTTCAGCCTCGCGTGTTTCGTACTCCTTCGCGGCAGACGCGAGTTCCATCAGGTTCTCGATCCGCTCGTTCGCCTCTTCGCTGTTCTCTTCCCGCAGATCGTTCAGATAGCCGCTCCGATCGAGCATCTTGCCGATCGTCGTGTAAACGGATTCCCTGCGCGCGATTTCGGCGAGGCCGACGATGAGATCGCGGAATGCACGCAGGGACGCGACGGCGCGGTTCGGAAGCTTTCCCTCGTCGACGGCATAGACCAGGCGGGCCCAGAGCGAGCGGGCGGAGCTGACTTCCGCCAGTCCCGCGGCCAGCAGTGGCGGCGCATCCGCAACGACCGCCTCTGGATCGATCGCCTGCAGCGCATCCATGACGCCCTTGCCGATGCCGCGCGCCGGCACGTTGATCACACGGCGCAGGCTCACATCGTCATGCGGATTGATGATCAGTTTGAGGTAAGCAAGCGCATCCTTGATTTCCTTGCGCTCGTAGAACCGGACGCCGCCGATGATCTTGTACGGGATGCTCTCGCGCATCAGCGAATCTTCGATCGCGCGCGACTGCGCGTTGGTCCGGTACAGGACCGCGATCATCGTGTCGATGTCTTCCGCGCGTGCCTGCTTGATCGATCGGGTGATGAAGTCGGCCTCTTCGAGCTCGTCGCCTCCGCGGAAGTACACGATCTTCTGGCCACCCTTCCGGTCCGTCCAGAGACGCTTGTCCTTCCGATTGCGATTCTGCTGGATGACGGCCGTTGCGGCGTCGAGGATCACCTGCGTCGAGCGGTAGTTCTGCTCGAGGCGCACGATCTTCGCCTCGCCGAAATCGCTTTCGAAGTCGAGGATGTTGCGCAGGTCGGCGCCGCGCCACTTGTAAATGGACTGATCCGGGTCGCCGACGACCGCGAGATTGCGATGAATCTCCGCGAGCCGTTTGATCAACATGTACTGCGGCCGGTTCGTGTCCTGGTACTCGTCGACCATCACGTACTTGAACTTGCGCGCGTAGCGCTCGCGCACCTGCTGCGAGGTTTCGAACAACTCCACCGTCTTGAGCAGCAGATCGTCGAAATCGAGCGCGTTGCTGTCGACCAGTGCGCGGCGGTACTTCTCGTAGATCTTCGCGATCTGCTCGTCGCGCAGGTTCCACGCGCCGCGCAGCGCGTCGGGCCCTTCCATGCGGTTCTTGCAATGGCTGATGCGCGACAACGCCGCGCGCGGCGGCACGAGCTTGTCGTCCATGCCGAGCTCGCGCTGTGCCTGTTTCACGACGGCAACCTGATCGGAGGAGTCGTAGATGACGAAGTCGCGCGACAATCCGATATGCGGCGCCTCACGCCTGAGCAGCCGAGCGCACAGCGAGTGAAACGTCGAGAGCCACACTCCATTGCACGCTTCGCCGAGCACCGACTCGACGCGCTCACGCATTTCTCCCGCAGCCTTGTTCGTGAACGTGACGGCGAGCACCTCATCCGGCTCCGCATGGCCGTCGCCGATGAGATATGCGATACGGTACGTAATGACGCGCGTCTTTCCGGATCCCGCACCTGCGAGGATCAGCAGTGGGCCATCGATTTGCAATACAGCTTCACGCTGTTCGGGATTGAGCTTTTCGAGGAAATTCATTGGCGGGAGAGTCGATTATACCAAGCAGTTCGGGGTGCGGGCTGCGGGATGGGGGGTGCGGGGTGCGGACGCGGGGCGCGGGGTGCGAGGCGCGGGGCGCGGAGTGCGGACGCGGGTGCGTTGGCAGCGTGTTTGTAACGTCGGAGTTCAAGGAGAGCATATGAGTAAGAACAACAACGTAAATCCTGGGCAGTACAAAGTGGCTGGGCGCGAGCGTCCCGGTCAAGACATCACGCCCCAGCGACACAAAGCGGTGGAGTCGGTGAAGGCGCACGAGCTAAAACAACAACGCAAACGACAAGGTAAGGATCGCGAGAGCGGTTCCACCGACAAGTAGTCCGCACCTGCGTTCGAGCGATCTGCGGAGCCCGTGCAATGTCTGGCGAGTCCGATCGATGCGCTCTCTCAACGGCGCAGTCACTTTGGTGCTGACATAACCCAGTCGTTCGGCGACTTCGAGTTCGGTATCGAGCTCGCCGACCGAACCAAGCGCGATCCGAACGTGTTTCAGATAGACGCGTGGCATTCGCGGTGTGTGCCCTTCAGCGATGTTGGACGGTACTGAGACGGCGGCGCGCCGCATTTGTGAGGTGAGGCCGAACCGCTCACTGTCGGGGAAATCGGCAGTCAATCGGTATGTCAGCTCCGCCGTGGCCATCGCGAGCTGCCATGCCTCGAGGTCACGAAACGACAGAATCTCTCTCATGACTGGCTTTCACTTTCTGCCGACGAGGGCTCGCCCCTAATTGGCGGAAATTGCGATTTAGTGCTCTAAGTTCTTGGGCGGAGTGTCGGTGCCCTCGGTGAGGCAAGAACTCGGCCGCGCGTACGATCGCAGCCCTGCGCTCCGCACCCCGCGCCCCGCGTCCCGCACCCCGCGTCC
>Ga0066677_10000295_pt1 | contig 17010 bp, 17 predicted proteins | sample GraSoiAngelo_126_FD_62299 | JGI IMG/M metagenome (GOLD analysis project Ga0066677, IMG submission 62299) | Grasslands soil microbial communities from the Angelo Coastal Reserve, California, USA - 14_0927_09_20cm | ecosystem: Environmental > Terrestrial > Soil > Grasslands | place: USA... | reverse complement strand
TGTGCAACGGCCCGTTATGCACGTCCCGCCGTCCACGATACCGCAACGGTCCCACGAGTCCAGGGAGGCGATCTGATTCGTCGCGAATGGGTCTCTGCGTTGCTTGATACACTCGAGTGTCTGCGATCGGCGACGTAGTAGCTGCTGTGCATGGCCCTTATTGATAATCTCCGACGAGTAACTCATCGTCTTCTTCGCTCGCATCCTCGTGCCCCTGCGCGCTCGCACTCCGATCCGCTCCCTCCGGTCATCGACCCATCGCCGCGGCAGGAAATCAACCAAGACAGCGCAGACGCGACGGTCGACAAGGGCGTGTCCGGCGAGAAATCCGTCGCGACGATGTCGTCGGAGGAGCTGTGGGCCTTCGAAAACCGCGACGCGGCGAGCATCAATCGAGCCTCTGATCGGTCCGAAGCGCAGGCCGATGAGAGGCAGGACGTGACGACCAGTCTCAGCTTCCCTCTTCACTGGACGAGCGCGACGGAGAGCTGGAACTACCTATTCGACGTCTCAATCGCCTGCGAACTTCTCGCTCCCCGGCCCGACGACCTCATTCTCGATTTCGCCGCGGGTACGTGTTGGGCCACCGAGCTCCTCGCTCGCGTCGCCGTCAGAACGATTTCCGTGGACCTGTCGCTGGAGATGATGCGGCGCGGCCGCGAACGGCTGGGCGCCGATAGACGATTGGTGTTCAGAGACGAGGCTGAATTCGTCGTCGCGAGAGGCCAGGCGTTGCCATTCGCTGACGACACGTTCGACGGAGTCTTGTGCCTGAATGCTTTGCATCACCTGCCCTCGTATGCCGCAGCCCTGCGGGAGATCCGCCGCGTTCTCAAGCCAGGCGGGCGCGCGGTATTTTCAGAGCCCGGCACCGCACACGCCGTTCAGCCGCTGTCGCAGTTCCGAATGCGGGAGGAAAGCGTCTTGGAGAAAAGCGTTTCTCTCCCACTGATTCGCCGGTTGGCAATGGAGGCAGGGTTCAGCCGGATAACCGTGGTTCCGCTTCGGTCGCCGTCCGCCTATGCATTCGAATACGGAGGGACGCCCGACGACGACGCGCTGCTGCGGCAGATGTGGGACGAAACCGTGCGTCGCGCGCCTGGCGAACACGCGCGATTCGTCCTGCACAACGGCGATGATCCACCTTCCGATACGCTGCTGCCCGCGGATAAACTTGTCGGACGGCTCAACGCGGACATTGTTCTCGAGAACATATCGGCGGCTGTTCGCGTCGGGCAGCCCTTCACCGATCGGCTTCGCATCACGAATACGGGCGATCTCACGTGGAAAGCGCGAGGACGCCGGTTCGGCGGACAGGTGACGTGCGGGTTGAAGATCTGCGATGCAGGTGGCGAGGTGCTGCGCGAAGATCTCGGCCGCACCGGGCTGCCGCGCGATGTGATGCCCGGCGAAGAGATTGAAATTGAAATGACCGTTGCGGGTGATCTCCCGGCCGGCCGTTACGGACTGTGCTACGACATGGTGGTCGAGGGCGTCACATGGTTCGAGTTCCAGGGCTCGCCGTGCCCACGGCGCTCGCTGGAGGTCCTCTCCTGAACGCGAAGCGGTTCGTGCGCGGCACTGAGCCAGCGAGCGAGCTGCATCGACTTCAATAATGGAGACGCCGTGCCCGATTCCTCTGCTGCCACCGCGCTTCATCACGCACTGTCGATCCTGCTCCGCGAGTTGATCGACGGATCGGCCACCGACGCTGCATGGATTCTCAATCCCGCCGATCCTGGCCTGCTCGGTTCGCTCGAGAAGCTATCCGCCGCCGGTGCGTCGGCAGTGCCACCGAACGGAGGATCTTCAATTGCCGCCCATGTCGACCATCTTCGATATGGGTTGCAGCTCCTGAATCGCTGGAGTAAAGGCGAAGACCCGTTTGCTGATGCGGACTATTCCGCAAGTTGGCGCCGGCCTGCCGTTTCCGAGGCCGATTGGACGGCGTTGCGCGAGGAGCTTCGGACGGAAGCCCGCAAGTGGTGTGAAGCGGTCCAGCGGCCTCGAGACCTCGGTGATGTCGAGCTGAGCGGCGTGCTCGCGAGCGTCGCGCACCTGGCGTATCACCTGGGCGCCATTCGCCAGATCGATCGTTCAACGCGAGGCCCGGTGGCGCGCGCGACATGAAATGTGCTCCGACTGTGCTCGGCTCGCGCCCGCCGTCTGACGAGGAAGTGTAGCCGTGCGAGTCGCAGCGCTGTACGACATCCACGGGAACCTTCCCGCGCTCGAAGCTGTGCTTGAAGATATTCATCGAGCTGACGTCGACCGCATCGTGATCGGCGGCGACGTCGTTCCGGGGCCCATGCCGCGAGAAACGATTGCACGTCTGCTGGACCTCGATCTGCCGACCGAGTTCATTCAGGGTAACGGCGATCGCGAGGTCGTCGCGAGCATGCGAGGCATCGAAACAGGCACGGTGCCCGAGAAGTTTCGAGAGGTGATGGATTGGGTGGCAGGGCAGCTTCAACCTGAAGACGAACAGTTGCTGGCCAGCTGGCCCAAAGCAGTTCGTCTCGCGGTTCCCGAGCTGGGCGAGGTGTTGTTCTGCCATGCGACGCCGCGCAATGACACCGATATATTCACGCGTCTGACACCCGACGATCGGCTCATGCCGATTTTCGGTGCACTCGACGTGCCCGTCGTCATCTGCGGTCACTCCCACATGCAGTTCGACCGCACGATCGGAGAGACGCGAGTCGTGAATGCCGGCAGCGTGGGAATGCCATTTGGCGAACCCGGTGCCTATTGGCTCTTGCTGGGCCCCGCTATCGAGCTTCGTCGTACGTCCTACGACCTCGCGAACGCCGCAGAGCGAATTCGAGCGTCGAGGTATCCTCAGGCTGAGGATTTCGCCGCCCGTAACGTCCTCCAGCCGCCATCAGAGAAGGAAATTCTTGACGCATTTGCTCGCGTCGAGTTGAGGTAGGCGCGTTTGGTGTCGTGTGAATGCCAGCGTGCGAACAGTGGACTGCGGCTTGCAAATCCGATCAGCACTATGAACAAGAACCGCAACCGTAAGAACCAGCCGCCGACTGTCGTTGGCAAGCGCCAGCCGAGGAACGCGAAGCCGAAGCTCGCGAAGCGATCCGAGGTCGTGCAGGCCGCGAGGAATCATCCCGAGCTGAACCTGCTGACCGGAGATGATGAGTTCGCTTATCGGGAGACGCCGGCGCGCCGATCAAAAGCCGGTCGGTAACGTAGCGATCCTGTTACGGCTCAGAGAGGACAAGTCGGTTCTTTTTCTGCGCGCGGGCGTATGCGGTGTATGCGGCGATCACGTGACACACCCAGCCGAAGAGGCCGCCGGTGCCAATCCACATCCCCGGCGTGATGATGAGCCAGAAAATCCCGCGCAGGAAATCGCCGTTGTAGAACTGACCGATGCCCGGGATGATCGCGCTCAGGACGGCTGCGGTCCCCGGATTCTTCACGTGCGACATGCGCCAATATTACGCCGGTGTCGTCACGCCGACATGGTTGCGCCGCTCAGACGAACCAGGCGTACAACACCACACCAACGATAACGGCGCCGAGTACGAAATATGCGCGAATCCGACCCGAGCGCGCGAGGCGATCGCCGCGCCGTTCCCATGCGTCCCACCGCTCCGCGCTTCTGGTGACTGCGCGGTTCGCCATACCGGGTGGTGTGGTGCGAAGGGGCGCCAGTGGCGTCCCCCTTGACGGCATGACTGACCAGCGTCCTGCCATTCGTTCACCTCACAACTGCTAGACACCGAATCCGATTTTTCTCAGCTCCGGCAACAACCGCTCCTCGATGGTGCGATCGAGCTCGCCGATCAGGATCTTGTCGTGCTCGTAGGCGCGCCGTCGCCCTGCACGCCTGGAACCGTGGAGCATCAGGATGCTGCCGCGCATCCGCTCGACCGCAGGTTCGAGAGCTTCATGACGGGCGAAGGCCCCCGCGAAGTCGTCGATCGACCGCCGCACGTGTCCTTCGACATCACCGTCGAGCAGGCGCTCGCCCATCACCGTGACCCTCGCGAGTGCCACGACAATGCCCGCAAAGACATCAGGATTCATCGGCGAAAGCCGAATCGTCCACCCGTATCCCGTCGATCGAGGTTCCATATCTCGCCGCACGACAGGCAACGCCAGTAGGTGCTGCGGTCAATCGCCTTGCTCGTTGTCTTCAGCTCGCGTCCGCCGCAGCCGGGACAACGTGTCGGCGGCTGCGCCAGTTCAGGTTCCGGCTCACGGTATGTCATCGCCGCACCGGCGGCTCAGCGATCCGCACGTCGTCAGCCGCATGAGAGGTGTGGGTGCGGTCCACGCTGCAGACCCACCGAAGCGCCTCGTTCGCGGACGACGAACCTGCCTCGACCGGTGGCCTCGCGTACTGCATCACACCCGGACATGCTGTCTGAATGCACGGCTTCGTATCCCCTCGCGCGGGCCGCATAGGCGCCTCCGTTATAAGCGTGTGAACAATTCGAGCAGCAGCCGCGCGGCGAGCGCGAACGGCGCGCCGACCGAGAGCACCGCGAGCGGGATACACAAGACCACCAGGAGCAACGCTCCGGCGTCGAGCAGGAAGCCGCGCACCGGACGCGGCGCGTCGACAACGGCAGCGAGACGTGTCATGCGGAAGTGTGGCGCGCTGCCCCTCTCGAGCCTGAGCCGGCGTCGCCCGGTACGACTTCCGTCGCATGGAGCAACTGCGCTATCGTACTCGTCGCCTGCGCGTTGCGCCACGTAATCAGCGACACGGCCGCGCTGCCGGTCATGAACATCGCCATGAAGGCAAACGTCGACCGCGAAAGGACGGACGGCACCGCCCACAGCCACAACGCGGCAACGCACAATGCCGACACAGTGAGGGCGGCGAGGACCGAGCGCAGCCGCGAGTTTGAATTCGTCAAGAGACACACCTTCCGGATGTTCGGCACCTGGTGAACAGAGCAAAACCGCGCATGCAGGGATGCGCGCACGCTGCTTTAGTGAGGCTGGCGGCTGATGCTTTGGCCGGAAGGCTCAGGAAAGGACTCAGAGTGTATCACATCCAGGCGATCACCGCGCGTCGGGGCGCCGCGCGACGACGATGAAGCCGCGCCGGACGATCTCTTCCGACGCGGCGTCCTCGAAGCCGGCGTTCTTCAGCTCCCTGATCACGCTTTCGGGAGCGACGCCGTGGAACTTCTCGGCCGATCGCCCCGCCGGTTCCGCGGCCTCCGCACCGGGAGGCGCGAAATCAATCACCGCGATGTAGCCCCCCGGCTTCGTGGCGCGAAAGAGGGTCGCGTTCATCGCCGCCGGATCCGCGAAGTGATGATAGACGTTGCGCATGAAGATGGCGTCGCAGCACTCAGCGGACAGGTTCGCGCTGGCCGGAGCGCCCTCTACGATTGTCACGTTGGCCAACCCTGCGGATTCCACGGCGCGTGCAATCTCGACCCGTCGATCCGCGTTCAGCTCGTTGCTGTAAATGCGGCCGCCCGGCCCTACCTCGCGCGCGAGCGCAACGGTGAGCTCGCCGCTGCCTGCGCCGATCTCCCCTACGATCGAGTCCTGGTGAATGTGGAGCGCGGCGATGAGCCGCTTCGTATCGGCGGCGTTGGTCTCTGCGCTCTGTGCGAACGCGAGTTGTGTGACGAGCAGAGTGGCGACGAGCGCGCGGCCTGGCCTCAGCATGCCGCTTTTGACGAACACGGCGCGGGCGGGACTCATGTTCCCAGTCGCGTCAGATCGATCCCGAGGTACGGCGCGATCTCGCGCAGTTTCTGCTGCACCAGTCGCATGTTGCGGGGTCCCATGCGGAGGAATTGACGCTGCGCGCCAGACAGTGACTGGAGTGCCGGATCGGCAAACTCGTAATTGACCGATTTGTGATTGAGTGTGACGCGGCCGTCGACGATCGGCGTTCGCAGCAGCTCGACGATCGCCCGCGTCAGCGTCGGATCGAACTCCCCGCCCGGATCGCCCAGCTGCCGATACGCTTCCGTGATCCGCGGCTTCAAGGTCGCATAGAGCCGCGCCGCCCCGCGGGCGTCGACCGCCGCGATGGCGTCGGCGTAACGGTCGTAACGCTGATAGCTGGTGGGATCGAGATATTCCGTCGTCCCGTCATCCACCGCTTTAAACGGGCCGGTCGGCTTGATCGCCCTGAGCTGCTTCGATGGCGAATGCCCTTCGGCGATGTTCTGCGTCACCAGCGCGAAATTGCGGATGAGGTGCTCGGTCGCAAGCCACGCCATGACCATCGGGTGACCGGAGAGCGCCGAGACGAGCTGCCGCACGAGCGGGTCGGTCTCGTCGAGCGGTGGCAGGACGATGTCCGCCGCCGGTTCGGCGACAGGTTCAGCGTTCGTTCGCGGACTGATGTGTTGTGTCTGCACGTGGACGGAGGTGGAGGACGACCGATGCGGCCACAGCAGATACGCAGCGGGCACCGCGATAATGATGGCGACGATCGCCACCGGAACGAACCGCCCCGGCCGTCCCGTATGTTGCGGCGGCGCCTCCGCCTTGTCGAGCCTCACGTCCGCGATGTTCACCATGCGGCCAGTCTACACCTCGCAGGAACACAGTGGCGGCTCGATACTTTTCGCAGCGGGACAGGCGGATCCCGATGTAACCTGCGACCATGCGTCGCCCGGTTCTCTCTCGACGGCGCTTCCTCGCGCAGTGCGTGGCGGCCCTTCCGGCGGCCCAGGCCGGTCTCATGGCCGCGCAGATCGATCAGCGACGCGCCCCTCGTGGACGCGATGATGTCAGGCGGAGGGAGGAACCCCTCACTCTGTCGCAGATCGGCGCGGTGCTCCGCGATACGTATCCCGACCTCCCCAGCCACTTCGTCTTCGAGTACTACCCGTGGTATGGCTCGAACCCATGGCGTCACTGGGACGCTGACGGGCGCAAACCGCCGGAAGAAATTGCGTCGAGCTACCGTCCCGCGCTCGGACCGTATGATTCGCGCGACACGCGGGTGCTCGAGCAGCACGCGAAGTGGATCGCGGCCGCCGGTATCGGTGCCGTCAATCTGAGCTGGTGGGGCCGAGACACCTACGAAGATCGCGCGGCGCCGGTCGTGATGGACGTAATGCGCGCGTTTGGCATCAAGGTCACCTTCCACCTCGAGCCGTATACGAATCGCAGTCAGACCATCGTTGACGATATCAAGTACCTGTTGCACGAGTACGGCGAGCGCCGCCGCTGGGACAACTTCCTGCTCGTGCAGCACGCTGATGGAGCGGCCGCGCCGGTGATGAAACTCTTCGAGAGCATCGTGCCGCAGACCTCGACGGACTGTCGTGGAATCACGCGGCCGATTCCCACCTACGTGCCCAACGAGGTATGGCGAGAGCAGACACGCAGGCTGAAGCAGGAACTCGCCAGCGAGTTCGACCATTTCATGCTGCTGGCCGACACTCTGGACATCGCACGCGCGGTCGTCACCGGATTCGATGGCGGCGTGTCGGCCGATCCGTACTTCCGGGTGGAGAAGTGGGACGAGGTCGCTGCGAACTTCAACGCGCATGACCTGCCGTTCGTCTTTGCCGCGAACGCGGGGTTCGACGGAGTCGCGCCGAAGGTCATTCCCGACGATCCGTGCTATCGCCCGGGCAAGGTTGAACCGTCTCCGGATGTCGACTGGAGCTCGGAAGCGTCGCGTGAGCGGGAGCACCAGGCCAGCGCGCGCAGGATCCGCGAGTCGTTCGAGAAGACCGTGCGTCTGCAGGTCGCTCCCGCATCAGCCAATTTACGGCGCGGCTTCTTCCTGGTGTATGTGAACTCGTTCAACGAGTGGCACGAGGGCACGCAGTTCGAACCGACGGTGTCCTACGGTTCGCTGTCTGCAACCGAGCGGCGCACTTATCATGACGCCGCGGCAGGCGCATATCGCCTCGAAACGCTGCAATCCCTGATGGCGCAGATCATCTGACGGCGACCGCGTCTGCGGTGGATATCAACGGCACGCGCATCGACACCAGCAGCCCGGGGTGCGCATTGACGGCTTGGAGCGCGCCCCCGTGGCCGGCGACGATTTCCGCCGCGATGCTCAGTCCGAGTCCGACGCCGGGAGCCGTCGTCACCGCTTCGGGCGCGCGAAACCGCCTCTCGAAGATCTGCGGCAGCGCCTTCTCCGAAATCCCAATCCCGCGATCCCGCACGGCAACGACGGCGTACTCGTCTTCGACGGCGAGCGTCACGTCGATGGGCCCGCCGTCCGGTGAGTACTTGATGGCGTTGCTCAGTACGTTTTCCACCACGCGATGGAGGTGCTCCCGGTCGCCCTGAATCAGGATCGGATGTGCCGGCATCGCCAGCGCGATCGAATGACGCGCCGACACCTGTTCGAACATGTGGACGATCGGCGACACGACGTCGCGCAGATCGATAGGCACACCTCTGACGCGCGGGTGGCCGTCCATATCGCCGTCGGCGCTCCGCAGCATGGTGAGCAGCGCCGTCGCGCGTGCGACGGCGGTCTCGAGCCGGAGCAGCATACGCGGAACGTCCACTGCCGCCTGCCCGCTGAAACGCCGGACGAATTCAACGGTCGCAACGATTGCAGTCAGTGGTGTCGCGAGATCATGCGAGACGGTGGCAATCAACCGATCGCGGTCTTCCCTGACGCGCCGTTCCTGCAGTGCCGCCTGCTCGGCGCGCTCGCGTTCCCGCCGCGCGCTCGCGACGAGCCACCCCACCATCGTCACGACGGTGACGAACAGCCCCAGGTCGACGCCGTCGTGCCAGCCCGTGATGCCGACTGTCCCGAATGGAAACGGCAGCAAGAGGTCGTCGGCAGACACCGACACGATGGCGGCTATCAGCGCCGGGCCCATGCCCCACGCGATCGTCATCCCGACGACCAGCAGTACGACCAGATGTTCGAAGATGAAGCCAGGCCACGCCAGACGCGCCATCGTCAGCGTAATCGCCACAGGCAGCAACACCGCCACGGCGTAGCCCGCCACAGGGGCCGAGGCAAGCCGACGAACGCGCCGGGACACGCGCCCGATCGATGGATGGAAGCGCAGAAGATCTTGCGTAGATCCACGAATCAGGCGCGTCACTGGCTCAGCTGGCATGGGCGGGCTGGTTGGACCCACTCCGTCCCCTTGCAAACTGCGTGCAGACGGTCAGTTGAACAAGCCGCTGGCGGTGCTTGCCGTCAGTGACGAGACCACGATGAAATCGCTCGCGCCCCAGTACCGGGACGCTCGAACCCGCAGAACCCAATCATCGGTTGACCGCCGCGCGCGTGCTGTGGCGGCAGCAGAAGTACGACGAAGCATTGAAACAGGCGCAAGTCGCGTCGGCTCTCGCGCGGACGGACGACAAACGACGGCAGGCCAACGAGATGATTGCGGCGATCGAGGAGGCGAAGCGCCGGGCGGGAGGAGTCGACTGATTGTTAAAAGCCCATGGTCAATGCTGAATGCTGAATGCCAAAACACTGTCAAGTCTGGCATTCAGCATTCGGCAGTCAGCGCTGGGTATTGACAAGGCAGGCTGCGTTTTCCCGCAGCCTGCTTCTGGTTCTCCAGAGCGGACGTGGAGCTAGTGGACGACCGAGCTGGTGTCGCGAATCAGGCGCCAGTCGGAAGCGAGGATCGTCCACAGCGCCTGATCGAGATACTCGTCGTTTCGCAGGAACGATTTGCGCAGGATCCCTTCCTGCGTGGCGCCGATCTTTTTCAGGGCCGCGTTGCCACGGCCGTTCAGCACGGCCGCGCGCGCTTCCAGGCGGTGCGTGCCGATCCTGTCGAACGTGAAGTCGACGACCAGCCGCGCGCCGTCCACGAACATCCCGGAGCCCCAGTAGGCGGAGCCAATCGCGAAGCCCCACTCGGCTGTCGCGAAGCCGGGCTCCAGCTGGCGCACCTGAAAGATGCCGATCGCGGAGTCCATCCCGTGAGGCACCACCGCGAAGCACACGTAGTTGCCTGCGGCGCGCTCGCGGTGCGTCCATGCGATGAAGCGTTCGAAGCCTTCCACCGTGGTGGGCGGCGGCGAGATGAAGCGCGCCACTTCCTCGGTCGAGAGCATTGTGAGCAGCGACGGGGCGTCCGACAGCCGGAGCTCACGGAGCGTCACCATCGATCCCGTCAGGACCGGGAGCGCCCTGCGCCAGTCCGAGGTCGTTGCCGAGGACGTGCGGGCGCGTGCCATCACTGCCTCGAGGTCGGTTACCGTCTGTGCTTCGCGGAAGGGCATTTTTTCCATGTTAGAACCCTCCCCCGATGAGCGTCGTCGCCTGCGCCACCACCTGAATCGTCATGGGATCCCCACTCGTTGTTCCGTCGGCTGTTGCCGGGTCGCTCGAGAACAATGAATCGAACGTGAGAACCTCGAACGTTGGTGGACTCGTATCCGGATCGTCGTATAGCGGTGGTGGCTCACCCGACTCGTCCGACGTGCCCCAGACGATGTTGCCGAAGTCTCCGCACGTGCCCCAGACGATGTTGTCGGCGTCGAGCTGCGTGCCCCAGACGATGTTGTCGAGATCGGGCAGGCTGCTGCCCCAGACGACGTTCTCGCAGTTCGCCCCCGCGCACTGCGCGCCCCACACGACGTTCGTGTCGGCGGCAAGCGTGCCCCACACGATGTTGTCGCCATCGCGCGAGGTGCCCCAGACGATGTTGTCGACATCGCGGCTCAACGTGCCCCACACGATATTGTCGGCGTCGAGCAGCGAAGTGCCCCAGACGATGTTGTCGCAGTCACGACCGCAGGTCGTGCCCCAGACGATGTTCTCGCCGGTGTCGCGGAACGCCGCGCCCCACGTGACACTCGTCGCCCACGCCGTGCCGGCCGGCTTGATCACGCCGCCCGTCAGCCGCTGATTGCCCCACAGAATCGTGCGGCTCCAGGGCTTCGCGGACGGATACTTCTGCCCCGCCTTCGAGGTGATGAAGAATCGCGCCAGTTCAACCGCGCCGCGGGTGTTCAGGAACCCGGCGCCCTGGGTGAGCGAGTCGTACGCGTACTTCTGCGCGGTGTATTCGATGATGGCCTTGACGAGATTCGGCGTCAGCTTCGGGTTCGCCTGGATCATCAACGCCGCGGTGCCGGCGACCATGGGCGCCGCCATGCTGGTGCCGGTCAGGCTCAGGTACGGCTTGTAGGCTGTCTTCAGGGTTCCCGTGAGGAGGTACGCCGACTTCGTCTGATAGAACACGCTCGTCGGATCGCTCAGCGACACGATTCCGGTGCCCGGCGCGATGACGTCGGGCTTCGCGCCGAGGTCAACGGCCGTCGGCCCACGCGAGCTGTAATCCGCCACGGTGTCGTCGTTCCGGTTCACCGTGCCTTTCGTGTTGGACGCGCCGACGGTGAATACCCATGGCGCATTGCCCGGCGACGTGATGCCGCCGTACTGCGGCTGCGCCAGCTTGTTGCGACCGAGATTGCCGGCCGCGGCAACGACGACAATCCCATTGTCGACGGCGCGCTTCGCGGCCACCGTCAACGGGTCGGTCAGGAACGACTCGGTGATCGGCGCGCCTACCGACAGGTTGATCACGCGAATGTTGTAGGCGGCCTTGTTCATCACAGCCCAGTCGAGCGCCGCGATGACGTTGCTGATGTAACCCGCGCCCTGATCGCTGAGCACCTTGAGGCTGACGAGATGCGCCGCCGGCGCGATGCCCGCGCGAGCGCCGTTGGTGTCGTAGCCGTTACCCGCGATGATGCCGGCGATGTGCGTGCCGTGGCCGTTGTCGTCGTACGGCGCCGTGCGGCCGTTGACGAAATCGACGAATTTCGCGACGCGCTGGCCGCCGACGACGCGGACGTTCAGGTTCGTGCCTTTGTAAGTCAGGTCGTCGTGCCAGGAACTGACGCCCGAGTCGATGATCGCAACGCCGACGCCGGCGCCGTCGAAGCCGAGGTCCTCCTGGACGGCGCGCGCGCCGATCGTCACGGCAGCGCGATTCAGATGTGCGCGGAGGGCCCGATCCACGTGCATGCTCTCCACGGCCGAAGATCCAGCCAGCTTTTTCAGCTGACCGTTGCTCAACTCGACGACCTGTCCGTTGATCAGCGGGAGTCGACGACCGAGGTTTCCACCGAGCTTTCTGACATCGTCGGAGGGATCGGCCCCTCGCTTGACGATGACAATGACTCGCGAGCGTCCTACGGAGCCCTTCTCAGCGAGAGCGGCGAGCACGGGATCGAGCTTGTCTTTCCCGTTCGATCCCTTGTTCGAGCTCGCGTAGAGCGGCGCCGCCGCATGCGCCAGGAACCACAGGGCCAGGGTGATTCGTACGATCGAACCGCTCCCTCGAATCCCCCACACTGCCTTGTTATGTCCGCCGTCGGTGCGGCGACCGTCACGCCCGGTACGTAGAGTCATGCCTCTCACGCAGAGCAAGCTCGACGCCACGCCTTCACACCGATGCGCGGTCCTGAGTAAACCTCTCCCAATTCATAGACTTGCCGGTGCTCCAGACGGTTCTGTCATCGTTCATCGCGCGAGATCGCTGTTCCACATTGCAGCACCGCAAAATGTGATTGCCGAAAGGGATCGTCCCGATTGCTAAGCGAATGAGTGATCCTCGGGGTGTGTGCCAGACTGAAACGGAGGTGTCATCATGAGACACCACGGAGCACCGCGCTCGTGGGACCGCGCTGACAAAATCGTGTGTCGCGCGAGGGAGATGGTCAGCCCGCTGACGATTTCAGTCATATAGAGGTTGGCGATCGAATCCAGGAGCATCTTCAGAGATGGGGCATTCAGGCTGCGTTTCTCAAGGAGGCTGCTCACCGAAAGCCTGCGCAACGACCTCGATTCCATAGCGCAGCCTTCAGGGCTCTCGTATTTCGTCATTCTGGCTAAGGGCGTCGGCACGGGACCATAATTGGTACGGTGAAGCACACGTCGACGGACGAGGCGGCGGCGACGGGATTTCAGGCGCTCGGATTGACGCGCGCGATCGTCGCTTCGGTGACGGCGCTCGGCTACGAGGAAGCGACGCCGGTGCAGCGCGAGACGATCCCCGTGCTCCTCGCCGGACGCGATTTGCTCGCTCAGGCGGCGACTGGCACGGGCAAGACGGCGGCGTTCGCGCTGCCGATGTTGCAGCAGATCAGCGAAGCGGATCGCAAGGACCGCCACACGTCCGGCCTGGTGCTCGTGCCAACACGCGAGCTCGCCATGCAGGTGGCCGAAGCGCTGCACAAGTACGCGCGCGGAAGCCGGCTGCAGATCGTGCCGCTCTATGGCGGCGCGCCAATGCACCTGCAGATTCGCGCCCTCCAACGCGGCGCGGACGTCGTCGTTGCGACGCCCGGTCGCGCGCTCGATCACCTCCGTCGCGGCACGCTCGCACTCGAGCGGCTTCGCGTCCTCGTGCTCGACGAGGCCGACGAGATGCTCGACATGGGCTTTGCCGACGACCTTGACGCGCTGCTCGAGGCGATGCCGGCGTCGCGGCAGACGGCGCTCTTCTCCGCAACCATGCCCACACGGATTCTCGCGATTGCGGAGCGTCACCTCGACAATCCCGCGCGCATCACGATCGGTCGCGAGAAGGCGGCGGGCAAGATACCGCGCGTCCGGCAAGTCGCCTACATTGTCGCGCGCCCGCACAAGTCCGCGGCGCTCGAGCGAGTACTCGAAAGCGAGAACCCCGCGTCGGCGCTCGTCTTCTGCCGCACCCGTCTCGAGGTCGACACGCTGGTCGAGCTGCTGAACGCGCACGGGCATCGGGCGGAAGCGTTGCACGGCGGCATGGAACAGCGGCAGCGCGATCGCGTCATGACGCGCTTCCGTGACGGCACCGCCGAGCTCCTCGTCGCGACGGACGTGGCCGCGCGTGGTCTCGACATCGAGCGGCTCTCGCATGTCGTCAACTACGACGTGCCGTCTGCGCCGGATGCGTACGTGCATCGGATCGGACGAACGGGGCGCGCCGGACGTGGCGGCACGGCCATCACGCTGGCCGAGCCGCGCGAGCATCGACTGCTGCGCAGCATCGAGGCGGTCACGAAGCAGAAGATCGAGGTCTCTCCGATTCCGACGGTCGCCGACCTGCGCGCGAAGCGGCTGGAGCTGACGCGCGCGGCGCTGCGAGAACGGCTTCTCGCCGGCGATCTCGACGGAACGCGCGTGGTGGTCGAATCGCTCGCCACCGAGTTCGACATCGTCGAGATCGCGGCGGCGGCGGTGCAGATGGCGCATTCGGCCTTGGCGGGTGACGGCGGCGATCGCGAGATTCCCGCGCCGACGCCGGCGCCGGTGGTCCGTGAGGCCGTCGGGAATCGTCGGCTGCGCCCCGCGCGCGGCCATCTACCCCGCGATCGGCAGAAACGCGATGATGAGGACATGACGCGGCTGTTCGTTGGGGCCGGCCGTCGAGCCGGCATCCGTCCTGGTGATCTCGTTGGCGCGATTGCAGGTGAAGCCGATATCGAGTCGCGCACGATTGGCGCAATCGAGATTGCTGACGGGTTCTCGCTGGTCGAGGTGCCGGCGGCGCGCGCCGACGAGATCATCACCGCGCTGCGCGCCACCAAGATCAGGGGATTGAAAGTGACCGTCAGACGCGAGCGGGTGAAATGAAGGGTTGAGTAAACCGTTTCCAGTTGCCAGTTGCCGGTTGCCAGCTTGCACCTTACTGGTTACTGGCTACTGGTTACTGTCTATGGCCTCGCCGCCCTTGCGTGTTTGCCGCGCGCAGCTGATGCCGTCGCTGGCGGCGCGATCGTGACCGCGTCGAGAAAGCGCTCGACGGCGAACATCGTGATCTGACCGCACGGTCCGCCGAAGCTCTTGTCGCATCCGTGCGTCGCCCATGGCAGCTCCGCGAAGACGTGCTTCACACCGGCGTCGCGCAGGCGATCGTCCAGGCGCGCGCTCTGCTCCGCAGGAACCATCTGATCCCGCGCCCCGTGCACGAGCAGCGTCGGCGGGGACGCTGCCGTCACGAAATTGATCGGCGACGCCGCGAAGTACGCCTTCTGTTCGCGCGCCGGCGGTCCGCCGACGTAGCGCTCCAGCAACCCACGCGTGTCATACAGCAGGGCGGGCGATGGATGCGCGTACGCTGCGGTCAGATCCGATGGCGCATAGAGGGAGATGACACCGCGGATGGAGGGATCCCTCGCTGTGTAAGCCGCGAGCAGCGCGAGCTGCCCGCCTTCCGAACGGCCCAGCAGCGCCAAACGTGACGGATCGAGGGGAAACTCCGACGCATGTCCCTTGAGATACGCGATCGCGGTTTTTACATCTTCGGCGGCCGCCGGAAACCGCCATCGCGGCGCCAGGCGATAGTTGATCGCAGCGACGACATAGTCGCGACTGGCAAGATACGCATTGAGCGCCACGAACTCGCTGTTGTCGCCGTGCTGCCATCCCCCGCCGTGAATCACCACCACGCCGGGAATCGCGTCGTGCAGGTAGGCAGGGTGATAAATATCGAGCGTCAGCGTCTGCCCCTGGTACGACGCGAACGTCCGCTCCTCGAAGCGGATCGCAGGGATTTTGAGCGGTCTCATGAGGTCCTGCAACACGATCGGCGAGAGACGTGGCGCCTCCGACGCCGGAGGACGCTCCCGCCGCTCGGTTCCGAACTCCGCGTCGAAGGTTTTCTGCAACTCCGCGCCCATGAGGCTCGCGCGATAGACCGGCAGGACGAGCAGCGGGATCGCACACACGCTGCAGAGCGCGCCAAGGCGGCCGAGCCTCGTCTGCTGCCGTGTTGGAATGATTGGCAGGAGCGCCGCAATCGCGAGCCAATAGCCGTATTCTGTTGCGGCGACGCTCGCGCCCCACAGCACGGCGTGCGGTGCGGGGAGCGCCGTCATCGCCGCGAGGGCGAGCAGCAGGAGACCCCCGACAAGTCGCAGCAGATCGGTCATTGATGTGGTGAGGGCGCCGGGACACACGTCCCCCGGTATGGCGACCGAGCGCGTTCGCAACGCAGGTGCCAGCACGGTTTGCGCGGTTTGGCGTGTGAATGCGCCGCCGTCGCGGCCGCGGCCTTCGAAATCGTGATCCGACGCACGAAACTGAGGATCGTTTCCCCGCCGCATCGGCGTCATACGTAAAATGAGTGGGATGCCACCCGCCTCCCTCACGGGCAAGCAGATCCTTCATTACCGTCTTTCGGATCGCCTCGGCGGCGGCGGCATGGGTGAGGTCTATCTCGCCGAAGACACGCGCCTCGGACGCCAGGTCGCCTTGAAATTCCTGCCGTCGGGAACCGAGCGCGATCAGGAAAGCCGCGCCCTGCTCGTGCGCGAAGCACGGGCGGCGTCGCTCCTCCGCTCGCCCAACATCGCGGTGACGTACGACCTGCTGGAGGACGGCGACGCGCTGTTCATCGCGATGGAATACGTTGAAGGAGAAACGCTTGCCGCGCGCCTGGCGCGAGGGCCGCTGAAGGCTCGCGAAGCCGTCGACATCGGCCAGCAGGTCGCCGACGCGCTCGACGAGGCGCACGGCCACGGTATCATCCACCGCGACGTCAAGAGCGCGAATCTCATGCTGACGCGGCGCGGTCTCGTGAAGGTCCTCGACTTCGGCCTGGCGCGATTCGAGGATCGCGGCGAGGCGTTCCACCGCGAAACCGCGCTGCAGCTCACGTCACCCGGCCTCGTGAGGGGCACGATCTCGTACATGGCCCCCGAGCAGCTCCTCGGCACGACGTTCGATCACCGTGTCGACATCTTCGCGCTCGGCGTCGTGTTGTACGAAATGATCGCCGGCAGGCTGCCGTTCCTCGGCGAGACGCTGCCCGAGATCACCGATCGCATCCTGCATGCCGAACCGGACGGTCTCGTCCGCTCCGACTACGTCGTCCCTCCCGAGCTTGACGCGATTGTGCGCAAGGCGCTTCAGAAGACACCGGACTTCCGCTATCAGTCCGCACGCGAGATGTACGTGGATCTGCACCAGCTCGCCCGGCGCCTCGATACCGTCGATACCACCTCGCAGGTGCTGCTGCGCACGCCAGCCGCGGCGTTTGCGCCGGTTGGCCCGGAGGCCGCTCAAGGCGAGCGGCTGATTGCGATCATGACGTTCGCAAACGTCACGCG
>Ga0066677_10000288_pt1 | contig 17109 bp, 16 predicted proteins | sample GraSoiAngelo_126_FD_62299 | JGI IMG/M metagenome (GOLD analysis project Ga0066677, IMG submission 62299) | Grasslands soil microbial communities from the Angelo Coastal Reserve, California, USA - 14_0927_09_20cm | ecosystem: Environmental > Terrestrial > Soil > Grasslands | place: USA... | reverse complement strand
CTCGCCGCGTCGCTGCTCGAGCGCCGGTATGCCGGGCGCGTAACGCGCATCGGTACGCCGCCGGTTCCAATCCCCGCGGCGCGGAGTCTCGAATCGCAGGTGCTGCCCGGTGAAGATGTGTTGTTCCAGCGTCTGGCATCCTTCGTCGCCGACCCAGACTGATGCCGACGCCGCTCTATACGCCTCGCGTGAACAACAACGACGACACTGTGAGGCTGGTTAAGGTGCTCGTCGAGCGCGGCGACGCTGTTCGGGCTGGAGACGTCGTCGCCGAGGTCGAAACCGACAAGGCGAACTTTACCGTCGAATCGGAACAGGACGGCTACGTGCTGGCCGTCGCGCAGGCACTCAACGAGACAATCAACGTCGGTTCCGTGCTCCTCTGGCTCGGGGCCACCCCCGACGAACCTGCGCCCGCACCGAGCTCGAACGGACCCACGCCTGCGGCGCGGACCGGCGCGCAACCGACGTTGAAGGCCGCGCAGCTGCTCGCGAAACATGGATTGTCGGCGTCTGAGGTACCGGCCGCGGGAGATCGCCTGACCGTCCGCGACATCGAAGCGTACGTGGCGACCCGCACAAGTCCGACCGAACCGGTGGCGTCGGCAGACACGGCACCTGTGCCGGTGCTGCCGCGTGCGGAGTCGCGTGGGTCGACGCCGAGCGCGGCCGGCGCCATCCGTGCGCTGACACCCGAGGAACGCGGAATGCTCCGGACGGTCGTGTGGCAGCGCGAGGAGGCCGTGCCCGGCTATGTCGAGGTGCAGTACGACGCCGCGCCCTGGGAGCGGATCGCCGCCGATTTCCAGAAGGCCGAAAAGCTGCTGTTGAATCCGCTGCTGGCGCTCATGGCCTATCGGCTCGTGCGCGTCGCCGCACAACAGGAGCGCATCAACGCAACTATTGTCGGCGACGCCCTCTACGTCTACAGCAGCGTCAACCTCGGGTTCACGATCCAGAGCGACAGGACGTTGTACCTGGCGGTGATCCAGAACGCCGCGGCGATGTCGTGCCGAGAGTTCGTGTCGCGGCTCGGCGACGTTCAGCGCGGCGCCCTCGGCCACAGGCTGCGCTCCGCCGATCTGACTGGCGCCACCGTCTCATTCAGCAGCATGGCCCGCTGGAACGTCAGCCGCCACGTTCCCGTGCTGCCCCCTTTTACATCGCTCATGATCGCGCACGCGGCAACGTTCAACGGCATCGGGACGCTCGGCGCGACCTACGACCATCGCGTCCTGACCGGCGTCGACGCGCTCTCTGCAGTTCGCGACATCAGCGTGCCGGAAGGAATATCGTGACGCCACGTACCTTCGATCGCGCCGAAGCGGCGCGCGAAATACACGCGAAGGTCGTGGAGCTGGCTCGGGCGCGCGGGATCCGCGTGACCGGCTTCCGCGACAACGAAGTAATACCCGAGACGAACCTGCTGGACTCGGCGGGCATCATGGAACTGATCGTCTGGTACGAGACGCGCTTCGATCTCGCCATCGAGCAGGCGGATCTGACAATCGAGAACTTCGGCACTGTCAACGCGATGGTCGACTATCTCGCGCGAGCTTGACGTCATTGGCGACCGACGCGCGGCCCGCCATCCGCTGGCCGGATGGCAAGCAGTTCGCGTTCACCATCTTCGACGATCCCGACGGGCAGACCGTCGAAGACGGCAAACGTGTCTACGGCTTGCTCGCGGAGATGGGATTCCGGACAACGCGCGGCGTCTGGCCGGGAACGCCGGTTCGTACGCCAAACTCGTTGGGCGCGGCATGTGACGATGTGGAGTACACGCGTCACACCCAGATGCTGCAAGCGGCCGGATTCGAAGTGGGATACCACAACCATACAAAGCATTCGTCGCGCCGGCAGGAGATCATTGCGGGACTGGACGCGTTCAAGGATTTCTTCGGGCGCGACCCTTCGGCAATGGCGAACCACTACAACGCGGACGCGATGTACTGGGGGCCAGCGCGTCTGACACCACCCCTTCGGGCTGTGTACATCGCGGTGACGGTCGGACGGACAAAGGGCCGGCACTTCGGTCACATTCCCGGGCACGAGTCGTTCTGGGGCGACGTATGCCGAGAGCGCATTCAGTATTGCCGTAACTTCGTATATGCGGACGTGAATACGCTTGCGGCATGCCCGTCCATGCCGTATCACGACCCGACCAAACCATTTGTCAATGCGTGGTACGCGTCAAGCGAGGGATCGAACGCGCCCCGGTTTCTCGATGCGCTGCACGAGCGCAATCAGGATCGTCTGGAAGCCGAGGGCGGCGCGTGCATCATGTACACCCATTTCGGGCACGCTTTTGTGGAGGGGGATACGGTGTCACCACGGTTCGTCGACCTGATGCGCCGTCTCAGTCGCAAACCCGGGTGGTTTGCACCTGTTTCGACGCTCCTCGAGTACCTGCAGCAATATCAGGGCCTCACGCAGTTGAGCGATCATGAACGACGGAAGCTCGAAACGCGATGGCTGTGGGAAAAAGTGTTCCGCGGGACCTCATGAACTCGCTGGCAACAGGCGATGCAGCCGAACCGGTTCCGGTGGGGCCGCGCGGTCGCAGCGTGACGACACGGATTGTGCGCTACACGAACGCAGAAAGCGCTGCCGTCCGCGCGTTCAACGAACGCATGCTCGCCGGTCGCGCACCAACCGACTTCGTTCTGCCAGACCGGCCGAACAAATACGACGCTGGCGTCCAGGACGCGGCGATCACGTGGACCAAGTACCTGGCCGTGGACGAGGGAGATGAGGTGCGCGGCGGGTTCATGCTGATGGAGCAGCGCGCGTGCCTGAACGGGCGCTCGGTGGCGGCTGCCAATTACCAGTCGCCGGTCTCCGAGGGGATTCTCGACAAACGCTACGGCATGGTCGGGATGCACATGGTCCGGTACGTGCAGCGGCACTGGCCGTACACGTTCGTCGTCGGCATGGGCGCACCCGACAGGCCGCTGCCGCGACTGCTCGCGGCGGGCGGCTGGACGCTCCGTACTGTACCCTTCCTGTTCAGGATCGTCCAACCGCGCCGCGTCCTGCGGGAACTGCGTCCGCTGCAGCGGCGACTCTTGACGCGGGTCGCGGCCCGTCTCGCCGCCTACAGCGGCGCCGGCTGGATCGGCGCCACGCTGCTGCACGCCAGGGGGGCGCGCGCGGGTCATTCGTCGCTTCGGATCGAGCGAGTGACGCGCTGGGGCGAGTGGGCGGACGCCGTGTGGAACCGTACACGCGACCTGTACTCGTTTTCCATCGCGCGCGATTGCACCACGCTCGACTGCTTGTATCCCCTCGAGGATCAGCGGTACGCCGCCTACACGTTCCGCGATCGGGATTCGGTGATTGGGTGGGCCGTCTGCGCGCAGACTGCCATGCACGACCACCAGTATTTTGGAAACCTGCGGGTCGCAACGGTCCTGGATGCCGTAAGCCTTCCCGACGCTGCGCCGTCGCTCGCATCCGCCCTGTCACACGCGCTGGCGAACTGGGTGGATCTCATCATCACGAACCAGTCGCACGCCCTCTGGATTTCTGCCTTTCGGCAGGCCGGCTTCGCGTCCGCGCACTCGAACTACCTGCTGGCGATGTCCAAACCCCTCATCGAGACGATCGGCGACGATATCGGCCGGGTCCACGTCACGCGCGGCGACGGCGACGGACGCATTCACCTGTTGTAAGCCACGTCCGGCCGACGTCCGCTTCACGACATCACGGAATCAACACATCACGGAATCAACACCTACGCCACCAAATTGAGGCGTGCTGCCAGTGTTTGCCAGATGTAACTGAGGGATGCCGTCAACTGGTGGTCGTCGTCGAGCATGTGCAGTTCGGCGTTCGGCCGGCGGCTCGCCCACGCTTCGACGGTCTTCGGGTCGACCGCATCGTCTCGCTTACCTTGGAAAATCAAAATCGGCACGCGCACGTCAGCGTTGAAGACGTCGTAGCGGCGCGCGTCGTCGTACAGCTCGTAGTGCACGGGAACGACCCGCCCATAACCGTAATGGAAGACGGGCAGGTGACCTGACGCTTTCCACTGCTCGAGCCTGAGGTTGCCAAGCTTCTGCATTCGGTTCCCATCGAAATCAAGGGCCGGCGCGATCAAGACTAGCCGATCGACTCGATGGGGGTTCTGAACGGCGGCGTTCACAGCGACGAAGCCGCCGAGACTGGACCCAATGAGGATCTGCGGTTCGGTCGATGCTTCGAGGAGCGCGCGCGTCTGCTCCAGCATGCGCGTGATCGTGAGCGTGGAGAAATCAGGCAGATTGAGATCCGGCGTCTGCAGCTCGATCCCCTGCTCGCGGAGCCGCCGCCCGAGGTATGCGGCTTTCGACGAGGCGGACCCGGACGCGAACCCGTGAAGATAGATCACCAAATCACCAAATCGAGAGACGACCAAATCACCAAATTACCAAATCACTACCTCACAAAATCAGATCATTGTCTTGCAGCCTGGGCTGCAGCGACACCTGATAGAGCCCTCGCCATCGGTCGAATAATCGTAGGTGAGCTCTTCACCCTTGCGGATGTTGCGCGCAGCAATGATCCAGATCGTATCGCCGATTACGCGAGTGTAGCAGTTGGGCGCGCACGCGTGATTGATATAGCGCGCGACGTTTCCACCCACCGCGGCATCACGGACGTACTGCCGATTCAGCTTGAAGCACCAGATGTGCCCCTGCTTCAGGTAGCGCACCTCGCGCTTCAGGCTTTCCCTGTTGCTGATCTTCTCCCCGGCGTACTCGACGATGCGCTTGTTCTTGGGAATCGGCTCGGTGGCGAATACGCCCCAGCCCTGGATAGCGGAACGACGCTTCTCGATCATGAGATCGGGTCACTGCGGAATTGAGTAATCGGGCAATTGTTCTTACAAATTACCAAATTACCGCTTCACTCAATTACCCGATTCACCAGTACCGGATGCGTCCCGTGTCGACATGAACGAAGTTCGAAGCCCGATAGTAGCCGACGCCGCCGACACGCAATGCCTTGGCCGTATCGCGAAGATGTTCGAGCTTGATGCCCGGCACACGGATATCGATCGCCTTCCCTTCGATGTGCAGGCTGTGCGCCGCAACGCCGCTCTGCGCACCGCCGCGCTCGTTCAGCATCGCATTCGTCTCGGGCGTTCGGTAACCGGAGATTACGTGGAACGGTTGATCGGTGCCGAGCCGGTTGTTCAACTCGAACAGCAGATCGAGCAGGCGCGGATCGATCGCCTTGATTTCGTTCATGCGGAAATCGCGCAGCAGATGATTGACGCCGATCAATTCCTTCGAGACGTACTCGCCGTTGCAGCAGTAGGCGGTCGTCAGCCGCTCGTTCGTGTGCGTGTGGAAGAACGACAAACTGCGATCGGCCGCGGTCGAGACCGCTGCGATAGCCGTCGCAGCAGCCGCAGCCGCGACGGCACGCGCCGGCAGCAGAGCTCCGGCGGCGGCGATGGCACCAATTCCAAGAAAGTTGCGACGACTCAGGCGTTCCAGGGACGGCATAGGTTCAGATCGCTCGTCGGCAGAGTCCGCCGGACGGCTAGGCCCAAATTGTGGTTGTTGGTTGATGCGCGGTGAACCTCTATTGAACCACATGGGTGTCCTCTGGCGCAAGCTGATCTACCAACATAAACCAAGCGTTCGCAGGTGTTTAGCAGAGCCGGCAACCTTCTGGATCCATCGCTCCGTCTAAAGCTCGAACTTCAGCTGGGAATCTCTCCAGCAACTATCAACCGACAACCGGTAACCGACGATAACGAAGAGGTCCTCATGAGACTCCGGCTTTACGCGATCGCGGCGCTGGTCGCGGCACTGCTGACCGTCGCCTCAACAGCACGGGCGCAATCGGCGCCATTCCGCTGGCACGGCGCTCTTGCGCAGGGGACGGCAGTTGAAATCAAAGGCGTCAACGGCAACGTGAGCGCGGAGCCGTCCGGCAGCAACGAAGTCGAAGTCGTCGCTGAGAAGAAGGCGCGGCGGAGCGACCCTGGCAGCGTAAAGATCGACGTCGTACAGCATGGAGACGGCGTGACGATTTGCGCGGTTTATCCGAGCCGCGACGGCGACCGGCCGAATGAATGCGCGGCGGGCAGCGGTGGCCGCATGAACGTGCGCGACAACGATGTGACGGTCAACTTCACCGTGAAGGTGCCGGCGGGTGTGCGCTTCGTCGGACGCACCGTCAACGGCGACGTCGAGGCACAGCGCCTGGGTGGCGCCGTAGATTTGTCGACGGTCAACGGCGGCGTGAAATTCTCGACGTCCGCATCGGGCCGCGCGAGCACCGTGAATGGCTCGATCAAGGGGGACCTCGGACGCGCGGACTGGATCGACACGCTGGAGTTCAGCACGGTCAACGGCAGCGTCGAGCTCACGTTGCCGAATGACCTGAGCACCGACGTCAAGGCGCAGACCGTCAATGGCGACATCGCGACGGATTTCCCGCTCACGATCACCGGCCGATGGTCGCGACGTCGTGTGGAAGGGACGATTGGCGGCGGCGGACGCATGCTCTCCATCGAAACGGTGAATGGGGGAATCACCCTGAAGCGCCCGTAGACAGATCGAGGTGCCGAACGCCGAATCAACCGTGAACTCCGCACGATCGTGAACGCTGAACCACGGTGAACTCCAAACGAGCCGTGAACTGCGAACCCGAACCGTAAACTTCCAGTGAAATCCGCGTGATATAGTCGGCCGGATGGAAGGGATCATCACCGCGTGGGGCAGGATCCTGCGCGGCTATACACCCTCGCTCTCGATTGAAATCACGCGTGAGTGCCCGCTTCGATGCCCCGGCTGTTACGCGTACGGGGATGACCACCTCGGCGGCGACGTCACGCTGCGGCAGGTCACCGACTACAAGGGCCAGGAACTGGTGGATCGCGTCCTGGCGATCGTCGACGAAGAGAAACCGATTCACGTCTCCATCGTTGGTGGCGAGCCGCTCGTGCGCTATCGCGAGCTGCAACAGCTCCTGCCGAAGCTGGCGGCGCGCGGTATCTACTCGCAGCTTGTCACGAGCGCAGTACGGCCGATTCCCGCGGAGTTTGCCTCCATTCCGCGCCTGCAGATCGTCGTGTCGATCGACGGCTTGCAGCCGGAACATGATCTTCGCCGCACTCCCGCGACCTACGATCGCATCCTGAAACACATCGTCGGGCATCAGATCACCGTGCACTGCACCGTCACGCGGCAGCAGGTGCAGCGCGAAGGCTACCTCGAAGAGTTCCTGCGGTTCTGGTCGGCGAATCAGCACACGCGCCAAATCTGGGTGAGCCTTTTCACGCCGCAGATCGGCGAGATCGCGGAAGAGATCCTTCTCCCGGCAGATCGGGAGCGAGTTATTGCCGCCCTCATGACGCTGCGCCACCGATACCACAAATTGCAGATGCCCGAGGGGCTCATCAAGAAGTACGCACGGCCGCCGCAGAGTCCAGAGGAGTGCGTCTTCGCGCAGACCACGAGCTGCATCTCGGCGGATCTCGAGCGCCGCATCACGCCGTGCCAGTTCGGCGGCACGCCTGATTGTTCACAGTGCGGATGCATCGCGTCGGCGGGACTGGCGGCCGTGGCCTCCCATCGGCTGCCTGGCGGCCTGCGCGTCGGCGCCATCTTCGAAGGATCGCTGAAAGTCGGGCGCATGGTGCGCGGGCGGCGTGAGCCTTTGGCGATCAATCAGCCGAGCCCGGCCGCCTGATATAATTGCTGGTTTCGATGCCACGTTTTCGCCACAAGATCAGCCGACGGGCACGCTCCGTCCGAGAATTCCTTCGCGGCCTGGCGCGCACCGATCACCCGCTGCTCGTCCACATCGTGCCGATCCGCCGTTGCAATATCGACTGCGGGTACTGCAACGAGTACGACAAGGTGTCGCACCCGGTCCCGACGGACGAGATGCTGAAGCGGATCGACAAGCTTGCCGATCTCGGCACCTCCGTGGTGGCGTTCAGCGGCGGAGAACCGATGCTGCACCCGGATCTCGACAGCCTCATCGCGCGGATCCGCGGCCGCGGCATGATCGCGGGCCTCATCACGAACGGCTACCTGATATCGCCGAAGCGTATCGACGCGCTGAACACGGCGGGGCTCGACTACCTGCAGATCAGCATCGACAACGTAGAGCCGGACGAGGTTTCGAAGAAAAGCCTCCGCCTCCTCGACAAAAAACTGCAGTGGCTGGCCGAGTACGCATATTTCGATATCAACATCAATTCGGTCGTCGGAGGCGGCATCAAAAATCCCGACGATGCGCGCACGATCAACCAGCGGGCGGCGGAGCTCGGGTTTTCGACGTCGATCGGCATCATTCACGACGGCTCGGGCCTGCTGAAGCCGCTGGGGCCTGCCGAGCGCGCGGTGTTCGACGATGTGATGCAGCGGATCGATGCCCGCCGGCAGGTGCTGAAAAACCTCTACTCCGGGATTCGCCAGTTCCAGATAAACCTGGCGGACGGTAGGCCGAACGAATGGCAGTGCCGCGCCGGCGCTCGTTATCTGTATGTCTGCGAGAACGGCCTCGTGCACTGGTGCTCTCAGCAACGTGGCTGTCCCGGTGTACCGCTCGCGACGTATACGACCGAAGACATCCGGCGCGAGTTCCTCGTCCCGAAGTGGTGCGCTCCGCTCTGCACGATCGGGTGCGTGCACCGGGTCTCGACGATGGATTACTGGCGCCAGCCGCAGCGGCAGGAGCCTCACATTCCCCAGGAATCGGTCTCGCCGATCCATTAGTCAGATGGCGCAGGTCCCCTCGTTCGACATCACTTCGAACGTCGATCTCCAGGAGGTCGACAACGCGGTGAATCAGGCCCGGAAGGAAGTCGCGCAGCGCTACGACTTCAAAGGCTCACGCGCGGCGATCGATTTGAACCGCGTCGACAATACGCTGACGCTGACCGCCGACGACGAATTCAAGATGAACGCGTTGTGGGAGATCGTGCAGACGCGCATGGTGCGGCGCGGCGTGCCGACCAAGAATCTGACCCCCGGAGCGATCGAGCGCGCGGCCAACGACACCGTCCGCCGCGTCGTCACGCTCCAGCAGGGGATTCCGACCGAAGCCGCCAAGGACATCATCAAGTTCCTGAAGGAGCACAAGCTCAAGAAGGTGCAGGCCGCCATCCAGGCGGATCAGGTGCGTGTTTCTTCGCCGTCGAAAGACGAGCTCCAGGAGGCCATGCGTCTGTTGCGCGAACAGGATTTCGGGTGCGCGCTGCAATTTGGGAACTATCGCGGGTAAATTGCCAGTTGCCAGTTGCCAGTCTCCAGTTCAGGTTCCAATTCCGACTGCGTTGCAGATTCGACGTCAGCCGGCAATTGCCTGCTGGCCACTGATGATTCGCAACTCCCGGCCGGCAACTGGACACTATCTTGCAGTTCGCTGAGGTATGCTGACACGGCCGATGCTCGGCGTCGTCATTTCTCTCGCACTGGTCACGTGCGCGTCTGCCACCTCGCAGAAGGACCGCGCCAATCCCAACGCGGCCGCCATCGCCGAGTTCATGAAGCGCGTCGAGGAATACGTCGCGCTCCATAAGAAGCTCGAATCGACGATTCCCTCCCTGCCGAAGGAAGCATCGCCGCAGCAGATCGATCAACACCAGCGTGCGCTCGGGCGCCTCATAGAGCAGGCGCGCGCAAGTGCGAAGCGTGGCGACATCTTCGCGCCGGCGATGGAGCGCATCGCGCGGAAGTTGCTGAGCGATATCTTTCGCGGGCCCGGCGGCGCTCAGATGAAGCGCGAGGTCTTCGAAGAATACGGACAGCGCAACATCGTGCCGACGGTCAACGGCCGCTACCCCGATGAAGTCCCGTTGTCGACGGTGCCTCCCGGCGTGCTCGCCGGGCTGCCGAAGCTGCCGGAAGCGCTCGAGTACCGGTTCGTCGGCACGAACCTGATTCTGCTCGATCCGCACGCGCACATCATTGCGGATTTCATCGCGCGTGCGATTCCCTGAGAGAGCGTTATGCGTCTTCGCCGTCTGAGCCCGTGGGCCCCTGTCTGCGCGCTGATCGCACTCGTGTGCTGTGCCGGTGCGGACGCCGCGGGCCCGGCGATCGTCGTCGCCGGCGAGCCGCCGGGCGCGCCGAAGGACGCGGCGGTCGCCCCGGCGCAGGAAATCCAGCTCCCGAATAAAGCCAACTCGCTCAAGTTCGCTGTGATTGGCGACAACGGCAACGGCGAGCAGCGCCAGTACGACGTCGCCAAGCAGATGGCAGCCTGGCGCGCACGGTTTGCCTACGAGCTCGTGCTGATGATGGGCGACAATATCTACGGCTCGGAGCGGCCGCAGGACTTCGTGCAGAAATTCGAGGAGCCGTACAAGCCGCTGCTCGACGCGGGCGTGAAGTTTTATGCGAGCCTCGGCAACCACGACGCACGCGAGCAGCGGTACTACAAGTACTACAACATGGACGGGAAGTTGTACTACAGCTTCAAGGCGCCCAAGGAGGACGTGCGCTTCTTTGCGCTCGAGAGTACGTATCCCGAGCCGCAACAGATCGAGTGGTTCCGGAAGGAGCTCGAAGGCTCCAACGAGAAGTGGAAGATCTGTTTCTGGCACCATCCGTTGTACTCGTCGGCGCGGACGCACGGATCGGAGACGCGGCTGCGCGCGACGCTCGAGCCGCTCCTCATCAAGAACAACGTCTCGCTCGTCCTGAACGGACACGATCACGTCTACGAGCGGATCAAGCCGCAGAACGGGATCGCTTATTTCGTGGTTGGTTCGTCGGGTCAGCTTCGTGAAGGCGATCTTCGCAAGGGCTCGCCGCTGACCGCGAAAGGGCTCGATACCGACAACGCGTTCATGCTGATGGAAATCGACGGCGACGATCTGACTTTCGTAGCGATCGATCGCCAGGGCAAGGTGTTCGACTCGGGCGTGATCAAGCGCCGCGAGCCGCCGAAGTAGTTAGCCCGTTATGCGGCTTGCAGCGAGAATCTCGTGCTCGTTCGCGGCAGCTGCCAGCCAAGACGCACCGAGCCGCATAACGGGCCAGGCGCGCACGGCGCGCCTGCGAGCCGGGGCCCCACGCGCGGCAGCCGCGCGTGGGGCCCGAGGGAGCGGTGCGGGGCGTAGCGGTCCCCGCGAGCGACCGAGCCGGGGTGTGGGGCGGAGCCCCACGTGAGTCACGACGCCTTTGCCTGCACCTTCTGGGCGTGCGCCCAGTCGGTTTCGAACACGGAGGCGATCTTCTTCGCGATCCGCGAGTCGTTCACCACGACGCCGACTTCGCGGCGGCCGTCGAGTTCCAGCTTGCGCAGGCTCTGGCTCCCGACGAACGCCTCCTGGCCGTCGCGCACGATCGCGCGAACGTGCAGCCGCAGGTCGGCCAGCCTCTTCACCTTGACCCCGGGCAGCTTTTTTTCGAGCTTCCCGATGATGCGGATTTCGACGCCCGCCTTCGCGCGCTCGAGCAGCACGCGCTGCAGGAGGTTGTCGCTCACCTGCTCGTCGTAGATCAGCAGCTGCTTCTTCGCGCCCTTGACGAACGTCGTCAGCGCCTCGCGCGACGTCTCGGGGCTCACGACCAGACGCCGGTGTCCCGGCTGATACAGCGTCCGGTTGTTGTCAGCCTCGAAGAGCTTCATCGCCTCGGCGACGAGGCGTTTGTTGCGTGTGACCACGCCGAAGCTGCGGCTCTTCTCGATATCGAGCTTGGTGTAGTTGAAGCCGTACACGTGGAGCGTGCCATCCACGATCATCATCTTTCCGTGGTAACGCGGAAGGTCGTCCGCGGTGCGCGAGACCGTCGCGCCGCACTCGAGGAACCGCTGCTCCAGTTTCCGGAGCGTCTTCTCGCCGCCGCGGTTCGTGTGCGCGATGAGCGCGCGCACCACGACGCCGCGGTCGACCGCGGCACGTAGCGCCTTCTCGATCTCGGTCCGATCCATGCGGAAAATGACGATGTCTATCGTCTTCTTCGCCTTCTTGATCGCCTTGACGACCGGCGTCATGCCGGCGTCGGGTTGAATGATCAGCTTCACTTGGTTTTCTTTTCGGCCCACTCCACCGCCGCGTGCCCCGCGGGGTCGAGCTTCAGGATGGCGTTGGTGACGCGGGCGCGGCGCAGCTCCAGGGGCACTTCGACGTCGTAACAGACCTCCTCGTCGGACGAGGAGGTGAGCTCGAAGTCTACACGATGCCGGCGCAGGATCGCCTCGATGTCCCCGCGGCGGCTGTCGGTGTCGTCTCCGATCTTCACCTTCACGATGAAGGCGTCGCGCTTTTTCGGCTCGAACGACTCGATCACCCAGAGCGCCAGGAGAATGAAAACACCGGAAAAAATCGCTATGGCATAGAGTCCCACGCCGGAGGCGAGGCCGAGCGCGAGCGTCGAGAGCATGACGCCAGCGTCTTTCGGGTCGGCGATTTTCGCGCGGTAGCGGACGAGCCCCGCGGCCCCGACCACGCCGAAGGCGCGCGCCAGGTTCGTGCCGACGACCATCATCACGACGGCGCCAACGATCGCGAGGATGATCTGCGTCTGGATGACGGCTGGCTGTCGTGGCGGAGTGCCGCGACGCCGCGGCCGGACCGCGAGCGCCGCGCCAAGCACCGCCGCGAGCGGCAGCCGCACCAGCGCGTCGAGAATCTCGGATGCCGTATCGGCGGGGACAGAGGCCTGCCGCTTTGTCGATTCGCTCAAAACAGCCGTGTCCGGCTGCTGCGCTCGAACACCCGCACTGGCGAGCGGCCACAGCAGCAGGAACGCAACGACCCACGTCCTGATCGTCATTTCAGCGCGAGGCCTTCCTGGATTTTCTGTTTGAAGCGGCGGATGAACCGCGCCGCCAGCTCCGGCGCATATCCGCCCGCGCGGAACGCATCATCCCACTGACGGTCGGTGAGCTTCGCCAGCTTCTCGCAGATCCACCGCACGTCGTCGGGCGTCATGCGTTCGACGAGCACGCCGTGTCGACCGCGATAATCAAACCGCACGCGGCCGTCGACGACGGCCTTGATGAAGGGCGTCTGTTCGAAGACCTGAACATCGCCGCGAGGCGCGTTGATGACGCCGGTGCGCCCGAACGACTGGCCGAGATCGCGCGCGACGTACCACCGCGACGCGCCTTCGAGCGGCTGCTTGAGCTCATAGATCGCGTTCTGTTCGTCCTTGAGATCCGAATTGCCGAGCATGACTTGCAGCACGAGCAAGCCATTCTGCTCACGCGTGCCGACGAACGGCCCCCGGTAATACGACCAGGTGCCCTTCGCGTCGAGACCATGGACATCCGGCTTGCTCTCGCGAAAGCGCGCCGGGAGCTGAGGATTCTTCTCCGGCGAGCCTTCCGCATTCCACCGGCCGACGTAATAGATCGGTGGCTGATGGTAACCCACACCCCAGAGAATCCGGGACGCCACTACTTCAGTTGACGCTTCGGGCGGGAACTTGACACTCCAGTGCCGGTCGCCCGGACCGACGATGGTCATGCCAGGGCTGAATCCGTACTTCTTCACATCAATCACTTTGTAGGTCGCGGCGACGTCTGGCGCGAGACGCTGCCCCCCAATGCCCCAGAACAGATCTCGGCCAGGTTGCGGCGAAAACCAAAGCTCAGCAAGTTTATCGGCTGTCGGAAGTTCAGCGCGCGTCGAGGGAACGGCGGGATGACACGAGGTCGCTATTGCGAGCGTGACAGCCAACGGAAGTACAGCGCGCCGCATCTTTTACCAACTCAACTGCAAGCTATGGGCCAGAAAGCTCAGCAAATTGCAGAGAACAGAAGATTAAAGATCCGCGGTTCGACTGATAGAGATCTCGTGGTGTCCAGTCCTCCTGGTGTGGGGTTCATCTGAAGTTGTGCGACTCGACAGGAGGCGAGTTTCCACCGATGGACTGGAGACGCTCGGCCTTCACCGAGGTGACGCCTTCCTGGATCTGCAACGTGCCCTCGACGAGCAGGTATGGCTCTCCCACGATCATCGCACGCTGCTCGGAGAACAAGTCGGGGCGCACGATGATGTTGGCGATCCCCGTTTCGTCCTCGAGCGTGAGGAACACGAATCCTTTCGCGGTGCCGGGACGCTGCCGCGTAATGACGGCGCCGGCGACGCGCACGCGCCGGCCATGCCGTCCGCAACGGAGATCGCTCGCGCGGAGCACACCACGCAACGCCAGCTCCGCGCGTCGCAACGACATCGGATGCGGACCGATCGTCAGGCTCGTTCCTGCGTAGTCGGCGAGCAGACGCTCGGGGACGGTCATGGGCTTGAGGGGCGAGGTCGGAGGTTCGAGATCCGAGGTCCGAGGTGCGAGATCCGAGGTCCGAGGTTCGAGATCCGAGGTCCGATCGAGGTCCGAGGTTCGAGGTCCGAGGTCCGACGTTTCTTCGTTGTCTTCCGGCGCCTCGGTCCTCGGTCCTCGGTCCTCGATGTCTTTCCGGGCCTCGGGCCTCGGTCCTCGATCGTCGACGTGGTCGAACAATTCGCCCGCGGGGCGGATGGCCTGTTCGACCTGCCACAGCGCCGTGCGGCGATCGAAGCCGAACGCGTTGAGCGCGCCGATTTCAGCGAGCGTCGCGACCTCGTCGCGCCGCAGGCCGGTGCGGCGGATGAGATCATCGAGGGTGGCGAAACGCGGTCGATCGGCGTCCGGGGCGCGGGGTGCGGGGTCCGGGGATGCGACCAATAGTACGGACGGCGGCAACGCCCACAGATGAGAGCAGACGTTGCAGAAACCCTCGTGCGTGTGCAGTGCTTCGACCATCGATGGATCATCGGCACCGCACTTTGGACATCGAAGCTCGGTGTCCTCCGTGTTCTTCGTTCCGCACCCCGCGTCCCGCATCCCGCACCCCGAAGACTCGATCGCCTCCCCAACCTCCTTACGCAATCCGTTCACATACATCAACCCGAGACGGACGCGGCCGTCGGGCTCGACGCGGCACGACCACTCGGAGACCTGTACGTCGATCGACGCGAAGCGGACGCCGTGGCGCTGCGCGTCCTTGACCAGCGTCGACGGGTGATAGAACCCCATCGGCTGGTTGTTCAGCATCGCGGTGTAGAACGCCGCGGGATAGTGTGCCTTCAGGTACGCGCTCGCGTAGACGAGCAGCGCGAAGCTCGCGGCGTGCGATTCGGGAAATCCATACAGCGCGAACGACGTGATCGAGCGGATGATCTCCTCGGCCGCTTCGCCGATAATCGCCTGCCTCGCCATGCCCGCGCGCAGCTTGCCTTCGATCTGCTGCATGCGATGCTCGGACCGCTTGAACCCGAACGCGCGGCGCAGCTCCTCCGCCTCGCCGCCGCTGAACCCCGCCGCGACCATCGCCATGCGCAGCAACTGTTCCTGGAACAGCGGCACGCCCAGCGTGCGCTCGAGGATCGGCTGCAGCGACGGATGCGGATACGTCACCGCCTCCTGCCCCTGCCGCCGCTTCAAATAGGGATGCACCATCTGCCCGACGATTGGTCCCGGCCTGATGATCGCGACCTCGACGACGATGTCGTAGAACGTTTCGGGACGCAGCCGCGGGAGCGTCGCCATCTGCGCGCGCGATTCCACCTGGAAGATCCCGATCGTGTCTGCCTCCTGCAGCATCCGATAGACGGCGGGGTCGTTGGGGGGGAGATGGGCCAGGTCGACGGCAACCGGGGTGCGGGGTGCGGGGTCCGCAGGTTCTTCGGGTTCTTCGTTCCGCATCCCGCGTCCCGCATCCCGCGTCCCGGTATTCACCACTTCCAGTGCATCCTGAAGAACGGCCATCATTCCTAATCCCAACAGATCCACTTTCACGATTCTCATGTCGGCGCAGTCGTCCTTGTCCCACTGGATCACAACGCGATCGGGCATCGAGGCGTTCTCGAGCGGGACGACCTCGTCGAGGCGGCCCTGACAGATGACCATGCCGCCGGAATGCTGGCCGAGGTGGCGTGGCAGGTCCTGGATCTGCTGCCAGAGCTGGCCGAACACCTGCATCGTCGGGTGCGCGCCGTCGAGGCCGGCGTCGCGCAGGTTGCGCTCGATCGTCTCCTTTGGATCGACCCACTCGAACCGGTTCATGATTTTCGCGAGCGTATCGACCTGCGCCGGCTCGATCCCGAGGACCTTGCCGACCTCGCGCGCCGCGCTTCGGCCGCGATACGTGATGACGTTGGCCGTCATCGCCGCGCCGAGCTTGCCGTATTTCGCGTACACGTGCTGAATGACGCGCTCGCGCCGGTCGCCGCTCGGCAGATCGAGATCGATGTCCGGCCACTCGCCGCGTTCTTCGGACAGGAATCGCTCGAACAGGAGGTCCATCCCGATCGGATCGACGGCCGTGATGCCGAGGCTGTAGCAGACGGCGCTGTTCGCCGCGGAGCCGCGCCCCTGCACGAGGATCCCCTCCTGCCGGCAGAAATTGACGATGTCCCACACGATGAGAAAGTAGCCGGCGAGGTCGAGCGTGTCGATCAAATCCAGCTCGCGCTCGATCTGCCGCGCGTGCCGCGGCTCGATCGGCCGATAGCGCTCGCGCGCGCCGGCCTGCGTGATCTTGCGGAGGAACGACGCCATCGTTTCGCCCGGCGGCACGGGATATTCGGGAAAGCGATAGCCGAGATCCGCCATGGTGTACCCGAGACGGTCGGCGAGATCGCGCGTCGCGGCGAGCGCGTGCGGCAGATCGCTGAACAGCCGCGCCATCTGGTCCGGAGCTTTGAGGTAGCGCTCCGCGTTGCAGCTCAATCGCCGGCCCGCACGCTCCACGGTTGTCTTGTGGCGGATACAGGTGAGGACATCGTAGAGTGGACGATCCGCGGGCTGGGCGAAGCGGATACCATTGGTCGCGACGATCGGCACGTGAAACGCCGCGGCAAGATCGCGCAGCGCGTGGTTGTCCGCTTCCTCGTCGCGCAGCAGGTGCCGCTGCAGTTCGATGTACGTGCTGTCGCGGCCGAAGAGGCCCACGAGTCGATCGACGAGGCCGCCGACGCCGAACCGCGCGCCGCTGAGCATCGCGCGCCCCGCGAGCGCGATCAGCCCGGAGGTCGTTTCCTCGAGATCCTCGAGCGTGAGCGCCCCTTCTCCCTTCGGCGCCCGGAGCTTCATCTTCGTCAGCAGCCGGCAAAGATTGCGGTATCCCTCCTGAGATTCGATGAGGACGGGGAGCTTGAAGATA
>Ga0066677_10000287_pt1 | contig 17123 bp, 11 predicted proteins | sample GraSoiAngelo_126_FD_62299 | JGI IMG/M metagenome (GOLD analysis project Ga0066677, IMG submission 62299) | Grasslands soil microbial communities from the Angelo Coastal Reserve, California, USA - 14_0927_09_20cm | ecosystem: Environmental > Terrestrial > Soil > Grasslands | place: USA... | reverse complement strand
GTTCGCGCCGGGACTGCCGCCCTGGATGATGAAGTTCGGCACGATGCGATGGAACGTGAGCCCGTCGTAGTAGTGATCCTGAACAGCCAGCTTCACAAAGTGCCCGGCGGCAATCGGCGCGGCGTGGTGCGCCATCGACATCCGGAATGCCCGTCCGTTCTTCAGCTGTACTCGGACGCACCGCTCCGCGGTGAGCGGGTCGGCCGCCTCGTGCGTCATCAGCCGCACCTCCGGGACGGCCGGCTGCCCTTGCCATCTGCTGAGCAGCTCCGCAACACGCATCGCAATCTTCGGATCGAAATCTTTCAACAGCGCGGCGAGATCGGACGCGTTTTCGCGTCGGCCGTGCACTTCGATTGCGTCCAGCAGCGCCGTGCGCGTGTCGCGCGAGGTGTCCTTGCCCTCGCGTGTGACACGGAGCAGCGCGTCTGCAAGAGGTCGGAACAACCTCCCGGCCGGCGGCGCCTCCTTCAGCAGCAATCCCGTCGTCCGCAACAGTTGGTAGTCGGTCCGGCCGAGCGCGGCGATGAGCGCCGCCTCGCCGGCCTCCGGCTTCAATTTTTGCAGCGGCGTCAGGGCGGCTTCACGCACGTTGTCGTTCGTGTCGTAGGCGAGCTTCTCCAGAGTCAGGCTGTCTTCCATCGCCGCTGCGGCGCGCGCGGCATACATCCGCACCTGCCACACGGGATGCGAGGAGAACGCCGGCATCGACGTGGCTGCCTGTTCCGGCGATCGCTTGGCGAGCGCCACGAACGCATGGGCTTCGCGGTGCCACGAGCCGATGACCGGAGGCGTGCGCGCCTCTGCGAGAACGCGGTTCGTAACGGATTCGTCGGTTCGGCACGAGTCACCGGTTGCATCGATCGCCGCGAGCGCGACGTGCGGTGAGGGATCGCGGAAGGCATCGAGCAGCGCCGCGCAGCCCCCGGTCGGCACGACACGCCGCAGGAGTGCGCGCAGCGATTCATAGCGCACGAGAGCCGAACGATCGTCGAGACCGCGCTTGATGTCACCGGCGCGCTCCGCACCATTTACCGCAGCTGCGTTTCCCGCCAGCGCTCCCATGGCCACGCGCCTGACCTGCTCGTCCGCGTCTTCCAGGGCAACATCGAGCGACCGATTGTCGAGAGCCCGTGCGGCGATCATCGCCATCAGCGCATAGAGGCGCACCTCCGGCTTGTCGTTGGGGTTCCTGTTCGACACGACAGAGGCGAGTCCGCGCCGTGTCTCGGGTTCGAACGCGACAACGCTGGTATTGAGGCGTGCCAGCAACTCGAAGCTCCGCACCGCAGACGCGCGGATGGCCAGGACCTGCGGGTCGGCCCTGGTCGCGTCCAGGATTCTGAGCAGGACGTGTTCCGCCCGGCTGACATCTTCCGGCGTCAGATACCGAATCCGCCCAAGCGCCACGACGCCGGCGGCCGAGCGAACGTCACCGTTCCCGGCAAGATGGCGCAGGCGCTCTCCGACGACGCTGATCGTTGCCGGGTCCCGCTGTGGATCGAAACCCGCGAGCGCTTGCGCGATCGCATCGGCCGCGGCGGGTGCGACGGCGGGTCTGGCGAGCAGCGCGACCAATTGCGGAAGCAGCGATGGATCTTCCAGGCGCCCGACGGCGCGGAGAGCGTAGCGCGCGGTTGCGGTGTCCTGCGAATTGGCGAGCGGCAGCAGAATGTCGGCTCCTGCCCAGTGCCGCTCCGCGTTCAAGACGATCGCCGGCTCGCCACTGCCGTCGCTCCACGGCGTCGTGTCGCGCGACCGCCCGATCATCTGCTGAGCCAGCAGCACGGCCACCAACAGGAGCACGACAGGCCTCACGATTCATTCCGCGGGTTCAAGACATCCGGCGGGTCTGAAGACCACCCTACCTGTAGGCCGGGTCTTCAGACCCGGCGTTTCCCTGAGTACTCCAGCATCTGCGTCGTGAGATCCAGCGGGTACGAGATCTTGACGTCGATGATCGCGCCGTCACTGTCGCGAATCGCCTCGAGGCGCGGCTGCACGAAACCCGTGTACGACGGCATCTGCAGATGATCGACGCGCGCAACGATTTCGTCTCGCAACGCAGGGTCGAAATGCACGCCGTAGGTCTCGAACAGGTGCCGGGCCACCTCATAATCCCCTTCAGCTTTGATCCGCTGCACCTCTGCGAGCAGCCGCCCCACGCCGTCCTGAAATGACTTGATGTCCGAGACGACGTAGTAGGTCTTGTCGTCGCGGCGGCGGGATTCGATTGCTCCGGAATTCTCCATCAGCCACCGGACGATCATCTGCCGGTTGCGCATGTGGTCTTCTTCAATCTGCGTTCCTTCGCGCACGCGCCGCAACTGCACCAGCGCGTTGCGCGCGTAGCCCTCGTACTCCGCTTGCACGATCTGCTCGTGATCCTCGGCATCGACGAGGCCGAGCTCGACGAGCTTTGGATCGGGGACGAAGTAGAGCGCGACGAGATCCGCGCGCGATTCCTCGAGCGCCGAGTACTGCTCCTTCAGCGCGCCCTGGGGGTTGCCGTTCAACCGTTCCGAGATGCGGCCCGATCCGTGCCCGATCACTTCGTGCATGTTCGTGGTCAGCTCGCCCGCCACGCTGCTCCAGCGTTCGGCGCGCTCCGCTTCCTCCGGCGACCACGCGAACTCGCGGCGGAATTCAGCAGACGTCGACTTGTCGTACGCGAGGTTCACGTTCGACAGCGACACGGACTTGCTGCCGTACTCTTCGCGGATCGTCTGGTCGTTCGGGAGGTTGATTCCAACGGGGGTCACCGGCCCCGAGTCGCCGCTCTCGACGACCACGTCGATCGCGTTCGCGGACACGCCGCGGACACCCTGTTTCTTGTAGCGGTCGTCCCACGGCATCCGGTCCTCGAACCACTGGGCTTCGGCCGCGAGCTTGCGGATCCCTTCCGTCTTATGCGGGTTGACGTAGTAGACGAGCGCTTCCCAGGCGCCCTTCGTGCCGCGCGCGTCCATGTAGACCTCGACGAACCCGTTGATCGTGTCGACCGGCGAGTGGCGGTCCTGGACCCACGCGATATCGTAGGCAATCCGGTCCGCCGTCTGGCCGGTCTGATAGAACTTGATCAAGGCGCGGAGCGCCGTCGCCATCGTCGTGGTCGCGTACGGCACCGCCGCCTCCAGGTGCTGCACGATCTGCCGGATGTAGGCGTCGTAGCGGCCGCCGACTCGATACACTTCTTCAACGAGCTTGCCCTCTCGTTTCACCAGGCGTGAATTCAGCGGATGCGTCTCGGCGAAATTCGCGATCTCCTCCATCGTGACGCCGGCGTAGAGATTATTCGCGCTGGCCGACAGGATGTCGCGGCCGGGACCCGGCGTTTTGTTCGTAACGATGGGATCGACAGCCAGATCGAAGAAGAGCGGCTCCATGCGGCTGAGGAGCGCGTCGAGCGTCTCGCCCTTCCGCAGCGGAAACGTCGCCCCATTCTGCTCCGCCTGCCGCGCTGCCGCCGCGAAGCCGGCCGGAGTGCATTTCAGCACGAATTTCCGCGCCGTCAGATTGTTGTACGGCCCGGTATTGATCCAGAACAGCTTCGTGTAGCGCTCGATCTCCGCGAGCGTCGCCTCTGGTATTCCTTCCGGATGCGTGATGATTTCCTCGAGGACCTCCCGCATCTCGAGATTGTAGGCGTAACGCTGGTCGTAATAGATGTCGCGGCCCGCGAGCGCCGCTTCGTAGAGGTGATAAATCAGGATCTTCTGATCGATCGGCAGCTCGTCGTACCCGTCCGCATACAGCTGGACGACGGCGGCATCATCGACGCGCTCGAGCAGATACGGACGCGTGTCCACATGCGAGGCGACTGGGGTGCTCATCGGCTCGGTCCGCTCCCGGCGGACTGCCCGGACTTCAAGGAGGCGTCGTACATCGCGCCGTACTCGAGGTACTGCCCGACAGCGTCGCGTGGGTAGGACATCTTCACAGAGGTCACGTTGGCGGCCCCATCGATCGTAGCCGTCAGCTTCGTGTTGACACCGGCCCAGTACGTCGGCAGATTGAGCCGCTTGAAGCGGGCCACGACCTGGTCGCGCAGGGCGGGATCGAAGCGGACGCCATATCGATCGACGAGCGTCTTGATCGCGCCGTAATCCCCTTCCGCCTTGATGCGCATCAATTCCGCGAGCAGCTGCCCGACGCCCCCGCGCATCTTCTGATAATCCGTGACGCGCACGAACGTTTTGCCGCCGCGATCGAAGTACTCGATCGCTCCCGTCTTGTCCTTGATGTAGTTGGCGATCAACTGGCGGTCGCGCTGGTGATCTTCTTCGATGGTCTCCCCTTTCGGAATCCGGCGGAGCTGCGTCAGTGGTGCGCGCGCTGCATCGTCGTACATCGCGCGCGCGATTTCCTCCTGGTTCTGCACGAGATCCAGCGTCTTCAGCTTCGGATCCCAGATGTTCCACAGGCCCATCAGATCCGCGCGGGCTTCTTCGAGCGTCGAGAAGTACTCCTTCAGGTATTTCTGGGGCCCCTCCTGCACCCGTTCGCTGAGTTTCCCGGAGCCGTGGCCGATAACTTCGTGCATCGCCGTCAACAGGTCTTCAGCTTCGTCGCTGTAGCGTGCGTTGCGCTCGGCCTCTTCAGGCGACGCCGCGAACTCATTGATGGACGAGCCTGCGGCGCTCAGCGCGTGGCTGCTTCCGAGCAGCAGGAAATTCTTCGTGCCGTACTTCTCGTGAATCTCGTTTTCGTTCGGCAGGTTGTCGCCAATCGTGCTGACGTGGAAATCTCCCGTCTCGATGAGCACCTCGACGGCCTTCACCACCGGCGGTTGAAAGTCCTGCTTCTTGTACTTCGCGTCCCACGGCGCCTTCTGCTCGAAGTACGCGGCATTGTCGGCGAGCTTGCGCATGGCATCGCTCACCGCGCGATCCGTGACGGTCACGAAGCTCTGTGAGCTGCCCTTTGCGCCGCGCGCGTCACGATAAACCTCGATGAACCCGTTCGCGAAATCAACCGTCGGATCGTTCTGCACCCAGTCGCCGCCGAACTGCAGCCAGTCCTTCGGGTCTCCCGTTTGATAGAACTGGATGAGATCCCCGATCACCTTCGCTTGCGCGCCGTCCGCGAGGCCACGCGCCTTCTCCAGGCACTCGATCGCCCGCTTCAAATACGTCGCATACAGTCCGGGCGGCACGCGGCCGTCTGCTGTGCCGGCACGATAGACCTCTTCGTGGAGAGAACCGTCGGCGCCTTTGACCACGCGAGAGTTCAGCGGGTAATGCTCCTGAAAGTCTTTCAGATCGGCGAGCGTGGCGCCGCGATAGAACGTATTGGAGCTCGCCTGCAGAATGTCCTGGCCGGACGGAGGCGTTTTCGCGGTCGCCATCGGCTCGAACGCCGGATCGAAAATGGCGGCCTGGAGCGCCGCTACTTCGCGCTTCACCTCGTCGGCCGAGCGCAGCGGTGGCAGGTCTGCAGACGACGATGCGAATGCGCCTTTCGCGTGCGCGGCGAGCGCCGCCGCCGTCAGCTCCTCGGGTGTGAAGGATGGTACGAACTTCTGCGCCGTCGTCTCGTTGTGGTTGCCACGGTTCGCCCAGAACAGCAGGGCATAGGTTCTGAGCTTGTCGAATACGTCTTTCGATGCGCCCGCGCCACCGTGCGCGATCACTCCTTCGAGCAGCCGCTTCTCGCGAAGGCCATAAGCCGACAGCTGGTCGTAGATGATGGGATCGATAGCGATGGACGCCTGCGTCAGCCAGAAAGCCAGGGCCTGCTGCCGTGGCGCCAACTGGCTGAAGCTCGCGGACCGGAGCTGAATGAAGCCGATATCGCCGACGCGTTCGACGAGCGACGTGGCAGCAGCACGCGCCGCTGTCGGCGCCTGAGCCTGGGGCGCAGCGGCCATGATGGTAAAACACAACCCGATCGAGAGGGCAGGGCGTTTCATAACTAGAATTGTACTGTCTCGCGGTGCTCTGGCGCCTTGTGCGCCCAGCCGAGCTCTTTCTGAATACGTGCGCCGAGCGCGTCCTGCGCGGCTGGCTCGCCGTGCACGATGAACGCCTGCTGCGGTGGACGGGTGAAGCCGTGCAGCCAGCGCAGGACCTCGTTGGAGTCGGCGTGCGCCGACATGGAATCGATTCGCTCGATCCGCGCGACTACCGGCACCCATTCGCCGTGAATCTTCACGGTCTTCTCGCCGTCGACGAGGCGGCGCCCCCGCGTGCCCACACCTTGGTAGCCGGCGAACAGCACCGTGTTCTTCGCATCGGGCAGCGCGGCCTTGAGATGGTGGAGCACGCGTCCCCCTTCCGCCATTCCACTCGATGAGATCACTATCGACGGCACTCGCGATGCCGTGAGCTGCTTCGACTCCTCTACGTTCGCGATGACGTGGAACCGCTCGGTGCAGAAGGTGCACACCTCGCGCTCCTGCTGGGCGCGACGCACGCGCACGTCCGCCGGATCATGCGCCGCGGCGTCGTGCGGGGCGGTGTCGTCCTGCACCTCAGGGCGCAGCTCCGGATCGAGCTCGTGCATCCGCGCGCTGTAGCGCGATAACGCGGCGGAAGCCATCGGGCTGTCAAGAAAGACGGGCAGCACCGGGATTCGCCTTTGCGTCTCGAGCCGCTTGAGCCAGTAAATCAACTCCTCGACGCGCCCGATGGCGAACGCCGGGATAATCAACTTCCCGCCGCGTTGTGCCGTCTCGGTGACAATCTCCGCGAGCCGCGCGCCCGAGTCATCCTGCTCATGGACGCGATCGCCGTATGTCGACTCGACGAGCAGGACATCCGCTTCGTCCACCATGACAGGATCCGGGAGCACCGGACGCCCGAAGCGTCCGAGATCGCCACCGAAAAGAATCGTGCGGCCGTCGACGCGCATCCGTACGAAGGAGGATCCCAGCAAGTGACCCGCGTTGATGAATTCGATCTCGACGCCGGCGGCAACCGGCATCGGCCGCTCGTACCCGCAGGGCTGCAGTTGTGAAACCGCGCGAAACGCGTCCGTCTCGCGATACAGGGGCAGCGCGGGCTTGTGTTTCGAGAAGCCGTGGCGATTGGCGTACTCGGCGTCTTCTTCCTGCAGCCGGCCGGAGTCCGGCAGCACGATCCCGCACAGTTCCTTGGTGCCCTGCGTGCAGAACACACGGCCGCGGAACCCCTGCGCCACGACGCGCGGCAGATAGCCGCAGTGATCGAGGTGAGCGTGTGTGAGGACGATCGCGTCGAGGTTCGAGGCGCTGAACGGCAGATCCTGCCAGTTGCGCTCGCGCAGTTCCTTCAGGCCTTGAAACAGGCCCGCGTCGATCAGCACCTTCGCGCCATTTGATTCGAGCAGGTATTTCGATCCGGTGACCGTCCGCGCAGCGCCGAGGAATGTCAGCGTGATCATTGGTTGTCGGTTGTCGGTTGTCGGTTGTCGGGGATGCGGTGCGCGGTTACTGCCTACCGCCTGTGGCGACTGCATACGTCAGCATCACGCGAAGAGCCCTACCTGTCCGCCGGTGTGCCAGAAGAGCACGGTGCCGCGGTCAACCTCGTGCGAGCGTACCTGCGCGATCAGGCCCGCCATCGCTTTCGCGGTGTAAGTGTGGTCGACGAAAAAGCCCTCGGCGCGCGCCGTCAGCGACACGGCCTCGTGCGATGCGCTGCTCGACACGCCGTAGCCGTCGCCCACGAACGTGTCGTCGACCTCGATGCTCGCTGTCGACAGCGATCCGACGCCAATGCCGAGGACGCGCTCGAGATCGCGCAGGATGCGGCGGACTTCCTCCTCGATGACGGCCGACGCGGCGTCGGCGCTGATGCTGAGCACGCGGGTGCTCAGACCGTGGAGCCGGCATCCGGCGATGAGGCCGGCCTGCGTCCCGCCAGACGAGGAGGCGTGCACGATCACGTCCGGCGGATCGATCTGCGTCAGCATCTCTCCGATCGCCTGGGCGTATGCTGCGGCGCCGAGCGCGGTCGATGCGCCGAGCGGGATGATGAAAGGGGTGCGGCCCGCGGTCCGCAGCTCGGCGGCGGCAGCGTCCATGGCCGGTTCTCGCCCGTCGCGCGATTCGACGTATCGCACCTCCGCACCCAGCAGCCGATCGAGCAGTGCGTTGGCGGTTGGCGTGGCCTGCGGCGAGCCGTTCGCGACGAGCACGCACGTCATTCCAAGCCGCGCCGCGACAGCCGCCGTCGCGCGCGCGTGATTCGATTGCACGCCTCCACACGTCACGAGCGTGTCGGCGCCGCGTGCCGTCGCCTCCGCCGCAACGAGCTGCAGCTTGCGCACCTTGTTGCCGCCGAACGCGAACGGGATCGCATCGTCGCGTTTCACGAGCAGCGTCGCGCGTCCGCCGAGCGCGGCGCGCAGGCGCGGCATCTTTTCGATCGGCGTTGGCGCGCTCGACAGCGGCACGCGTGGCAACGACGCCAACCGCTCGATTGCGGCAAGATCGACAGGCACAAGCCGTTAGTATACTGAGGGATCGTGTGCGTCTCGTATCGGGTGTGCATGTGATGGGTTCGTTGCTGGAAGCGTTGCGATCGAATGAACGTGTCGTCGCGGCGGAGTTGCGGCCGCCGCGGGCGGAGCTGGCGACGGCGGCCAGCATGGACGCCTGGATCGATACGTATCACGCGGTGCGCGGGCTGACCCGCCGCGGGACGTTCGTGTTTCTCACCGACAGCGCGGTCGGCTTGCGTGAGGAGGACAACCTGCGGCATCTCGTCACGAATCTTGGCGGCGACGTGCCGCGCTCGCACGTCGTGCCGTTTCTCACGTGCAAGCACTCGACGGAATACTGCCTCGCCTATGCCGACCGGGCGCGGCAGAACGGCTTCGAATCGCTGGTCATCCTTGGCGGCGATCGGCACGTCGGCCCGGCGCGCTGCGTCGAGCACGCATGGCAACTGCGCGAGATGATTCGCTCGCGCGACTCCGACCTGTCGCTGGGCGGCTGGGCAAACCCACATGCGGACCCCGCGTCGCAGGTCGGGCATCTCCTCGACGCGCGCATGACGGCGGAGTTCTACCTCACGCAGATCGTGTCGCACCATAGTTGTGGCGCAGTTGAGCGCTTTCTCGCCGAAGGCACGCGACGCGGCCTGGCGCTGCCCGGCATGTTCGGGATCTTCTATTACCGTTCGGCGAACCGCAAAACGCTCGAGACGCTGCGCGCGTTCCTTCCTGTGCCCGTCGAGGAGCTCAGCGCGGAATTCGCGGAGGGTTCGACGCCCGACGCCATCTGTGCGCGCTCCATTCGCGAACTGACAGCCGCCGGGGCGAAGCATTTCTATATCAGCAACCTCCCGGTCGGCCACGCCGCGGCGACGCTGCAGCGGATCCTGGAGCGCGTATAGGCCACGCAGACGTTGAACTCAGAGGCCACGGGGGCCGCGGACCTCGGACCTCGAACCCCGGACCTCGACTAAGATCATCTCATGGGGCACTACCTCGACTCGGTCCCGTTCTCCGGCATCATTCGCATTCGCGACATGATGTACAGCGTCAAGGATCCATTCCGCTTGGACCAGGGAGACGTGAGCTTCGACGCGCCGGACACCGTGAAAGCGGCCATGCGCGGCGCCATCGACGACAATCGCAGCCACTATCTGCAGACGACGGGCGTGCCCAGGCTGCTGGAGCTCCTTGCGGAGAAGCTGCGGACCCGCAACGGCATTCCAATCGGCGATCCGAGCGAGGTGATGGTCACCACCGGCGGCATTCACGCGCTGTTCATCGCCTGTCAGGCGCTGCTCGAACCGGGCGACGAGGTGATCATTCCGGACCCGACCTGGCCGCCGTGCGCGGGCAACGTGCGCGCGGCGTACGGCGTCCCGGTTCCATGCCCCCTGCACGAACGTCTCGCCTGGCGCTATGATCTGGAAGAGCTCGCGTCGAAAATCACGCCGAAGACACGCGCGATTTACATCAACTCTCCACATAATCCGACCGGTGGCGTGCTCCGCCCCGAAGATGTCGCCGCGATTGCGGCCTTGGCCGAGCAGCGCGGCTTGTGGCTGTTCTCTGACGAGGCGTACGAGGACGTGATTTTCGACGAAGCCGCGCACGTCAGCCCCGCGTCACTCGCCGGCATGTACGAACGCACGATCTCGTTGTACACGTTCAGCAAGACGTACGCGATGACGGGACTTCGCCTCGGCTACCTCGCGGCGGCGGATTCGACGCTTCGCGAGCGGATGAAGAAGGTGTTGTTCTACACGGCCAGCAACGTCACGTCCGTAGTGCAGTTTGGAGGCATCGGGGCGCTGGAAGGCTCCCAGGCCAGCGTCAGTGCGTGTCGGGACGAGTTGAGAGCGCGGCGCGACTTGTTCTATGCCGGTCTCAGGGAAGTCGCGTTCGGCACGCTCGGCGGTGAGCCGCCGCGCGGCGCGTTTTACGCGTTCGTGCGCATCGACCCCGAGTGGCGCCCGCCGAATGGCGATCGTGGCGCATCGCTGTCGTGGGCGATGACGGAATACTTAATCAGCCAGGGACGAATCGGCTGCGTCCCCGGCGTCGACTTCGGCGCAAACGGCGAGGGTTACATTCGATTCTGTTTCGCGCGCGACCGCCGCGAACTCTCCGGCGCGCTCGACTCCATGCGGGCTCTCTTCAGTTCCCTTCCAGCTCGCAGTCGTTAAGGAGTTCCATCCGCAGGTCGGGATTCGTAATGGCTTCGCTGTCGCATGGGTGTGTCATGGATTGCACAGTGGTCAGCGAACGTGACGTCCGCCGTCCACGCGAATGGTCTCGCCCGTCACGAAGTCGGTTTCGATCAGGAACAACACCGCCCGCGTGATCGCGTCTTCACCACCCCACCGTCCGAGCGGCGTGGCGTCTTCCACGGCTTTCATCTCTTCGGGGCTCGTTCCGGGAGGCGCAAGGATAGGTCCGGGGGCAACAGCATTCACGAGGATCTGATCGCGTGCCAGCTCGAGCGCGAGCGCCTCGGTGAGCGCAATCGCGCCGGCTTTCGCGACGTAGTAAGGAAGGTAGCCTGGATAACGAGGACGGCCGCTCGAAGCAACCCAGTCGGAGAAGTTCACAATACGGCCGCCGCCGCCGCGCCGCATGTGCGGCACCGCCGCCCGCGCGCATAGAAACGCGGCGCGCAGATCGATATCGACCACGGCGTTCCAGGCGAGGGCATCGGTGTCCTCGAACGGGATGGCGGAGTACACCGAGGCCATGTTGACGAGCACGTCGAGCCGCCCGAAGGCATTCGCCGCGGCATCGACGATCGCACGACACTCATCGGGCTGCGACAGATTCGCCGCCGCCACATGCGCGCGGCGCCCGGCCGCGCGAATGTCCGCACCGGCGGCCTCCGCCTCATCGCGCGATCGGTTATAGGAGATCGCGACATCCATGCCGCGTCTGGCGAGTTCCCTCGCAACGGCGCCGCCGATGCGCTTTGCACCGGTGATCAGCGCGGCGCGGCCAGTGAGATCCATCTTTGTTCTCGCGAGCGGTCTACTGCAGCCCATTGCCGGTACCTTGCGGCAACCTACCCTAGCGCTACCGGTCAAGGCACCTGAAAGACCTACATTACAATACGCAGCAGGCATGATTGGATGCCGCAAGGTAAGGGCACATGCGCAACAACAGGCCGCTCGCGAGAACAATAACTCGACGCGCGTTTATCCAGGCGGGGACCACCGGCGCCGCCGCAATCGCGGCGTTCACCAACGACAGCCTCGGCCGCGTGGCAGCGGCCGCCGGACGCGTGGCCGACCGCGCGCCCGCGGACCTCGCCCGCGATGAAACCTACTGGCGAGAGATCCAGCAGGCGTTCACGCTTGATCGCACGATCATCAACTTGAACAACGGCGGGTGCTGCCCGAGCCCGCGGGTCGTCCACGAGGCGTTCAAGCGATATCTCGACATCTCGAACCAGGCGCCCGTGTACCACATGTGGCAGATCCTGGAACCCAATATTGAAACGGTGCGCCGCCGTCTTGCCGCGGCCTTCGGGTGCGATCCCGAGGAGCTCGCCATCACCCGCAACGCGAGCGAAGCGCTTCAGATCGCGCAGCTCGGGATCGACTTGAAAGCGGGCGACGAGATCGTCACGACAAATCAGGACTACGGCCGGATGCTCGACACGTGGGACCAGCGCGCGCGCCGCGACGGCGTTACCATCAAGAAGATCTCGTTTCCCGTGCCGCCGCCGTCAATGGGCGATCTCGCCGACCGGCTGCTCGGGGCGATCACGCCGCGCACGAAGCTGCTCCACTTCTGTCACATCACAAACCTCACAGGACAGATCTTTCCGGTGAGGCAGATCTGCGACGCCGCGCGCGCGAAGGGCATCAAGACGATTGTCGATGGCGCGCACGCGTTCGCGCATTTCCCGTACACGCTCGCCGATCTCGGCTGCGACTACTACGGCACCAGCCTGCACAAGTGGCTGCTCGCGCCAATCGGTACCGGCTTCTTGTACGTGCGACGGGAGAACATCGAGTCTCTGTGGCCGCTGACCGCGACGGCCGCGTCGAAGGCGAAAGATATCCGCAAGTTCGAAGAGATCGGCACCCACCCCGCGGCGAACCACAACGCCATTGCGGAGGCGCTCAGCTTTCACGAGGGGATTGGCACCGAGCGGAAGGCCGCGCGGCTGCGCTATTTGAGAAACCGGTGGGTCGACAAACTGAGGAGCAATCCGCGGATTAACATTCACACGAGCCTGGATCCGGCGCAGTCCTGCGCTATCGGGACCGTGCAGATCACGACCGTCCCGACCGCGAAAGCGGTCCCGCAACTCTGGGACAAGTGGCGCATCATTGCGACGCCGATCGTGCACGCGGAATACGAAGGCATCCGCGTGACACCGAACGTCTACACGACGCTCGAGGAGATCGACACGTTCATCGAGGCGATGGAGAGAATCGCCGAAGGCAGTTGAGTAATCCGGTAATTCAGTAATCGGGTAATTCAGTAATCTGCCCGATTACCAAATTGCCAAAATTACCCGATTCACTTGACGGGCTTTCCTTCCGCGTCGAACGTCTGCACCGTACCAAGCTTCTTCAACGCCGGCTCGATCTTCGACGCGTCACCCACGGCGACAATCTGCAGGCGATCCGCGCCCCAGTACTGTCGCGCCACGCGCTGCACATCGGCGGCGGTGATCGCCTCGATACGATCGGGATACTTGTCCCAGTAATCCGATGGCAACTTGTACAAGTAACTCTCGATGTAATTGTTCAGGATCGCGGTCGGGTTCTCCAGCGAGCGCGCGAACCCGGCGACGATGGCACGCTTGATGTTCGAGAGTTCCTGGGCAGGCACCGGGGTCTCGCGCATCTGCCGGATTTCGTCCAGCAGATCGGTCAACGCCGGATCCGTCACCTCGGTTCGCACGTCCGTGGAGGCGCTCCACGATCCGCGGAAGCGGCCGGCTGAAAATCCGCTGCCCGCGCCGTACGTATATCCCTTCTGCTCGCGCAGGTGCTCGAAGAGCCGCGCGCTCGGCCCGCCGAGCACACGGTTCGCGACGGTCAGCGCTTCGTAGTCGGGGTTCGTGCGCTCGATCGCTTGTGTCCCTACGACAAGGCTCGTCTGCACGGAGCCTGGACGCTCGACCAGCGACAGGCTCGGACCAGTGAGCGCGGTGGGATCTTCGGTGGGCGCCATCTCATTGCCCGATTTCTTCCATCCCGCGAGCGCGGCCTCGACCTTCTGCTTCGCCACGGGCAGCGTGATGTCGCCGGCGATCGCAAGCACCGCGCGATCGGGCACGAAATGCGCCTTGTGAAACTCGACCAGGCGTTCGCGCGTCAGCGCGTCGAGCGACTGGGGTGTTGCTGAATAGCGCGAGGCCGGGTGATCGCCATAGACGACGCGCTGGAAGCGCTCCTGCGCAAGGAAGCCCGGCTGCGAGCGCTGGTTCATCAGCGTCGCCCGCGTGCGGTTCTTGTAGCGATCGATTTCCGCCTGGGAGAATGATGGATGGATCAATACGTCGCCCATGATCGCAAGCACCGTGTCGACCGAATCGCTCAACCCGGAGCCAGACACGGTGGCGAATGGTGAGGCGATGGCGGCGGTGACGTTGACGGACGCCGCAAGGCGATCGAGCTGCTCGGAGATCTGTTCGGACGTCCGGCTCTCGGTCCCTTCGCGCATGAGCGTTGCGGTGAAGCCGGCGAGCCCGGGCATGTCCTTCGGATCGTAGTAGCCGCCTGCTCCCTCGATGACGAGCTGGAAGTTCACACTGGGGGCGCGGTGATCCTCGAGTACCATCAGATGGACCCCGTTCGACAGGTCCGCCTGCTGTGGCTTCGGCAGCGTGACCTTCAGGATCTCCTTGGAAACCGGCGCCTTGCCCTTCATGATCGTGCCGGCCGCGGTTGATGGGTTCTGCGGCGGTGCGGCGGGCGCCTGGTGCGCCCGGCCGGCGGTCGGAAGCAGGACCAGCGTGAAAACAGTCGCGGCTACGTAAGCCCTCACTGCTGGCCTCCTTTCGGGGCGGCCGCCTTGGGCGTTGTGATGATCACGGAGCGATTCTCTTCCGTGAGGTACTTGCTGGCCGCTCGCTGCACGTCGGCGGCGGTGACCTTTTCGATACGATCGCTGATCGTATTGATGCGATTGGGATCGTCGTAGAAGAGCGCGTATTGTCCGAGCTGGATGGCGCGCTGCAGGGTGCTGGTCACCGCATTCGCCGCGTTCCTGCGCGCGCTGTTCCGCGCCTTCTCGATTTCCCAGTCCGCAATCGGGCCGGACTTCACCTTTTCGATCTCGTCGTATACCGCCTGTTCGACGTCCGCGGGATTCTTGCCTGGCGCGACGGTGGCGAGCGCCTGGAACAATCCCGGCCCGCGGCTCTCGTCGGGGAACGCCGCCGCGTTCGTCGCGAGCTGCTTTTCACGAACGATCACCTGATTCAGGCGCGAGCTGCGGCCGCCCGAGAGCACGTCCGACAGCACGTCGAGCGCGTCGCTGTCGGGAGAGCCTGCCGGCGGCCCAATCCAGACGATGTCGACGCGAGCCAGCCGCGCGAGCGGGTCCTCGATCGTGCTGCGGCGCTCCCGCGTGTGCCGCGGCTCGCTCAACTCCGGCCGTTTCGGCGACGGCTGCCGTGCGATGCCGCCGAAGTATTTCTCGACGAGACTCATCGTCTTCCTTGTCTCGAGGTCGCCAACGATCGAGACGATCGCGTTGTTCGGTGCATAGTACGTCTTGAAGAACGTCGCCACATCGTCCACGGTAGCAGCGTTGAGATCCTCCATCGAACCGATCACCGAGTGCTTGTAAGCGGGATTGTCGTATGCCTGGTTACTCGTGCGTTCGAACGTCTGGCCGTAGGGTTGATTGTCGACGCGCAGGCGGCGTTCTTCCTGGACGGCGTTGCGCTGGTTGTCCAGGTTCGCCTTGTTGATGTCGAGCGATTTCATGCGGTCCCCTTCGAGGAACAGCGCGAGCTCGAGCTGGTTGGCCGGCAACGTCTCGAAGTACAGGGTGCGGTCGGCATTGGTCGTGCCGTTCATCGTGCCGCCGTTGTTGAAGATCAGCGCAGGGTGCTCGCCCGGGCCGACGTTCTCCGATCCCTTGAACATCATGTGCTCGAACAAGTGCGCAAAGCCGGTGCGCCCGGTGCGCTCGTCAGCAGAGCCGACGTTGTAGGTGACGGCGACGGTGACGGTGGGTGCCGTGTGATCTTCTGAAATGATCACCCGAAGGCCGTTCTTCAGTTTGTTATCGGTGAAGCTGACCGCAGGTTTCCCGGCGGCGCCGAGACACACGACGGCCGCGAGCGCAGGCGCCAGTGCCCGGCCGATTGCACGAAACATAAAACCTCCCTGGAATGAACGAGCAAGCCATCCTACTCCAGGGGAGGACGGTTGTCAGAGGACGGTTTGACGGAACACGGCTGAGGGAGCCGCGTAGGTGCTCGGGAAATGCCCAGGGGCTGTTCGCCGACGACCCCGCCGACGTTTAAGGTGATAGAGGCCGCAGCCAGGCCGTCGACGAGAGAGTGACCTCGCCGCAAAGCAAGGTAAGCGCAAAGGGCCGCAGCAGGCCACTCGTGAGAGAACAAAAACGCCGCATCCGGTCGGGGGCGGAACGCGAAGCACCCTGCGAAAGTGCTGACGTTGAATCGATGGACCCGACGCCGGACCATTCCGGCGCCGTTTCCTGCGATCCGCCCCCGACCCGATGCGGCGTCTCTACGATGATTTATCGCTTAAGACACAGGGCTCAGGCCGGCTCAGGACTCGAGCCAGCATGAAGCCTGAGTCCCTAGGCCAATACCTTGATAACGACCCGGCGATTCTGCGCGCGGCCGTCTTTCGTCTTGTTCGGCGCGATCGGCTTTTCTTCGCCGTAGCTGATCACGTTGATCTTGTGGAGCGGCACCTGGTGATGCTCGTAGAGGTAACGCTTCACCGACTCGGCGCGCTCGAGCCCGAGCTTGTAGTTCACTTCCTTCGGGCCGACGTTATCCGTGTGCCCCTCAATCTCGATAAACGCGCCGTTCGGATTCGCCTTCAGCTGGCTGACGAGCTGATCGATCTCGCCCACCGCGGTGTCGGGAAGAGCGGACTTACCAAACTTGAAATTGCCTTTGTCCTCGCTGAGGACAACCTCGTAGACGAGCCGCTTGGACGCTGTCTCGATCACGTCCGCGCGCGCGTTCACCTTGTCGGCCGCGGTGTATGCCTCGTCAGCCCGCTGACCCGCCGCCTGCGCACGCTGATTCGCCGCCGCCGCCCGCTGGTCCACTTCGCCGATTTTGGTCTCGTTGGCCTTCGTGCGTTGCTGGGTTTCTTCGAGTGACTGCGACAGGGTTTCGACCTTGTCGTTCACTTCGCCGACGCGCTGCCGAACCATCTTCTTCGTCGCGCAGGCGGTGGTGCTGCCGAGCGCGAGCGCCGCAACCGAACATGTCACGATGAATCGCCTCATCTCCGCTCTCCTTGTGTTTCCAACCATTAACTGATGCTGCGGGTGCCGGCCCTGTAGCCGGACCGGGCGCGCACCGTGAGGTCGCGGTTCTTCACGCGTACCGACAACTGATGCCACCCATCCCGCGAAGCGGCCGACGCGCTCACGGCCATCACGTACTGGTGCCGCAGCTCGTCAACAATCTGCCGCGCGGCGATGCTCTCGTGCGCGGGCGCGCTGACCACGAACAGCTCGCCACCGGTCCAGCG
>Ga0066677_10000285_pt1 | contig 17347 bp, 19 predicted proteins | sample GraSoiAngelo_126_FD_62299 | JGI IMG/M metagenome (GOLD analysis project Ga0066677, IMG submission 62299) | Grasslands soil microbial communities from the Angelo Coastal Reserve, California, USA - 14_0927_09_20cm | ecosystem: Environmental > Terrestrial > Soil > Grasslands | place: USA... | reverse complement strand
CCCGAACCGCTCATCGTAGTGCCGTTCACGCGGCCCGTGTATTTCTGCGTCCCTGCCGCGAACGTAATCTCCTCGCCATTGAGTTTGCCCTCACTGATTGGAGTCGATCCGAGCGTGCCCGAAATCGTCTGATACTGCTGCGTCAGCGTCAGCGTCTGGTGACCGAGCCGCCACTTGCCGGCGACTTTTGCTGGCACCACCCACGCGAGCGCCGTGCAGTATGTCGTGCAAGGTGACGAGGCCGCCTGTGCGTCCGGTTCCCAGTCGCCCATCTCAAACGTGTTCGACGCGATCCGCGTGCCAGGCTTGAGGTCGAGCAGTTTTGGCCTGAGGCGCAGGTTGATGTCCGGCAGGAGGAACAGCGTGATCACCGTCGCCTTCGACAAGTCCGCCTCGAACAGATCGCCTTGGACGAACGTCGCCCTGTCTGAGACGCCCGCTTCCTTTGCCAGTCGCCGCGACAGCGCCACCATGTCCGGGTTGAACTCCACCCCGAGTGCCGTCGCCCCCTTTTTCGCGGCGCTAATCACCGTGATGCCGTTGCCCGACCCGAGGTCGACGATGTAGTCCTTCGCCGTGACCTTCGTCAGCTCGAGCATCTTGTCCACGGTGGGCTGCGGCGTCGGCACCCAGACCACATCCTTCCCGGGCTGACCGCTGACTGGTTCGAACGGTTTCTGCTTGCTCGGCGCCGCCTGGCCATACGCGCTTGCAGCCGCGAGCGCGAACGTGATGACGAGGAGACTTCGTTGAACTTGTTTCACACCGATCATGAGAGGCCCCTCCAACCGATCATTCGAATCCGACTCTCTCCGCCAGCCTGTGACTACGTTATCTTAATTGCGGCCGATCACAATCGGCGCCGATGCGCTACTTGACTGCGGCTGGTTTCGGCGTTCTGACTGGGATCGCGACGGCGATTCTATGGATGGTCGTCCGGTTCGTCCTCCCACTTGCCCTGCCCATCTTTCTCTCTCGGACTGGCGCAACTCAACCCGGCAGCGAGGGTGCCGGCGCGATCATCGGCTCAGGGTCGATCCTCTTGGCGGCGTTGCTCGGGTTCGTCGGCGGTTTCGTCTGGATGATCTGGAGGCGATAGACTGGGTCGCCACGTTGGTCTCACAGCGCTTCGTGAATAAAGATCCGCGACACAGCGAATTCACAACCGCGCGCGTGTCGTTGAGGGCGCGGGAGCCGACGGCTGCAATCGAAATCGCGTCGCGCACGCACCCCGGCCATTTTCAGAACGCCGACTCATCTGATAGCGGAGCGCGAAGTCATAGGTGAAGGCAGCATGACGGTGATGTTCCGCTTCGGAACCTGTCCGACCGGAATCCGCGTGACTTCTTTCAGTGCGACGATATCGACCACCGACACGGAGTTCGACCCGGCATTCGCTACGTAGGCCGTCTTGCCGTCGGGCGTCAGCGTCACCCAGTCTGGCGCTCTGCCCACGTCGACTGAGCCCAGAAGCGTGAGTTCGGGCAGCGAGTACACGTAGACAGCGCTGTTTAAACGACTGTCGACGACGAGCCTCTGTCCATCCGCGCTGACTGCCATTCCGTGGGAGGCGTTGCCTCCTTCGAGGATCGGCTTCTTCCCGGGGCCAAGCTTCGGGAGCTCGATGCGCGTCACTTCCTTGTGCGTCGCGAAGTCCACGACCGCAAAACCATTGAACTCGGTGAGCTGTACGAACATACGCTTCGTCGAGCCGTCGGGGTTCGTCTCGAACGCCATTGGACGCACGCCGAGTTCGAAATCCAACACCCACAGCGGCTGTTCGGTCTGTGCGTCGATGATCGTCGCGTTTTTGCCCTGGATGCTGCCGGCCACTACGTATCGGCCGTCCGGCGTCACGTACGTGTTGTGCACGGCGCCCTTCACGGGGATGCTCTTGACCCGCTGCAGTGCGAGCGTATCAATGACGTCGACGGCGCCGGGCTCTTCGCGGATCGCGACGTACACTCGCTTGCCGTCGCGGCTGGCCGCGATGTTGTTGGGATGTCCACTCAGCTGGATCTTGTTCGTGACCCTCAGCGTTCGTCCGTCGACCACATCGAGCGTGGTGTCGGCTTCATTGCTGAAGTAGAGCCGACTGCCGTCCGGCGCGGCAGCCGCCCCATGGCCGACTTCGATCCCGTTGATCTGTCCAACGACCATGTTCGTGAGCGGGTCGATGACATGCACGTTGTCGCCGGCGCTGTTCGTCTGGATGATTCGGACGTTGCCGTGCACCGCTGCGACGCTCCCCATCGTCTCCCCGCGAACCCAGGCGGCAAGCATCTGATATTCGGGATCGTCCTTCGACGTCCAGTGTTTGCCCCCGTCGTGATGCGGATCGCCGCCGGCGCTTTCGGCAAGGGGATGTTGCAACAACCGGCTCGCCGCCGGGTTTCCCGGCACGACACGCGATCGGACGATCTCGAAGTTCTTGCGCGACTGTTCTTCGTTCCACGTCGCGCTTCCCGGCGAAAGCGGTTGCAGCTGCATGGTCGTCCCCAGAGCGTGGCACGTGACGCACCGCGCATTGCCGGGACGTTTCGTGGTGAAGACAGACTGAACACGCACCCTGAAGAATTCGAAGTCGAGGGAAGTCGACGAGGCCGATGTCTGCGCGCCCAGCGCGAGGGCGGAGGCGAGCAGACCCGCGGCGGCCAATAGGAGCAACGGCATAAGACCCTCCTGTGCGATGGCAATTATGCCAGCCCTTTGTGCCAGTGTCGCGGGTCAGTGACTCGTCGACAGACCAGCCTTCGTTGAGCTCACGGTTGAGAGACACTTCGAAAGCGGAATGCGTGCCGAGACGTATCACATCGGTACGGAGGGTCGCACGGTCAGCGGCAGCGTCGGAGACGGTCGGATCCGTACGTCAACCGTGCATGGAGTCGCGTGTCGGTGCGGTGGGTAAGGCGATCGGCTCCGCATCGAGACCGGGTGCGCTACTCGGGACTGACTCAGGACTTGGGCCCACACACGGAATACACCGAGGTGTGGTGGCTCGACGAGCAGGGCAGATTGCTCATCACGGTCGTCAATCGACGGTCTGACTCCGAGGTGGAGACGCGCACGCTTACCTACCGCCGGCAATCGGACCATGTTCGCGCGGCGACACCGTTGGAAAGCGCACGTGCACTGGGCGAAAGGCGGTTTCTGCGGCGTGGTGTCGAGTAGCTCCTGCGTGACGCCGTAATGTCTACTGATCGGGGACGGCTCGATAGGTCGCCGCAAGGCGACGAGTCGTTACCCAAGAATCGTGTCGCGAAGCCCGTGACGATCGAAACCATCGGGAGCGGCACGTGCAGCTACACGCTCGATTTCGGCGACGGGAATCGCGATACACGGTCCCGGCAGTTTCCGGACCACGTGCGGCACAACTATCCGGCGCCCGATAAGTACACGGTTGCGGCGGCGGCAAATCCCCCATGCTCCGGCAGCGCCCGCACCACTCTCGTCATTCGTCCGCGGCGGTGATCGTTTTGCTCCGTTGAATTTCCGGAACGACTGCGCCGGACGCGCTCTGCGCTCGATGCTGTTCACCTGCCGGGGTGAAGCGATCGGGCTATCATGGCGGGCATGCCCGAGGAACCGGAGGTCGACGTCGACCGCCTTCAGGAAACCATTGACGAGCCGCCGCTCGACACTCTGCTCCGCAATATTGCGCTGTCGACGGCTTTGCTCGCGGCGTTCGGCGCCGTCGCTGCCTTGCGAGCCGGTGGGACGGTGAACGAGGCCCTGGTATTGAAGACGGAGGCGGGGCGGCTTCAGGCGGAAGCGTCCGATCAATGGGCCTATTACCAGGCCAAAGGGATCAAGACCAACATCGAAGAACAGACCCGCGCCATCTGGAGCGCTGCCGGCAAGACGCCGCCGCCGGCGATTGAGTCGTCGATCCAGCGGTACGCGGCGGAGCAAAAGGACATCGAGCGGGCGGCTCGAGAAAAAGAGCATGCGCGCGACGAGAAGTCTGAGGAGGCCGACCGGCTTCTCGCGCATCACCATCGGTTCGCGAATAGTGTTGCGCTCCTGCAGGTAGCCATCGCACTCGGGGCCGTCGCGGCTTTGACCAGGCAACGCCTCGTCTGGTTCGGATCAGGGCTTCTGGGCTTGCTGGGCGCCGGGTTGTTCGTCATCACCCTTCTCAGATGAGGATCGGCCAACGATCGAGGAACATGGACCGTCGCGGGAGGACGCTCGAGCGATGCGGCTTATATGGCCGGTGGAGAGCAAATCGCACAGGAACACCGCGTGACGCGTTGCGGTTGCTACGCCGAACTCCCGGGTTCACGGCCGCGGCAGTCTTGATGCTCGCGCTGGGTATTGGCGTCAACACGGCCGTCCTTTCGATCGTCAACGGTGTCGTGCTGAATCCGCTGCCGTATCCACGCCCCAATCAGCTTGTCGCTGTCTACTCGCGGACAGCCGACGAGCCGAGGGCCTCCTCTTCATATCCAAACTTCCTCGAAGCAGGCCGTGGTGAAAGTCTGGCATCGGCTGCTAGATGCCGGACGACGCAGGGAGACAACTTCCCGACTTCCTCCACCTTCATCGACTTCACTCCTCGCGAAAGTCCGGATCGAATTCGCCATCTGCACCACGACCTGGCCGCGCCGCCAGCGTCCTTGTCCGCCGCCCCGCCGCGGACTGCCCTACCGGCGAGAAGTGACGTAACAGTGTCCGTGCCGCCCATGCTGCGGGCACCGCCACAGCGAGCACACAGCGCAGAGCACTGACGGCGATGACAGCGGCGATGCGCCCGTCGATCGCAATCGCTTCGCGCAGGGGCCAGGTCGAGCGGAGCGAGGGCGTTCGAGTGCAACGGTGGGAGGAAGCCCTCGGGTTGCCACTTGCGGCGGTGCGCGAGTTTGGGCCAGGGCACGGCCGCCGGAGACAGCCTGACGTCTAACGTCACGTGTCCACCATTCCGGCCGCATGAGATCTGACCGGAGCAACCCACGAGGAGACCTATGAAGGCGGTTGCGATTTTTCTCGCGCTCGCGGTGATTCCCGTAACCCGGGCGAACCAACAGCCCGCGAGGGGCGCGACGCCACTGACCGTAACGAAAGTTCCGAGCGGAGACACGGTCGTGATCTCCGGCGTGGGGAGGGTGCGGTTGCTGGGCGTGCGGAGCGCGGACGTGCGGGCGCTGCGGTTTGGCCACGGCAGCAGCCCGGCTCCTCAACCCAACACCGATGGACAGCGCCCCGCGCCGCCGCTCATCAGCGGCGCCTACAATTTCAAGCGAGAACAGCCTTCTCGCGCCTTCCTTCAGAAACTGATCCTCGGAAGAACCGTTCGTGTCGAGTACGATCCACTGGTCTCCAACAGAGGCGAGCGACGCGCGTACCTGTTTCTCGACGATGGCCGGTTCGTCAATGCTGAAATGCTGCGAACGGGACATGCGCGCGTCGATCTCACGCGCGAGTTCGGGCACGAGGTGGAGTTCAAACGACTGGAGGAGGACGCCCGACGCGCCCGAATCGGGATCTGGATTTCGCTCGGGCGATAGCTGAATCGCATAGCGATCGGCACCGCATCGGTCAACCAGTCGAACGGCGCTGACGAACGAGGCGCTTCACGTCGACGACGCATCATCGACGGCGGTAGTGCAGTTTCAGGCCGGAGGCTGTGATGAATTGATCAACCGCCTCCCCGCGGCAGCAGACCCATCAAAGTAAACACGGAAGCAAGTGCAGCCCACAGGCCAGCCATTCGCATACGCCAGCGCCGGCATGGTACCGCAGCTTGAATACCGCGAGGACGAAACACTAGGTGTTGACGTCGCGCGCGTGCTCTGAGAGACAGGCGAGACCGCGTCATTGGAGGAGGCGCATTCGCGGAAAGCGGCGACGGCCCCCAGGAAGCTAAGCTGCGCTACAGCGTGCCGATCGCCGACGCCACTGGCGTGACGGCGTTGGGCACGACAGCGGTCGGCTGGCAGGCGGCCTCGTCTGACTTCACCGGAACGGTGGGCGCCGTCGTCATTGAGTGGAAAGTAAGCGCATTCGACGCGGATCCGATGGGGAGCCTGCCACCCGCAGACAACTTTGACGTGTCGTCCTTCACAGATCGCGGTATAACCGTGCCGCAGATACGCCCAAATGACCCTGAGCGCCGGCGACCGTCTCGGTTTCTTCGAATTCGTCAACGTGATTGGTGCGGGCGGCATGGGCACGGTCTACTGCGCCGTCGATACGCGTCTTGGCCGGACCGTCGCGATCAAGCTGGTGAAAGACCTATCCGCCAATCCGCACGCGCGAGCCCGTCTCGTGCGCGAAGCGCAGCATGCGGCCGCGCTGAATCACGAACATCTGCACGATTTAGGAAATCGGGGAAGCAAACGGCTACCCGTTTATCGTCATGGAGCATGTCGACGGACGTCCGATGAAGGAAATCGCGTCGGGCGGCGGCGTACCGCTCGAGCGTGTGGTGCGGTATGCCGTGCAGATCGCCGACGCGGCCGCACACGCGCACGACCATGGGATCGTCCATCGCGACCTCAAGGGGCTGAATGTCATCATCACCGCGGGAGGCCGGGTCAAAATACTCGACTTCGGCCTGGCAACGCACACGTGGTCTGAGGGTGCCGAATACGCTGCCACGATTCATCTGACCCATCGGGACGTCATCGCCGGCACCATTGCATATATGGCACCGGAGGTGTTGCCTGATGTTGGGGATGTCGGCCGCCGAGGCGCCTGATCGATGCATGCCGAAGGCGGCGGAAGCCGCGCGACAGGCTTAACAGCTCGACGATGCCTTGGCCGAGACACACGCGTCGCTGGCCGCTGTGCATAACTGCTTCGACTGCGATCTGCTTCTGTCGCACGCGCCCCGATTGGATGGCGCACGGAGGAAGTCATGAAGACACTGCTTGTTGGCGCAACGGGACTGCTCGGACCGGAGATCTGTCAGCGGCTTACGGCGGCGAGACATCAGGTGCGAGCCCTGATTCGCCCGACCGCGCACGCGGCCAAGCGCGCTGCGCTAGTCGGGCTGGGCGTCGAACTTGTCGAGGGTGACCTCAAGGATGCCGCCTCCCTCGCGCGCGCGTGTGACGGCGTTCACGCCGTCATTTCAACTGCGTCGTCGACGCTCTCGCGTCAGGCAGGTGATTCGATCGAAACCGTTGATCAACAAGGCCAGTTGGCGCTCGTCGAGGCGGCGCGCCAGGCAGGCGTCGATCACTTCGTCTTCGTCTCGTTTCGCGAAAACCCGAACATCCAATTTCCATTGACGGTCGCCAAGCGAGCCGTCGAACGAGCGCTGAAGTCGTCCGGCATGGCGTACACCATCCTCCAGGCGTCGTACTTCATGGAAGTGTGGCTCACGCCGGCGTTGGGGTTCGATGTCGCCAACGGCAAGGTGCGGCTGTATGGCGAGGGAAGCCGCCCGATCAGCTGGATCTCCTATCGCGACGTGGCCCGAGCAGCGGCTGCCGCAGTGACCGAAGGGACGGCCAGAAACATGGTCGTGGAACTCGGAGGACCGCAGGCACTCAGTCCGCGCGAGGTCGTACGGATGTTCGAAGCGGCGGGCGCGAGAGAGATCGCGACAGAAAGCGTCCCTGAGGCAGCCCTCGAAGCGCAGATCAAGGCGGCGACCGATTCGCTCCAGAAGTCATTCGCAGGTTTGATGCTGCAGTGCGCTGCCGGGGATGCGATCGACACGACAACAAGCAGCCGACTCTTCCCCTTCCAAATGACCTCCGTACACGATTTCATCACTGCGCAGCTTGCAGCGGCCCGAGTATAGCTATGCCAGCCGAGTCGCCGGTCGTGTTTGATCCATGGAGCATTTCAAACTGCCGCCACATGGGATCTCGTTCCACCCCGACTGAAGGGGGCCGGCCGGCGCGTCATTGTCGCAGCGCTTACCGGTCTGGAGAATGACGCCAGCGAGCTCACGGAAAACGTGACGCTAGACACACATTCGCGACATCATCGCGCTACTGCAGCGAGACGATCTCTCAGGCGTCATTCTCGTCGGCCACAGCTATGCGGGAATGATCATCACCGGCGTCGCCGAACGCGCGCGCGACCGCATCGCACATCTCGTGTATGTCGACGCATTCGTACTGGAACACGGTCGGTCGGCTCTGGACATCTTGCCCGAGTCAACCCGTAATGCGTTCCGGAAACTGGCCGAGGAAGGAGGCGGCTTGCGGATGCAGCCAAATGACCATCTCCTCGACCTATGGGGTCTCGAGGAGGATTCGGCTCGCGCGTTTATCCAGAAGCGACTGGCGGACTTCACCATTCGATGTTTCTCGCAGCCGGTTGAGGCGCGCAGCCACGCAGCTCACAAGCTTCCCGTTCGTACATCGCGAGCGTGAAGCCGGGCTATCCAGCAAAGGCCGTCTTCGACCCGTTCGCCGCGCGTGCCCGACGTGAGGGCTGGTCATTCTACGATCTGCCGACCGGTCACGACGCCCAAGCCGAGATGCCAGAGGCGCTCTGCGAATTGCTCCTCAACATTCCTGCGGAGTAGATCGCCTGGCAGGTTGATGCCCAACCGATCCCGCAGGTGGCCGAATCGGGTGGCGAAGAGAGTCTCCTGCATCGGGATGAACACCTCGCCGCCATCGGAGAGAGCCGAAAAGATGCGCTCGGCTTCGGCATCGCTCTCAACATCCAGAGACAGGTAGGCGCTCGCGCATCGGTTGGGCATTCGGGATCTCCGCGCCCATTAGTCAATTGGCGGCCAGCCCTGACTGGCGTCAGGAAGATTAGGGAATACAGATCGATTAGCCGCACTCCGCCCGAGTGGTCCGCTGCCAGATCACGGCTCGATCCTCGTCGACCGTGCGGACCGATGCAGCGGAATGTGCCGCATCATGCCGTCGTCATCCTCATAGGAAAACATTCCGGGTCGTTCCGGATCGAGCCGCACCAACGTGAACGGGACGACGCGCTCCTGGTGGGCGATCCGGTCGCGGTAGCCGAGGGCAAACGTCCCCGCGAGCAAACGCGGCATCCCATCGGATGCGATGAAGCAGATCGTCCAGCGGTTGCATCGGACGAATGCCATCGTAACGCGTCACCTGGATCGGAGGTCGATAAGTAATGTGCAACGCCGCGGCATTCAACAACACGTCCGCTGCGTGATTCGCTGTTTATCGGCGTTGCTCAGCCATTCCTGCAAGTGTCCTTTGGTGTTCCCGCCTACTTGGCGATAATTGCGGCTGGCCGGCTGCTCTTTGGTGGCGACGCCGGCGGGAACATCGTGGCGTTGGAGGTGGCGATCGGCAAGCCGCTGTGGCACTCGCGTATCGGCCCCGTCTCGAACGCCCGCAAACCTACATACTCGACGGGCACCAGTACCGCCTCACCGTCGCCGCCGATCTGGTGTTGCGCTAGGCTTGTACTAGGCGACAGAGTTTCTTCCGAATCGACTCCCGGAGTGGGTTTGTGCAGACCATCCCGTATGACGTGCTCATCGTCGGGTCGGGTGCGAGCGGCGGCTGGGTAGCCAAGGAGATCGCCGAGGGTGGCCTCAGCGTGCTCATGCTGGAAGCCGGACCGCCCAGAGTGCCGACGCGCGATTTCACCGAGCACATCTGGCCCTACCAGCTGAAATTTCGCGGGTTCGGCGATCAGCAGCGCCTGCTCGAGAACCAGCCGGTGCAGCGGCTTTGCTATGCCTGCGATGACTACAGTCATCAATTTTTCGTCAACGATCACGAGAATCCCTACACCTTTCCCACCGGCAAGCCGTTCATGTGGATTCGCGGACGGCAGGTCGGCGGCCGGACGTTCTGTTGGGCGCGCGAGAGCTACCGGTTCAGTGACTACGATTTCAAGGCCGCCAGCCGCGACGGCTACGGCGAAGACTGGCCCATCGGCTATGCAGAGCTCGCGCCCTACTACGATCGCGTGGAGAGTTTCATCGGCGTTAGCGGCTCGCGTGAAGGTCTCGAGCAGTTTCCTGACGGGCAATTCCTTCCGCCGATGGCATTGTCCTGCGGCGCACTTCTGGCACGCGACATCATCGGCCAGAAATTCGGCTGGCGGGTGATGCCCGACCGAGTGGCGAACCTGACCGTCTCCTATCGAGGGCGGCCGGCGTGCCACTACTGCGACCAGTGTCAGCGCGGTTGTCACACAGCTTCGTATTTCAACAGCCCGTCGGTGACGCTGCCTGCCGCCGCCCGGACCGGCAGGTTCACGCTGGTCAGCGACGCGGTCGTCAGCCACGTGCGCATCGATTCGCGTGGCCATGCGGGAGGAGTGCACTACATCGACCGCCTGTCGCATCGGCATCGCGAAGCCTCCGCGCGCGTGGTTATCCTGGCCGCTGGCGCCCTGGAGTCCACACGCATCCTGCTCAATTCCCGCTCGCCGCTGTTTTCGCAGGGCGTGGGCAATGAGGAAGGCGTCCTTGGCCACTACCTGATGGACCATTTCACCGTCGAAGGCGGCGGAGGTTTCATGCCGGGCCTGCGCTCGTCCTCCCGTGAACTCGTTGGCCGCCCTTGCGGCTTCATCATTCCCAACTACACGAACCTGGCTGCCAGCAGAAATCCCAGCTTCGTTCGAGGCTACCGCTTTGACGGCGATGGCAGTCAGGAGCTCTACGGTCACGCGTTCCTGTCGCAGGAATTCGGCGACGCCTGGCGTCAGAAGGTGCGAGAGGACATTCCGTACTACTTCGCGCTGGAAGCCCAGGGCGAGTGCCTGCCGCGCAAGGAGAACTACGTCACTCTCGATGCGGAAAGAAAGGACAAGTGGGGCATTCCTGCTCTCCACATCGTCGCGAGCTACGGCGAGAACGAGAGGGCGATGGCAAAGGCGATGCGGCAGGACATCGGCGCGATTCTGAACGAACTGAAGCTCGAGCAGAGGACGCCGCCGGCCGACGAGATCAGCGTCTTCGGCAAGAACATTCACGAATGCGGCACCGCCCGCATGGGCGACAATCCGAAGACGAGCGTCGTAGATCGCAATTGCAAGGTGCATCACGTCCCGAACCTCTTTGTCACCGACGGCGCCGTCTTTCCAACCCAAAGCTGTTATGAGCCGACGCTGACGATCATGGCGATTTCCTCGCGGGCGGGTGAACACATCGCCGCGTCTTTCCGTCGAGGTGAGCTGTGAGCGAGATCAGGCGCACGCCAGACGACTCTGACGACGATCTCACGCGGCGCGCGTGGCTCCTGCGCCTGGGAGAACTCACGGCGCTTGCAGGCGTCGCTGGCCTGGTGCCGGACCTGGCAGGTGCGATGACTCTGACCGTTCGGGAGGCGGCGGCCGGGTTACCGCCTGGCCTTTACGAGCCTTCAACCGAGCATCTGGGACACGTGTTGGCGGCCCGCGACGCGCCGCTCGTTCCACGCGACGCCGAAACCGACTTCGCCGTGCCTCGACGAGGTCCGTTTCAGCCCTTGTTCTTTTCTCAGCACGAACTCGATGTCGTCACACGTCTGGTCGGGGTTCTACTCGGAAGCGTGGACGCTCGCGCGCTGTCGGAGACGATTGCCTGGCTCGACTTGCGCTTGCAAAGCGACGTCGGTATCCGCCGTGCTGCCCGGACTCTCAATCCGTCGCATCGCGCGCTCGCCATCGCCTACTACGGACAAGCCAGGGTGACGGAATTGGAAACCGTCGATTCGCAGGCCATCGTGCGGACCGGTTTGAAACTGATGGAGCAGCAATCGCGGGAGCGGTTCGGCCGTGAGTTTCTGGGGCTGGCCGGAACAGCGCAGACAGACCTTGTTCGGGAAATCAGTCGCACGCCGCCGGAATCACCACTCGGTCGCTGCTATCTGTTCCTGCGGCGTGAGGCCATTCGCGGCTACTTCACGTCTCGAGCCGGTCTGATAGAGCTCGACTACAAGGGCAACACGTTCCACGGTGCCTGCCCCGGTTGCGACAGCAGACGAGGCTAAGTGGACGCTGCGTCATCTGCGCTTCCGCGTCGCGTTCCGGCTGGGCCACGAAGAACTGGTATGAGAATCACGCGGACATCAGCGGAGTGGCTGTTATTCTGTTTCTACTCTGAATTCCGAAAGACTGCCCCGTGTCGCGCGGTCTACCGAACCTTCCTACAAGCTGTCGGAATCAGCGATCTTTCTTAGACTTCTGGCAGGGTCAGAAACCGACTTCAGTTTTACCGTCGCATCGCACCCTGAATGCCACGCTAATAGGACATGCATGGTTGTACTCGCAGGGTTCAGGGCACGGTCTCGACGGCGTAGTGTCGGTGTCCGCGGCGGACGCGATAGGCGACGAAGTCCTGGCAATCGATGGTGAAGACCCTGCGGGTCACGAGCGTCTCGGCGGCGACGATCAGGGACGCATCGGCGAGGTCCATGGACTGGTCAGCATAGGCATCCATCAACTCAAAGGCGCGCACCATCGGTATTGCACAACGCGGCGGTATCGGATCGAGCAGTTCTGTAGCGATGTCGAAATTACCAGTCGCCAATCTCGATATCGAACGTAATCGCCGTTACGAAACTGTAATCGCCGTTACGAGATCGTCACGATAAGTCGCGGCCCTTACGGATCCAGCCGCGAAATCGACAGATTCGTAACGAGATGTCGGAAGGCACGGTCGTTGCGATCCCGCTCGGACAGATTCGTCCCTTGTCGCCGCTCACGACCGATTCAGTCGCTGGGTCGAAGACGGAGACAGCGAGCCAGTGACGCGGCCAGACGAGACGACACGAGCGGTATCCAGGAACGAATTGACAGCGCCGCGAGTTCCTTCGTGAGTGTGAACGCTCGCGCGGAACACACGATCGCTGCCGCGCCACCTTTGTCCTCTGAGATTCCAGCTCGAGGACCAATTCGATAGGACTGCAGCGAGCGACGCGTGCTGCCTTTCGGGCGCGACGCACTCCGTGTGCCGAGCGTGAATCGATCAATTGCAAGGAGAAAGAGAAGATGACGAAGACGTTCTGGTTGGGCGTGATCGCGTTTGGGCTGTTGACGTGGACCGTTGGGTGTGCGCGCGACAATCCTGCAGCGCCGAGTGATCTAAATCTGAGTGCAGCCCAGGGGCCCTTGTCAGAGCTGACCACGACTTCCTATCCCATCGTGACGCTACAACCAGACCTCACCGCCGATCCACCGCTGGTCACCGTGCGGGCTGGAGACCCCGTGCTGATGATCAACAACAGCGCACAGTTTGTGCGGATACGCTCGTCGAACTGCTCTGAATTCAGCGCCGTGTGGCTTAACCCCGGAGCGTCGAAGCACACGTGGCCGTTCAGTCCCGCCGGAAAGAAATGCGACTACTTCGTGTGGAATTGGCCGGACAGAGTGTTCGAAGGCCAGATCGCCGTCAACTAAAACCTACAGAGCATCGGCAGGCCAGTGAATAACAATCAACCAATCCTCGTTCACTGGCCTACCGTTGTAAGTCTAGTCCTGCCCAGCGCTCCGATCTGAATCGTCAATTGCTGCTTTGCCGACGAACGAGCCTCATCACGCTCCTGACGATTGCCGTCGGCGGCGCCATCGCCGGAGTCGCGGCCCACTGGCCCGTCGCTTCGTTTCCGTAAATGACGATACCGGTGTGCTGCGTCTTGTCGCCGGTCTTGTCCAACGCGCCGAGCTGCCGGCGAATGAGGTCGATGTCTTTCCGGCTGCCGGTGACGAAGTGCCAACCAGGCTTCGTATTGTAACGCCGCGAGTATCTCTTGAGAACGTCAGGTGTGTCGACGGCCGGATCGACCGTGACTGAAATCATCACAACGTCGCGTCCGAGTCGTTCACCGAGCGCCTCCTCAACTTTCACGAGATTCGCCGTCGTAAGTGGGCACTGAGTCGTGCAGCTCGTGAACATGAAGTTGATCAGCACCACCTTTCCTTTGATCAAGTCGTCGTAGAACCGAACTCGCCTTCCGTCCTGAGTCTGAATGATGACATTCGGAAGGGAGTCCACCGCCGTGGTGGATGACTGCGTAGTCGCCGAGAACCGATCGAGCGCTGACGTACTTGCGCGAGCATCTGAAGCGTGAACGGCCGCCGAAGCGAACGTCACGATCACGATCGCAACCGCAGCACCTGCCGTTATCCTGTTACTCATCGACCCGCTCCATTTCCGCCGCGAGAGACGAATCAGGGCATCACATCGAACCGTCCCATCATAGCCATATCCTCGTGCTCCATGTTGTGGCAATGGAAGACGAACGGGCCCAGGTGGTCCCTGAATTTGAGAAACACATCGACACTCTCGTTGTCTCTAAGCAGGATCGTGTCCTTCTTCGCATAACCGTCACGTTCGAAGCCGGGAACCCATGCGCGCGCGGGAGCTGTCGGGATCGACGGCTGTCGTCCGTTCCGGCTCAGGACCCGGAAGAATTCGGAGTGGATGTGGATAGGGTGCCACCATCCTCCAGAATCGTTGACGAGGCGCCAGATCTCGGGGACATTCAGTTTCGGCTGGGCGATGGGACGCTCGAGGTCCACGAACTCACCATTGATGGTCCAACCGCCGTGGCTTCTGTCGAACCTGAACGTCCTGACGTGACGGTACGCTTCATCCCTTTCCGCTTGGCTGATCGCCGCGAAGGGCCGTAAAACGTCCGGCACTCGGCTCGGATCGGGAAAAGGTTCGGTCCCCTCGACGATGAATTCGAGCATCTGCGTCCCCGAACTCGCCAGGCCGTCCGGTTTGCGTCCGTCGGTCTGCTGAAGCCTGTTTTCGATGAACAGCTTCGTCTGGTCGGCGAAGTTCGTGAAGTCGATGACCACTTCGACGCGCTCCGCCATGGCTATCATGAAGCTCGTGATTCCACGGAATGGCGCTGACAGCAGACCACCCTCGGTGGCAATCATGTCCATCGGATATTTCGTGCCGATCGCGTCGGTCAGGAAGAGCTGATAGATTCGTGCGTTCCCGCCGTTCAAGAAGCGGAACCGGTACTTCCGCCGCTTGACGCGAAGGAACGGCTGGATCGCGCCGTTCACCAGGAACTTGTCGCCGAGAAAGCCGTCGTGGTCGAACGAGCTGAAGATCAGCGACGTCGTCTGGCCGTCGGGGCTTAACGCGAAGCGCTTGTCCTGAATCGCGAGCGGAATATCGAAGGGTGGGCTCGGCAATCTCAGGCTCCGCGGATCGGGATCGAGCTCGTCGCCTGAGTCGATTTCGTCGAAACAGAGAACGAATCCCGCGAGGCCGCGGTACGCGTTGGGACCCGTGAAGTCCAGGAGGTGGTCGTGATACCACTGCGTCGAGGGCCTTTCGCTCGGGTCCCCTGGCGTCAATGATCGGCCACATGCGAAATCCAATTCGCCAGGATCGAGACTCGGATAGAAATAGTCCAAGACTTGGCGGTCGCCGACCAAATGCCCGTTCGGGCACGTCTCGGTCAGCGGCGTCGGGGGCGTCGGGCACACCGGTTCGTCCGGCGGCGGATAGAATCCTGGCGGTTCGGTTACCACGAAACACGGAAATCCGTCGGGTATCGGATGATTTCCCTTGTTTCCTGGCCGATTCTCAATGTTCTCCGGGAAGCCATCTCCGCGCGCCAGGTGATGGCCGCCATGAAGGTGCACGGTCCCTCGAGGAACCCCGAATCCCTGGTGATCCTTTGGCAAGCAGTTGATATGGCGGACGACTGCGCCTCCGCCAATAGGCGTCGGTGCATTGGGCGGGGCCGTATATGGACAGACGAAGCCCCGGCGACCTCTGGATTCCCCGAAAGCCTGCACCTGAGTGGGACCGAGCGCGAACGGTGGGGGATCAACACCCGGCGGGAAGGCGACGAGGTCCCTGTAGCCCCAGATAGCCACCGGAGGCAGCATGGTATGCACCTTCACATATCGCACTTCCGCCGCGATCTTGAAAAAGAGCGTCGTGTTGATATTGACCCAATACCTTCTGAATTCATCTGGCATCGTGTCATAAAAGTTCTGCAATTCGACAGGGTCCGTCACCTCTAATACAACGGGAGGTCGTGGAAGTTCATCCAGGAAAGGAGTCGTGGCCGGGCTGGACGGCAGACTGTCATCATCCGCCCACGAAATACTCCCATCCGGCCCAAGGATGAAATAACCGGTTCCAGCAAGCCCGAGCTTCAGCATGTCGCGTCTGGTCAGCATTCTCTCCCCCAAGTTCTCGCAATCGGTGCGTTCCCGTGCTGCACGAGGAACGCGGAGCTCCCATGTCACGCGAGATTTTGACAATGACCCACATACGACGCTCCTCGTGCCTGTGCACACGAATGGGCATCATCTTGAAACTACGCGTTGTGCGTATTTACGTGAGGCCGCTCGCGAGCCGATGTCGACAGGCGCAATGCGCAGCCACATCCAACTCAGTCGATAAACGGACCCGGCGCAGCAGCATCCATCAGGCTTGTGCGGTGTTTCGACATACACCGCGACACGGCTCACTGGCTACGCCGACTAACCGCGATATACGACAAACGACGATGTTCGGGAATCGTCAGCCTGGTGGACTGTGAGTCCGACGGCGGAACCGAGTAGAGACAAGCGTAGCTAAAGGACCAGCGGACCGGCGCAACATATTTCACATCCTTCGCGCGTGGTCCGCGCCTGTCCGAACGCCGACAGTCGCGGGGTGCGCACGAAATATGTAACGCGGCCGTCAGCTTGTCAAGACCGAAAAGTGCACTCGGGCGACTTTCAGTTAATTCTTTCCCGCTTTCATTGTGAAGCGATGTCGCGTGGTTTGCTCGTCAGCTGATGAAGAGATCGGTTGAGCGCATTCGACTTCTCAACGCTCGGGATGAGGTCCCGCGACTCGCGGGGTTGCAGGTCGGCTACGGTCGTCCGGGTAGCGCGTCCGCCGCCCTCGAGCAGGAATGCTTCGCCGCAGTAGACGGCACACTCCGTCACGCCGTTCACGCAGTTCGGAGGGAGATTGTATGGTGCCGCCTTCGTCGCTCATCCACAGGCTTGTCATTCTGTGCAGACAGATGCTCCCGAACTCGTGTTGCTGGCCGTGCGACACGTGGTCCAGAACTTAACCGCGTCAGCCCCACTCTAGGGTTCGGTCAACGCGTTTGTCCGCACGGAGGCGCCGAACACGGCTCCGCTGTACTTGGCCATCGAATGGAACCTTTTCGTTCGTCAGGTAGTCCACATTCGAACTACATCGGAGGAAATCGAGATCTAAGCGCGATCGGAGGCAGATAGATAGGTCGAACCTTTCTGATCATCAGCTCGTCGGCAAGCGGCTAAGGTGAATCCGGAAGATAACCCGATTGTTCGACCTCATGCCGCGTTCACTTCCATGGTTACGCCGAGATGCGAACCAGGAGCGTCTCGGGCTCATCATTGGCGATATTGCGGGCAAGGGAATCGCCGCGGCACTCTTGATGGCCAATCTTCAGGCCAATCTGCGCAGCCAATGCGCTATCGCTGTCGACAAGCC
>Ga0066677_10000283_pt1 | contig 17451 bp, 16 predicted proteins | sample GraSoiAngelo_126_FD_62299 | JGI IMG/M metagenome (GOLD analysis project Ga0066677, IMG submission 62299) | Grasslands soil microbial communities from the Angelo Coastal Reserve, California, USA - 14_0927_09_20cm | ecosystem: Environmental > Terrestrial > Soil > Grasslands | place: USA... | reverse complement strand
CGAGCTGCGGCGGCTCCTCGGCGAGGAGAGCACCGGTCCCTGCGAGCTCGGATTCACCGAGAGCTCAGGGGTCTTCCGGCGGGGCGATTTGACCATGGTGATGCGCCTCATCGACGGCGTGTTCCCCGACTACATGCAGGTCATCCCCAAGGAGGCGGATCGGACGGTGACCGTCGATCGCCCCCGGCTGCTCGACACGCTCAAGCGCATGAGCATCCTCTCCAGCGATCGCTCCACCAACGCAGTCAAGTTCGAGCTGCAGAAAGACATGCTGCGGGTGACCAGCCAGAACCCGGATCTGGGCGACGCCAAGGAGGAGATCCCCGTGGCGTACGGCGGGACGCCGTTGCAGATCGGCTTCAATGCGCGCTACCTGATGGACGTGCTCAGCGTGGTCGAGGCGCCGCAGATGAACGTCGAGCTGTGCGACGAGCTGTCTCCGGGGGTGCTCAAGCCGATCGGCGAGGCGGGCGCGTCGACGCGATATACCGCGGTGATCATGCCGATGCGGATCTGATGTTCCACGTGGAACCCACCGTGCGGGCGCTGGTGCTCGGTGCGTTCCTCTCCGCGGCGGCGGTGGCCCAGACGGGTGGAGGGCCGGCCCGGCTTGCCGCCGGAGCCGCGGCGGCGGACGCCGGGACCGCCGCGCCGGCGGTGCAGGAGCCGCCGGGGAAGAAACCTCCCCCGAAGAAGCGGCGCACCTCCGGTCCAGGCCGCGAACAGAAAACGAGGACGACCGCGCAGAGTGGCGTTGCCGGAGCTTCGCCGAAGGCGGGCGCCTCGAAATCGACGGCCACGAGGGATTCGCGGACGATCGGTATCGGGCGCAGCTGCACGAAGCGAGCAGACTGCAACTCGGCCGCACACGTCTGCCTGAGGCAGCACGATCAGCGAGGGAACCTCTTCCCGCGGGGCGTGTGCGCGCTGCCTTGCGCCGGCCTCGAGCAGGGACTCACCAAGGCGCGCCCTGGCTTTCCCGCCACGGACCCGCAGACCACCAAGAAGATCCTCAAGGTCCCGCCGCCGCCCCGGTGCCCGCCCCGGTACCAGTGCAGGAGCAAGGGCGGAGACATCCCCATCGACTTGTGCGTGAAGGGATAGCCGCTGCGGCTGCTGCGCGTCGAGACCATCGACTTCCGCAACCTGGCGCCGCAGGCGGTGGAGCTCTCGCCGCACGCCACCGTGCTCGCCGGAGCGAACGGGCAGGGGAAGACCAACTTCCTCGAGGCCTGCTACTTGCTCTGCACGTTGCGCCCTCTTCGCGCGCAGCGGCTCTCCGAGCTGGTGCGTTTCGGACGGCAGCAGGCCGCGGTCACGGGGCGGTTCGAGCTGCCAGGAGGAGTGCGCGAGGTCGAGGTGACGGTGGCGGACGGCCGTCGATCGGCGCGAGTGGACGGCAAACCGGTGCGCGATCCCGACGAGTTGTTCGGCGGCCTGGCAGTGGTCGGCTTCACGCCGGACGACCTGGCGCTCGTGAAGGGAGGGCCCGAGGGGAGGCGGCGGTTGCTCGACCGGGCCGTCCAGAACCGGCACCCTGCGCACCTGGCCGACGCCCGCGATTACCTGCGCGCGCTCCGCTCGCGCAACCAGCTGCTGCGCGAGGGTGCGCCAGAGGCGGTCCACGAGGCCTTCGAGGAACCACTGTCGCGCATCGGAGCGCGGCTGCGGCTCCGCCGCGAGCAGCTCCTGGACGAGCTGCGCGGGCACGCCGCCCGCGCGTTCGCCGAGGTGGCGCGCGGGGAAGAGCCCCTCCAACTCGCCTACCACGCAGCGGGCCGCGATTCGGACGGGCTCGACGCCGACGCGGCGCTGCGCGGAGAGGACGAATTGGCGGGACGCCTGCTGGCGGCCTTGCGGCGGCGCCTTCCGCGTGACCGGCAGCGCGGGTATACGAGCGTCGGCCCGCACGCCGACGATCTGTCGCTCGCGCTGGGCGAGCGGCCGGCGCGGCTTTTTGCCAGCCAGGGGCAGGCCCGGGCAGTGGTGCTGGCGTTCAAGATCGGCGAGATCGAGAACCTGCGGCGCGTGCGTGGTCGGGCGCCCCTGCTGCTGCTCGACGACGTGTCCAGCGAGTTGGATCCGGAGCGCAATACCTACCTCATGCGCTACCTGGGGGAGCTGCAGGGACAGGTGGTCCTGACGACCACCGATCCACGCCTGGTAGCGGACGCCGCGGGCAGCGGACCGCGGTCCGTGCGGGCCGTTTTCCACGCCGTCCGGGAGGGCCGGATCGAGCGGTCGGAGGCACCGTAAAAGTGCTGTAATTTAGCGGTATTACAGGCGCCCGATCGCCTTGACGCTGCGCGATCTCGCGTGATACTTCCAAACCTACCCTCGCGGGTTCTTCGCGGCTCATCTCCAGCGCGTTTACGACCCCCGAATTCCGAGGTGGATGGTTGGAAACAGCTCGTGAGAAGCGGACCGCGGAGCCGCGCGGCCCCGCCAACGGCGCGCCCGCGGCCGGCGAATATTCGGCCGACAGCATCAAGGTCCTCGAGGGCCTCGAGGCGGTGCGCAAGCGCCCGCACATGTACATCCGCGGCACCGGAGCCGAGGGGCTGCACCACCTCGTGTACGAGGTGGTGGACAACTCGGTGGACGAGGCGCTCGCCGGCCACGCGACCATCATCAAGCTGACCATCCACGCAAACGGGTCGCTCTCCGTCGAGGACGACGGCCGCGGCATCCCCGTGGGACCGCATCCGACCGAGGAGATGGACACGCTCGACGTGGTGATGACCAAGCTGCACTCGGGCGGGAAGTTCGACCAGGGCAGCTACAAGGTCTCCGGCGGCCTCCACGGCGTCGGGGTTTCGTGCGTCAACGCGCTCAGCGAGTATCTGCAGGTCGAGGTCTACCGCGGCGGGCAGATCCACAAGCAGCGGTACGAGAAGGGTGTGCCGACCGGGAAGGTCCACGTCCTCGGCACCACTTCGCTGCGCGGAACCAAGGTGACCTTCAAGCCGGATTCCACCGTGCTGGAGGCGACCGACTTCAACTTCGACGTGCTCTCCAACCGCATGCGTGAAATGGCCTTCCTCAATCCCGGCCTGCGCGTCACCATGCGCGACGAGCGCACGGACAAGTCGCACGACTTCAAGTACGAGGGCGGCATCGTCGCGTACGTCGAGCTGCTCAACAAGAACAAGACGGTACTCTTCGACAAACCCATCGCCATGAAGGGCGAGGTGAACGGCGCCGAGGTGAACGTCGCGCTGCAGTGGAACGACGGCTTCGACGAGAAGGTCTTCTCCTTCGCGAACAACATCAACACCGTCGACGGCGGGCCGCACCTGATCGGCTTCAAGAGCGCGCTGACCCGCTCGGTGATCAAGTACGGCGAGGAAAGCAACTCCTGGAAGGAGATCAAGGAGAGCCCTTCAGGCGAGGATGTTCGCGAGGGCCTCACCGCGGTGGTCTCGGTCAAGATCCCCGGTGCGCAGTTCGAAGGAAACCTGAAGGGGAAGCTGGTCAACACCGAGGCCAAGGCCCTCGTCGAAGAGATGGTCGCGCAGAAGCTGCGCGCGTTCTGGGAGGAGAACCCGGCCATCGCCAAGCGCGTGATGGCCAAGGTGGCCGACGCGGCACGCGCGCGCATCGCGGCCCGCAAGGCCCGCGAGACCGTACGGCGCAAGGGCGCGCTGGACTCGGCGTCCTTGCCCGGCAAGCTGGCCGACTGCCAGGAGCGCGATCCGGAGAAGTGCGAGCTCTACATCGTCGAGGGTGAAAGCGCAGGCGGGTCCGCCAAGCAGGGGCGCGACCGCCGCACCCAGGCCATCCTTCCACTGCGCGGCAAGATCCTCAACGTGGAGAAGGCCCGCTTCGACAAGATGCTCTCGTCGCAGGAGATCGCCACCATGATCACGGCGATCGGCACGGGCATCCACGACGAGTTCGACATCGGCAAGCTGCGCTACCACAAGATCATCCTGATGACGGACGCCGACGTGGACGGCAGCCACATCCGGACGCTCCTGCTCACCTTCTTCTACCGGCAGATGCACGACGTGGTGGCGCGCTCGCTGGCGGACGGCGCGACCAAGCATCACCTCTACATTGCCCAGCCTCCCCTCTACCGCGTCAAGAAAGGCAAGCAGGAACTCTTCCTGAAGGACGACGCGGCGCTGGACGCGCACATGCTCAACCTCGGCACCGAGGGATTCGCCGTCCGCGGGGAAGGGTCCGAGCCGGTGCAGGGAGCGCGCCTCAAGGAGCTGCTCGAAAGGGTGCTCGCTTACCGCCGGTTGCTCGCGAAGGTCGACAAGCGGCGCGACGCGCGCGTGATAGACGCGGCGCTGGCCGGACCCGCGTTCGAGCAGCAGACGCTGCGCGATCCCGCCCGCCTGCAGCAGGTCCGCGCTGCCCTCGAGGCAGAGCTCAAGGCGGCGGAGCCGAACGAGACGCTCTCGGTGGTCATCGCCGACGATGTCGAGCACGGGGCGCAGAAGGTGGTGGTGAAGCTGGGCCACAACGGGGCGATGCGCGAGACGCACCTCGACCACGTTTTCGTCACCAGCCCCGACTGGGCCGAGCTGGCCAAGCTGCGGCAGGAGTTCGCCGGCTTCGGCCGCGCGCCGTTCACGCTCTCGCTGCGCGAGGGCGGCGGGGCCGAGCAACAGGCCCGGAACCCGCTCGAGCTGGTCGACCTGGTGAAGCGCGCGGCTTCGAAGGGCCTGGAGATCCAGCGCTACAAGGGTCTGGGCGAGATGAACGCCGAGCAGCTCTGGAGCACGACCATGGACCCCGCGCGGCGGACGCTGCTCGAGGTCCACGCCGACGACGTGGCCGAGGCAGAGACCATGTTCACCACGCTGATGGGCGATGCGGTCGAGCCGCGGCGCGAGTTCATCGAGAAGAACGCGCTCGACGCAACGAACCTGGACATCTAGCGCGCCGCCGGCAGGGCGTTCGGGTACAGCGGCAGGAGCGGATCGAATCCGGGCGCAGGATGCGTGCCTGCATGGGCCTGCACCGTCACGGGAATCACCCGGTGCAGCGCTAGCGCGGACAGCCACGCGCGCTGCTCGTCGGACGAGATGCAGACGTAGATGGTGCCCGGCGGGTCCCCTGGCAGAGCCTCGAGCTGCGCTCTGCTCATGCCGTGCAAGATTCGCACGGAGAGGCGCAACTCCCGGCCGCGGTAGACGAACCCCGGAGGCGGCAGCGCCGACAGAGCGCCTTGCAGGAGCCCGGCAGTCGGCGCGTACCGGCGCGTAGAGGCGTACTCCGCATCGAGCACGCCCGCCGCGATGCGCAGGCTTTCGATCAAGCGAGGCGCCGGATCGGCCGGCGCCACCAGTTCGCCCGAGGCGGCGCGGAGCGCCAGCGCCAGCGCGATGAGCAGCAAGAAGGCGAGGTGGTAGCGGCGGCGTAATCTCGTTCCGGCGATGGCATTCAGCGCCATCGCGAGGGCGAGGGCCCCGATCAGCGCCGCGAGCAACGCGGCGGTCCCTCCCAGAGGGACGTGCCACGGTTGGACGGGGCGAAAGAGGCCCAGTCCCTCAGTCCAGAGGACCGCCGGGCGCGCCAGCAGCGCCGCGCCGAGGGCGGCGAAACCCGCGTACAGCGCGAGATAGGCGCCGCGCACCATGAGCGCATTGTGCCGCAACGCGCGCGAGTCGCGATCGGCCGGATGGTCGACCCGGTTGACGGCATACGGCGGATGACCGGCGGCGAGGCAGCGGCACGGCGGGATAGTGTGTTTCCGTGCTGCTCCCCCTCCTCGCAGCTGCTGCGGCCGTGACGGCTCGTCCTGCTCCGCCCTTCGAGGCGGTGGAGCTTGCCGCTGCTCTCGGACCCGTGAGAGCGCAGGTGGGCTCCTGGGCGGAGTACCTGATCCGGTCGCGCGCGGGAGAGGACCTGCGCGTGCGGTTGTCGTTGATCCCGCCGGCGGTCGAAGGGAGTCGCGTCTGGCTCGAAGTGACGGCGCTCGGCGCACAAGCGTTGCCGTTCGCGGCCAGACTGCTCCTCGGCGAAAGCGGCCGACCGGAGCGCGCCGTCGTGTACGCGCTCGGGCAGGCGCCAATCGAGATCCCGATTAGCGGGTGGGAGGGTCGGGGCCCGAAAACCGAGCGGCTCGTCCCTCCGAGACGCGCGACGCGCGTCGGCAGCGCCAGAGTGACCGTCCCCGCCGGAACCTTCGACGTCGAGGAACTGCGTATCGTCCCGACTGGCGCAGCGAGGCGCGTCTGGCGTTCCTCCCACGTCCCGCTCTGGGGCTTGGTACGCGCCGATGGGCCGCGCGAGACGGTGGAGCTGACCGCGTACGGCCGCCAAGGGGCGCGCTCAGTCTTCCCCGATGCTCAGGGGAAAGGGAGCGAGAGCGCGAAGTAATCGCCGCGGATTGCCATCTCGATGGCGTGGAGCATCCGCGGGTGCGCGCGCACGAGCCACAAGCCGCCCACCGCGAGCGCCCCGACGAGCGTCGCGAGGAGCAGGGAAGTCTCGACCAGCGCCTGACCCCGGGCCGGCCGGCGCAGCCGTGGCCGGATCACGGCGTGCCCTCCACGTGGTTCACGAACACGGCCGATCCACCGCCCTGGTCGAGCACCTGCAGCGCGATGGACACGCTGCCGTTCCCTTTCGTGAATACGAGAAGCCCTTCCCCTGACCGATCGCTCCGCTCCACGTAGCCCTGCGCGCCCAGCCATTCGCGGTAGTACTGCGCCACCTGCGCCGTGCCGAGGCTGGTGGCGAACTGGCCGCTGTGCGCCTTCGCGTTGCCATCTTCCGAGCTGTAACCGAGGAACGCGCGATGTGCCTCGGGCACGGGGTAGGGCGCCTCGGGGGCCCGCGCCAACAGCTTGGGCAGGCCTCGCGGGTCCGATACCGAGAGCAGGATCAGCGTGTGTCCCGAGGGCTCGACCAGGGCGGTGACTCCGCGTTGCAGGCCGTCGGCGGGATCGAAGACGGACACATGCGCGAAACGTCGGTCGGCACTGGCGATCGGCAGCAGTCCGCGGGCGCGAAAGGCCTCCGCGTAGAACGCGATCACCTGGGCGGGAGCATCGGTCGTGTACACGACGGACAGCTGCATCGCCTGGCCGTTCACGACCAGCCCGTCGCCGACCGGGATTTGCGCCGTTTCACGATGCTCGGCCAGGCCGCCCGCGATCGCCGCGCGCGGCAGCCCACCTTGCGCCCGTGCCGGCGCGCAGGTGCCGCCGGCCCAGGCACCGGTGAGCAGGACGGCGGCGGTGGCGAGGACCGCGATCGCGGTGCGGAAGAGGCGCATCGTCATCGGCACGGCGCGCGATATCGCCTCCGCGAATCGTGCTCCTGGGCGACGGTCGAGCCCGCGAAGAAGGGGCCGCGGCAACTCCACGCTTCGACGTACTGGTTCGCGGTAGCGAGGCGTGCGGACAGGGGGGAGAGGCTCCGGGTCGACCCATCCCCGGTTCCTCCCGACGCCCGCCAGTATTGAGAGTTGATGCCGTGCGGCACGGTATTCCGCGTCACGTCTTCGCGGTCGGTGTACGCGTCGAGCCCGGTCAGCCTCTTGGTCGTGCGCGACACGACGTCGCCCGCCCGCTGCGTGCCCTGCGGCAGGATGGTGATCGGTCCCCGCTCAGGTGAGTCCATGCGGCCGGTCGAGAAGATGCGCGGGAGGGTACCTCCGAGGAGCGCCCGCGCCACGCCTCCCGCCTGGATCCGTGCCGTCACCGAATCGAGCGAATGGAACCAGGGCTGCCGCCGAATGCCGAAGAAGGCGATGGCATCGACTTGCGCTGCCACTTGCTTCTCGACCTCCGGATAGGTCTGGAGTGGGGAGGTCCCGATGTCTGCCGGCGCTCGCGTGAGCTGGAAGATGGCGGGCTTGGGCCAGGCCTTCCACGTATCGAAGACGAGCTGCAACGGGCGTCGGTCAGGCAGCGGCGAGGTGAGGGAGAGCTCCGCGATCGAGCTGGGAGCTCCGAGATCGTTCCCTCCGCGACGACCGGGCAGGTCCCCTCCCGTAAGTACTGTCGAGCCGCCCCGGTCTGCGTGCGCCAGCCGGGCTCGAGCCGAAGCCACGCCGAAGGTGTTGAACCGTTCGGCGCGCATTGCGGCCTGCACCCCGCCCGCCATCCAGCCGGACACCGTGCCCAGGAACGAGCCGAGGATGCCGGGTCCGCCGCTGAAACGGACGCGGTCGCCGGAGAGCATCACCTCGCCCGACGCGACGTCCACGTCGGCGCCCCAGCGCAAGCCCGCGGAGCGCGGGAACAGGAGCAGCGCGGTGGCCGCGCGGTCGATGCTCGCTGCGGATCGCAGGTCCGCGAATCGCTGGCGCACCTCGCGGTCGATCTGCGACGGAGACTTCCACACCGTCGTTTCCCACAGCGCGAACCGCGCAGCCTCCGAGGCCTTGAGCTTGAGGATCAGGACCTCGGTGAGCGCGATGGACCAGTACAGGATCAGAACGAGGACCGGGAACAGGATGGCGGCTTCCACCAGCGCCGAGCCACTCTGTCCGTCGAGGTTCCGCATCTGTCAGTGGAGCAGGAAGCCGCGGACGAGGGAGTTGTCGACCAGGCCAGGGACGAGATTGGCGGCGTTCGACTCCGCGACGGGCATCAGTCGGGCGCCCCAGAGCGGATTGAAGAAGTTCGGTACTTCGCGCCACTCACCCGGGCGATGGTAGTAGGCCTGCGCCGCCGCGAAGGCGGTCAGCCCCTCGGGCAACAGAGGCAACGCGGGTGGCGCGCCGCTGGCGAACGAGAAATCGGTCGAGCCGGCGCCTGCCCCGCGCATGTCCATCCCGAACCGGCGGCCGAAGTACTTGCGCGCTCCCGGCTCCCGATCGTGGTCGCTCGCGCGGCGCACGAGGCCGACCAGCACGTCGGGCTGCGCGAAGTTGCCTGGTTGACCGAGCGCGCCGCCTGGGCGCGAGCGGGCCTGGGGAGCGAACGAGACATACGGCGACAGCCAGAAGAGCCGCGCGTCAGGCGTCGGCCGAGTTCGCGCTGCGGCACGCTCCATCCCGGAGAGCACGCCGCGCAGGATGTAGCCCAGGATGCGACCGAGCAGGCCGCCCTTGCGTTCGCCGATGCGGAAGTCCGACCACTTCCCCGGTGCCAGGCTGGCGAACACCTGGTCCATGGTGGCCAGCTGGAAGACGCTGTACCGCTTGTCGATGGGGCCGCAGTCGATCCCGAGCTGCAGCCGTTGCCCCGAGTAGATCTGCGCCTGCGACGTGGATAGCGCCTGCGAGGCGCTCGCCGGAGGTGCCGGGCCGCCGAGCTCCGTCCGCGAGACGATCTGGAATCCGATGTGACCGCGGACGATCGGACAGCCGACCTGCCACGCCGCGTGTCGCGCGAGCGGCGACTTGGAGGGGTCGCTCCAACGGTCTCCGTACGCCACCCACGGATCGCGCGCGGAATTGGCGATCTCGATCATGTGCGCCCGCGCCAGCTGCACGGAGTCGTCCTTGTCGTTGAGCAGGATCTTCCCCGAGTCCGCGACGTCCTTGAAGAGCAGCGGGCTGCCGCGGGTGCGGGCGAAGACCGCCTGATTCGCCGCGTGCACCACGGCCGGCCAGATCTCCTGGTAGGGCGCCGCCGCCGAGTCGCCCGAATGCGCCTCGGGCGGGAGCCGCGAGAGCCTGCCTCCTCCTGGCGCTCCGACCGAAAGCCAGGCGCCTTCCTGCAGTGTGTAGAGGACCACGTTCGCAGCCGACACGAGAGGCGTCATGATCGCCACGGCCGAATCGAGCAGGACGAGCAGCCCGCGGAAAACTTCCTGGAGCGCCGCGAACACCGGACCCGCGTAGGGCACGTTCCGCAGGACCGACAGGGCCGGGTCTATCGCCGCCCAGAGGAAGTGGACCCAGGAAAGGTACGCCGCCGCCGCCATGATCGACGCGTAGTGCACGACCATGGCGCGATTGGTGTACGCGGTGAAGTTCAGCACGCGCGCCTCGACCGCCGCCTGGCTGTAGGCCGCGGCGTCGGCCGCGGTCTGCAGCTGGACCTTGCCGTACACGGCGCGTCCCAGGTTCACGGTGGACAGCACGCAGAGCATCAGCACCAGGCCGAAGATCGCCCCGAGCACCAGGGCCTGCCCCTCCTCGTCGCGCCGGAGCCGCTGCAGCAGCAGGATCACGGCGCGGCCCACTCGAGGAACGGGTTGGATTGCATCCGCATGGTCTGGAAAGCCTCTACGGGCACGAAGTAGCGGCCCCGCTTCCCCGCGACGGCCAGCGCCGCGACGTCGCCCCTGGCGCGGGCGCGGCTCGCGAGCCACAGGGAATGGATCAGCTTGTTCGCGAGCGGGACGCGCAGCTCGACCAGATGACGCACCTGGATGGAGAGCAGATTGGCGTCGACCGCCTGCGGCCGGACGTCGTCGAAATCGGTCTCCTGCCCGGCCAGGTGCCGCCCGAGGCGCTGGAAGTCGGCGCGCCGCGGATTCAGCACGGTGACCTGCACGACTGGCAACCCGAGGGCGCGCAGGGCTGTCTCGCGGATGCGGAACGCGGCCCAGGCCTGCGCGAGCGCGCCGATTCCGTCGGTCCGGCCGTAAGCGGGCAAGAGGGACAGGGCCGCCGCGTCGTGCATCGGCCCGGCGGTGCCGCCGCGACCGCGATTCCCGTTCTGCACGATGCCGGCACGCGCCGCGTTGAAGGCCGCGTACTCGACGAGCACTCGCGCCTGCTGCAGCTGCGTGATCTGGATCGTGCAGAGGATCAGCGCCACCGTCAGCGGCAGCACGAATGCGGCCTCGACCATCGCCTGCCCGCCCTCCCCGCCCATCGCGGCCCGATTCCGCCACAACCGGCGCGCGCCGCCCATCGGTCATCCGGAGGGGCTGGCCGCCACGCGAGCTCGCTTGACCGACGCGCCACTCGCATGCACCCTCGCGGCCTGCTGGGGCGTCGTCTAACGGCAGGACATGGGACTTTGAATCCCATTATGATGGTTCGAATCCATCCGCCCCAACCATCACCTCCGAGGTGACCATGGTCCGGCTGAGCGGGGCGTTTCTCGTCGCGGTCGCTGTGCTCGTTCCTGCGCGGTCCGCGCGCGCCGAGAAGATCACCGTCATGGTGGGCGGGATCGAGAAGCAGATCTACCTGCCCGCCAAGCTGGCCGAGCAGCTCGGGTACTTCAAGGAGCAAGGGCTCGACGTGGAGCTTTTGACCGAGCCCGCCGGCGTGCAGGCCGAGAACGCGATGCTCGCGGGCGAGGTGCAGGGAGTGGTCGGATTCTACGACCACTCGATCGACCTGCAGTCCAAGGGCAAATTCGTCGAATCGATCGTGCAGTTCAGCCAGGCGCCGGGCGAGGTGGAGCTCGTCTCGGCGAAGGTTGCCGACAAGCTGCGCTCGCCCGCGGACTTCAAGGGCAAGCACCTGGGCGTCACCGGGCTGGGATCCTCGACCAGCTTCCTCACGCAGTATCTGGCGGTCCGGAACGGGGTGAAGATGGGCGAATTCGTGCTGGTGCCGGTCGGGGCGGGGAGCACCTTCATCGCCGCCATCCAGCAGGGGAAGATCGACGCGGGGATGACCACCGAGCCCACCGTCTCGCGCCTGCTGAAGACCGGCGAGGCGAAGGTGCTGGTCGACCTGCGCTCCCCGGCGAAGACGAGCGCCGCGCTGGGCGGTCCCTACCCTGCCGCCTGCCTGTACGCGCAGACCTCCTGGGTCGACAAGCACAAGGACTCGGTGCAGAAGCTCGCCAACGCGCTGGTGAAGACGCTGCACTACATCCACGACCACCCGGCCCCCGAGATCGCCGAGAAGATGCCGAAGGACTACTACGCAGGCGACAAGGAGCTTTATGTGCGCGCCTTGGCCGACGGAAAGGACATGTTCACGGCGGACGGCGTGATGCCCGACAAGGGACCGGAGACGGTGTTGCAGGTGCTCGCCGCGTCCAACAAGGCGCTCGAGAACAAGAAGATCGATCTGTCCAAGACGTACACGAGCGAATTCGTCAAGGCGGCAAAGTAGCCGTGGCCCGCGGCGAGCCCAGCATCGAGCTGCGCCGCGCGACCCGGAGCTTCATCACCCCGACCGGCGCCATGCTGACGGCCATCCACGACGTCGACTTGACCGTCGCCGCCGGCGAATTCTGCGCGATCGTCGGGCCGACCGGCTGCGGAAAGTCCACCACGCTGTCGCTCATCTCCGGGCTTGCGCCGCCCACCGCGGGCGAGGTGTACGTGCTCGGCAAACCCGTCACCGGCGTGGACCCGCGCGTGGGATTCGTCTTCCAGAGCGACGCGCTGTTCCCCTGGCGCAACGTGCTCGACAACGTGGCCGCCGGGCCGATCTTCCGCGGCAGGCCTCGCGAAGAGGCGCTCGCGCGCGCCGCGGACTGGATACGGCGAGTGGGCCTCTCGCGCTTCGAGCGCCATCACCCGCACCAGCTCTCCGGCGGGATGCGCAAGCGCGTCGCGCTGGCCCAGACGATGATCAACGAGCCGGCGATCCTCCTGATGGACGAGCCGTTCAGCGCCCTCGACGTGCAGACCCGGATCCTCATGCAGGACGAGCTGTTGCAGCTGTGGTCCACCGCGAAGGCTTCCGTCGTCTTCGTCACCCACGACCTGGAGGAAGCCATTGCGCTCGCGGACCGCGTGGTGGTGATGACCGCGGGGCCGGCGACGGTGAAGTCGAGCTACCCGATCGATCTGCCGCGCCCGCGCGTCACCTCGGAGATCCGGTTCGAGCCCCGGTTCGTCGAGCTGTCGCGGCTCATCTGGAACGATCTGCGCGAGGAAGTGCTGGTGAGCTACCGCCGCGCCGCGGGGGTTGCCGCATGACCGAGGCGCGCATCACTCAGGCGGAAGCGGCCGCCCCTGCCGCGGCGGAGCGCCTCGCACGCCGCAGGCGCCTGGTGGCGGTCCTGCAGATCGCGGTCCTGGTGGTCGTGCTCGGCGCCTGGGAGCTGTGCTCGCGCACCGGGATCGTCGACCCGTTCTTCTTCGGCATGCCTTCGGAAGTGGTCCAGCAGATCCGCACCTGGATCGCCGAGGGCACCTCGCTGGGCCCGCTCTGGGTGCAGGTGCTGGTCACGCTCGAGGAGACCCTGCTCGGCTTCGCCATCGGCGCGCTGCTCGGCGTCCTCTTCGGCGTCGCGCTGGGGCGGAACCAATTGCTCGCCGACGTCTTCGGCATCTACATCAAGATCGCCAACTCCATCCCGCGCGTGGTGCTGGGGTCCATCTTCGTCATCGCGCTCGGGCTGGGCATGCCGTCCAAGGTGGCGCTCGGAGTGGTGATGGTCTTCTTCGTCGTCTTCGGCAACGCCTTCCAGGGCGTGCGCGAGGCCGACCGCAACCTGATCGCCAACGCGCGCATCCTGGGCGCCTCTCCGCGGCAGGTCACCTGGTCGGTCATCATGCCCTCCGCGCTGGGCTGGATCCTGGCCAGCCTGCACGTGAGCTTCGGCTTCGCGCTGGTCGGCGCCGTGGTCGGCGAGTTCCTCGGCGCCCGCCAGGGAATCGGCCTGCTCATCGCCACCGCGCAAGGCGCCTTCAACGCGAACGGCGTCTTCGCCGCGATGTTCATCCTCGCGGTGGTGGCGCTCGCCGCCGAGTCGCTCATCACGCTGGTCGAGAACCGGCTGCTCAAATGGCGGCCGAACCAGGGTCCCGAGACCGGATTCTGAGTCGCCCCGGCGCCGAAGTGGTGTAGATCGGCGCCCCCATGGGTCTGTCGATCGGCATCGTTGGATTGCCCAACGTGGGCAAGAGCACGCTGTTCAACGCGCTCAGCGGGGCGAGCGTGCTGGCGGCGAACTACCCGTTCGCCACCAAGGACCCCAACGTTGGCGTCGTGCCGGTGCCGGACGAGCGGCTCGACAAGCTGTCCGCGCTGTTCGAGCCGAAGAAGATCACCCACGCGGCTTTGGAGTTCGTCGACATCGCGGGGCTGGTGCGCGGCGCGTCCAAGGGAGAGGGCCTGGGCAACCAGTTCCTGGGCAACATCCGCGAGGTGGACGCCGTCGCGCACGTGCTGCGCTGCTTCGCCGATCCCGACGTGGTTCACGTGGACGGGGACGTCGATCCCGAGCGCGACCGGGAGGTGGTCGAGACCGAGCTGATGCTCAAGGACCTGGAGACGCTCGAAAAGAAGCGCGAGCGCCGCGCGAAGGACGCCAAGGCGCCGGGAAAGCCCGGCGAGGAAGCCAAGGCGGACCTCGCGCTGTACGACAAGCTGAAGGCCGCCCTGGACGCGGGCCGGCCTGCCCGCACCGTCCCTCTTTCCGACGACGAGAAGCCGCGCGCGCGAGAGCTGTTCCTGCTCACCGCCAAGCCCGTCCTGTACGTCGCCAACGTCGATGAAGGCCAGTTGCAGCGGCTCGACGCAGACCCGCTGGTTCGCAAGGTGGCGGCGCTGGCGGAGCGCGAGGGCGCGCGCTGGGTTGCCATCTGCAGCAAGGTCGAGGCCGAGATCCAGCAACTCCCGTCCGAAGAGCGCGCGGAGTTCCTCGCCCACGTCGGACTTACCGAGCCCGGCCTGAACAAGCTCGTGCGCGCCGGTTTCGACCTGCTCTGTTTGCAGAGCTACTTCACGGTCGGCGAGGACGAGTGCCGCGCCTGGGTCATCAAGAGAGGTACCCGGGCGCCACAGGCGGCGGGCGCGATCCACACCGATTTCGAGCGTGGCTTCATCAAGGCGGAGGTGATCCGCTGGGACGAGCTGCTCCGTCACGGCAGCGAATCGGCGGCGCGCGCGAAGGGCGCCCTGCGCGTCGAAGGAAAAGACTACGTCATCCAGGACGGCGACGTGATGCACTTCCTGTTCAATGTTTGATCCCCGAGGTCACCTGAGTTGACCGCTCTGCCCACGGTGCGGCGCGCGAGCGCTGGAATCGGTACGCGGCGGCTGGCGGTCAGAAGGAACCGGGCACTTCGACCTTTTGCACCGCGTTGCCCTTCTTGTCGACGACCTGCAGCGTCATGGTGCGCCGGCCGCGCGAGCCGGAGACGCGCCCCAGCGCGGTGAGCTGCGCATCCTGCGCCAGCGTGAACTGCGGGAAGCCGCCGATCGCCGCGCGCGCCTCTTCGGTGAGCACCTTGGCGAGAGCAGCGTCGGCGCCGGCACCCGCCTCGATCGGCTCGAGGGAAATCTTGAGGGGCATCGAGACCAGCTGATCGCCCTCCTCGATGTTCGCGCCCGGCTCGCGCTTGACGCGCCCGGTGCAGCCGGTCCGGGAGACGGTGCGGAGCAGGAAGTATCCCTTCACCACCTCGCTCTCCGTCACCTCGTCCTTGCCGCGCACCTCGAAGAACTGCCCCTGGAACGGCGCTCCGCCGTCGAACGCGCAATTGACCGTGTCGTTGGGCAGCGCCAGCGTCACCCGGCCGGTCAGAGCCGGCATGCGCAGCGCGAGCGACCGCGCCAGGGTGCGCGCGCCATCCTTCACCTCTCCCGGATCGAAGTTCCCCAGCGCCTGCACCCCGGCGGGCAGCGCGCCTCCCAGAAGCTTCCCTTCGATCCGCTGCGCCATCTGCCTGGCGCCGTCCTCGAGCTGGTCCTCGCTGGCCACCTTCACGCTGTCCGCGAATGCGACCTGGGCCGTGGTCGAGTCCATCGCGCGCAGAGAGATGTTGTATCCGCGCGAGGTCAGCTGCAAAGAGCCGATCGCGATCCAGCGCGCGCCGACCAGCCTGGCCAGCTCGATCTGCACTTCGTCGCTCATCGCGCCCGACTGCGCCAGCGCCTGCTCCTTCATCACGCGCGCGAGCTGCTGCCGCTCGACGACGCGCAGCGCGCCGTCGGAGACGAGCTGGGCGGTGAGCGCGTCCTCCGCCATGCTGGCCAGGTCCGCGGACGCGCCGCCGCGCGCCTCGATCGCCGCGATGGCGAGCGTGCGATCCTTGGGAGGCTCCGCCGCCGCGGAGAGCGCGGCGAGACAGAGGAGAAGCGTGGCGCCCTGCTGCAGTGCATTGTGCATGGCTGATCCCGCGGAACCGGAAGAGGCGGGTACGGTACCCCAGGACGGGTTGTGCGCCGCAAGCGGCCAACCCTGCGCCTTGCGAATGTGGGAGAAGGTCCCCGATCGCCCTCCAGGAGCCCCTTTCCGCCTGTCGGGCGGCTAAGTTGACCGTAGTTCCAGCGCGGTGCTAGCGATCGGATGCGGACATCGCACGCACTCCCAAGTCCGCAGGAACGACACCATGCCCTCGCCGGTTCTCAGCGCCCGCGCCGCCCGCGCGCTCCCTGTAGCCCTGCTCTGCGCCTGCGGCACGGTCCCCATCCGGGTGCCGGTCATGCGTCCGGCGGAGATCAACATGGTGGCTTACCAGAGCGTCGCGGTGGGCGACATGCGCGGCGGCCGCGGCACCACCGTGATGGGCGACTCGCTCGAGGAGGCGCTGCTCGGCACCAACCGCTTCCAGGTCCTCGACCGCCAGCACATGAACTCGATCATGCGCGAGCTGTCGCTCTCCGCCAGCGACCTGGCGGATCCGAGCAAGGCCGCCAGGCTCGGCAAGGTGATGACCGCCGGAGCGCTCATCTACGGCGACGTGGACGAGCAATACCGCGAGGTCCCCTCCGAGGATCGCATCAAGAACAAGGACGGCACCCTCGTCGTGCTCTACAAGCTGCGCGGCGAGCTGCGGACGCGCGCCACCTTCAAGATCGTCGACGTCGCCACTGGCCGGCTGATCATCGCCAAGACGTACGAGGAGAGGCGCGACGATACCAACACCGGGTACGGCAGGCGTCCCGAGCCAATCGACCGCGATGCCCTGGAGCGCTCCGCGCGGCGCGGGGTTCTGGATCGCTTCATCCGCGCCATCGTCCCGCACCAGGAGTACATGACCGCGAGCTTCCAGAAGGACTCCGACATTCCGCAGCTCGAGGGCGGCATCGGCTGGGCGGAGCGCGGCGAGTGGAAGAAGGCGCAGGGGACCTTCTCGCAAGCGATCGCGGACGGCCAGAAGAACCCCAAGATCAAGAGCGAGCAGCTCGCCAAGGCCTACTGGAACCTGGGCCTCGCCTACGAGTACGCCGGCGAGTACGAGAGCGCCACCGGCACCGTGCAGAAGGCGTACGAGCTGTCGAACGACAAGGACATGCTGCGCGAGCTGGACAACATCAAGCGCCTGCAGGACGAGGCGAAGCGCGTCTCCGAGCAGACCGCCGCGCCAGGGGTCGGTGGTGTCCAGTAGGCTTGCGCCGCCGCGCATCCTCGCCGCGGGCGCGCTGCTCGTCCTCGCCGCCTGCGCCGCGGAGGCGCCGTCGGTGGTGAAGACCTCCTCGTCGCCCAAGGCGCCGCCCTGGCTCGTCAAGGTTCCGCAGGAGGGCGACACGCTCTATTTCTCCGGCGCGCGCGAGGGCGCGACTTCCCTCGAGGAGGGAACCGACGCCGCCATGCAGGTGGCGCGCGCCCACGCTGCCGAGTACATCGGCGTCGACGTCACCTCCGAGCACAAGGACGTGATGTCGACAGACCTCGGGTCGGACCGGGTGCAGGACACGGTAAAAGGCCGCGCGACGGCCCT
>Ga0066677_10000282_pt1 | contig 17487 bp, 42 predicted proteins | sample GraSoiAngelo_126_FD_62299 | JGI IMG/M metagenome (GOLD analysis project Ga0066677, IMG submission 62299) | Grasslands soil microbial communities from the Angelo Coastal Reserve, California, USA - 14_0927_09_20cm | ecosystem: Environmental > Terrestrial > Soil > Grasslands | place: USA... | reverse complement strand
GATCCACTCCTCAGTCGCCTTCGTTTCGTGCTGCGGTTCCGGCGTCCCGTTGTCCGGCTCGCGGTACGGCACCCACATTCCAGCGAACGTCGACCAGATGCTCATCTACCGTTCTCCTCTGCGTGTAGCAGAGGCCCGGGGCGGAAGTCCCCGGACCCCTGCGTTCCGGGGTGTGCGATCAAACGCAACGGCCGAAACCGGCCGTAACCCCGGCAGTCCAGCTTCCGACTGCACCTAACCCAACGCTACCAGTCACACCCCACCCGAACCGGGCGCCACCTCGTCCGCCTCATAATCCAACAGGCGCGACACCGCCCGATCGAACGCGAACCAACCGGCCACCACCAACACTGCACGCACCACGATCCCCCTCATGACTGCTCCTTTTCTAGCCCACGGCTGAGTGCCGCTTCGATCTGCAACGCCGCCCGACGGCCTGCACCCTCCGACCGTCGACCGTACATGTCCGTCGTCGTCGACGGACGCGCGTGCCCACCCCGCCCGGCCACCTCGAGCACGTTGACCCCGAGGTCGATCAACGTGGACAGGTGGAAGTGGCGGAGGTCGTGCAACCGGATGCGCGCCCCCTCGCGCGCGCACAGTGCACGCCACCGTTGCGACGCCCAGTCCGGGTGCCGCGGTGTCCGCCCGGCCCGGTCCGGGGTGAGCGGGTTCGGGAACAGGTACGCGTCGACAGCGAGGCCGGGCATCAGTTCCTCCCATCGCCGCCGGTGGTCGGCGAGGACCTGCACCGTGGTCGGGTCGATCTCCACGATCCGCGGATCGTCGGTCTTGGTGGACTTGACGATCAGCCGCCCACCCGGCAACCCGACCAGCGACTTGTGGACCGCCAGGAGCCCGGCGTCGAGGTTCACGTCCACCCAAGTGAGCGCCATCATCTCGCCGCGACGCAACCCGGTTGCCGCCAGCACACGTACGGCGACGGCAAGGTCCGGTTCCGCGGCGTTGATCAACGCGACCACCGCCGCCGGGGTCACGTTCCACGGTTGCACCTTGCGCCGCACCTTCGGCGCGGTGGCCCGGTCACCGGGTTTGCGGTCGGTCATCTCCCACCGGTACGCCTGCTCGAGGATGGCGTGGAGGACCCGGTGGTAGTGGTGGATCGTCGACTCCGACCGGTACTTGACGGTCACGCCTTGTCCGACGTTCTCGGCGCGCAGGTGGTCGTACCACTGGTCGATGTCCAGCGGGCGCAGCTTGTCGACGGGGATCTTGCCCAGGTCGCGTTTGATCGCGGCGAGGATGGATTGTCGGCGGTAGACGGTGGCGGGGGAGTCCCGGGCGGCGCGGTGCTTCACCCACAGGTCCACCAGCTCGGCCACGGTGCCTCGGCCGGCCTTTGCCTCGTCGAGCTCCTCGCGGAGCGCGGCCTCCACGCCTGCTGCCAGCCGGTTCGCGTCGCGTTGCCCCTTCGCCCGGAAGTACTTGGCCCGCTGGATCGGCTTGCCGGTGGCCGGGTCGGCCCCGAAGTAGATGCGGACCCGGTACCGGTCACCGCTGATGTGCTCGGCCTTGGCGGTCAACAGGTGAACCCGCAGGCCGTGCCGGCGTCGCCGTAATCGATCGCCGCCTCGATGAGGGCGTCGAGCGTCCCGTCGGTGTTCCAGATGCCGTCCGCTTGACTCGCGCGGTACGCGGCCCACGCCGCCTGCTCCAGGTCCGACTTGGCTCTCATCCACCTCATGGCGCGCTCTTGCGCGCGGGAGAACCCGCCCGTGCCGCCGCAGTACGTGCAGCCCTCACCGCCGCAGTCGGGGCAGTCGTACCAGTCCGGTACCGTGCCCGCCGTGTCGTGCGGCTCAACTTGTCCTACTTCTAGTCCCGGGTCCTGTGGTGTGGAGGTCATGCAGGTACTCTAACCAGGGAAAAGGGGCGGTAGCTCAGTGGTCAGAGCAGGGGACTCATAATCCGATTTGGACCCGGTCCTACGGGTGTCGAAAGGTACCAGCAAGGCGCTGACCAGGACATATGCCCAGGTGGTCGCCCATCGCTCCTGCTCACAGACCCCCGGAACTAGTACCAGCGGTTAGTCCCAAGATCGGGCGTGGCAGACTCGGGAACGTGAGGGGTCACGCATGACTGAAGACGAGCTCCGCCAGGTCGCCGAGCACTACCGGAACGGCACCTGGTGGTGGGCGTGCGAGCACCCGGAACGCCCGACGACCGTGGCGACGCGGTGGCACAACCCCGGACAATGCGACGCTTGCACGCTGAAGGCCCGCGCCGCACAAGCCCAACTCGACGCGACCGGCGACGTCCTTGGTGGGCTGGCGTGCGATGACTACCTGCGGCACGCTTGACGGAGCGCGACCGCGGCGTCGGGTCGTGTCACGATCCTCTGGTGGACCTCCACGCCCCCGAAATGAGAACGGGAATTACAACGGGTTGTGGGAATCACCCTCGTCGGGGATTCGACCGCGGACCGTGCCGCGTCCCCTAGCGGTCACCCGAACGCGCCGCTAGTTTCTACCGCACGGACGAACGGACCAGCGGGGGCCACAAGGTGAACCAGAACGACGACATCAAGGACGCGTTTGAGCGCATCCGGGCCGGGCTGGCCGCCTGGAACCAGGACCTCAATCGTCGCGATCAGCGCGGCGTGCAGTACGGAGGAACTCCTCAAAGAGGCGAGCCATCGTCGCAACGTCGTCGCGCAAGCTAGCAACCTCGTTGCGGAGGTTGGCGTTGTCGTAGCGGAGCTCGTCGATCACCAGCCGGGGGACGGCCGGGGGGTTCTCCGGCCAGTCCTGGTCCCATCCGAACGCGCGGGCGATGCCGACGCGGACGGTCTTGGTGATGTCGATCTTGCCGTTCTCGAACTTGCCCCAGGTCTCGTTGGAGATGAGGCCGGCGGAGGCGAGGGCGGCGTCGCGGACGCTCATGCCGCCTCGGGCGGTGCGTTCTGCTCGTACTCGTGCCCGGAGCTGCTCCAGGTCATCTTCCGCCATCAGACACATATTGGCACGCGCGGTACTGCCCCGCGCTGTCAAACCGTCAAGGACCGCGTGCACTGGTTGTGGCCTTCCGTTGTGGCCCGCTCGTCCATAGGCGGGCTTCGGGCCGGCGGGTTGCTCTACCGGCCCTCACGCATCATGGCGTGTCACTCCGTGCCATACAAGGGTCTTTAGGTCGTAAGACCAACCGTCACACCATCACTCTTTCCGATGGGCGACAGACCAACTATCTGATTTGACTGTTTGGCACGTCCTGTCACGATGTGGCTAAGGTCACTGTGTGCAAGCAAACGGACACGCGATCAGAGCGATCCGGGAACGGACGGGGCTGTCGATCACCGACCTAGCCGCCGCCGCCCGCATCGACAGAACGAACCTCTCCCGCATCGAATCCGGCCAACGCGTCGGCACCGACCGGCAACTCGTCGACATCGCCTCCGCCCTCAAAGTGCCGCTCACCGCGATCATCAACGCCCCCGAGCCCGTCGCATGAAGCCGACACCGGAACAGCGGGTGCTCACCGGAGGCGAGGCCGCCAAGTACCTGCGGGTCGGGGAACGCACCCTGCGCCGCCACGTCGAAGCCGGCCGCATCCCTTGCTGGGTTGATGCCGATACTGGTCGCCGGCGGTATCCGAAAGCGGCACTCGACGCCTTCCTGGCGTCGTTCGCCACCGAGGTGTCGCGGTGACCCCGGCTCGCGAACGCCTGATGCGGAAGGTCGTCGTGGATGCCGCTGGCTGCTGGATCTGGACCGGGTGCCTCGATGGCCACGGGTACGGACAGATCCAGCGCGGGGGCAGATCGTCGGGTCGTGCAGCGACCCACCGCCTCAGCTACGAGTTGCACGTCGGCCCGATTCCTGACGGCTTACAGATCGACCACCTCTGCCGAGTGCCCGCCTGCTGCAACCCGGCGCACCTCGAAGCAGTGACGCAGCGGGAGAACATCCTCCGCGGCTCGTCGCACGCCGCACAGAACGCGCTCAAGACGCATTGCAAGCACGGCCACGAGTTCACGCCGGAGAACACCTACTGCCGCAAGGACCGGACACCTTCCCGTGACTGCCGCGCCTGCCACGCGGCCAGTGAGCGGTCCCGTGCCGCTCGCGCAAAGAAGGCGTCATGAACGACCGCCCCCTGTTCGGACCGGCCAGCGACGTGGCGGTCACCTACCCGGTGCGGCGGATGGCGCGGCGTACGGACCCGCATACGTCGATCCTCGCCGCCCTCGACGTGCTGCCGCACACCGCGAACGGTCGGATGCGTGCCCTCGTCGCACTCCGGGCTGCCGGGGAGCGTGGGTTGACGGACTTCGAGTTGGAGGAGTTGACGGGGATCAAGCAGACGTCGATCGGCAAGCGTCGTTTGGACCTGATGCGGTTGGGCCTGGTGGTCGCGAAGGAAGGCGCCCGCCGGCCCACCTCGTCCCGCAGCCTCGCCCAAGTCTGGATCGCGGTCTGATGGGCCAGGTCGTTCCTCTGTTCCGCAAGTACGCGCCGGTGTACTGCGTGTGCGAGACCCCAACCCGCGAGCGGATCGCTTTGTTCGACACGCACCAGTGCGGTGTGTGCAAACGACCGTTCAAGATCGTCGGAGATGCCTCTACCCGTGAGGGCGAGGGGCCGGGGAACGGGGCTTGGGGTTTGTCCTCGAACCCGCGGTTTCGCACATCTTCGACACCTTCGTCGCCTCCCCCTACGGCAGGGGTCGCAGGCGACAGCGCGGCCAGCTCCACCCCCTCGGAGCTGGCCGCGCGTGACCGACACCCGAGCGCATGGCGCCGAACACACGGGAGCAACTGATGGACCTCGAGGAAGCAGCGGCGCGACTGTGCGCCGCGGACGACGCGGTTGAGGCCGCCCGTGAGCGGTGGTTGGCTGAGACGCCGGGTGATGTGCTGGCGCGCCGTCGATTGGACGAAGCGCACGTCGCGTTGTCCCAGGCGGAGATCGGCCTGTTGGAAGCGGCACGGGCGCATCCGGCGGTGAAGCTGTGAGCGGCTGGGCGGACCTGCCCCCCGCCGCCTCCGAAGGCCGTAAGGCGTTCGTGGCGATGCTCACCGCCACCGTCCACGACGACTACCAGACAGCGTCGAACATCATGTCGACCCTTGATCCGGATGTGATCGTGGCTGCGTTGGTGGTTGCGGTTGGTACGGCGGCGGTGACGATCTCGGCGCTGTTCGACGGTGACGAGGTGGCGATGACCGCGGATGAGTACGTGGCGGAGATGGGTTTGATGGCCGCGCAGGACCCGTCATGAGGTGGGAAGCGTGGGTCGCCATCCTCGTCCACCTCGCCGATCTACTCGCCGTCTGCTCTTACGTGGGCCGTCGCCGTCCGATGGTCACCGCGGGGTACCTCGCGGGTGGGGTGTTGCAGACCGCGTTCGAGACCTGGCTGGTGCTTCGCCTGGCGGGTGTGTCATGAGGTGGTTGGTGTTTGGTGGGGTGGCGTACGTCGGGTTCGTGGTGGTGTTGTGCGCGTTCCTGCGTGCGGCGTCGGGCACGGCCCCGTCGCGGGTTGTGCGTTCCGAGCGGGACGACTTCCGCCTGTGGGAACGCGAACTCGCAGGGGCGGCGCAATGAGCGGCATCCCCGACGACTTCCCCGTTGAGCTGCTCGACGCGTTCGGCCCCACCGATTGGGGCGCCTGGTGCTCCCAACGACATGCCCTGCTTATCTGCACCCGGCCGCTCGGGCATACGGGTGACCACGTCGCAACGTCAGGCGAGGACCCCGCGTCCAACTTCTGCGGTCGGTGGTCGCAGTGATTGTGGTGTCGCCGCAGATGCAGGCGTGGGTGGACCGCACCCAACGCGACGCCCTGGAGGCACGCCTGACCGCAGCCGAACGTCGGCGTGCCGCCTACCTGGACCGCGCCGCCCCCGCAGCGAACGCCATGTTGGACCGCATCGCCACCGCGTGCCACGCATGAGCTACTTCCGTGGCGCAGCCTGGTGCCAGCACCGAGGTTTGCACTACTTCCGTATCGGGTCGGACCGGTGCGTCAACTGCGGCACCCCCCGCCAGCAGGCTGACGTCGAGGACGCCGACACGTTGCGGTCGTTGATGTTGGAGCAGAACCGCGCCGATCTCGAAGCCGCGGGCCAGTACCCCGACAGCGAGTGGGACGCCCGCTCCCACGAGGAGGAACGTTGAGAGCGGCACATGGTCAAGCCCTCGCCGACTTCTACAAGCTCGCGGCGCTGGAGACCGACGATTGTGTCGTCTGGCCGTACGCGCGGCACCGCAACGGACATGGAGTCGTCTTCCTCAACGGTCGCACGACCCGCGCCCACCGGGCGGCGCTACTTCTTCGTCTTGCGCCGCCGACTGTCGACAGTTTCGCGTTGCACGGCCCATGCCATAACCCGGCGTGCATGAACTACCGGCACCTGTCTTGGGGCGACTACCTGGCGAACGCCGCTGACAAGCGCCGCGACGGCACCAACGTCTGTGGCGAGGCTCACTACCACGCCAAGCTCAGCACTGCTGACGTGGCCGCTATCCGAACTCGGTACGTGTCCGGCGAGTACCAGCGTGATCTCGCCGCGGCGTACGGGGTTAACCAGGGGACGATCAGCCGGATCGTCAACCGTCGACGTCGGGCGATCGCATGATCCGTACAAGCGAGTCCGTCGCAGCGATCTCCGCAGCATGGGCCACCGCGTCGGCGTCCATGCCCACAGTGCCGCGACGCACCAAAGGTCAGGTCGGGAACGCGACGAGGTTCTACGCCGACCTCGCCACCGTCGTCGAGACGATCCAACCTGTACTCGCCGAGCACGATCTCGCGTACGTACAGGGGTGCTCAGACGGCGACAAGGTGGTGACCGTTACCACTCGGCTGATGCACAAGTCCGGTGAGTGGATGGAGTCCTCGCTATCGATGCCCATCGGCCAGGGGACTGCCCAGGCCGTTGGTTCCGCGATCAGTTACGCCAGGCGCTACTCGTTGATGGCGATGCTCGGTCTGGCGCCGGACGACGACGACGGGGCAGCCGCATCTGTGCAGCCACGGCAGCAACGCTCCGGTGGGGGCCACGCGACGGAGGCGCAGATCACGAAGCTCGCCACCGCGTTCACACGGTTCGGGGTGAAGCAACGCGACGAACGGCTCCGATACCTGTCGAAGGTGTGCGGGCGGGACATCACGTCCTCGCAGCAGCTGTCGAAGGACGAGGCGTCGAAGGCGATCGACGCGATCGAGGCCGCGATTCAGATCGATGCCGACGCGCGCTCGGTTGGGGCGCCCACATGAGCGGCTCCGACTTCCCTCCGAAGGTGCGTGGCGCTGTCCGGTGCCGGGCGGGCGACAGGTGCGAGGTGTGTCTCATCCGACGCATCGACCACATCCACCACAAACTGCTGCGCTCCGCAGGCGGCAAAGGCGTACCGGAGAACGCGTTGGGGGTGTGCCACTCGTGCCACACATACATCCACGCGAACCCCGAGAAGTCGTACGAGATGGGCTGGCTGTTACACGCCGGCCCCGTGAACATGGGACTGAAGCAACAGTGAATCATGAGGCTGCAAGGTTGGCGGCTGCGCTTGTCGCGTACCCGAACTCGGACCCGTCCGGTAGTTGGGCACCCACCCCGATGCGTGTCCAGGTGATCGCGCCGGTGAAGGAGCCGCGCTGGTCGTTGGAGCAGTGCGCCGACGTCCTCGACGCGGAACCGTCGGGGGTGGAGGACTGGCGTCCGCTCGCCCCATGCAAAGGGTTGGACCCGAACTGGTTTTTCCCGGAGCGTGGCCCGTCGGTGAACGACATGGCGTTGATCCGCCGCCTGTGCTCCGGCTGTCAGGTCAGGGTTGAGTGCTTGGCGTTCGCGTTGAACAACAACGAGGACCGCGGGTGGTGGGGTGGCCTGTCGGACCGGGAACGTCGGAGCCTCCGCACCAAACGCTCCATGCGGGAGCGGGGGATGATCGTGCACGGCACCCGGTCCGGGTACGACACCCATCTACGCGTTGGTGAGGACCCGTGTGGGCCGTGCACACAGGCGAACCGTGCCCGTGAACGCGCCCAGGCGCGCGCTGCGCGCGAGGAGGCGTCGTGATCGAACGCGACGTCGTCGGGAAGGGTCGGCGAGCAGCCCGTTGCGAGTCGATGCTCGAGCGGGTCGATGTGTGGGAGGTGCGCCCGAACTGGCGTGACTACCGGGGTTGCGCGGGGCAGCCCGTGGACTGGTGGTACGGCGGTGGCCGCCCGTGGCAGTTGAAAGGCGCCGCCATCTGCGACGCCTGCCAGGTTCGCATGGACTGCCTCGTCGACGCGGTCCGTCAGGAACGGCAGGTCCCCTCCATTGAGGACGTCGCCGGCCACAGGTGCGTCCCGGCGTACGTGCGCCGCGACTTTCTCAGCAAGGAACGGAAGGCATCACTGTGAAGGAGCGCGTATCAATCCGGACGAGTTGGCCCGCCGCATCGTCGACGACAACAGTGAACGCGCCGCGTTCCTCGAGCGTGTCGAACGTGAGCGTGACGCCAGGAATGGTGGGTGGGTGGTGGACGCCCGCGGGTTCCACGTCCACCCCGACCACCGGCCGAGCGTCGACCACAACCGTGTCGACGCCCAACAAGCCCGCAAAGAACATCGGGAGTGGATCGGGCGCGGTGACCACGACCTCCTCCACACCCATGTGGCCGACCCGGTTTACCGTTGCTGGTTGGACGACTTCCATCGCCGCCACGGTTGCCCCTGGGAGGGCGCATGACATGGCGTGGGGGTTCGCGTTCGTCGCCGTGTGCTGTGTGGCCGCCCTTTGGTGCGCGTTGAGGGGGCAGCGATGAACGTGGTTGCCGAGCAGACGGAGCTGCGTGAGATCGCGTTCCGGTTGGAGCATCTTGTCGGGTCGCGCGCGTCGGTGAACCGTGTGGAGCACGCCGACCTGTTGCGTAGGGCCGCCGACCGCCTGGACCGGCTGACCGCCTACTGCGCCGACCTCGAGGACGGTGGCGACGCCTAACCCCCCGCGCCTGCCCACCCGTCACCTCATCAGAAAGCCTGTCATGCGCCGTTACATCCCGATCCTCACCGTCGCCGCCACCATCGCGTTCGCCGCACCCGCGTACGCCCACACACCCGATCACAGCGTCACCTGCACGGAGCTGACGGTGTCCGGCGTGAAGTACGACAAGGGCGGCACCGTCGACCTGACGTTCGGCAACGCCCACGCACATCACACGTTCACCGGCCCGGCGTTCACGTACACGCTGACGAACCCGACCCCGCAACAGGTGACCGTGTGGGCCGCTGTCATCGACTCCAACGCCTCCGAAGGCGACGCCACCTACCAAGGAACGATCACACCATGCCCGACACCTACCACGGTCACCTCGGTCACGAACGTGCCGTCTACGTCATCAACGGCACCAGCTACGACGTCACCTTCCACCACGGTCCTTGCCCCGATGTCGACGACCGTGGCGCCCGAGACAACGGGTTCATCTACGCCGACGTCAACAGCGACGGTGTCTGGCGACACGCCGACAACGAGTACGCGGCTTACCGGCCCGCCACTGCCGTCGACGTCTTCGGCCACCTCGACACCTGACCGTCTGCCCGCCACCGGGTTCCCGATCATCCCTGTGGCCGGGATCGCCATCCTCATCACCGTCGTCGGCGTCGGGCTCTACCGCAGCACACGGCGCGCCTGATGGCCCAAATATCCCACATCGAAGAAGAAGGAGATGCATGAAGGTCCGTCTGGTGCTCGCGTTGGTCGTCTACATGGCCACGATCCCGTTAGCTAACTGGTTCATCGGGCACGTCGGTGACGTGTCGTTCCCCGGCGGGCCGCACACGATCCCCGTCGGCTTCGGGTACTCCGCCCCGTCCGGCGTGCTGTGGATCGGTGTCGCCCTCGTGGCCCGCGACTTCGTTCAACGGTGGGCCGGGAAAACCCCTGTGTTGTGCGCGATCGCTGTTGGTATCGGGTTGTCGTACGCCCTCAACCCGACGATCGCCACGGCGTCCGCGCTGGCGTTCGGGCTCGGCGAACTCGTCGACTTCGTCGTGTACACCCCCCTGTACCGGCGACACCTGATCGCGGCGGTCGTAGCGTCCGGTGTCGCCGGGGCGATCATCGACACGTTCGTGTTCCTCCAAATCGCGTTCGGGTCCATCATGTTCTGGCAGGGGCAGATCATCGGGAAGGTCGCCGTGTCCGTGGCCGCTGGGCTGTTGATGCTCGCTGCCCGAACCCGTCGCCGTTCCCTCGCGGTGGCGTGACGGACGTGTTGTATCTCGGAACATCGCCGGCCGACCCGTCGGTCGCTGACGCACTGGACCGGTTGAAGATCGGACTGATGTGCCAGCCCGGGTCGAACCGCCCCAAGCCGGGGTGGGTGTGGGCGGCCGACAACGGGTGCTTCAACGCCCGTTGGGAACCGGGCCGTTGGGAACGTTGGTTGAACCTTCCGCACCCGCGGGCCGGTTGCCTGTTCGCAACCGTCCCGGACGTCGTCGCGGACCACAACGCCACCCTTCACAGGTGGGGTGTGTACGCCCCGCTGGTCGCGGCGGCGCGTTATCCGTTGGCGTTCGTCGGTCAGGACGGTGCGACCACCGCGACGGTGCCGTGGGACGAACTCGATTGTTTGTTCATCGGGGGGTCGACCGAATGGAAACTCTCCGAAACAGCGTTTGGGTTGGCTGCTGAGGCGACCCGCCGGGGGAAGTGGGTGCACGTCGGGCGGGTCAACAGCGGGTCACGGTTCGCTGCGTGGGCACCGCACGCCGACAGTGCGGACGGCACGTTCCTCGCGTTCGGCCCGTCTACGAACATGACCCGCCTCCACGGGTGGATCGACACAACCGACGCAACCCCCGCGTTGCTGTTGACCGCTGGCAACCATCATGCATGACCCGTTGATCGTCGCAGCCGCCAACCACGCGCCCGTGCTCGTCGAGGATTCGCGCGGCAACACGGTGCAGGCGTGGTTGTTGCACGCCACACCTTCGAGGGTGCGGGTGTGTTTCACCAACGGCACATCCGGCACCATCCCCCGAACACACGTACGCCTCCACAGTCCCGACACGACGGACGCTGGGAGCGTAGAATGTGCGGGGGCCGGCAGTCGCGTCAACGAACTGCCGGCCCCTACAGCTAGGCCAATCCGAGGAGGCCCCACTGATGAGCGTTGATGCTAGCCCGTCCGCGACGCGGGTCGTGAACCCGTACGAATGGTCCTTCGAGCGCCGGTTCATGCGACGAGTCAAGGTGACATCCCGGGGCTGCTGGCGCTGGACGGGAGCGTTGATGCGGAACGGCTACGGCCAACTGAAGGTGGCAGGTGTGGCGTGGGCCGCACATCGCTACTCGTACACGATGTTGACCGGCCCGATCCCTGATGGCCTGGACCTCGACCATCTATGCCGGCACCGGTGGTGCGTCAACCCGGACCACCTCGAACCCGTCACCCGGTCCGAAAACCTGCGCCGAGGAAACGTCGGGACCTACTGGTCGACCAAGACCCACTGCCCTCACGGCCACGCCTATGACGAAGCGAACACCGCTCACCGCAACGGTCGACGCCACTGCCGCGCATGTGATCGTCAGCGAGCAGCGAGGCGGCGCAATGGGACGCATTAGAACTCTTAAACCGGAGTTCTTCCAGTCGCGCTCGCTCGCCAAGCTCGACCCGCTCGCACGCCTCACGTTCGCAGGGTTGTGGTGCCAGGCGGACGACGCAGGGCGCGGCGTGGCCGACGAGTCCGTCCTCAAGGGCGCTCTGTGGCCGAAGGACAAGCACATCACCGACGAAGTGGTCCTCGATCACCTGTACGCCCTCGCTGAGACGGGCCACATCCAGCTGTACGCCGTCGAGGACGACGTGTTCTTCCACGTTGTTAGGTGGGAGAAGCACCAGTCCAGCGCCTACCGCACCGGGAAGTCGAAGCACCCCGCACCGGAGGACGGCACCCCCGTCACGCGCCCCCGTGAGAACTCACAGCCAGTCGTGGAAAACCACGATCGTGGAATCTCACGACCAGTCGTGGAAAACCACGAAGGAGGGGATGGGATGGGAGTGGATAGGAGACGAGAGGAACCATCGGCCGAAATCTCGCTCAGCGCAGCCGTCGAGTCGTACAGGGGCGCACAGCGCCAAGAGGACCTGTGGGCGTCGTTGGAGCATGAACTCGGGCCCGCACGCACCGAGACCGAGCGCAACGTTCGCGGCAAGACACACAAGCAACTGAAGGTGCTGCGGATTGGCCCCGTGGAGGTACACGAACGATGCGCCGAGTACCGACGCAGATGGCCCGACATGTCCCTCACCGACTCCGCGCTGCTGAAGCACTGGTCATCGCTGGCTGAGGCGAAGGTCATCACCCCCCGCATGAACACCGGCACCGCTGCGCTGCTCAAGGTCGCCGGCGAAGCAGCAGCACGAAGGAACGCATCATGACCGAGGACACCGCTCTCCGACTCATCGGCAAGCTGATCGTCTGCACCAACGGCTGGGACGAAGCACGCGTCCGCGGATGGACGATGATGCTCATGGACCTGAACGACGACCAGGCCGCCATCCGCGCGGTCGACGCCGTGTGCCGCAACTGGAAGGCCGCCTCACCGCCACCGTGGGGGCAGGTCATCAACCTGTACGAGTCGGCACCGAGGCGCATGAACGCCATCGAGCAGACGACCGGCCCGTCGATGACGTTCCACGCCTACTTGTCGAAGCTGAAGGCGCGCGCGTTGGAAGGCAACCGGGACGCTGCCCGCGAGCTCGCCCAGTGGAAGCACTACGTCAGCACGTCGAACACATGGATGAGCGCAATCGGAGGCGACCCTGCATGACGCAGCTCGACGTGTTCTCCAGCACCGACGATCGGGCGTGTCCGTGCGGGTTCGTCCGATGGGGCGACGCGTTCACCCCGCAGTGGCATCGCGACCACCGCGCACAACACCTGGCCGTGTTCCCGAACGTCGATCAGGGCACCCGCGACAACCTCGACATGTTCATCGAGCAAGCCGAATCGAAGTCAAACACCCCCAAAGGAGAGTCATGAAGAAGGTCATCGGGTTGGTTCTGTTCACGGTCGCGATGCTGGTGCCGACGGTCGCCAAGGCGGCGCCGGTGCCGGTGATCGTCGCCCCCACCACGTTCACCGTGGGTGTGCCGGCCACGTTCGACAGTGCCGGGTCCGTGTGTGACACGTCGGTGTGTTCGTACACGTGGACGGCGACGTGGCGGAACTCGAACTATCGGACGTTCGTGTTGGCCACCCGGGTGGATACCACGTTCACGTACACGCCGACGGTGGCGGACACGGGCCGGGTGGTGACGGTGTTGTTGAAGGTGACGTCGAACAACTCGACGAACAACTTCCGCACCGCCCAGGTGTCGTTCCGGGCGCAACCCGCCCCCGCACCGGTGGCCGCATGACCACCGCGCCTGACGGCTGCACGCTGGCCGGTACCCCTCGAGCGGACGGCTACGTCATGCTGAACGGGGCGCTCGCCCACCGTCTCGCCTGGACCGCCCACAACGGGCAGGACATCCCCGACGGGTACGACGTCCACCACCGATGCCGCAACCGGGCGTGCGTCAACCCGAAGCACCTGCAACTGCTGACCGCTGCGGAGCACGTCGCGCTGCACCACCCGCCCACTGACGTGACACGCCCACCGACCGGAGAGTGCCGACACGGTCATCCGTGGATCACCGAAGGCCGGGTGAACGCGCAGGGGCGATGGGTGTGTCGTAGTTGCGCTCGCGACGCAGATCGTCGTCGCAACAGGAAGGAGGCGCTCCGATGAGCGACATGACCGACGAACCGCGCGACATATTGCCTGTTATGGGCGATGGCGACAAGAATCTACGAACTGCACTGGATGCGACTCGCTCCTACGCCTTGTGGGCACACGTCGAACTAGCGAACCTGCGGGCCGAGGTTGCCCGGCTGACGGGCGAGCGGGATCGCTGGAAGCGCAAGGCCGCCAACGCCGCTGAGACTGCGATCGAGGTAACCGCCGAGAACGTCAGACTCACGGCGCAGGTGGAGCACCTGATCGAGGAGGCGTCGTACGCGGGGTTGCACACCCCACGGTTCTGCGACAAATGCAACCCGAAGGAGGCCGAGTGAGGCAGGGCACGGATCGTGAGTTGGATGACGCCGCGCACCAGTTGGGTTTGTTGGCGGAGGGACATCGGGGTGCGGTGTCGCGTTCGCAGGCGGAGATCGGGTTGTACGACTCGTACCCGACCCAAACCCCGGGCGCCTCAGTCGCTACAGGCACCGGAAACCTGGCTGTGTGCCGCTGTGACGGCGGCGGCTGCGACGTCTGTATGCCCGTCACCCTCACCAGGGTCGAACGGGCCGCAGACGCCCGCCTACGCCTCGGCCAGCAACGCGACGCCTACCTCACCCGCATCAACCGCATCAAGCAAGACGTCGCCGCCGCCCTCGAGGAACAACGCACCCTCACCGGCACCCGACTGAAAGCAGCCGTGCAACGCTGCGATGGCCGACACCTGGAAGGCTCCGACATCCTGTGGGTGCCACACTCCCGGGATCCGGACAACGGCTGGTACGACCCGTTGTGCGCCGAAGCCGCAGACGCCAGCGGCCTTAGCCCACGATGCAGAATCAGACACGATCGCTGGCGTAGGGAACACAACCTTCCACCGTTGGCACACGCACGAACAGAGGCAGCATGAACGAGAAGGACCCGTTGCGTGAGGCGATCGCGGGGATGGTGTTGTCGTACCGGATGGCCGACCGGCTCCTGCAAGGCCCACTCGCCGAGCTCCTCGCCGAACGCGACCGGCTGACGGGCGAGCGGGACGAACTACGCCGTCAAGCAGCCATTGGCGCATGGGTCGAAGCGTGCGTGTCCGACGGGGTATGCGTCCACGCGCCTGACGGCTGGGCGAACATCTCCGCCACCGGCTACCACCGCGCCGCGCTGGCTGCTGGTGCGCCTGTCTCCGGGGACCCGACACCCGACGCCGCGCACGTGGTGCGGTGCATCCGGTGCGAGCAAACCGTCCACGTCGACCGGATGACCGAGCACTGCCCACGCGGGCGCGGCGTCGACAAGTACCACGAGGGGATCGCCCCGACATCGGTGCGCCCGCCAGGCTGGTCGCTCCACGTCGAAGGCTGCCCGAGCGCGGCCCCGTGGCTCTACGGCACCGAGCTACAGGACGCCGCCTGCACCTGCCGCCGCGTCTCCGGGGACCCGACATGACCGCCCGCGACGACTACCCCCGCGTACACCGTTGGCCGCGCTCGCCGAGATCGACCGTCTTCGGGCGCAGGTGGAGCATCAGATGTGTCGCACACGCACGAACCGAGGCAGCATGAACACCGCAAACAGTCAACCGAGCCGCCCGCTCCCACTTGGCATCGCCGCCGCCTGGCAGATCCTCAACCTTCACCGCGACGCAATCGCTTTGCCGTCGTCGGAACTTCGCGACGCTCTCGACGTGGTGCTCACCTACGTAGAGCAGCACGCGTTCTACCCCGGTGACATCGCCCGATGAACCCGCGTAACGAAGTCGAACGCCTCCGCGCCCAGATCGTCGAGCTTGAGGCTGAGCGGGACCGGTGGAAACGGAAGGCCGCCATCGGCGCAGCATTCGAGGCGATCAGTGCCGAGTACGTGGCGATGCGATGGGTGCGTCCCGTGTTCCATGACGAGGTCCGCCAACGGGCGGCTGCTGGTGCGCCTGTGTCCGGGGACCCGACGGACTGTCGCGCGAACCGTGACGGCGACTGCGACTGGCATGGATGCCCGCAGATCGCCGACGACGAACCGTCCGCCACCGGCCGACACTGCCCCCTCGACGTCTCCGGGGACCCACCCCGCCCGATGAAGCCGGTTCCGCCCGTGCTCGCTGACTGTGGCTGGACATACGACCCGTACACCGACCAGTTCGTCGCGCCTGTCTCCGGGGACCCGACATGAGCGCGGTGGCTGCGTTCTTCGTTGGGTTTGTGGTTGGGGTTGTCGGGTTGGCTGTTGCCCTGGTGATCGCCGGCGACGAATGAGCGGGCACATCACCCGCGTCGACGACGAACGCAGCATGGTCGGCGTGGTCGGCGTGACCCCGGTCCGGTTCCGCAGCGAGCTCCGCGCTGCTTGCTCATGCGACTGGCGTGGCCCGTACCGTGCGTACCGGCCCCTCGCCGAAGAAGACGCACAACGACACCGGAAGTTGTGCGACCCCGCCGAAGTTGTAACCCGCAGGTAAACGCACACATCCGCCGCTGTCGCGCACCCATTTGATATCCTGACGCCGCCGCCATGTGTACGCCTCTCGTTGAGAAGGCCCGTGGCGCCCTTGCGGAGGCAACATGCTGAACGCGGCGCACCTCGAAACGCTCAGACAGCGTCGCAACTGGCTCACCGCCCGCATCGCCGCCAAACGCACTGTCGGCTGGGACGTCGAATGGGACACCCGTGAACGCGACGCACTGTCCTGGGCACTCGACGAGTTCCACACTGATGCGCCCCGGTGACCGCGACCCCAACTGCCCGCACTGTCACGGCGCCGGCATCTACTGGGAAACGATCAACGGGTTACCGTTCGCCGTGTTCTGCGCGTGCACCACACCCACACCCCTCGTGAACCAACCGGGAGCGCTGACGTGACCGCCACCGCAGACCACAACGACCCGAACGCCTACTGCCCCTGCTGCTACCGCCCGTACCCGTCGCTCTACACCTTCGGGACGAACACGTCGGGCACGACGACGACCACCACGTACCTCATCGGCGAGACCGGACCCGAGTACCCGGGCAACGATGCTTGACCGCTGGTGGTCGCGGCTCGACGAGTGGCACCACGTACACGCACCCCGGCACCCCGTCGCCTCAACCGTGTGGCGCACGCTGTGGCGACCGTTGTGCAACTACGCCGAGTACCGGTACCAACGAACCTGAGGAGAGCACGCATGTACATCGGCGGCGGCGTTGCACTGGTCCTGCTCATCATCCTCATCCTCCTCGTTCTGCGGTGAACCGTGAACGCCTCGACGCGTTCCCCACACAACTTGTCCTCACCCTCGTCTGGCTGGTCATCGGTGTCCCCGTCTGCATCATCCTGCGCTCGAGCATCCTTTGGGTCAGCCTGATGTCCGTGTACGCGATCATCGTCTCGCACTTCACAGCGCACACCGCCTGGAAAGCCGAACGAGCGGCCGAGCACACCGGTGGCTGACGCCTACGGGATACCGGTGCCCGACCTCCCGGAAGGTGTCATCGCCCTCGAGTGCGTGTGCCTGGTCAAGTGCTTGAACGACGAAGGCAAGGTCGAGTACGTCGAGACCCGCTCAGCGAACCTGTCCCGTGTCGAAGCTGTGGGGATGGCGATCACATACTCCGACGGTGTCCGCGACGACCTCATCTGCGACTGCACCGACGACGAACCCTGAGGAGCGAAGCCATGACGAAGCGACCCGAACCCGATCACAGCATCGAAGCCCAAGACCCCCCGCAGGTCGAGGACGTCGGCAACCCCACCCCACTCTCACCCGCCGAAGACATCGC
>Ga0066677_10000273_pt1 | contig 17762 bp, 13 predicted proteins | sample GraSoiAngelo_126_FD_62299 | JGI IMG/M metagenome (GOLD analysis project Ga0066677, IMG submission 62299) | Grasslands soil microbial communities from the Angelo Coastal Reserve, California, USA - 14_0927_09_20cm | ecosystem: Environmental > Terrestrial > Soil > Grasslands | place: USA... | reverse complement strand
AACGTGGGCGCGTGGATCCTCGGACGAAACATGTTCGGGCCAATTCGTGGCCCATGGTCGGATGAAGCTTGGAAGGGCTGGTGGGGCGATACGCCGCCATATCACGTGCCAGTCTTCGTGCTGACGCATCACGCGCGTAACCCGATCGAGATGAAAGGCGGCACAACGTTCCATTTCGTGACCGAGGGAATCCACGCTGCGTTGCAGCGCGCGAAAAAAGCGGCCAACCATCAAGATGTCCGCATCGGTGGCGGTGTCGCGACAATCCGGCAGTATCTGCAGGCGCGTCTCATCGACGAGCTGCATCTCGTCGCGCGTCCGATTCTACTCGGTTCGGGCGAGCATCTCTTCACCGGCATTGACATGCCCGCTCTGGGCTATCAGCGCACCGAGCACGTTTCGACCGAGCTCGCGACGCACGTCGTTCTCACAAAGAACGCGCCAAAGGAGCCGCCAAGGAAGGATTCGTAAGGCTCGCCGCCAGCAGCACGTACACTGGCACGATCAATGGCTGGATGTAGGGGGGCGGCACTCTTACGACTGCGCTCGCCCTCTCCTCAACTCGTCCGCTAATAGAATCGCTTCCGCTATCTCCCGCTTCGGCCGACGCCGCTGCCGGCTCTGGCGCTGAATCGTTACATAGGCTTCTTCCTCGCTGATCCCCAGATCGCGCTGCAGGATGCCTTTGGCGCGATCAAGGACCTTCCGCGTCTCGAGCCGCTCCGACAATTCGTTGTTCTCGCTCTCGAGGCGTGCGAGCTCGATCTCGGCGCCGACCAGAAACCCGATCGTCGAGACGAGCTGGATCTCGGAGCAACTGTGCTCGTGCGGATACCGATGCTGCAGATTGATGACGCCGACCAGCCGGCTGCGGCATAGGACAGGCACTGAGAGGAAGGCCTCGTATCGGTCCTCGGGCAGCTCGTTGAAGACTTGAAACCGCGTATCTTCGAACGCATGACAGCCGACCGCGACTGGTTGCCGATGCTCGGCGACCCATCCGGTGATCCCCTGGCCTACGCGCAGTTTCAGTCGATCGACAACATCCTTGTGCGGCTGTTTCGAGGCGCGTAACACGAGCTGGTCCTCCTCGAGCACGTAGATGAAGCAGGAATCGCACTGGACGACCGAGGAGACGAAGTGGACGATGCGGTTCAAGACGGTCTGCAGCGAGTCGGCCGCCGCGAACCGGCTGCCGATTTCGTGCAGAAACCCGATTTCCGACGCGCCGGCTGCGTGCACCGGCGCCTTCTCTGCGCTCACGTTGCTCATCCCTGCTCCACCGATTGGATCGCTTGTTCGATCTGACCCAGCGCTTCACCGCGCTCCGCCGCCTCTTTCACGAGAAAGCCCATCTTCGGCTGCGACGCCTCGATATCGACGCGGAATCCCTGCTCTCGCAGCTCCTCTGACGTCATCGGCCCGATTGACGCGATGACTGTGCGCGCGAGCCCGCGGCGGACTTCCATCTCCATGTTCATTTGCGAAGCGATGCCCATCAGGTGCACGAGCTGGACACTCGCGGTCAACAACACGACGTCGATCTGGTTCCGCGCAAGCGCCGCTACCGCCCGCCGCAGCGGCGCTTCATCTTGTGGCATCGCCCAGCGGTAGATCGGCACCGACATAACATCGGCGCCACGAGCCACCAACTCGCGAAGAAACTCCTCGTGAGTCAGTCCATATTCCTGGACGGCGACGCGGAGTCCGGCGAGCGGCACCTCACTGCTGCGGCCATCGAGCGTCGCCAACAGTTCCCGCCACGTGTTCGGACTCGGCACGGTCGTCCATGGTGTGACCCCGACTTCGCGCAATGCGCTCACCGGCTTCGGTCCGCGCGCGACCACACGGGTTCGCGACAGCGCGTCGACGAACGCGCGGCCGTGCACCGGCTCGACGAGCTTGAGCATTATGCGCACGCCCACGCCGGTCATGAAGATGACAATCCCGAAGCACTGCTGAATGACGTCTTCCGCGAACGCCAGCACGTGATCGTTCGACTCGAGCGGCACTTCGCGAACCGATGGAGCGACGACGGGGACACCACCGTAGTTCATGACGAGCAGCGCAAGCTCGGGCGATCGACGGCTCTCGAGCGTGAGCACACGACGACCGCCGAAACTCGCCGACGGCGCGACGCGCCCCTCTCGTGCTGAGCGCTCCTCCCAGATCGCTCGCACGCGATCCTCGCCCGCATTGGATTCGACTGTCTCGGCTAGGCGATCGCGCGCCTGGATCGCTCGATCGGTCATCAGGCGACCTCTCGCTCTCGCGCTTCGAACAGCGACACCGGCAGCTCCACGCAGACGATGCCGTCTTCGATGCGCGTGGGGTACGTTGCGACGCACGCGCCGCTGGACGCTGGACCCTCGACCATTCCCGAATCGAGCCGTACTTTCCATCCGTGCAGCGGACAGACGACGGAGTCGCCGGCGACGATCCCATCGCAAAGGGGACCACCTTTGTGCGGGCACCGATTGTCCGTCGCCAGGAAGCGGTCGCCGAGATTGAAAAGTGCAATTTCCCGGCGGGCCAGCATCACGGCTCGTCCTTCTCGGACGGGCACGTTGTCACGGCGCGTCACGCGGACCCAGCGTCGTTCGTTCATGCGAGCACCTGTTCGAGAGGCTGAAGCGGGATGAATTGCATCGGATGTCTGGGTTCCCGACGCTCGAGCCACGGATCGACCGCGCGCTGCTTCGATCGCGCGAACCGATCGCGGAGGGCGTGCTTGACGGACTCCGGCGCGTAGACGGTCTCTTTCCGGATCTTTTCAATCCCGACCCGATCGACGAAATCGTACGTGCGCTCGAGAAAATTGGCGTTCTCACGGTAATACTGGAAGAACAGCTCGGCCGCCTCGAGCGCCGCTTCGGATGTCTCGACGGTCGTCAGCAGATCGGCTTTCCGCACCGACTTCCCGGCAGCGCCGCCGACGACGACCTGCCAACCGCCTTCCTGACCGACGAGCCCGATGTCCTTGACTGTCGCCTCGGCGCAGTTCCGCGGACATCCAACCGCCGCCATCTTCACCTTATGCGGCGTGTACAGCTGCTCGAACCGGCGCTCGAGCTCGATGCCAACCGACGTGGAGTCTTGGACACCAAAGCGACAGAAATCGGTGCCCACGCACGTCTTCACCATGCGGACACCCTTCGTGTACGCCTGGCCGGACGGCATATCGAGATCCGCCCAGACCTTCGGGAGATCCTCTTTCTTGACCCCGAGCAGATCGATGCGCTGGCTGCCGGTGATCTTCACCATGCGGACGTTGTATTTCTCCGCCACGTCCGCGATCCGCCGCAGCTCGGCGGCGCTCGTCACGCCGCCGCGGATCCGCGGCACGACAGAGAAGGTGCCATCCTTCTGAATGTTGGCGTGGACGCGATCGTTGATGAAGCGCGCGGATCGATCCTCGACGTGGTCGCCACACCAGAGCATGTCGAGCATGTAGCTCAACGCCGGTTTGCAGATTTCGCACCCGCGGCCGTTGCCATAGATGTCGAGCACCTCCTGTACCGATTTGAGCCGCTCGCTGCGCAGCATTTCGCGCAGCCGATCTTCCGCGAACGGCAGACAGCCGCAGATCGCGGTCTTGACCTCTTCTTCGAATTCCGGCGCCACGGCGCGAAGCAGGTCTTCACACAGTCGCGTGCAACTGCCGCATCCCGTACTTGCGCGCGTGACTTCTTTGAGTTGCGAGAGCGTGTTCACGCCACGATGGTGAATTGCGTGGATGATCGTGCCCTTCGTCACACCGATGCATCCGCAGACGATCGCGCTCTCGGGCATTTCCGCGACGTCCAGGCCCGCATCCTCGGACGGCGGCGGACACAGAAGATGACGTCGCGCGCGATCGAGATTGGCACCACTGCGGAGCCAATCCATGTACCGATGGCTGTCACCGGCATCGCCGACGAGAATCACGCCCGCGAGCTTTCCGTCACGCAAGCTGAGCTTCTTGTAGACGCCGAGTCCCGGGTCCTCATAGCGCACCGGCTCGACGCCGGGCGCTTCCTCCCAGGCGCCGGCCGAAAACACGTCGACGCCCATGATCTTGAGCTTGGCGGCCTGCACGCTGCCGGCGTATCGCGGTCCTGGATTTCCCGCAATCGTCCCCGCGAGCACCTTTCCCTGCTCGAACAACGGCGCGACCAGCCCGTAGCAGATCCCGTTGTGCTCGGTGCACTCGCCGACCGCAAAGATGTTCGGATCCGACGTCTCCATCAAATCATTGACGACGATGCCGCGGTTGACGGTGAGGCGCGCCTTCCTGCCGAGTTCAACGCTCGGTCGGATGCCGGTCGCAACGACGACGAGATCGGCATCAACTGTGGAGCCATCAGCGAACTCGACTCCGGCCGCGTGCCCGTTGCCGAGGATTGCCTTCGTCGTCCGTCCGAGCAGCACGCGAATGCCGAGCGACTCCATCTTCGCCCGCACGTACACGCCCGCCGCTTTGTCGAGCTGACGTTCCATCAGCGTGTCGAGCACGTGAACGACCGTTACGTCGCAGCCGCGAACCTGGAGTCCGCGCGCCGCTTCGAGCCCGAGGAGACCGCCGCCGATCACCACCGCACGTGTCTCGGGCCCCGAGCGCGCCATCAACGCACGCGTATCATCGAGCGTGCGAAACGCGAACACGCCACCCTTTCCGAGACCCGCGATCGGTGGGAACCAGGGCGTGCTCCCCGTTGCCAGCAGCAGCGTGTCGTACGGCGTGACCGCGCCGTCATCTCCGGTGATCGTTCGCGCAAGCGGATCCACGTCGACGATCCGCACGCCGACGCGCAAGTCGATGCCGTGGCCTCGATACCACTCGGGTCCATTGATCACGATGTCCTCGGCTTTTTTTTCGCCCGCGAGTACGGACGAGAGCAGGACCCGGTTGTAATTCGGATGCGTTTCCTCACCGAACACCGTCACCTCGAAGCGCGGCGCGAACGCAAGGATCTGCTCGAGGCAGGCCATGCCCGCCATGCCGTTGCCGACGACAACGAGCCGCTTCATCGGGCCGTCCTTTCCACGCGAACCGCCGCCTGCTTGTAATTCGGCTCGCGCGAGATCGGATCGAAGACGTTCTGCGTGACCTGATTCGCGTTGGCTTCCGCGTAATGGAACGGCACGAAGACCTGCCCGGGTGCGACGGTCTCGGTGAGGCGCAGCTCGACATCGCGCACACGACCGCGCCGCGACACGACGTCAACCCGATCGTGGCTCTGCAACCGGAGGGCGCGCGCGTCGCGCGGGTTCATGTCGACCCACGCGTTCGGCGACAGGTGTTCGAGGATCGGCACTTTCCCGGTTTTCGTCCGCGTGTGCCAGTGCTCGACCGTCCGTCCCGTGTTCAGCACGAGCGGAAAGCTGCTCGACGGCTGTTCAGGAAATGGCTCCCAGGAGACCGGGATCAAGCGCGCGCGCCCATCCTCGGTCTGGAAGCGACCGTCGACGTAGAGGCGACGCGATCGATCCGGATCGGAATCGCCCGCCGAAAACGGCCATTGAATTCCGCCGTGCTGCTCGATCGCTTCGTAGGCCATGCCGGAGTAGTCGCACAGCCGTCCGGCCGACACGCGCTTCCATTCTTCGAACGCGTCGCGCGGCCTCGACCACGCGGGGAACAGCTCGTCGCGAACGCCGAGCGCATCGGCAACGTCGAGAAAGATTTCGAAGTCCGATCGCGCCTCGCCCGGCGGATCGACGGCGCGATTGACCTTGCTGACGCGACGCTCCGAGTTCGTGTAGGTGCCCTCCTTTTCTCCCCAGATCGCCGCGGGCAGCACGAGATGAGCGAGCGCTGAGGTCGGCGTGGGGTGAAACCCGTCCTGGACGACGAGCACCTCGAGCCGTGCGAGCGCTTCCTGCAAGCGGTTGACATTCGGGAACGACACGACAGGGTTGGTCCCGATGATCCAGAGGGCACGAATACGGCCATCGAGAACCGCATCGATGATGTCCGGATACGCGAGCCCTCTGGCCGACGGAATGCGGTCGACCGGCACGTTCCAGATCGCGGCGAGCTCCTCGCGGTCCTTCGCGCTCTCGAACTTGCGATAGCCGGGGAGGCCCGATGCGCCACCTGCTTCACGCGTGCCCATCGCGTTGCATTGGCCGGTGATCGAGAACGAGGCGGCGCCGGCGCGGCCGATGTTGCCGGTGATCAGTGCGAGGTTGTTGATCGCATGGACCGTCTCAGTGCCTTTCGAGCTGTGGTTCACCCCCATGGTCCAGCCGATGAACGCCGCGCGTGCGTTCGCGTACAGCGCGGCCGTCCGAGACAACATGTCGACATCGAGACCAGTGATCTCCGCGACCCGATCCGGCGCGTACTCGCGAACGGATTCGCACAGCGCCTCGAATCCTGTCGTGTGCGCTTCGATGTATTCGCGATCGATCCACTCCCGATCGATGACGATGTGAATGAGGCCATTGAGCAGCGCGAGATCGGACCGCGGCCGGATTGGGAGATGCAGATCCGCGAGCATCGCCGTCTTGGTGACGCGCGGATCGACGACGATCAGCATTGCGCTTCGATTGACCTCGAGCCGCCGGCAGAGGATCGGATGGTTGTCCGCGATGTTCGCGCCGATCAGCAGAATCACGTCGGCGCGTTCGAGATCCTCGTAGGCTCCCGGCGGCCCGTCACTGCCAAACGATCGCTTGTAACCGGAGACCGCGGTCGACATGCACAGCGTGGTATTCCCGTCGTAATTGGGCGTTCCAAGACCAAGCTGCACGAGCTTGCCGAGCGTGTAGAACTCCTCGGTGACGAGCTGACCCGTGCTGATCACGCCGACGGCTTCGCGACCGTGCATCGCCTGCACGCGGCGGAATCGAGCGGCCATTGTTTCGATCGCATCGGACCACTCGACGCGTGAGAAGCGCGCGTTGTGGCGGAGCAGCGGATATCGGGCCCTGTTCTCGGCCGCAATCGTGTAGTGCTCCGAGAGTCCCTTCGGACACAGCATGCCGCGGTTGACCGGATGCGCCTCGTTGCCGCGCACGCTGACGGCGCGCCCGTCCTTGACACCGATGAACATCCCGCAGCCGACCGAACAGTAGCCGCATGTGGTCGGCACCCAGCGATCGGGTTTCTTTTGCGCTGAAACGAACCCGACCGCTGGATCGACGGCGTACGCGTAGCGATCCGCTTGTGTGTCGAAGCCGAGCAGCCGCATCAGACGCATACGGCCTCGCTTCCCACGCGAAGATACGGCGCGGTGAGATGCCTGGGGACAGCGCTGGCGAAGAAGAGATAGCGACCGAGCGTCTCCGCGGCCAGCGTGATCGCCAGCGCGCTCCACCATCCGGCCGCGCCCGTGACCACGAGCGGCAGAACGATTCCACCAATCGCCAGGAGGACACCGCGCGCGATGAACTGATGACGAAGCGTTGTCGAGAGCAGTCGCGCAGTTCCCTGCAGCTCGACGCTGCTGCTCGCGATGAGGCGCAGGAACGCGAACGCCATGACCACGAGCTGTGCGCCGGTCAGCAGCGCCGCTGCCGGCGAAAGCAACGATGCACGCGCGGCACCGAGCGCAGCGGCCAGCAGCGGGCCAAGCGCCGCCGCAGTGAGATTGAATTGCAGCGGCGTCAGCGTCGTGTTCCACGATGGACGCGACGGCACGCGGTAGATGCAGCCGCTTGCGGTAATGCCGGCGATGCCGAGCGCTGCGGTCAGACCACCGACGATCGTCGCGCCCGGGCGATCGAACCAGAGCAACGCGGCGTAAGCCGACGCCACCGCGGCGAACGCGGTAAACAGCAACACCTCACGACTGAGCCACGATCGTCGCCACATACGCAGCGCGCGATACGCGTGGATCGGACGACCGAGATGCAAGGTGGCGCCGTTCAGCGCAACGATCGCGACCAGCAGCGATCCGAGCGCCGCGACACTCGGCCGCGTCTCAACGGCGAGTAGCTGCAGCAGCCAGATCGTCACGAACGTGCCCACCGAGAGCTGTGTCAACACTGTCATCATCACCAGCGACCAGTGCGCGTGTTGCGGCGCGATCTCGCCGACACCCACCGGCCGCACATCCGGCGGCAGACCATCGGGCATGGTCACGCGCGTTGTCGAAATGCTCGCGTCTGCAATTGGTACGCCGTGGCCGCCTGTGCTCGCGGCAACCGCCGTGCGCCACGCGCTGATGTTGACAATCTCGACCTGAATCGCGGCCTGTGGACAGGCGCTCACGCACGCGGGCGGCTGTCCGTGCTGAAGCTGCCCGTAGCACATGTCGCACTTGCCGACGATCCCGCGCTCGGGGTTGTACTGCGGCACGCCGTACGAACACGTCCACGTGCAGTACTGACAGCCGATGCAGGTGTTGGCGTTATGCCGAACGATTCCGGTGATCGGATCTTTCGTGTAGGCATCGACCGGACAGCCCTCGAGGCACGTCGGGTTGACGCAGTGATTGCAGCCCATCGAGAGGTACGCGCGCGCCGTCTGCGGATACCACCCGCCTTCCACTTCGGCGACGCGGCGCCAATTAATCGCAGCGGGATTGCCATTCTGCTCGTTGCAGGCGACGACGCAGCATTTGCAGCCGATGCAGCGGCGCATGTCGACGTGGAAGCGGTACTGCTCGCCTGGCCCCGGCAGGCGCGACGGCATTCGCGGCGGGTCGTCAGGCTCGCGACGACGTGTGATAGCGGGCACACCCGATCGCGGCGTCATTACGAACGTCACGCCGTCGTCAGCCGCGCGTTTCAGGAGAGGCAGGGACACAGCACGCTCCAGGACGAAAGACACGATCCACCGTCACGACCATCGTCGCGGTGGAAACCTGCTGCTCGTCCTGGAGCGGATGCGATACGGCGCGAGCGTGTGGTGGACGCTGCTCGGACTCGGAGCTGGCGTCACGCTCGTTCGAGAACGCGCCAGATGCTTTGGCGCTGCGCGCGCCCGCAGGCACACGCCACGAATTCGAAGATACACAGATTGCCGTCGCCGCGCAACGTCGGACCTAGTGACATGAATGTCCCTCGATTTTGCTGCTCAGACATTTTTGTCCACACTGCAACATCGCGAGCCTCCGGCGCCGCGCGATTCCCACGCGTGAGGAGGCAACGCGCAGCGCACACGAGTTCTGGAACGCTGACACAGCACGTACCGCAATGTCGCGAAACTTTCGAATACACACACTTTTGTCCGTTCGCAACGTGCGGGCGGCACAACACCCGCGCGGCCGCATCGACGCGCTTCCTGCTGCTCGATCCACAGCTTGCTTGTGAGAAGCGGGCATCGGAACGCCGTTTGCTCACCCAAGCTGCGACCGGCCCAGACGCCGCGAACGCCCCCGCTGGCATGACGACTGATTTCCCGCGACGAGCGCCCCGCGCTGATGCGGTGTTCCTCGCGCGGCTGACAGGAGCGCTCACGTGTTTCGTCTGGATTCCGCACGCCGAGTGTGTTCGTCGCTCGCAACAGGCGCCGCCGCCGTCGCGTGGTGCGCGGTAGCGTTCGCCCAGCAAGCCTCAACTGACGCGCAGCCGCCGGCATCATCGCAGCCGACGACCGCCGCACCGCAGCAGACGCCTCGAAAAGAGCCGCCGTTTCCAAATCGCGCCAACGAGGTCATGCCGTCGTGGCTGCGCGTGCGCGGAGAGTTTCGTGAGCGCGTCGAAGGTTACGACAATGCTGGATTCGTCGACGGCCGCGACGACGCATTCTTTCTCTCACGCGTTCGACTCACCGCCAGGGCGACCGGAAAAAATGTCGCGGCGACCGTTCAGGTCCACGACGCCCGCGTCGCCGACAAGGGCGTCGGGCCCACGACGGCGCCGTTCAGGGCGCCGTTCGATCTGCGGCAAGCATTCGTCGACATCGGCAACGCCAAGACGCCGCTCACCGCCCGTGTTGGACGTCAGGAGCTCGCGTTTGGCGATCAACGGTTGATCGGCCCCGGCAACTGGACCAACGCAGGTCGCACATTCGATGGGGCGCGGGGCACGTTCCAATCGAAAGCCACGCGAGTCGATCTCTTTGCCGTGTCGCTCGTCCGAATTCTCGATGGCGAGTTCGACAGGAGCGGTAACGGCAATCGTCTGGCGGGCGCCTATGTCAGCAGTTCGCGGATCGTGCCCTTCGGGACTGTCGAGCCATACGTGTTCTGGCGCCGCGACGTGAACCAGCGGGCGGAGACCGGCGCGTTCGGACCGCTCCATCAGGTCACCACCGGCGCGCGGCTGGTCGGGAAGATGCCTGCGCGCCTTGATTACAACATCGAGATGGATCTGCAGCGCGGTTCGCTCGGTCCCGACTCGGTGCGCGCGTGGGCCGGACATGGTCAGTTCCGCCAGAGCCTTCCGTTAGCGTGGACGCCGCACGTCACCGGCGAATACAACTACGCCTCGGGCGACGCCAATCCATCCGACGGAGTTCGCGGCACGTTCGATCTGCTGTACGCGACGGGCCACGATAAGTACGGCCTGGCCGATCAGGTCGGTTGGCGCAATATTCATGACGTTCGCGCCGGCGTCGATGTCACAGGGGTCAAAGCGACGCCAATCACCGTGAACTATCACTCGTACTGGCTGGCAGCAGCGCGCGACGCGCTCTACGCCGCGAGCGGCGCCGCCGTCGCCCGCGTCATCAGCGGTGCCTCCAATCGTCGCGTCGGACAGGAGCTCGACGTTCAGATCGCGCATCCCTTGACCGAGCAGCTCTCACTCGCTGCAGGTTACGCGCATCTGTTCGCCGGACCGTTTCTGAAGGAAGCCACGCCCGGCTCGTCGTACAGCGGGCCGTTCGTCATGGTGACGTACGTGTTCCTGGCGGAGAAGTAACTGGAATGACCAGAACAACGAGACGGGAATTCGTCAGGCGCGCCGGCGCGTCGGCAGCGGCGGTGTTGCTGTCTGGCGTGCCGCGCGGGTGGACCGGCGCCGCCTACGCCGGCGACGGTCCGGAAGTCGCGGACATCCGCTTTGGAATCATCGCGCTCACCGACTGCGCTCCCATCGTCATCGCGCACGAGCTGGGCTACTTCAAGAAGTTCGGCATCAACTCGACGATCTCGAAGGAAGCGTCGTGGGCGGTCATCCGCGACAAGCTCTCGCTGGGCGAAAATCAGGCGACGCACATGCTCTTCGGCATGCCGCTCGCGTCGACCATGGGGCTCGCGGGATCGCCGGTCAAGCCGATGGTGATCCCGTGGCTCCTGAATCGCAACGGTCAGGCGATCACGCTGAACAACAAGCTCAAGGCGGCCGGAGCGAAGACGCCCGCCCAGATCAAACCGATCGCCGAAAAGGCCAAGGCGGCAGGCAATCCACTCACGTTCGCGATGACGTTTCCGCCGGGGACGCACGCGATGTGGCTGCGGTACTGGCTGGCCTCGGGCGGCATCAATCCCGATCACGACGTCAACCTGATCACCATCCCGCCGCCCCAGATGGTCGCGAACATGAAGGTCGGCAAGATGGACGGCTTCTGCGTCGGCGAGCCGTGGAACAACCGCGCGATTCAGGACGGCATCGGCTTCACGGCCGTGACGACGCAGCAGTTGTGGAAGGACCATCCGGAAAAAGTGTGCGCGTTCACCGAGGAGTTCGCGACGAAGAACCCGAAAAGCGTGAAGGCGATCCTCAAGGCGCTGCACCTGGCGAGCGTCGACCTCGACAAGATGGAGAACCGTCCGAAATTCGCCGAGATTGTCTCGCGGCCGTCCTACATCAATACGCCGTCGAGCACGATCCTCGAGCGTCTGCTCGGCAAGTACGTATACGGCGACGGCCGCGTCGAGCAGGATCCCAACTGCATGATTTTCTCCAACCGGAATTGCAACTACCCGCAGCAGATCTATGCAAAGTGGTGGCTGACGCAGTTCCGGCGCTGGGGCATGACCAAGACGCCTCCGGATTACGACGGTATCCCACAACGCGTGCTTCGACCGGACGTGTACCGCGAAGCGATGAAGGAGCTCGGCGTCGCGACGAACGTCGCCGAAGAGCAGAAGGTGACGCTGTTGGACGGCGTCTTCGATGGCAAGGTTCCGGAGCGGTACGCGCGCTCATTTGCCGTGAACAACGTGGCGTAACCAGACAGAAGGAGATCTCATTTGCGTGTGAAGCGGTTCATGCATCTCTTGTTGCCGATGGTGGGCGTGGTGCTCGCCGTCCTGGCGTGGTGGGCTGCGAGCGTGATGATTCCCGAGCTGCCGTCGCCCGCCCGAACCTGGCAAGAAAGCAAGATCTACATCCTCCAGCCGCTGGTGAAGCGCGGCGAAACGGATCAGGGCATCGCGCTGCTGGCGTACTACAGCCTGCTCCGCGTTGCGCAGGGATTTCTGCTTGGGATCATGATCGGTACGCCAGTCGGCTTCCTGCTCGGCGTGTCGCCGCTCCTCTGTCGCATGTTCGATCCGCTGATGCAGGTGATGCGCCCGATTTCTCCGCTTGCATGGCTCCCGCTCGGGCTGGTGCTCTTCCAGAAATCCGAGACCGCGGCGCTGTTTGCCATCGCCGTCTGCTCGATGTGGCCGACCATCATCAACACGATGGTCGGGGTGCGCGCGATCCCGCAGGATTACTGGAATGTTGCCAAGGTGCTCCGGCTCTCGAAGACAACCACGTTCCTGAAGATCATCGTGCCCGCGACGCTGCCGTACATGTTCACGGGCTATCGGCTGAGCCTGGGGATCGCCTGGCTCGTGATTGTCGCGAGCGAGATGCTGACCGGTGCGCCTGGAGTCGGCGGATTTCTCTGGCAGGAATACAACAGCCTCATTTACGCGCACATCCTGCTGGCCATCATCACCATCGGCGTCATCGGCTTCGTGCTCGATCGACTCATGGGGCTTGCCGAAGCGCGGCTCCGCGCGGCGTAATACGGTGATGCCCTTCATCGAGGTCGCGCGCGTCACGAAATCGTATACGGCCGCGAACGGCGCGATACGACCGGTGCTGCGGGGTGTATCGCTGAGCGTTCAGCGCGGCGAGTTCGTCTGCATCGTCGGCGCGATGGGAAGCGGCAAGTCGACGCTGCTCAGCATCCTCGCCGGTCTCACCAGGCCTGATGCCGGACGCGTCGTGATTGACGGCGAACCGGTCGATCGGGTCCGCGCCGATGCCGCGTTCGTCTTTCAGAACTATTCGCTCCTGCCGTGGCTGACCGCGCAAGAGAATGTCCGGCTGGCCATCGAGGCGGCAGCGCCGACGCTGGCACGGCAGGAGCAGGCGGCGCGCGCGCGGCGCGCGCTCGAGCAGGTCGGATTGGGCACCGCCGTGAACCGACGGCCCAGTCAATTGTCCGGCGGCATGCGACAGCGTGTCGCGATCGCCCGCGCGTTTGCAACCGACCCCGAGCTCCTCTTTCTCGACGAGCCGTTCGGCGCGCTCGATGCGCTCACGCGCGAGACGCTGCAGCAGGATCTCGTGCGGCTCTGCTCGTCAACAGAGCGTCCCGTCACGGCTGTGATGATCACGAACAGCGTGGAAGAAGCGATCCTGCTCGCGGACTGGATCGTCCCGATGCTGCCTGGGCCGCCGGCGACGCTCGGCGCTCCGATTCGTATTCAGCTGCCGCGGCCGCGCAGTGTCGCGCAGCTCGCGCACGACGAGGAGGCAAGCGAGGTGCGCGCGCACGTGATCGCGACACTGACCGCGACGCTCTGCGTTCGCGCCCGCGGAAGCTCGATGGCCTCACCTCAGGATGCAATAGCGGCGAGACGGCTGGCGGCGGAGGAATCCCGATGAGCGTCCCTCTCGAGCTCACCGGCCTCACCAAGGTGTTCGAGACGACGTCCGGCCTGTTCGTGGCCGTCAAGGACGTGAACGCCAAGGTAGGCGCCGGTGAATTCGTCGCGATCCTCGGCCACTCCGGATGCGGAAAGTCCACCGTCCTTTCGATGATTGCGGGTCTCGCGCCGCCGACGTACGGCGGCGTCATCGTCGATGGCACGGAAGTGGTCGGACCAGGCGCCGAGCGTGCGATCGTGTTCCAGTCGCCGTGCCTCTTGCCCTGGCTGACGGCACGGGAGAACGTACGGCTCGCGGCTGCACAACGACCGGGCACGACGGGCCGGCAACAGCGCGCGACGGCGGATCACTATTTGGACCTGCTCGGCGTTCTGCAAGATGCGGATCAAGCGCCCGGAAAGCTGTCGCTGGGGACTCAGCAGTGCGTCTCGGTCGCACGGGCGCTCTCCCTCCAGCCGCGCTTCCTGCTGCTCGACGAACCGTTCTCCCAGCTCGATTCGCTGACACGGTTCGAGCTCCAGGACATCCTGCTGCGCGTCTGGGAAGAGTCGGACAAGACGGTTGTCATGGTCACGCACGACGTCGATGAGGCGCTGTATCTCGCGGATCGCTTGATTCTAATGACCGATGGTCCTGAAGCCACGGTCGGCGAATCGCTGGTCGTCCCGTTTCCCCGTCGGCGTCGCCGGGCCTCGGTGCTCGGCCATCCGGAATATCACCGCTGCCGCCGGCGTGTCATTGACTTTCTCGAGCATCACGCGCATCAGTCGCGACCGACCGTGCTCGACGATCTGATCCGCCGGCGCGCCGTCATGCACTGATCCCGCGGTAATGGCCGACCTCTGCGAACGCGCGTCGCGGATTTCATCGGGGACGGTGTCCCTGGTCGGAGCGGGCCCCGGCGATCCCGGACTCCTTACCGTCAGAGCGCTTGAGTTGATCCGCAACGCGAACGTCGTGCTGCACGATCACCTCGTCACCCGTGAGATTCTCGCGGAGTGCAAGCCTGGCGCGCGGCGGATCGATATCGGCAAGGTCGGTCACGGTCCGCAGGCGAATCAGACGGCGATCGAGCAACTGCTGATTTCGCTCGCGCGCGCGGGTCGATGCGTGGTGCGGTTGAAAGGCGGCGATCCGCTGCTCTTCGGTCGTGGCGCCGAAGAAGCGATGGCGCTCAGACGCGCTGATGTTCCGTTCGAAATCGTTCCTGGTGTGTCATCTGCACTGGCCGCGCCTGCATACGCTGGTATTTCGCTGACCGCGCGTGGCATCGCGTCGACCGTGGCCATCATGAGCGGCCACTGCGCCAGCACGGGCGCAGCGCCGACGTCCGTCCCGAGCGCCGACACCATCGTGGTGCTAATGGGTGTCGCGAATGCTGTCGCAGTGCGCGATCGCCTGATCGCATCGGGACGTCGCGGCGACACGGCAGCGGCCGTGATCGAGTGGGGCACGTGCGCGCAGCAGCGCGTCGCCGTCGGCACGCTTGCGACGCTGCCCGAGGTCCTCGCGCGCGGAGGCCTTCACGCGCCGGCGGTCATCGTCATAGGAGACGTCGTAGGCAGGAGGGCGATGATGGATTGGAGGAGCGATAGCGGGGATACAATCTTATCGAGATCGAGGCTGAATGCCGTTCAACAGCCTGGCGCAAAGACGTAAGTTTGCTCAACTCACCTGATGACGTACACGCGCCGCAGGTTCCTCGAAGCCACCGGAACTCTTGCCGCCGCCGCGGGTCTCGGCCGCTCTGTCCGTGTTGTCAGCCAATCTTTGGCGGGACTAGATCAGTCGGGGGCGCCGGGTGTGGAACTGAACGTCGACGGCGCGGCGCTCCCGGATTATTCCCGCGATCTCGAGCGATACCTCGTCCGCCTCGCAAACGATGCGCGCGGGCGACGGAAGCGAGTCATCGACGCGATCTCCACGCGGCAGGAGGTTCTCGACCGGCAAAAGATGGTGGTCGCGGAGCTCTGGAAGATGCTCGGGGGACCCTTCGAGCGCACGCCCCTCAACGCGCGCGTGACGGGGATCATCGAGCGGCCTGGCTATCGAATCGAGAAACTGACATTTGAGAGCCGGCCGCGACTCTACGTCACCGTGAATCTCTATGTGCCGGCGGGAACAGGACGTCACCCAGCGATTCTTGGGCCGCTCGGCCATTCGGTGAATGGCAAGGCTTGGCCGAGCTATCAGAAGCTGTTCTCGAACCTTGCGCGCAAAGGCTACGTCGTCCTCGCGTACGACCCTTTCGGGCAAGGTGAACGCATTGAGTACCCTGGAACCCGGTCCGGCCAATCTGCGATCAGCGGCGGCGGAACTGGCGAGCACGAGTACGCTGGACGCCGCCTCATTCTGCTCGGCGCCAACTTCAGTCTGTTCCGCGCCTGGGACGGCATCCGCGGGATCGATTACCTGCTGACGCGCGCGGAAGTCGATCCTGAGCGGATCGGTTGCTGCGGCCAGTCGGGCGGGGGGACAATGACGCAGTTCCTGGCGGCACTCGACAGCCGCATCCGCGTCGCCGTTGTCTCCGAAGGCAACACCGAGAACCTCGCGCAGGCCGATGTCGAACCGCCAGGTTCGGCGGACGATGCTGAGCAGAACATCGTGCCGGCGCTCGCCCGCGGGATCGACCGGGCGGATCTGCTTTATGCATTCGCGCCGAAGCCGCTGCTGGTGACAATCACGCTGCACGATGCCGGCCACACCTATTCACCTGAATACGTGGCCAGCTCGTTCGATCTGATCGACGAATACAAGCGCGTGTACGGACTTCTTGGGGCCGGCGACCGCGTGTCACTGCAGGCTACGACCGTTTCGCACGGATACGTGTACGAGATGCGCCGCGCGACGTACACGTGGTTCAACCGCTGGTTCGAGATGAAGGATGCCGACGATGGCGAGACGTCTCAGGCGGTGGAGTCGGACGCGACACTGTTCGTGACGCCGACCGGTTTCGTGACCTCGTCGTTCGGTGGCGAAACGGCGCTCTCGCTGACGCGGCGAATGGCGGAGGCCGTGCACACACCGGCGTCGCTCTCGGTGGATGACGTGCGGACACGCGTTCGCACCGTGCTCGGCATTGAGGAGTCGCGCGGCGCGCCCTTGGCGGCCCGCGCCCTTGCCATCATTAGAAAGCCGGGATATCGGGCCGAACAGTTCGAGTTCACGAGCGATCACGAGATTCACACACCTGGCTGGCTGCTCACGCCGGACAACGCTGGAGCGTCCACGCCCACCCTGCTGTACGTCGGCGAGGGAGCGGCGTGGAGCTCGGTCGCCGAGGATGCGTTTGCTGAGCGACTGTGCGCAAAGGAAGGATGCCGCGTTGCGGTAATTGACGTCCGGGGACGAGGCGACTGTGCGATCGGCTACCCGCAGCGCGGACGGTTCTATTTTCCAGATCGCATTCCCGACGAGGCCTATCTGACGTGGTTCACCTTGATGCTGGGCAGGCCGCTTCTCGGTGGACAGGTCTATGACACGCTGCGAGCGCTGGAGTATCTTCGCGCGCGGCCGGATGTCGGCGCTGCGGTGTCGCTTGTAGGCGACGGGCCTCACGGCGTGATTGCCCTGTACACTGCGGCACTCGATCCGCGCACCCGCGGCGTCGCGTTGCGCCAGACCGTCACGGACTATCGTTCACTTGCCGTCGCCGAGCGTTACACCCAGCCGTTCGGCATCTACGCCTACGGCATTCTGCGGGAATTCGACCTGCTTGACGTAGCGCGCGCGGTCGGCCCGCGGCCAGTGCTCTTGCTGAACCCGGTTACACCGCGTGGCGAGCCGGCCGGCCGGGTGGCCGCGGATCTGTACAAGAGTGTGACGAACGTCACGCTTCGAACCGTGGACGCCGGCGAGGATCCGGTGCAGGTTCTGGCGAGCTGGGCATCCGGACGGTAATCACGCGCGTGGCGACGCAGCGCAGCTGGGGAGTCGACGCGTCAAGCATCGAAGGCACAACGCGGCCGTTCACAATCGTCAGCACGCTGACGGTGCGCGGCAGATCGCTTGGCGGAATCCTGAAGACGTCCCGCGACAAGAGCGCGAGA
>Ga0066677_10000272_pt1 | contig 17775 bp, 13 predicted proteins | sample GraSoiAngelo_126_FD_62299 | JGI IMG/M metagenome (GOLD analysis project Ga0066677, IMG submission 62299) | Grasslands soil microbial communities from the Angelo Coastal Reserve, California, USA - 14_0927_09_20cm | ecosystem: Environmental > Terrestrial > Soil > Grasslands | place: USA... | reverse complement strand
TCTCACGTGGGGCTCCGCCCCACACCCCGGCTCGGTCGCTCGCGGGGGCCCCTGCGCCCCGCTCCGCTCCCTCTCACGTGGGGCTCCGCCCCACACCCCGGCTCGGTCGCTCGCGGGGGCCCCTGCGCCCCGCTCCGCTTCCTCGCGGGCGCGCTGTGCGCGCGACCGTTGTGCCGAAACAACGACGGAATTCGGAATATGGACGGCATAACGGTCAGTGCGTCAGCGAGTAAACGATTTCGTTGATTTCCATCCGGTAGGCTTGCGCGGTGTACTTCACGTAGCCCGGAAATTCGGCGACGTTCGACCACTCCCAGCCGTCGCCCATGTCGGTGTTCCAGTTGATCAGCACCATGGCGCGGCCGTTGTCGTCCTCGATCGCGCGGAGCGTTGCGATGTACCCGCCCTTCTCCCACGTGCGCCCCTGCAGAAACGATCCGAGGCCGGGCGTCTGCGGAAATCCATCGAGCTTGTAGAAGCAGCTGAAGATCGGATGGTCGTTCGGAAGATCGATGATCCTGCGGTCCGGGAACACGCGCTTCAACTCGCGTTCAACGTTCGCCCACTCGATTGGCCCGTGGAAGTCGTCGAACGTCAGCGTGCCGCCGCGCAGCAGGAACTCGCGAAGGATGGGCACTTCGGTCTCCTTCAACCGCAGGTTGCCCCCTTCCACGATGTAGATCCACGGATACTTCCAGAGATTGGGATCCTCGATCGTGATGTTCACGGGATCGTTCACCTGGATCGATGTCGCGGTCCGCACGCGGCGCGACAGGTTCCACTCGGCCGCGGGCGCGTCGATGTACCACGGCTCATCGTACATGCTGAACCCGCGCCCCATCGTCCAGGCCGTGTAGCGAATCCGAGCGAACGTCCATTGCAGGCCGGCGAAGCGGAGGTCGGGCGCCGCCGGCGTCGGGGGCGGCTGCGCCGCGGCGCGCGGCGCCACGATCCACGCAAGCGCACAGACGAGAACGGCGGTGGCGGCGCCGAGCGACAGCTTCACCGCGAGCCCCCGATCGCGTTCAGCAGGAGCTCCTGCGCGCGCTCGAACGTCGGTGCGATCTCCAGGGCGGCCAGCGCTTCCTTCTTCGCATCCGCCGCCTGGCCGGCGAGGAGATAGCTCTCGCCGAGGTCGCAGTGCGCGGCCGCCTTGTCCGTCGCGCCTGACTGGAGCGCCGCGCGGAATTCACGCGACGCGATCGTCGCATCGCGGCGCTTCAACGCGATCCGTCCCCACCCGATGTGCGCGGTGGCGTCGAAGGGATCGAGCGAGACGACGCGCGAGACCGCCAGCGTCATCAACCGCTCGTCGTGCGCCGCCTCTGCGAGCGTCCACAGCTTGCGCGCGGCTTCGACGTTCGTGTGGTCGACAGCAAGCAGCGCCTCGTATTCTTTCAATGCGCGCGGACGATCGCCGAGCTTTTCGGCGAGCGCGGCCATCAGCGCGTGCGGGCTTTCGGCGCCAATCGCCGCGGGCACGAGCGATGCGGCGCGCTCGAGCGGCGCGTACGCCGCGGCATCTCCCGCGGACGCCAGCGCCTCGCCGAGCGCAACCTGCGCGATATAGCTGTCAGGGTTAGCCGCAGCGGCCGTCTTCAGCACGTCTACCGAGCTCGCATCCACCGGCTTTTGCGCATCCGCCAGCGCTTTCCGCATCGTCCCGAACTTCTCCTCGAGTGCGCGGTCGAAGGTGACCTGCAGATCGTCGATGGACACGTTCAGCGAGCGCTTCAGCGCGGCTTCGGTATCGATGCCATCGGCAAAGGACCGAACGAGCGCGGGGAGCGCCGGCGCCCCTCGCGACGTGACGATGTGGTCCACCAGCAGCGAGGCCTCGTAATACGCCAGCGAGATCGTGTCGGGCCGCGTGAACCCGGCGTTCAGATCGCGCAGCTTCAGGACCTTGTTCGCGTTCATCGCCCGCGCGAAGGTGACTTCCATGTCCCGCCCCCACTCGGGACGCTGAACGCCCTCCTCATAGACCGAAATCCCCTCGGTCAGCCACCGCGGCACGCGCTGCTTCGACATCTGCAGCGTGACCACGTGCGCGAGCTCGTGCCAGAGCGTCGCCTCCCAGCTGAACATGCCAGGCGGACGCGCCTTCGGAGAATCCATCGTGACGACGCGGCCGAAGCACGCGCCGAGCGCGCCAATCATGCCGGGCAGCCCGAGGTTGCGCACCGCGAAGTCGTCGTGATGCGGAAAGATCTCGATCAGGATCGGCCCCCTCGGCGTGAACCCGTAACGCGCCGAGAGCGTCTTGAACGCGGACTGCGCGAGCGGAACGGCGTACTCGCGAAGCACCGGCGCTTCGTCGCGGTGCATCTTGAAAATCAGATCGCCTTCCTGCACGGTGACGAACTGATCCAGCGTGTCGAGCAGCGCGAGGAGGTTGTAGGTGACGACATCGAATGGATCGGCGTGGAAGGCGCGATCGAGCGCGCGGCGCGCGCCAGGCTCGTCGCCCGTGCGCATCAAATGCATGCCGAGATCTGCCGCGGCCTGCGCGTCGGACGGATCGAGCGCGAGCCCCTTCTCGGCGAGCGTGACGGCTTCATCGAATCGATAGTGGCTGGCCGCCTGCTCCCCGGCAATCCGGTAGATCTCTCCATACGACGGATTGATGTCGAGGACCTTCGAGACCTCGCGATCGAAGGTCGCGTGGTCGTCGCGCACATATGCGATTGCCGCCAGCAACGAGTGCGCCTCGAGATCTGACGGGTTGATTGCGAGGACCTTGTCGATCTCTTCTTTCGCCTTGTCGACGCGATCTTCATCGAGGTGCAGCGACGCGAGAAGCAGGTGCGGCTCCGCGAGACCAGCATCGATCTCAATCGCGCGGGCCGCGCTGGCCGCGGCGGCCGGCGGGTCTTCGTCTTCGAGCACGCGCGCAAGGCCGGCATGCGCGGGCGCCCATTGCGCGTCCGCCTGCAACGCCGCCTGGAACGATTTCAGCGCCTCAGGTTTGTTGTACTTCTCGAGGAACAGGCGCCCCCACGACGTCTGCACCGCTGCGGGATCGGCACCCACGCGTTCGGCGTCGCGATAGAGGGCGTTGGCGTCGCGCGGACGGCCGAGCGCATGCGCCGCGCGCGCGCCGCGGAGCAGCAGCGCGGGTTCAGCGGTCGACGATCCTCGACGATAGACCGCCGTCAGCAGCGGCGCCGCGTCGCCGTCGCGCCCGATGATGTGATAGAGCAGCGCCAGCTCGAGCGCCGCGTCGCCACCGGGCTCGCGCAACGCGAGCGGCTCGAGGATCGACTGCGCCTCGCCATACTTGCCCGCATCAATCGCGAGCTGCGCCAGCACGACCGCGCCTGCCGGATCGTTCGCACCGCGCGCCCGCGCCAGGTTCTCTGCCTCGGCGCGCTGACCGTGCGCAATCGCGGCGGCCGCGGCGCTCGCAAAATCGCGCTGCGCACCTTGTTGAGAGAAGACGCGCGAGGGACGCACGGCCGAGCCGGCAAGTCCGAGACACACCGAAAGTATGACGACGACAAGAGGCCGTCTCGGCACCGGCAAGTGGCCCGCGCGAGAGTCCGGCATGGATCTGAGGCGATTATAGACCACGCAAATGAGCGCTCTAGCAGACTCCGTGCCGTTAAGACGGTCCGCTGACGCAAGCGGTTTTCGAGTGACGGCTGACAGTTGTCGGCCGAACCGCGGACTAATAGGCGGGAACTGGAAACTGGTGACCGGTAACGCGCAGCTCGTTCAGAAGAGCGGGCGCCACGTGAAGAAGATAGCGGCGACCAGTCCCTGTCCAAGCGCGAATGCGGTGACGAATGGGAGGACGAAGCGCCGCGGCAGGATCGCCGCGAGCGCCAGGAAGGCCGGAAACAAGGTCGACGTGAGACGTCCCATCGACAGCACGCCACCGGCGAGCACCGGCGGAACGATGTTGATGATGACGAAGACCGCGGCGCTCAAACCGAGACGGCGGAACACGGGCCAGAGCATCACCAGCGCGAATACGAACGCCAGCGCGTTCAGCGTGTCGTACGGCACGAGCATCAGCGCCCGCGCGAGGCCTTCATCGTCGATCCGTGCGAGCCCGCGCGCCAGCGGCGCCAGTCCTTGAAACGATCGCCCCCATGCTTCGTGCAGCCGCGCCCACCCGAACCAGGATCCAGTGAGATCGTGCACATATGCGCTGTAGGCCAGCATTCCGAGTCCCGCGGCCGACGCCGACAGAATTGATTTCGTGATTTGGTGATCCGGTGATCTGATGATGGTGCGATTGCGCCAGAGGTCCTCGGCTATGAGGCACGCGAGCGCCACGCTGAGGAAGCAGCCGTTCGGCCGCGTCAGGCCAACCAGCGCGCCCCACGCGGCGGCGCGCACCCACTCGTGGCGGCGGAAGTGATAGAACGCTGCGACAGATCCCAACAGGAACAGCGCTTCCGTGTAAGGCAGGCTGAAGAAGATCGCGAACGGATATGCCGCGAGCAGCGTGACCGCGTCGGCCGCGTGCGCTTCGCCGATTGTGTCGCGCGCCAGCCGCGCCAGGTACGACGCACCCCACACAAATGTGACGATTGAGAGGATCGCGCCTCCCCACAGCGCCCGCGCCATGCGCCGTTCCCAGGGGACGCCTCCCTCGAACGCCCCCACAAGATAACCAACCACGCGCATCGCGAACGGATACGCGGGAAAGAACGCGACGTTCTGCTGACGATCGAAACGTGCCTGGAAGTGATAGCCGTTGATCGCAATGTCGCCGTACCAGCCCGCGTCGTAGCGCGCCGGCAGATTCATCACCGGATCGCCAGAGAGCTGAAACCCGACCTCCGTGCTGAAGCCAATCGCCAGCACCGCGAAGTAGCCGGCGACGAGCACCGCGATGCGTGAGAACCACGCCGTGGTAATGACCGCCGCAGACGGATCGTCGCGCAGGGTGCGCGCCCACGCCACGGCGCGGCCATGGAGCGGCGGCGACGGAAAGGCAGCGTGCCGGACGGCGATGATGGCGAGCGTGATGAACGCGAGCCGCAGCGGCGACCGCGCCGAGAGCCGGACGAAGCCGACGTGGGTGGAGAACCCGCCGAAGAGCACGACCGCCAGGGTGACGACGAACGCGGCGAGCGCGAGCGCATCGAGGATGCGGACCCACGACGGCAGTCGTGGTGCATCTCGCTCGGCCATCAATGTCTGGTGCCGGCCCGCAGCACGCCGTCGAGCACGTCCAGCCCGCGTTTCATCTCGTCCAGCGTGCCGATCGAGATCCGCGCCATACGCGTCAACGGCGGAAAGAGACGGCCGATCAGGAGATCCTGCTTCGCGCAGGCATCGATCACAGGCTGGACGTCGCGGCGGAGGTCGACCATGACGAAGTTGGTATGCGATTCGCCCACCTCGTAGCCAAGCTTGCGGATCGCATCAATGGTGAACTGGCGAACCTCACGGTTGCGGGCGCGCTCCGCCGCAACGTGCGCGGCATCGGTGAGCGCCGTCATCGCCGCGGCAGACGCGAGCACGTTGACGCCAGCGTTCCACTTGAAGGCGCGGAGCGGTGCAAGCGTATCGGGTTGCGCGATCGCGTAGCCCACGCGGAGGCCAGCCATCCCGAACACCTTTGAAAACGTGCGCGACACGATTACCCGCGGGTTCTGCCGCGCGATTGGCACAGCGGTGCGATACGACGGATCATCGACGTACTCGTGGTACGCCTCGTCGATCAGGATCCTCGTCCGCGGCGAACGGCGGCCGACGTACGCGATGAAATCGTCGATCGCCGATGCACCGTGCACGGTGCCCGTTGGATTGTTTGGATTACAGAGGAACACGAGCCCGGCGTCCGACGCCTGGTCGGCCATCGGCTGGAGATCGAGCGCCAGCGATCGGTCGACGGGAACTTCGATCACTGCTGATCCCGACGCGCGCGCCTGGCCGGCGGGCGCTTCGAATGTCGGCAGCCCCGTCACGAGCGGGCGATCGGGCGACGTGTAGCCAAGCACCGCGATCCGCAGAATTTCTCCCGAGCCGCAGCCGACAAGCACGTGATCGTCGGGGACACCCTGCGCGCGCGCAATCGCGGCCTGGACATGGCGCTCCATGTCGTACGGATAGCGGTTCGTCTCGCCGAACGCGGCGCCGATCGCCGCGAGGACGTTCTCGCCAGGACCAAGCGGATTCTCGTTGCTGTTCAGACGGAGCGCCGTCACCGATCCCGATACCGATGACGATCTCGCGCCGGGCGGAAGTCCGCCCAGCGATTCGTGGCCGCGCGCCGCGAGCATGTCCGCCGGCCTCAGTGCGGCAGCACCGACTCCGGATAATCCGAGCGCGCGAATGAACGATCGTCGCGTGGTGAACATCGTGCGCGCATTTTACTGCGCCTGCCGGAGCGCTTGTTCCTCTATTCTGATGCGCTTCAACATCAGCGCCGCGAACCCGATGACGGCGGGAATGCCTGCGATCACCGCGTGCATCGCCATCGCGGTGCCGGCAAGCTCACCAGCAACCGCCACGTAGTTGGGATGGCGCAGCCATCGGTAGGGCCCTCGCAAGCTTCGTGATGAGCCTGGCGGCACCAGCACGCGGAACGTCCATCGATCTCCAAGCGATGCAATCGCCCAATACTTGAGGATCTTTGCGGCCGTGAACACCGCGGCGCCGACAACGGCGCCAGGATCGAGCGTCACGCCGCGGAGGGCGCCTTCGGTGATCATCGCAAGGAACGTCGCCGGATACGCGATCAGCATCGCGCCATACACGTCGCCCGACGGTTCGAGCGCGCCCATCGCGCGAAGTCGACGCTCGTGGCGCGCGGACACCCGCGCCTCCACCAGCATCGGCAGGAATACGGGGACGAGCCACAGAACGGGGACACTCACAGTTCTTCCCACAAGCGAACACTTTTTGCCGCAAAAGTGTGAGTGTCCCCGTTCTGAGCCGGCGGAAGTGTGACGGTCACCGTTTCGAAAGATCGCCCGCAAACGCGATCGTGCGGCGCAGCAGGACGGGCGCGGACGAGGCCGCAAAGCCGGCGAGCTCCAGGCCGGCGCGGGACGCAACGACCTGCCGCAGCACGCGATTGAACCGCCACTTCCCTGCGAACTCGCCGCGCCGCAACCGGGCGAGCGTTCGATGCGGCGTGCGCACGTGGCGCGCAAGCGCCGCGAGCGCAACGTTCGCCGCCAGCTCCGCGCCGACGACGGCAAAGCGCAGCCCGTCGCCCGTCATCGGATCGATGAAGCCCGCGGCATCACCCGCCAGGAGCAGGCCCGGCACGCCGGCCGCGGAGGCATCGACGGCCAGCGGCCCGAGGACGATCGGCGGCGAAACCATGCGGGCCGAGCTCACCCGGTCCGCGAGCTGCCAATCGCGAGAGATCGCCTCACGCAACGCGCGCGGCGGATCGTCGAGGCCGCGCTGGTTCGCGGTCACGAGGCACACGTTCGCCGCGCCCGTGCCGAGCGGCGCCACGCCGATGTACCGCCCGTGCCTGACGTGCATCTCGCCATACGCCGTCAGCCCTGTGATGCCTTCGAAATATGCGCCGACGGCCCACCGCCGCGGCCGCAGCGGATGCCGCGTCAATTTGAGCGCCAGCGCAAGACGCGATCGCCGGCCGTCCGCCGCGATGACGAGCGGCGAGGGGATCCGGACGTCGCGTCCATCGCGACCGGCGATCACGATGCCACGGACCTTCTGTCCGCGTTCGTTCTCGAGCAGCGGCGCCCGCACCAGCACGCCCTCTTCGACGCGCGCCCCCGCGGCGGCGGCCTCCTCGATGAGCGCGTAGTCCAAATCCCGCCGCGGCAGCGCGAGGCCGCGCACCTCGCCGTACTCCCCGAGGACCTCTACGCCCCCTTCACCGGTGACGAGCATGCCGTGCACCTCGATCGCGCGCGACTCGAACCGCGAGGTGAGGCCCAGTCGCCTCAACGCCACCATCGTGCCCGGATTGATCGTGTCCCCGCACAACTTGTCGCGCGGAAACCGCGCGCGATCGACGACGAGCACTCGCGCGCCTCCCCGTGCGAGCAGCGTGGCCGCCACGCTCCCCGCCGGTCCGGCGCCGCAGACAATCACGTCAAACACGGCCGAGTACTATCGCGCTGTTCTTGGAACCAAATCCGAGGCAGTTGCAGAGCGCCGCCTGGGCCGATGCGTTGCGGCCGGTGTTCGGGATGAAGTCGAGGTCGCAGGCGGGATCGCGTTCGCGCTGATTGATCGTCGGCGGCAGGAATTCGCGCGACAACGCGAGCGCTGACGTCACGATCCCAGCCGCGCCGCTCGCTCCCTGCGGATGGCCGATCATCGACTTCGTCGACGAGCCCGGCACTGCGTCAGCCCTCGATCCCAACAGCTCGCGCACGCAGCGCGACTCGACTGCGTCGTTGAGCACGGTGGACGTGCCGTGGAAGTTCACGTACCCGATCTCTTCAATCGGACGGCCGGCACGTTCGATTGCCAGCCGCATGGCGCGGACGATCTGCTCGCCGTTGGGGTCCATCTGCACGCGGTGATATGCGTCGCATGTGGATCCGTAACCCTCGACTCGCGCGTAGATCGTCGCGCCGCGTGCGCGCGCGCGATCTTCGCGCTCCAGCACGACCATCCAGGCCCCTTCGCCGAGCACGAACCCATCGCGCCCGCGGTCGAACGGCCGCGAGGCCTCTCCGGGAACGTCGTTGTACTTCGTTGCGATCGCGCGCATCTTCGAGAAGCCGAAGATCATGCCGGGCGTCACGCAGGCGTCGGCCCCGCCTGACAACATGATCTCGGCGTCGCCGCTGCGGATCATGGACGTGGCGTAGCCGATCGCGTCGGTGGAGCTCGTGCAGCCCGTCGACACCACGTGGCTGATGCCGTGCAATTCGAGGGCGATCGAAATCTCGCTCGAGATCATCCCGACGATTGAGACCGGGATGGCGTAGGGGGTGACCCGCTTCCAGCCGTCGGTGAAGAACTCGTAGTAACTCCGTTCCGCTACGTCGATGCCGCCGGCGCCGCTGCCCACCAGCACCCCGGCGTCCGGCTCGTTCAGCCGCAGGCCCGCGTCCTGCCACGCTTCGAGCGCTGCGATCACGCCGATGAGCGACGCGCGCGAGTACCGCCGGGGATCCGCGCGCCCCCCTCCGTCACCATTGCCCTGCGCCCGCTCGTCGATGACCGGCGCGTCCTCGATTGTGAGCGCGGGCACCGGCGCCGCTACCGTGCACGGGAAGGCTGAGGCGTCGAATTCGATGATGGGTCGCGTGGCGCTGCAGCCGCGGCTGATGTGGTTCCAGAAACGTTCGCGGCCGACGCCGTATGGAGAGACCACGCCGATCCCGCTGATGACGACGCGCGGCGAACCGTTGAGCGCCATGTCTCTATAATCCCCCAGATGACGAGGCGGCGACCCGGCATCGGCGCGCTCATGTGTGCGTGGACGGGTGCGGCGGCCTTCCTGGCCTCGCTCCTCGTCTTCCTTTATTTATATGGCATCACATATGGTCGCGCCTCGGACGCCGGCCCAGCCGGGCGCGGGGTTGTCATCGACATACTCCTGTTCAGTCTCTTCGCGCTGCACCATTCCCTTCTCGCGCGTGCTAGCCTGAAGCGTAGAGTCGAATCAGTCGTCCCCACCTCGCTCGAACGTTCCACCTATACCTGGACCGCCAGCGCGCTGTTCGTGATTGTCTGCGTATCGTGGCAGCCGGTGGATGGGCTTCTCTATTCGCTTCCCGGAGCGTGGCGCGCCGCAGGATACGCGGCGCAAGTAGCCGGACTCGCAATGATTGTCGCCGGCGCCTCCGCCATCGATGTGCTCGATCTCGCAGGGGTCCGTCAAGTCCTCGATGCCCGATCGGGCAAGATCTCAGCGCACATGCCGTTGAAGACGGACGGCGCCTACCGCCTCGTGCGGCACCCGCTCTATTTCGGATGGACGGTGTTCGTCTTCGCAGCGCCCAACATGACCGGCACTCGCGCCGTCTTCGCCATAGTCAGCACGCTGTATCTCGCGGTAGCAGTCCCGTTCGAGGAACGATCGCTGGTCGACGTGTTCGGCGAGTCGTACCAACGTTATCAGCGCGCAACGCGATGGAGAATGCTGCCGGGAATCTGGTAATTGCGTAATTTGGAAATCGGGTAATTCAAATTCTCAATTACCCGATTCTCAATTACCCGATCTCAGAGAAACACCAGCGACTGGTGCGAGGGGATTTCGAACCTGCGCTGACACTGGCGGCACACGACGGCATCGTCGACGCGGATGAGATAGTTGCGCAGCTTCCCGAACAAGGCGCCGTCGCGTTCGTCCGCCCCGGGCGGCAGGCGGTCCTTCTTCGTGCGCCGGATCCAATGCACCTGGTATTCGTCGCGATGGCGACACTCCGGACAGGTCAGCGTTGCCGGTTTCGTTTCCGCTTTCTCGTGGAAGAATTCCCGCTCCTGCAGCGCCATATGACGATCATAACAAATGGTTGTCGGACGATGGAGGTCGGAGGACGGTGGACTGATTATCGATGACGCATCCCGCGCCCCGCATCCCGCGCCCCGCATCCCGCGCCCCGCGCCCCGCGCCCCGCATCCCGCGCCCCGCGCCCCGCGCCCCGCGTCCCGCGCCCCGCGTCCCGCGTCCCGGGAGTTATTGCCATTGCGATAGACTCGTAAGAGTGTCGTTGAAGCGCTCGTTCGCAATCGTGCTCGTCTGGATGGCGTTGGTCGCGCCAGGTCCGGCCGAAGTACGGCTGCCGGATGGCGCCGAGCGGGCCGTGGGCAGCATGTCGGCCCAGGCACTGCACGCGATGGTGGAGACGCTTGCGAGCGATGGATTCGCGGGTCGCGGCGTCGGACATGAAGGCAACCGCACCGCCGAAGCGTTCATCGCGCACACGCTCGAAGAGAGCGGCGTTCCGCCTGGCGCTGTTGACGGGACGTACTTTCAGCCCGTCGAGCTCTATCAACCGGCGCTCTCCGGCGACGCGCGACTGAGCATCGAAGATGCGCGCGGCAATCGCGTGGCGTCCTTCGTCGCCGGCACGGAGTTCTATCCGTTGCCGGAGACAGGCGACCGGGTCGTGCGCGCGCCGCTCGTGCTCGCAGGGTACGGCATCTCCGCGCCCGACGTGCACCACGATGATTACGCGCGCTTCGACGCCCGCGGCGCCATCGTTGTCGTGCGGGACGGCGCACCGGACACGCTGCAGACATCCACGCGCATCCCCGAAGAGGAGCGTCTCGAGCTGACGAGCCTCGAGCGAAAAATGAGGGACGCCCAGGCGCATGGCGCTGCCGGGCTTCTGATCATACGCAGCTACATGCCGGAGCTGCGCTCCGTCTGGCCCGAGCACCCGTCTGTGCGAACGTCATCGTACCGGCTTCTGTCGGATTTGCGCTTGCATCCCGCACCGCTCGGTGCGATCTCCGACAAGGCGGCTGGGCCGATCGTCCGCGCGCTGGAGGCGCGGAACTCGCTCGTCGCCGTCTTCGCGCCGGGTCTTGCCGCCGAACGCGTGACGGTGCACAACGTGCTGGGGTTGATTGAAGGGCGCGACCCCGGGCGCCGCGGCGAGATGATCGTGGTCGGCGCGCACATGGACCATGACGGCATTGACGCCGAGGGGCACATCTACAACGGTGCGGACGACAATGCGTCGGGCACGGCGGCCGTGATGTCTGCCGCGGCTGCGCTCGCACGCGCCGCGACCGCCGGCGATCGACCCGCGCGGGCCATGTTGTTCGCGCTATGGAACGGCGAGGAAAAGGGCTCACTCGGCGCTGAACGCTTCGTCGACGCGCCTGAACCGCACCGCAAGGTGATCGCGAACCTGAACCTCGACATGGTCGGACGCGACGAAGACATCCCGGATCCGTCGGACTGGCGGTTCAACGGGTTTTCGAAGACGGATGCCGCCTCGAACCGCAACACTCTGCACCTGCTCGGCTATTCGTATACGTCGGACCTTGCGGGTGCCGTGCTCGAAGCGAACGAGGCGGTGGGGCTCACGATTCGCGAAGACTACGACAGGGGCGCGCAGAACCTGCTGCAACGATCGGATCAGTGGCCGTTCCTCGCGCACGGCATTCCCGCCGTGTTCCTGACGTCGGGGTTGCACCCGGACTATCACACGCCGCAGGACGACACCGATCGCATCGATTTCGCCAAGTTGGAGCGCGTTGCCAGATTGACCGCGCGAGCCGCGTGGATCGTCGCCGAGGGCCCGGCGCCGCAGATCCGACGCAGATAGGGAACGATTCGTGCCCGAGACACCGCAATCTGCTCCCCTTCCGTCCGAGTTGCCCGTCGTGCCGCTGCGCGGCGCGGTGGTGCTCCCGATGACGGTCGCGCCGCTGGGCGTGAGTCGCGGCATGTCGGTCGAGGCGGTGAACCGCGCGCTCGCCAGCGACCGCATGGTCCTCCTGCTGCTGCAGAAGAACGACTCGGAGGATCCGGCCGCCGACGATCTGCATCGCGTCGGCACGGTGGCGATCATCCGGCAGATGGCGAAGGCGCAGGCGGGCATGCGCGTGCTCGTCGAGGGCGTCGCGCGCGGACGCGCGGAATTCCTCCAATCCGAGCGCGCTTACCTCACGGCCCTCGTCAAACCGATGCCGGAGAGCAGCGAGCGATCGCTCGAAGTGGACGCACGCGTCCGGCGGCTCCAGGAGCTCGTCGATCGGGCGTTGTCGCTTGCGACCGGCCTGTCGCCTGATCTGCGCAACCTCGTTACGAGCCTCGACGACCCGCTCCGTATGGCGTACCTGCTTGCGAGCCTGCTCGACATGAAGGCCGACGACAAGCAGAAGCTGCTCGAGGAATCCAGCGTTGCCGTGAAGCTCGAGGCGGTGGCGACCGCGCTCGCGCGCGAAATCGACGTCCTCGAACTCAAAGGACAGATTGAATCGCGCGCCGAAAAGGAAATGACGGATGCGCAGCGGCAATACGTGCTGCGCCAGCAGCTCAAGGCGATCCAAACGGAGCTCGGCGAAGGAGACAGCGAGATCCAGGAGCTGCGCAAACGCCTGGCCGACGCGAATCTGCCGGAACACGTGGCGAGCATTGCGAATCGCGAGGTCGATCGCCTCGAACGGATGACGGCAGCGTCACCCGAACACCAGATGATTCGCACCTACATCGATTGGATCCTCGAAGTGCCGTGGAGCACGCGCACCGAGGATCGCATCGATCCGATCGAAGCGCGGCGCGTCCTCGATGAGGATCACTACGACCTCGACAAAGTCAAGGACCGCATCGTCGAATACCTCGCCGTGCAGAAACTCCGACAGCGGCGGAGCGCGGATCTCGCGCCTCCCGCGGAGCCGGGCCGCGGGATAGGGGCGCCCGGATTGAGAATGAAGGGGCCGATCCTCTGTTTCGTCGGCGCGCCGGGAGTCGGGAAAACCTCGCTGGGCCAGTCGATCGCGCGGTCGATGAACCGGAAGTTCGTGCGCATCTCGCTCGGCGGCGTGCGCGACGAAGCGGAGATCAGGGGCCACCGGCGCACCTACATCGGGTCGATGCCCGGACGCCTCGTGCAGGCGCTGAAGACGGCTGGGTCGTCGAACCCGGTGTTGATGCTGGACGAGATCGACAAGATTTCGGTCGGCGTGCAGGGGGATCCCGCGGCCGCGCTGCTCGAAGTCCTCGACCCGGCGCAGAACCACACCTTCCGCGATCACTATCTCGAGATTCCGATCGATCTGTCGCAGGTACTCTTCATCGCGACGGCGAATCAGCTCGGCACGATCCATCCTGCGCTGCTCGATCGCATGGAACTCATCACGCTCGCGGGCTACACCGAGGAAGAAAAGATCCACATCGCGAAGATGTACCTCGTGCCCCGACAGCTCGACGAGCACGGCCTGAAGCCGGAGCAGCTGACCCTGGACGATGAGGCACTGCGGCGCGTGATAGCGGAGTACACGCGCGAGGCGGGCGTCCGCGCGCTGGAACGGCAGATCGGCACGATCGCGCGCAAGGTCGCGGCGCGCGTGGCAACCGACACCACATACGTCGCGCGCGTGGCAGCCAAAGACGTGCCGCAGTATCTGGGACCCGCGCGGTTCCGATCCGACGGTGCGTTCCGCCTCTCGCGCCCCGGCGTCGCGACGGGCCTCGCGTGGACCGAAACCGGCGGTGACGTGCTCTACATCGAGGCGGTGCTGTTGCCCGGCGGCAACGGTCACCTCACGCTGACCGGGCAACTCGGCAACGTCATGCAGGAGTCCGCGCGCGCCGCACTGAGCCACGTACGGCAGCAGGCGCACGCGCTCGGGATTTCCCCCGACGCGCTCACCAAGCACGATCTCCACATTCACGTCCCCGCGGGCGCCATTCCAAAAGACGGCCCGTCGGCGGGCGTGACGATGGCAACCGCGATCGTGTCCGCGGCGCGCGGCGTCTCCGTACGGTCGGACGTCGCGATGACCGGGGAAATCACGCTGTCGGGTCTCGTGCTGCCGGTGGGCGGCATCCGTGAGAAGGCGCTCGCCGCGCGGCGCCAGGGAATCAAAACGGTAGTGCTGCCGCAGATGAACAGCCAGGATCTCGTGGAGCTGCCGGAAGAAGTACGCCGCGACATGACGTTCGTGCCGGCCGCCACGCTCGAAGACGTTCTCCGCGTCGCCGTTCCCGACGTCGTCGATGCGGCCGACAACGCCGCCGCGACCGCCGGAGGCGAGAGTCCCGCGGCTGCCGCGGCTGCCGGAGCCGAGCCCCACCGTTGAACGCGCACCGAAACAAGAGGTCAGAAGACCAGGACTCTTTTGGATGACGGTGCTCCTGATCTCCTTGTCTCCCGCTCGATGAGCGCGATTGCGTTTTACATCTCAGGCCACGGATTCGGCCACGCCTCGCGGCAGATTCAAATCATCAACGCCGTCGCCGCTCGACTGCCCGCCGTCCAGATCTTTCTGCGCACGTCGGCCGCGCGCTGGCTGCTCGATCGAACGATCACGCCGCCGTTCATTGTCGATCCCGAGCCTTGCGACATCGGCGTTGTCCAGATCGACAGCCTGCGCCTCGATGCGGGCGCAACGATCGAGCAGGCGCGCGAGTTCTATCGCACCTTCGGCGAGCGGGCAGAGATCGAAGCCGCGAAGCTGCGCGCGCGCGACGTCGCACTCGTCATCTCTGACGCGCCGCCGCTGGCCAGCGCGGCCGCCGCCGCAGCCGGCGTCCCGTCGATCGTCGTCTCGAACTTCACGTGGGATTGGATCTATGAGGAGTACCGCGAGCACCTGTCGAGTGCGCCCGAGCTGATTCCGACGATTCAGGAGGCATATCGCCACGCTCGCGCGGCATGGCGCCTGCCCATGCACGGCGGCTTCGAAACGTTCCAGACGATCGTGGACGTGCCGTTCGTCGCGCGTCACGCGCGCCACGAACGCTTGGAAACGCGCACGCGCCTCGGCCTGCCGGCGACGGGTCGGCGACTCGCGCTCTTGTCGTTCGGTGGTTACGGCGTCAGCGACCTCGACCTGCCGTCGCTCGACTGCCTGGACATGTGGGAAGTCGTCGTCACCGGAACGACGGCGCCGGGATCGATCCCGCGGGGTGTCCACTTCATCTATGAACAGGATATTTACGATCGCGGCCTGCGCTACGAAGATCTCGTGCACTCGGTCGATGCCGTCGTCACGAAACCGGGCTACGGGATCATCTCCGAGTGCATCGCGAACGAAACCGCGATCGTGTACACGTCGCGAGGGCGATTTCCGGAATATGACGTTCTCGTCCGCGAGATGCCACGATATCTGCGGAGCGCGTACATTCATCAGGACTGCCTGCGCGCAGGGCAATGGCGCGCGGCCCTGAATGCCGCGTCAAGCGCTCCGGCCCCGCCGGAGCATCCGCGCACCGATGGCGCCGCAGTCATCGCTGAAATGATTGCGGCGATCATGTAATTCGAAGCGTCATTCACTGTCACCTACGACTTCACGCAGAGGTCGGAGAGCAGTGCAGAGCGTTTTTTGACGTACACGATTTGAAGCTCTCCGCGAGCTCGGCGTGAGTACGTCCGTGGCACGCGACCGCAGTCGCGTACGATCTCATCTTCGTGATAAAACCCTTGTCCGTGTCTCAAGGAGTCGCATGTTCAGTCGTCGATCCTTTCTCTGGTCCTCCACCGCCGCCGTGATCGTCAGCCGCGCACCGCGGCTCTTCGCGCGCGATGCGCAGCGCGCCGAGCGCGCACCGATCGAGTCGGGACCGCTGCCAGCGTCCATCGCAGCGCTCACGTCGATGCGCGACCAGGCGCGGCCGATCACGAACGACGAACGGCGGAAGCGAATCGAGCGCGCGAAGGCGTTGATGGCGCAGTCCAAGATCGACGCGCTGATGCTCGCCGGCGGCACGTCGATGGCCTACTTCATGAACATGCGCTGGGGCGGCAGCGAACGGCTGTTCGCGGTGGTGATCCCGCTCAGGGGCGACCCGTTCTTCGTCTGTCCTGCCTTTGAACGGGAGCGCGCGGAAGAACTGATCGCGCTGGGCCCGTTCGGCAGCGATCAGGCGGACATCCGCACGTGGCAGGAGGACGAGAGCCCGTTCCTGCGCGTCGCCCAGGGATTGAAGGATCGCGGCATCGCGACGGGACGCCTGGGCGTCGAAGAGACCGTGAAGTTCGTGTTCGCCGACAGCGTCGCGCAGGCGGCGCCGCAGCTGAAGGTCGTCAGCGGCACGCCGATCACCGGCGGCTGCCGGATGATCAAGGACGATCACGAGATCGCGCTGATGCGCCTCGCGTCGCAGGCGACGCTGAAAGTGTACGAGGCCGTGTTCCGCGCGCTCGAGCCGGGCATGACGCAGAACACGGTTTCGGGATTGATCGGACAAGCTTATCGCCGCGTCGGCTTTCCCGGTGAAGCCAGCGTGCAGGTTGGCGGGTACACGGCACTCCCCCACGGATCAATCCAGCCGCAGGTGATCAAGACAGGCTCGATCGTCATGCTCGATGATGGCTGCACGGTCGAAGGCTACCAGTCGGACATCACGCGGACCTTCGTCATCGGCAAGGCAACCGACAAAATGAACAAGGTGTTCGACATCGTAAAGCAGGCTCAGACCGCCGCGCTCCGCGCCGCGCGTCCCGGCCTGCCGCTCGAGCAGCTCGATGCCGTCGCGCGGAAGGTTATCGTCGACGCGGGCTACGGGCCGGGCTACAAGTACTTCACGCACCGCCTCGGGCACGGCATGGGCATGGACGGACACGAGTGGCCGTACCTCGTGAAGAACAACATGTTCGGCTGGGAGAAGGCGCTGACGCTGCAGCCCGGCATGGTCTTCAGCGACGAACCGGGGATTTACATTCGCGGGGAGTTCGGCGTGCGACTCGAAGACGATATGCACGTGACGGGCGATGGCGCAGAACTCTTCACGCCTCAATCAGAATCGCTGGAGAAACCATTCTGATCGCCGGGTCCAAAGACCCGGCCTGCCATCGAACTGTAGGGCGGGTCTTTAGCAGGCTGCTGAAGAAGAAGACAGCCCTACGGATTTGGTGATTTCTGGATTGGGTAATCTGGTGATTGTGCTTCGCACGCGCTCCCGCGCGTGCGTCTAGAGACCCGCCGGGGCTATTTCACGCACGTCACCAGCGACCAGATCTTCGGGACGTTCACCTTTTCAATCGACACGGGCTTCAGATCCGTCTGCGCGACGAACGCGGGCAGGTCCAGGTCCGACTTGAAGCCGATGTGAACGGTGAAAGGAGAGATCAGGCGTTCGATGCGCGAGAGAATCGGGTTGGGACTGAGGAAGTGGTTGAGAAAGATGATCCGTCCGCCAGGTCGGCATACACGACGCATCTCCTGCGCGACTTTCACGGGATCGGG
>Ga0066677_10000271_pt1 | contig 17783 bp, 9 predicted proteins | sample GraSoiAngelo_126_FD_62299 | JGI IMG/M metagenome (GOLD analysis project Ga0066677, IMG submission 62299) | Grasslands soil microbial communities from the Angelo Coastal Reserve, California, USA - 14_0927_09_20cm | ecosystem: Environmental > Terrestrial > Soil > Grasslands | place: USA... | reverse complement strand
GGGCGTGGCGGGAGACAAACGCAAGGCGTCGCGATTCGCGTACGTCAGCCCAGGGTACTTCGACACGCTGAAGGTCCCTATACGGTCGGGCCGTGATTTCGCCGCGCTCGACAATGCCCGCTCCAGACGCGTGATGCTGGTCAACGAAAGCTTCGTTCGAAGTCACCTGGGCGGATTGAGTCCGCTTGGCGCGACGATTCGTACGATTGCGGAAGCGGGGTTCCCGGAGACGACTTACGAAATCATCGGCGTCGTCGGTGACACGAAGTACGCGGATTTGCGAGAAGAGGATTGCTGGTGTGACATGGCCGGCGGGTCGATGGCCCCGATTGCGTACGTGCCAATCGCACAGAATCCGAGTCCGTACGCGTGGGCTCCAGTGATTGTCCGCTCCAGCACGCGACTGGCCGGGATCGCCTCCGCCATCGGGCAGCGGGTCGCACGCCTCAACCCAGCCATCGTGATCCAATTTGTCGAGCTGAAGACCGAGATTCGCGAGCGCCTCATTCGCGAACGGATGATCGCGTGGATCGCGGCCGCCTTTGGCATCCTCGCCATGACGCTCGTGGCCGTCGGGTTGTACGGCATCATCGCGTATCTCGCCGTGAGTCGCAGAAACGAGATCGGCATCCGCTTGGCGCTCGGCTCGACGCGCGCACAGATCGCGGGCCTCGTGCTTCGCGACCATCTGTGGCTGATGACCACTGGCGTCGCGATAGGTCTGCCCCTCGCTGTGGCCGCCATGCGCGGCGCCAGGGCGCTGTTATTCGGTCTCACGCCAACGGATGTTCCGACGGTAGTGGGAGCCTCCTGCCTGCTTGCGTCAACGGGCGTGGTTGCCGCCGCTCTTCCTGCCTGGCGTGCGGCACGGATCCGTCCCGACGTGGCGCTCCGCTGCGATTGAGCTTCAACCTACGGATCAACACGGATTACAGCGTTCAATCCGTGATGACCCGTGGCGATAATCCATGGCTTTAGTCCGGGGCTAGGCGCGCCACGGGCGCGCCCCGCCGGAGCGGAGCGGGGCACGGGGGCCCCGCGAGCGACGGCGATGGGGGGTCCGGCGGGGCGAAGCCCCCCGGTCTAGTCAGAAGGCGAACCTCAATCCGAGCCGGATGTTGCGCTCGAAATACGCCCCGGACGTCGCGGTGCCGAACGTGCCCAGAATGCGCATGAAGTTGCCACTGTTGACATCGCTGTTCGGGTTGACGAACGTCGGTGTATTCGTCACGTTCGCCGCTTCGACACGGAACTCGAGGCGACGACTCTGACCCAGTGGGAAGGCGCGGAACAGTGACATATCGAGGTTCACGGCGCCCGGGCCACGGAACTGATTGCGGCCGGTGTTCCCGAACCGAACTCCCTGCGGCTGCTGCCACGCAGTCGGATCGTAGTACGTCCCTGACGCGCCGATCTCGCCGATTTTCTTCACAGTCCCCACCAGATCCGCCGTTTGCTGGTTGCTCGGCATATTCACGATCGCGCCGTTCGCCGTCACGCTGAACGGTGTGCCGGAGAAGGCGGCGAACGTCCCGTTGATCTGCCAGTCGTTGACGACCGCGCGGAGGATATTCGCGTGGTTGCCGTTGCTCTGCCACGGCAGTTGATAGACCGCGGCGACGTGTAAGTTGTGCGTCCTGTCGTAGCCCGCCAGCGCCATGTTGCGAGAGAACTCGCTGGGCGAATTGAACGACACGCCAGCGCCATCATCGTCCGCCATGTTCTCGGCTTTCGACAGCGTGTAGGCGCCCTTGATCAGCAATCCCTTCGTGAAGGGACGGTTGATCCCGACCTGCAGCGAGTGATATCGCGTCTTCAACCCCGATTCGAAGCTGGTGAGGTCGAGGAAGCGGCCCATCCTCGCGTACGGACGGCTCTGGTTTCCGCCGCCAATGGTCTGCGGCGCGTTGATGTCGAGAAGCATGTAGCCGCCGTCGCCTCGTGTGCCGACGTAGGCCACGTCGACCGCGATATCGAGCGGCAGGCGCCGCTCGTACGCCAGGTTCCACGACTGAATCGTTCCGCGATCGACGTCGCCCGGCTTGGGCGTCCGCATGGAGGCTGACGGCGGGAGTGGGAACCGGCCGCTGTTCAGATCGGGTCCGATGATCTGCGGGATACCCTGCTCGAGCGTCGAGAAATAGCTGAACGGTTCGTTCTGTTGGAAGTTCACCGCGATCGTGAGTGGATATTGACCGCGCATCGGACGCGTCCACGGCAGCGGATTGTAGGTGACGCCGTATCCTGAGCGAATGACATTGTTCTCGTTCAGGCGGAAGATCGCGCCAACGCGCGGCGCGAAGTTATCCCTTCCGGCTGTGAGCCCGAGGTTGGTGGGATTGCCGCCCCGTCCCCCGAGGAGCACGTCGAGCGTGTCGAGATCGACGCGTTCGATCCCACGATCGCGGCGATGCATGATGGGGTAGTACTCCCATCGCAATCCGAGGTCGAGCGTCAAGCGTGGTGTAGCCTGCCAGCGGTCGCGGAAGTACAAACCGTGCTGCCATTCCCGGCCGGTCAGCAGCTCGTACTGCACGCTCTTGCGAGCGTTGCTGACGAGGCCGAGCAGGAATGATGCGTACTGGTTGTAGAAATTCCCGGTCTGCGTGCCGCCCCGCAGCGCCGTCGTGTTGCTGGAGAAGTCGAACCGTCCGCGCGGGTTGTCCACTTCCGGCTGCCAGTGGTTGAGGAACAGGAAATTCATGGAGTAGCCGGCACGCAGGTCGTGGCGGCCTTTCACTTTCGTCACGTTCGTGGCGATGGAGGTCACCCGCTCGTCGCGCCAGACCGGCGTCCAGGTATCGAGATTCCCGAGCGTGCTGAAGCCGGTTGCGAACTGCGGATAGCCCGCATACCGCGGATTGCCGGTCCCCTGATCGTTGGTGCCCGGGATGCCGAGCGTGTCGAGGCCGAAGTTTCCCTGGAAGAAGTCAGCCCCGAAGGCCTTCTGATCCTGTCGCGAGAACCCCACGGTCATGTCCCACACGAGCGTCGGTCCGAGCGTCCAGGTTTGACCGCCGGTGAACATGTACACCTTCGTGAACCCACCGTCCTTGTCCGAGTTCGTATCAGGGCCGAGGTAGTACGTCAGGTCGTCCACGACGGCGTCGAGCATGCTGAACTTGCCCCAGATCTGGTGCGCCGACGTGCGGTTGAAGTTGACTTTGAAGTCGTAGTTGTCTCGGTCGGTCGTGCGTCTCTCTTCGCGGGAGTAGTTGTTCGTGAGGTTTCCGGCTCCCGTGCCTCCGGAGTTCGGCAGTGGATACAGACCGAGCAGCTTCAGCGCGATCGGGTTCAGCCGATTGGAGGGAATGACGTTGCCCTGAAACGGCGTCCTGCCGCTGCCGTCCGGGTTACCGGTCATCGGATCGTAGATGATCTGAAGGGAGCCGTTGGCATTCCGCGCGTTGCTGAAATCGCCCGCGTGCAGCGCCGCGTCCGGCACGTTGAAAAAATTGAAGAGACTGCGATCCTGCCGGTATCCCTCGAACGACCCGAAGAAGAACAAACGGTTCCGCCGGATCGGTCCGCCGAGCGTGCCACCGTAGATGTTGCGGCTGACGGGCAGCTTCGGTGGTTTTCCCTTTGGGTCGTTCCCGAAGAAGTACGGCGTCGCGTTCAGCTCGTCGCTGTTGTAGAACTCGAACGCCGAGCCCTTGAACTGGTTCGTTCCCGATTTGGTGATGACGGTGACGGCCGCGCCGCCCGCCATTCCCTGTTCCGCGTCGAAGTTGTCCGTCGAGATATTGACGGTATCGATCGTCTCGGCCGGCGACACGTAGACATTGTGGTGTGGCAGCCAGATGTTGAGGTTCGTGGCGCCGTCCGTGCGCGTCCCATTGTTGTTGCGATTCTGGCCGTTGACGTTGGTCGACAGTGAGCGCGTCGGTGTGTCCGTCTCGGCATTCTGAAACACGGCTGGCGTCGCGCCGGGCACCAGGTTGATCAGCGCCTGGTAATTGCGGAACTGGTTCAGCGGAAGCGATGTGATCTCCGTTGACTTCAGCTCGGTATGAACGTCGGCCTTGTCCGTCTGGAGCAACTCCGCCGCAGACTGGACCGTAACCGTCTCGGCGAGAGTGCCGACGTCGAGCCTGACGTCAACGCGGCTGATCTCATTGACGCTGACCGGCACCTCGGTCTTGAGGAACTCGCGAAAGCCGCTCAGTGAGACTTTGACGTTGTACGTCCCAGCCTGGACGTTGGTGAAGCTGTAGATCCCTGTCTCGTTCGAGACGGCCTCTCGCGAGAGGTTCGTATCCTTGTGTGTGATCGTGACGGTTGCGCCGGGCACAGCCGCGCCACTCGCGTCGGTCACCGTTCCCGTAATGCCGCCGTAGAGCACCTGGCCGCTGGCCGGAGATGCTGTACTCGCGATGAACCCGACGAACACGCCGATGCGCGCGATCGCGGACGCTGCTCGAATGTGGCGGTTCTTCACTACCCACCTCCTCGATGTCTGGTCCGTCAGGGCATGGACAAATAATTCGATTGACCCAGGCTGAACCGTCGGCCGAGACGGATCAACACGCCAATGCACGTAATTCCGGGTGACTATTGTTGTCTCGGTGGGGTTGTCAAGCGGCGAGGTCAACTGCGGCGAGGTCCCAGACACTCCGCCAATAGGCGCCAATCCAACCTCAGTACACGACGATCTCGCCGACCTGATACCATCCATCCGTCTGCCTGCCTGCAATTGCCAGCTGAATGGCGGGGCGTCGCGTCGCCGGGTCGAGCAGCCCCACGCGTACGGGGTACCGGCCCGGCGCGAGCTCCCGAGGCACGGCTATCGTATTTTCGCACACTGCATCTCCCGGCAGCCAGCGCCGGATATCAGTGTCGAGCGCGATGACTGTGTCGCCGATCGCCAGCGCGAGGGAGTAGCTGCGATAGATGGGCGCGACACCGCCGTTGAACCACCACATGTTCACCGCGGCCATCGATCCGCGTGTCACTTGCGACGGGTACTCGAGCTTCTTGAGCACGAAGCGATAGCCAATCTGCTTCTGGAACGCGTCGAATGCGGTCTTCCAGTCCGCGGGAATCCGACTGGACTTGATGTTGATCGTGGACGCGTGCCAGCGGAGGGCCTGGTCGAGGATCGGCTTCAACGGGAAGTTCCACTGGCGCCATTGCTCGGGGACCCAACAGGTTTCGAGCGCAACCGGTCTGGTCTGCCAGACGTCCTGAAGCCCGCCTCGCGCTAGCTGCTGCGGATAGAAGTCTTTCATGTGCGCAAAGCTGCGGCCCGGTGCGCCCATGTCACCCCAGCAGTCGAGCCGCCAGCCGCCGCCCAACTTCACACCGTATTGCAGCGCCGGCAGCGCATCGAAATTCATCAACAGCAAAGTGCGCGGGAACGCCTTGAAGTAAAGCTCGATCAACTGCTGCTGAACGGGCCACTCGGGCAAGTACGGACCCCAGCCCTCTCCCCAGTAGCCCACCGTGGAAACGTCCACATGATTGAGGTCGGGGTGACCGTCGTAGTGCCTTCCCGCTTCGAGGATGAGCGCGCTCCAATACCGGAAATAGAGCGGATCGTTCGCATCCGGCGACCAAATCGCGCCGTCCTTGTCCGTGGGGGCGTTGGCTCGCTTCGCGCCCGACCTGAGGTACCAGTCGGGCATCGGATGCTTGTCGTCATACGGCATGATCCGGATGGCCAGCCTCTGGCCGTAACGGCGTGCCTCGGCCAGCGCATCGTCGATGATCGACCAGCGATATACTCCACGCCGGGGCTCGAGCTGCGACCAGAACCAGCGCAGATAGGCGACGCTCGACGCGGGAAAATCGACGTGCGCTGCCGCAGACGCATCGACGCCGGTGGCCTCAGGACCCACTTCGGACCAGCGGACGCCCTCGTTCAGCGGCTGTCCTTGGAATCGCTGGAACGTCTCAATCCCCATGCCCGGATTCACGAGGACGTCGTCTATCTCGGTGGGACGAACGATCGTCGTCTGGGCCGACAACACGGGAGGGGCCATCAGAAGGCCCCCGAATATCGAAGCAACGATCGCGGGCGCACGTCCACGTGCCTGATGCTGCACGACTCTCTCCTCTCCAGTCACAAGGCCATCCATTGTCGTCCACTCTGTGCTCAGGAAATCCCGCCAGGGCCGCGGCGGGTGATCGCGGACGATCGATAGGCAGTTCTTGACCGGCGGCTTCCGGCGAGCAGTCACGAGACTCTGTTCGTCGCAACGTCATCGCTATCCAAGCTTGACCGAGCGGCAAGGCGCGAATACCGCGAATACCCTCTAGCCCGTCAAGCCCGTCGGCGAGAAAGCGCCGCCGCCAGCGATTGATGTAATCGCGATAGACCTTGAGCGTGCGGACCGACGGTCCATCGAGCCGCAAGAGACGTCCTCGCTCGAGCACCCGATCAATGATGGCGTGGGCGAGATCCTCGTCGTGCAGCACGCGACCCCACCCTGTCAGGGACGTGTTCGTCGTGAAGATCATCGACGCAGGCGCCGATGGCGCTCGTTGACGACGTGGAAGAGCATCTTGGCGGCGTCGAAAGGAAGGCGGAAGGTCCACGGCTCTTCCTCACGAAGCCAAGTGCTCCGATCGCCATCGCGTCGCGGCTGCGGCGGCCCCGAGGCCCAGCGCCAGGCCCGCGATAACAGCAGTCGTCGCACGTGGATGTAAGGCGGCACGCGTATAAACGCTGCTTTCGCGCGTATGACCTTTCCAGTTTTGCCCTCGCTCGCCTCCGTCTGTGGCCACCGGCTTGTACAGGTTGTCCGAGCGGCCGTTGATCGGCTTGCCGGTCCGCTGCGACTCAAACGTCCATCGCTCCATGTACAGGTCCGCGAGACGCGAAGCGAAGCGCGCGGCGCTTAGCGTGACTCCGGATCCGCCCGCGATGAGCTCTCTGAGTGGGTGCTGCGCGGCATGCAGAATCACGTCCGACACGACTTCTGGCGCATAGACCGGCGGTACGGGCCGTGGCTCCACGCCGAGATAGGTGCGAGCTTTCTCGAAGAAGGGTGTATCAATGCTCGCTGGCTTCACCAGCGTAACGGACACAGGCACACCCTCTTCCTCGAGTTCCATCCGGAGTGCATCCGTGAACGCCTTGAGTGCGTGCTTGGCGGCACAGTACCCACCCAGCAGCGGGATCGCTCGATCGGACAACACGCTACCGACATTGACCAGAGCGCCGCCGGCGTGACGAAGGTTGCGCACGGCCGTTCGCGACCCGTATACCTGACCCCAGTAAGTGACGTCCATCTGGCGCCGCATGTCCTCGATCGTCAGTTCGGTGATGCGACCGTACATCGACACCGCTGCGTTGTTGACCCATGTATCGATGCGCCCGAACTCCCGGATCGCGACGGCCGCGATCGCTTCTACCTGCGACGCATCCGCGACATCGGCGACGGCGAACACGGCCCGGCCGCCACGACGACGTATGGTTTCGGTCGCGTCATGCAGGTCCCTCTCATTGCGGGCTGCGAGCACGACTCTGGCGCCGCGCTGAGCCGCGTGTTTGGCTGTGACGAGTCCGATGCCGCTGGAGGCACCTGTGATCACGATTACCTGCTCGTCGAGAGGCTTCAGTGTGAGCCTCATATCTGTTCTCCTATGTTCGCGTATTCGACGCGTCGAACGGCAGCCGCACCTAGTGCCGCACGCCGTCCAGAAGAGCGCTCAGGCGACCTGAGACGCCAGCCGTCAATGACTCGAGCGGTGGTTGCTTTATCACCCGGAACGTCCCGCGCTTATGCAGGAGCTCGACGTGCGACGATCCTGAGCCGTCGCGCCAGAACCGCAGCGTAGCCTTGGCGCCCGCGAGACGCAAATCATGTACGAAGAGCTCCGACAGCCACGTGGGGAGCACCGGATCGACGACCAGTGTTTCGAGTGGTGCGACGGGCTGAAAGCCGAGAATGGTGTGGATCAGCAGAGGGAACGCGCCGGCGTTCCACAGCTGTGGCGTGTTGGCGCGGGGGTAGGCGCCCGGAACGCCTGTCGTCGCGCGCGGGTATCCGCCGATGCACTCAGGAATCCGATATTCCGGGTACAGATCCGCCAGATCGAATATCGCCTGCGCGATCTCGAGTGCGCGAGTGTTGAAGCCAAAACGGCGAAGTCCGAAGGCGATGGTCGCCTGTTCAACCGCCCACACCGTTCCCAAGTGATAACTCAGCGGGTTGTACGCGCGGTGGTTGGACGAGAGTGTGCGGATCCCCCACCCGCTGAACATGTCCGGCGCAAACATTCGACCGACCACCTGTGGAAGATGGTTGTCATTGATAATTCCGCACGCGATACAGTGCCCCACATTTGAGGTCACCGCCCTGACCTGGCGCTTGTCCGGATCGAGCGCCAGGACAATCGAGCCCTGCTCGTCGTCCCACCAGTCACGATTGAATCGGTCTTTGAGATCTGACGCGCTCCGCCACAGCGCTCGCGCGTCGCCGTACTCTCCCATCGCCACGCTCATGACCGACATCAGCTGCTGCGCGGCGAACCAATACCCCTGCAGCTCGCACGTGGCGATCGGCGACGGTACAGGCGTCCCATCGTCATACAGGATGGCATCTCCGCTATCCTTCCACCCCTGATTCTTGGTGCCTTTCGTCGAACGCGTCTGGTATTCGAGATATCCGTCCTGGTCCTTATCGCCGTCGGTCCGCGCCCAGTCGAGGATACGGCGCGCCACATCCCAGTGTCGCTGAAGGGAGGTCTTGTCTCCTGTCCAGGAGTACAGGTGCGCGAGCGAGATCACGAACATCAACGGGCTCGCGAAGTCGGCGTAGTACGCGGCGTAAGGATTCACGTCGAGGCGGGCCAGTGGCCCGCGGCGTACCTGATATGGGATCCGTCCCGGCTCTTCGTCCCGCCAGTCGTGCACTCGATCACTCTGCATTCGACCAAGCCGTGTCAAGCTCGCGTCGAGCGATTCACCGCGATCCAGATACGCGGCTTGCCACCCTGCGGTGAGCGTGTCGCGCCCAAACAGCGCGGGATAGAGCGGCATCCCGGCCTGGAGCGCCAACCATTCGTCGCGCGCACCCTCGAGCAACGGAAACGAAGCGAAGTCCCGGATGTTGGCGTTGAGGATCCGTTCGGCGTGGCGGTTCGGCGGAACGGTGACACGCGTCAGGCGGTCCTGCCACGCGCGAAGGTGCTGCTCGCGACTATCGACGTCATTGAGCATCGCCTGGTCGTGCGCGTGAGGGTTGACCTGCAGTGTCAAGTCGATCGTTTCCTGCGGCTCGAGGCGGATCGTCGTCCTCATCGTGGACTCGGTCGGCGTCCATGGCATCGGACCATTTGGGGTGACGACAGATCGATACGGCAGCTGTGGGTGTTGGTAGGTGAAATGCAGCTGCTGTCCGCGAATTTCTCGACGCACCTCACCTTCCTGCTCGCGCTTGCTTTCGTGCGCCTCCTGAATGTCCGCGAAGTCGGCGTCGAGGTTCCATGTAATCTGCGTCTCGATCCGACGCGTGGAATGATTGCTGATCGTGAGGGCGACCGTGAAGCCGGCGACACCGACCATATACGCTGCGCGCAGCGACAAGGCGCGATGCGGGATGCCGTGAGCGTCGGTCGAGACTTCGTCGCCAGACTGTCCGCTGCCACCGCCTCCGAACTCAGTTAACTCTGGATAGATGTACGTGAACGCGAGCACGTGCGGCTCGAGAGGGGATGCTTCACACGGCCACGGTGAGCGGCCGTTGACCTCGAGCCGTAACGTCCTGAGAAACCGTGCTTCGCGAAAGTAGTACCCGGACAACGGCTCGTCCTCTCCGCAGTCCCCGCGTGTGTTGACCAGCAGCAACGACGGGCCCTTCCACGCGTAGAGCTGTCGGGGGCGAATGAGTGCAAGAGGCACGTGTGTGCTCGTGCCGCGTTCCGAAGGCGGCCCTTACCTCTGTGGAGCCGGACGGCCCGACCAACAGCTCGGCGCGTCGAGATGCGCTCCGTCGTCCACGCCGACGCCGGGTCGATCGATGCCTAGCGGCAGGACGATTAACATCGGGTGGATCGGATGCCCAAGGAGTTTGGCTCGACTTTCCATAGCGCTCCCTTGGTTTGCCATAAGACGCGACCGGCCCTCTGGCACACGCGAGTTGCTTGCTCCGGCAGATCTTCCCGTTGGCTCAGCGTCGCCCTCGACTACGCTGGCAGCTCCGCTCTCCGTTGCCGGTTACTCGGCAGATCGGTCGCCATACGCGCCAACGCCACGGCGCCGAGCGCTAAGCCGAAGTCGCGTAAGGCTATGTCCCGATAGTCGGGCTTCGCCCAAAGGTTGGCGATGATTCCGAGGAGCCACGCGCCGACGAGATAGCCTCCCCATTTGGGTTTGGCAGCGACCAGCAGGCCGGCAGCGATCTCAATCAGGCCAACACCCTGCATGAAGGTGTGCCGATCCGTGGGCAACCTAGCCGCGACGTCATCCGAAAGGTACCGGTCCCAGTTTCCGAGCTTGTCGGTGAATTTATCGATGCCCGCAACGATCGGCGCAGCGATGAATGCTGCGTACAACAACTTGTACGCATCGCGCTCGCCCCGGGGTCGACTATCGATTTCCTGCACGTCTGACCTCCTCGTTCAAATAGACGTACGCTTGCAGCCACGTCGAAAGCGTTCAGATCTGAGGGTCCGATTCACATCACAGCGACTTCAGATACTCAATAAGGTCCCGTTTCTGTTCGGCCGTCAGCTTTAGCTTGAAGTGAGCGTCGTAATGGTTCACGACGGCCTCGAGCGTCGGGAACCGGCCGTCGTGGTAGAACCCGCCTTTCATGCGCGCAAACAGGCCCCGCAGCGGCGTCGTGCGATAGCGTTTGTCCGGAGATCGATTCGCCTGGAAGTCGTCGATCCCGATCTCGTCCGGCTTGTGCATCGGCCATCCCGGTTCCGTGAACAGGGGTGGCACATGGCACTGCGCACAACGAGCCTGATTGGTGAAAACGGCTTCTCCGGCTTTTGCGGCCTGAGCGTCGAAACTGCCAGCGGGCGGCGATGGCGCCGGAATCGCCAGCTGATAGAAGTGGAGTGCCGCCAGCTTTGACGTCACGAGATCGGGGTTGCTGCGCATGTTGCCAAAGCCCGCTTTGGCGCCGACAGGAAAGCGATCTTTGTCGTCGAGTCTGGGATCGAAGAACACGCCTTTTCCGTGCAGTTGCGTGTTCGCCACGTAAGCGTTCCAATGCGTTACGCTGCCCCAACCGGAGTACGTATGCAGGTTCACACCGGCGAGCCCAAAGGCTGCGGGAAGGAGTGTCGCCGCTGACTTGCCGTCGGGCCGCATCGCTTTGCCGTCCTGCACGAGTTCCGCGTCGTACTTGCCAGGACCCCAGCTTCTCAGCACCGTTCGAATGGTTTCCGCGTCTTTACCGAGGAGCTTCGTGTACGGCGAGAGATCCGGCGCCAATGCGATAACCGCGCCGACGTCCAAATCGCGGTTCGGCCACCCATCCAGACGGTGCCCGATACCGGGCGCGAATGAATCATCCACCGTCGAGTGGCAGATCGAACACTGAACACCGACGGACTTCGCTGAGCCGTCGGGATTCAGAAATCCTGTGATGCCGACGACGGCGTTGGCCTTCAAGAGCGCCACCGTCGAAGCGGGATCATCCATATCCACCTTGCCGGCCTTGATTTGGGTCACTAAATCGGACGGCAATGCGTCAGCATCGACTTTCAAGCCGAGATTCAGCGCCATCTTCGGGCTGAGGCCGGGTCCGACGCCTCCGAGCTTTTGTCCCGCGATTGCCTGGTGCAGTTTGAGTTGATCGCCCCAGAAGGCCTCATCGCCGAACGTGTCATAGCGAAAGATGCCGCGGCCCTCCTCGATCATTCGCTGTGCATTCTGGCTGATGCTCGAATCGAATGGACCGTTCGCAGCCGGTTGAGCCTGCAGCGAGGCAGATCCTTGATGGAAAGTTACCGTCGCGACAGTGCCGAACACAATCGCTGCCGCCGCGAGCAGGACTCGGACTAGGCGGGCCATCGGACCTCCTTCGCCGTGGGACCACAGGCAATACTGACCCCGATTCGGCGCAAACCCATCTCCTGCAGCCGCCTGTGCTGCAAGCGGTCTGCTGAGTTATGGAGATAGACAAACCGCAACTTGCGTATCTAGTAAGACGCACGCCGGGCGAGCGAGTTGCAAATACCTTCGGTGGTGAGCCAGGAGTCCTCAGCATGGCGGATTCGTTGAGCAAGGAGCCGCGTTCTGGTCGGAGCTTCCGCGTACAGCGACGGTCCATCGTAACCACGTGTGAGGATTCACATCCGGTGTAGCGATCCCAAGACAGCGCCCGTAATCCTGCCTGACAGAAGAGTGCGCGTTCACGCCGAAAACACATGGCCGAAATGCTCAGAAACCAGCTCCTGGATACCAGCCGCGGGCGCATCGTGATCCTGCTCCAGACCGGCGGATTGACGGCTGATGATATCGCGTTCCAGTTAAGGCTGACTCGGAGTGCCGTTCGGATCCAAATCACCGCAATGGAACGCGACGGCGTCGTGCGTCGCGTTGGAAAACGACCAGGGACGACGAGGCCTTCGCAGGTATTCGCGTTGACGCCTGAAGTGGAGCAGCTATTGTCGAAGGCATACATTCCGCTGCTGGGGCAGCTCGTTCGCGTCTTCGCCGAGGCCCTGCCAGCCGATCAGGTGGATGAGTTGTTGCGACGCTCCGGTAAGGGACTCGCGGACGAGTTGCTGCGAGGGAAACGAGCTTCAGGCAGCCTTCGTTCGCGAGTGGCGATGGCTAGCGAAATGATGAATGAGCAACTGGGCGCGACGACTCGCGTTGAGGGAAACGGCGGGTACGTGATCCGCGGCGTTGGGTGTCCCCTTGCAGCACTGACCGGCAAGAACCCCGGCGTGTGTGTGGCGATGGAAAGTCTGGTCACCGAGGTCGTCGGAGTGCGCGCTCACGAATGTTGTGATCGGACGGATCGCCCGAGATGCTGCTTTGAGATTCAGGACCGCGCACATACAGAGGGATCGGTGGGGAGACGAATTTCGCGTCACGTCCGGTGACGATCCAGACTCCCGCTACCAAATGGTCACGACTGAACAGCGTGGCCGCGATCTTCGAATATGAGGTGGACGCCCAAGGCGGCACTCGGGCACAAATCTGGGAGTGGAAATAGACAAACGGCCGCAGTGATCGTGGTAGAGCATCCGCGACGGAAAGTGAATTAGCGCTAGCGCTAGACGCCGAACCGACACTGCATTATCAGAATTCGGCGCGGACCATGAGCTGAATGCGCCGCGGCGTGCCGGTCCCGACGGCCCCAGGGTTCAACACCCTCGTGATCCGGCCAAAGCTGGACGTCGCCGAGATGTTGGCGGCGGGATTGGCGTAGATCGGCCGATTGAACAGATTGAACGCCTCCGCTCGGAACTTCAGGTTCGTTTTGCCTCCAATGGGCGTCGTCTTCTCGAGCGCGGCGTCGGCCTCCCAGTAGCCGGGACCGCGGGCGACGTTGCGTCCCAGGTTGCCCCACGTGCCCTTCGCGGGCACGGCAAAGGCCGCAGGATTCAGCCAGTTGTCGATGGTCTGATTCGTCGGGTAGATCGGAACGCCCGGAACCAGATCGGGCCGCTGATTCCTGTTGTTGCCGTCCAGCATGTCCGACGCTTTTCGGGTCACAGTGATGTTGATCGGAAGACCCGTTCGGGCCGTGACGATTCCGCTCAGTTGCCACCCGCCGATCAGAGTGCCCGCCACGCCTGTTGCGTTCAAGTGGCTGCGGCCCGGGCCAAATGGAAGCTGGTACACCCAATTCGTCGTGAAGTTGTGACGCACGTCGAAGGTCGCATCGCTCCGGTCGCAGACGCGGCACGAGGCGTTCTGGACCTGCACCGTCTCTCCCGTTCCGCCGGTACCGTCGGTGATGGCGTGGGACCAGATGTACTGCGCCTGCCAGGACCACCCGGTCATGAACGAACGATGCAAGGATGCCAGCAGCGCATGGTAGTTGCTGTTGTTGTCGTTGTATTTGATCTGGAACTGGCCGAATTGCGGCAGCGGCCGCTTGCCCGTGAGTGGATCCTTGAGGTTGACCTGACGGCCGCCAAACAGATCGTGCCCTTCACTGCCGATGTAGCCCACCTGGGCGATGAAGCTGGCCGGCATCTGCCGCTGGATCAAAAGATCCCAGTTCTCGTAGTAGCCGTCCTGGCGATGCCGATCGATTCCCTTCGGGCTGGCGCCTTGATCCTGCAGCAGGCCCAGGAAAGGCGTCAGAGGATACGAGAGATTCGGCACATCCGCCGACGAGAGCGCAAAGCGCGCGGCCGTGCTCTCGTGAGGATCGCTGAAGTCATCGTTCTGATTCGCGCTGTAGTACATGCCGAAGCCGGTGCGGATCGTCGTCCGTCCATCGGCTCCACCCGGCAGCCAGGCGACGCTCAGTCGCGGCGCAAAGTTATTCCGATCCGGTGAGTACATTGGTGTACCCGGTGGACAGAAGCCGCCGCAGGCGAAGTCCACCACCGCGGTGTGTCCGCTCGCTTCCGTCATCACCGTGTAGTACTCATAGCGGACGCCGAGATTCATCGTGAGGTTGGGACGGACCTTGAACTCATCCTGACCGTAACCCATCCAGAATGTCCGGCGCAGCCGGCCCAGCCCCAGCACATCGTCCACGCTGACCGAATCGATGCGATTGTTGACGAAATCGTCCGGGCTGTTGAAGGCGATCGTCGAGACGGCAATCCCGACGCTCGTGTTGTCGAGATGAATGCGCCTGACCTCGGCGCCCACTTTGAACGTGTGGCGCCCCTGGATGATGCTCAGATTATCGCTGCCCGAAAACGTCGTGCCGATCTCCAGATCGAGCTGGTCCGGATCGAGGTCGCTGAATCCCGGCACGCTCGACACGGCGACCGGTGAAGTGCCGAGCACGGGATGGTGGAATGTCGAACGATTGATGCCGAACTTCGTTTCGTTGACGGCCTGGACCGAAAAGATGTGCATCAACTGGACGGCAAGATTCGACGGTCGGATCTTCTCCGTGTCGCGCGCGCCGACCGGATCGAACGGTTTGTCGATCGAGACGTCGTCGATGTTGTAGCGGACGAACATCGAGGTGCGATCGCTGAGGCTGTGGTCGAAGCGTCCGGTCACGCTGTCTTCGCGAACCGAGTTGATGCCCGGCGCCTTGTACAGATCCGTGATGTCATCGACAGGCGTCTGGCCCTGCGGCCAGGAGTCGACGATCGATTTGAGCGCGGGAGAGACCGCCACAGCCGCGCCTCGGAAGGACGCGTTCGGCACGAACCCGACGATGGTTTCCGTCTGGGTTTGCCTGATCGCTTCGTAATTGACGAAAAAGAACGTGCGATTGCGCGCGATGGGCCCGCCGAGGCTGACGCCGAACTGGTTCATGCGGAACGGGAGGATCTCCGGGGGGTCGAATGGCGAGCGCGAATCGAACATGCTGTCCCGGAAGAAATCGAAGCCCGCTCCGTGAAACGTGTTGGTTCCGCTCTTGGATACGGCATTCACCTGCGCGCCGCCGGACGAACCGCTCTCCGCGGTATAGACCGCCGATTCGACGCGGAACTCGGCAATCGATTCCAGCGAAATGTTCAAGCGCGCGTCGGCCTTCTGACTCTGTTCCTGAACGCCGGTCGCGTCGATTCCGTCGAAGGTGAAGTTGTTGTCGTCGCGTCCTCGACCGAAGAATCGGATGTCCTGCTGGCCGCCGCGGCCGGAGTTGATCGCTCCCGGAGCCAGGATCTCCAGCGTGGCCCAGTTCCGACCGTTGACCGGGATCTCATCGAGCTGCTGATGTTCGAGCACAGCGCCTACTCGGGCGTTGGTGGTTTCCAGCGGCGCCACGGTCGCGTCCACTTGAACTTCTTCTGAGACAGCGCCCACCTGGAGTTCCGCGTCGACCGTCCGCGTCTGGCCCACGACCAGCTGAATCCCTTTCACCTCGAAGGTGCGAAATCCGGTCCGCGAAATCGTCAGGTCGTAGGTTCCGATTGGTATGCCGGTGATGCTGTAGGTGCCGGTCGCCCCAGTCGTAACGACTCGTTTCAGACCGCTGTCGTGCGACACGAGCTCCACGTGTGCGTCCGCAAGCATGGCCCGACTCGAATCCGTCACAGTGCCATTGAGGTTGGCGCGATCGACCTGGCCGTAGGCGACGCCGGCGGCGCACAGGATGAGAACAACTGCGAGCGCAAGTTCGTTCCGTGTCACCATGGGAGATCCTCCTCAACACTCGGCCTGATGCCGACGATCCGAAGGGAGATCCTGTCCTGATCAGGAAGCGCGCCGTCAGCGGGAAACGATCGAGAGGAGCGCCGGAATCGCACTGCAACCTCCTTGCGGACTGCAGGTCGAACAGCTTCGATTCCAGCGACGCGCCTGGAATGCTGGCGGTGAGGGCACCCGAGTTGTACGGCGATTCACAACCCATGTCAAGCCAACTCGGAGTGACTGGGCGGCCCGGGCTCTCTCGGGGCGTTCCGTCCTCAGCGCGCTTTTCGCTTCCGATTGAATCTGTTCGAGATCTGCCCGTCTCGGTAGTTTCCGGGCTCCGGCGATTCCCCAGCCGCTCCTGCAAGGCCTTCCGCAGGCGTGACACTCGCACCTCGTGTGCAGGGCGATCCCACCCTATCGCACGCGCCGCGCGGAAATACTCGACGATACGTTGGAGCGCCCCGGGATCTCCCGGACCGTACGCCTGAGCGAGATCCCGCGCGAGCGCCTCGTATCCTTCCAGTCGTCGCGACGGGAGGGCGCCGGAGCGCTCGTAGTCCTCGAGCAGCCGAACGATGGCGTAGTGTCCGCGCTTTTCCGCCCACGATTTCGGCGTCGCCCAGGGCGGGTCGTCGGGCACGGAGGGGCCTCGCGATCCACCCGGCATCGGCGGAGTTCTCCACCGGAGGGCTTGGATAGGCGCCGCGCTCGAGAAGGAGCCGGGCGATCTCGTAGTGGCCGTGGTAGACGGCCGAGTAGAGCGCGTGACCGTGCGGCACGATGCCCTCTTCGGGCAGATTCGGATTGGCGCCGTGCTCGAGGAGCAGCTTCACGATCTCGAGGTGCCCGCCGACAGCCGCATTCTTGAGCGGCGCGCCGCAGCCAGCGTAGTAGGAGTTGTAGTCATCTACGCGATCGGCGAGCGATGGATCCTCGTCCAGGAGCGCGCGCACGCGCGCGAGGTCCCCCTGGAAGGCGGCCATGCCGTTATCGACGTACGCGCCGCGCGCGACCTGGTGCTTGTAGACCTCGTCCGGCGTCGTGACCAGGTCCTCCGGTACATCACGCCAGCCGCGGTAACGCTCGAGCGGCGGGCTCGCGTCTTTCGCGACACAGCGTGAGCGATCAAGCATCATCGACATACGGGGCCACGCTATCAAGTGGGACGACGGTCTTCCGTTCCGTGTGGCGACGACGTCACACATTTGCCGCCGGGAAGAACGTTCGGTCACACGTGCCTCTCTCGCTCGGCATTAGGTCGGGCGTAAAACCGCTCAGCAAGCCCGATGCTAGACCGCTCAATCAAGGCAAATCGGATCTCAGCCGGCAGGTCGGGCCCGCGAGGACGTGCGTGGCAGCCAGCCTGACATGATGCTTGAGCGCCCATGCAATCGGCACGCGAGTTGTAAGGGCGACGTGACCGTGCGAGAACCCCGACGTCATCCGTCTGTCGCAGCCACTCGGGTCACGCGGCGATATCTAGACGCGGTCCATTTCATCAGGACGGCAGGCACAGCAACCGGCCGACGGAGGCGAAGATGAAGATGACGATGAGAACCACGAAGAAAAGGCAGTTGCATCCAGG
>Ga0066677_10000260_pt1 | contig 18358 bp, 10 predicted proteins | sample GraSoiAngelo_126_FD_62299 | JGI IMG/M metagenome (GOLD analysis project Ga0066677, IMG submission 62299) | Grasslands soil microbial communities from the Angelo Coastal Reserve, California, USA - 14_0927_09_20cm | ecosystem: Environmental > Terrestrial > Soil > Grasslands | place: USA... | reverse complement strand
CGCAACCGTGAAGGTAACCGTGGCCGGGCCGCTGCCGCTCGTCGCCGACGACATCACGATCCACGGATCGTTGCTCGATGCTGTCCACGTGCAGCCCGCGGCGGCGTTGACGTTCACCGAGCGGGTTCCGCCGCTCGCGTCGGCGTTGTGAGTGAGGGGTGACACGTCGAAGCTGCAGCCGGGCGACTGCGTCACGGTGAAGACCTGGCCAGCGATCGTCACCGCGCCCGTTCGCGATGGACCCGACGTCGACGCGACCGTGAAGCCGACCGTTCCGTTGCCCGTACCGGACGTCGCCGTGATCGAGATCCAGTTCGCCTCGCTCGCCACCGTCCATGGGCATCCGGCGCCTGCAGTAACGGTCACCACGTTGGAACCGCCGGAGGCGTCGGCGGCGTACGTGGTCGGTGCGATCGCGTACGTGCACCCTTCCGACTGCGTGACGCTGAAGTGCAGTCCCGCAATCGTCAACGTGCCGCCGCGCGGCGGGCCCGTCGTCGGCAGCACATTGAACACTACCGGCGCGGATCCTTTGCCAGTGGCGCCGGAGGTGATCGCGATCCAATCGACGTCGGACGCTGCCGTCCACGTGCACTGTGCGCTCGACGCGCGCACGTCGACACGACCTGTTCCGCCTGTCTGGGGAAGCGACGTGGAGGGTTGCGCGAGCTCGTACCGGCATTCCCCCGCAGCCTGCGTCAGCTGTGCGCGCAGGCCGTTCAGCATGATTCCGCCGATGCGCGTGACGGGGTCCGCATTCGCAGCCGCATTGAATTGAACGGTGCCGTCACCTTGGCCTGACGCGCCCGCCGTGATATTGAGCCAGGCAACATCCGGCTGGGCTGTCCACTGGCATTCCCGCTCTGTCTTGATGTTTATCGCGCCACCACCGCCTGAGGCCGGCAGCGGGGAAGCTGGTGTGTCAAAAGTAACCCCGCATTTGGATACTGCGGTAGGAGACGTAAAGGTCTTTCCAGACGAGCCGCAGCCGCTGATCGCCACCAAACAAGCCAGTAGCGCCGAGTTCGCTGCGGAAATGACGATGTGGTGCCGCGGATGTGTATGGCGCATCTTCGGAACGGCTGTGGTCGCCGGTCGCGAAGATGAGTAGCGCTTTCAAATTGCCTACCAACCGATACGGTTGGGCTCTGGATTCTCACAGTCGCGACTTCCGACGGCAGATTGCCGATTCACGAATGACGAGCGGCGATTGCCTATTAACAGATTCGCCGTTCTTCGGTTGGCAATCCGTGAATCTGCAGTCTGCGATCCTCATTCTTCAATCGCTTGAATCATCGCTGCGCCGGTCACCTGTCTCTTCACCGTTTTCTCGTCGCCGACGACGACGAGCGTCATCTTGTCCGGGGTGAGGTGCTGATTGGCGATGCGGCGAATCTCTTCGATCACAATGGCCGGTCATGCGTCGGTACCATCCGTGAGCCGGTCGACGTCCTTTGCGTACCGATTTTCTCGGTCTGTGCGACACGCGACATGCCAGAAAGCGGTCGGCGTGCTTATCCAATGAACGGTACTCACGCTCTAAGATGCATTCAATCCCGCCGAGCCGCGCGTGGATCTCACGGTCCAAGGTGAGCGGCGGACTCGGTCAATTCCGTCGCAACAAGTCAGCGGGATTGATCAGGATGGCACGACGAGCAGGCAGCCACGCAGCGATGATCGCGACGATCATCAAGGCCGCGGCGGAGGACACCATGGTCATCGGATCGCGTGGTCGAACATCATAGAGAAGAGCCGCGACGAATTGCGAGAGCCACAGGCTCGCTCCAACGCCCATCAAGATTCCCAACGCGACGAGGCTCACCGTTTGCGAGCACACGAGGCGCACGATGCCTGAAGTGGAACTACCGAGAGCCAACCGAACACCTATCTCCGTCTCGCGGCGGCTGATTCCGTACGACGTCAGACCATAGAGACCGAGACCTGCCAAGATGGCGGCAAGCGCACCGAAGAAGCTGGAGAGCACTGCGACGAGCCGTTCCTGCGACAGCGCCGCCCGTACCCTATCGCCCACAATCCGAAACGTGAACGAGAGTTTTGGATCGACCTGGCCGAGCACAGCACCGACCCCTCGTATGACCGGTGTCAGCTCTCCACCGACCGCGCGGAGACTAATCTGGAGGCTTGTCCTTGGCAGGCCTTGACCCAGTCCAGCTGACTGGGCGAGTGGCATGTACGCCGTGCAAACGATCCTGTCGCGCCTTGATCCATAGACCACATCGCCTACGACACCCACAATCGTGCGTCGCGTGTTGGTCGAGCTGTCATCGAGCTCGGCGCCAAGGGGGCTACGGCCCGGGAAGAATTCCCGAGCGAGCGTCTCGTTGACAATGGCAACGGGCTGCGCCTGCGCCGTGTCGCCGTCGGTGACATCGCGGCCCGCACGCAGGGAAACGCCATACGTCGAAAACCACGCCGACGTCACCGCATTCATCATGATGCGACGTCCGACGTCCACGGCCCTGCCGCGCGCGTCCGTGAGAAGATTGGCGCACCGCCCAGGCCAGGTGTGGCCATCGAGGCAGCCGCCTGCGATACACCTGGAACAGCAGCGACCGCGCTCACGAGGCGGCGGGAGAACCAATCCCGATCCTTGGGCGCGACGCTCGCACGAGACGTGTCGACGGTCACCACGAGGATCCTGTCCGCGTCAAATCCGATCGGTTTGCTCTCGAGGCGCTGAAACGTTTCGAGGAAGAGCGCGGCGGCGCAGACCACGACGAGCGAAAACGCCACCTGCACGGCGACAAGGCTGCTCGACATGGTTCCGCGCTGCAGCCCTGGTGCACCTCGTCCCTGCGCCTTCATCGCATCGAACGGGGAAACCCGCGACGCGCGAAAGGCTGGGACCGTGCCGAAGAGCAAGGCGGTGGCGGTAGCGACGGTTGCCGTGAATCCCAGGACACGCCAGTCGATCGGCAGATTCAAGAACACCGGATCGCCGGAGGTCGATAGTTGCGACACGAGCAACCGGCTGCTCCACTTCGCGAATTGCAAGCCGAGGACGGCGCCCACACCCGCGATGATCAGGCTTTCGAGGAACAGTTGCCATGCCAGCCGAGCGCGAGGCGCGCCGAGCGCCAGACGGACGCTGAACTCGTGTCGCCGGGCCGCTGCACGCGCCAGCTCCAGGTTGGCGATATTCACACAGGCGATCAGCAGAACGAGCGCCGTCACGGCAGCAACCACCAAGAGCGGCTGCTCGTAGCGTTGCCGGAGCTGGGATTTGTCCGTCGAGCCGGTCGCCGCCGGCACAAGGACGAAAGCCTCTTGAGCGAACTTCGGCAGTTGCGATCGGCCTAGATCGAGAATCCGTGGCTGCATCGCGCCGATGGCTGCTGTTGCCGATTCGAGGGATTGCTCAGCCTGCAGGCGAAGCATGATCGTCAGCAGCAGCGCACGCGGATTATCCAGCAGCGTGCGCGTACCTTTCAGGAGTTGATCTGTGCCCAAGGGGACGACGAGATCGAGCGATTCGCCAACTTCAATGCCAGAGAATTCCGGGGGCGTTACGCCCACGATCGTGAATGGCACGCGGTCGAGTTCCAGACGACGACCGATGACAGTGACATCGCCGCCGAACCGTCGCTGCCACAGCGCGTAGCTGATCACCGCCACAGGTCCGTCTGGACCGCCACCCCGCACATCGTCGGCGGGCGTGAAGGTCCGGCCGATGACGGCGGGAACACCAAGAGTGGAAAAGAAGGAACCGCTCGCAATCATTCCCCGCACCGGCTCGACCGGTCCACCGGGTGAGAGGTTGAACGTCGCCCACGTCCATGCGAAGGCGTCCTCGAACGCCGAGCGCTCCTGTTCGAAGCGACGCCACATGTCGTAATTCCAACCAATACCGTTGCGGTAGCCATGTGCGAGCGCGAAATTGGATGAAACGGTGACCAGCCGCTCGGGATTCCTCACCGGAAGCGTGCGCAGCAGCACAGTGTTGACGAGGGAAAAGACGGCCGTATTGGCACCGATACCGAGTGCAAGCGAGAGCACCGCGAGAGCAGAAACGAGAGGCGTGCAAAGGAGGGCGCGGACAGCGAGCCGTACGTCCGGCATGGCCCATCCTATTACCGCGTAGTAAAGATACTCAACGTCGCGCTGACCCAGATGACTGGATGTCGCCGCTGCGAGTGTCGTTTGTCCCGGCCGATCGAGATCGCGCACGTTGTTCGCCTATTAACGCCGCAGTGTTTAGGAACCGAAACGAGCAGCCAGCATAGCGGCGCTGTTGTTGTTCTCGTGCGATCGGCGGCCACGAACATCAGCGTGCGGCTTCTCGTGTGGTTGCCCACTGGTACCAGGCGGGCATTCTACCCGCCCGAATCGCCTGTGCCGCTTCTTTCAAAGAAGCGCTCTCCAGCAGGTTCACCGTCGCCATCCGGTCGTAGTACTCCGCCACGGCCTGATGCTCGCCGGCCTTCAACAAATACCGGGCCAGCCGCGAGCTCGCAATCCCACCGGCGTACTTGACACCATCGGATGCAGGCACATCCGGCGCAGCGCGGAGGTGCTGAAGGGCCGTGCGGACGTCGCCATCCCACAGCGCGATCGTGCCCAGGAAGATGTGCGCGTTGAACATCGCCTCTCCTGCCGCCGGATGACCCGGATTCCGGGGACCGATCGTGAGGGCATCTTCCGCGTGGATCTTCAACCGTTCCCATGCGGCCTTCGCCGCGGCCTTGTCCTTCTTGTAGTAGTCCTGGCTCTCGCCTTCGTAATAGGCGCCGGCAATCAGTCCGGCCAGCACGTTCAGTCGATCCTGCTCTGGAAGCGCGGCGATCGCGCGGACACGCGCGTCTGGAGCAAGCCCGTTCAGCGGCGACAATAATCGGTGATTCTGCTGGAGCACCCGCTGTCCGTAGAGCAAGGCTGCGGGGACGACCGCATTCGGATCGAGCTCGAGCGCCCGTTGCAGGTACTTGATCCCGAGCCTCTGGACGTCGAAATCGATCGAGCTTGCTGTCTCACCCATCGTGTTGAACTGTCTCGCGAAGAGCAGGTATTGGCCGGCGGAGGTGAGAAGCTTGACATCGGATGACGAGTCGAGTTTCTGCCGCACCTGTTGCGCATAGGGGCTGTGCGCGTCCGTCATGCTGACGTTTCGCAGCACGTTCAGCGGCATCGAGGCATTCGATCCCATCAACGTAAAGGCGTAGAGGCGACCGAGCTCCGGCGACCACTTCCCCGGCTCGCGCTCCGCCGCCTTCAGCCAGTTCGCTTCCGCGAGGGGCTTGTCGGCCGTCTCGAAGAAGTGCGCAGCATTCACAAAGACGTGGACCGGCGGGTGGTCTCGTCCGATCTGTGCGAGCCAGAGCTGCTTCGCCTGTGCATAACCGTCGGGATCCGGATTCGGATCCTTGTTCGTCGTAAACAGCCGCATGCCCCAGGAACCCGCGAGCTCACTCTCGGGGTGGTGATCGATCGTCCAGAGCACGTGTTCCCGCCGGGCAGCCATCTCGCCCGCATCCAGCTTCCGCTCGCGGTAGCCGTAATAAAGGAGCAGCTTCTCGCGCGACCCCAGATCCTCCGGGTTGCGGGCAACCGCAGCCTCGAGCTGCACGACCTGTTCAGGCGTCATCTTTTGCGCCGCCCGCATGCGCTCGGCGCGCGCTTTCTGGTCCGCCTCCCGCTGGGCAACGGTGGGATTGGGCCGGAGTTCGGGTGGCTTCGTCGCCGGACGGCAGGCGACGGCGACGCCGATGGCGGCGAGGCACGCGCCAGCCACGAGCACCTTCTTGCCGCGCGACATAGAAGTCCACGGCGGTTCGCTGAGGATGCGATCGATGCGCGCCTTCAGCCGACCGTTGCCGCCGACGGCAATCCCCTGCCATGCGAGCCTGCCGCCATTGCGGCGCACGTCGTCGGCGATCTCGACGAGCGCCCGTGCATACACGACCGGTGGACAAACGCGCGCCGCGGCCTCGTCGCACACGTACTCTGCCGACGCCGCGAGTCTCGAATAGAGCCACCACGCCAACGGATGGAACCAGAAGACGCAGCGATTCAGTCGCGCGAACAACGCGACGAGCGGATCCCGCCTGCGCATATGGGTACGCTCGTGCGTGAGAACCGCGACGAGCGTTTCCTCGGGCCAGTCACGCCACGCGGAAGGCAGGATGACGCAGGGCTTGAACACGCCGGCCGTCAGCGGTGCGGCGATGAGCGGGGACACGTACGCCCCGCTGCCGTCCGGCAAAATCACGCGCCGAGAGCGCCGCACGATTGTCGTCATCGCGAGCCAACCGGCCGACACATAGACCAGTGACGCGAACAACCCTGCGAAGTAGACCAACGCAGCCGCGACAGGCCACCTCGATCGAGTGGAAACCGCCCGTGCAGCCGAGTGGATCGCCACCGTGTCCGAAAGGAGATCGGGCGCGTCCAACGCGCGCGGCCGAACGGCCGCGCCGGGCAGTTTCTCGCGGGGATCAGGGGTAGAGAGCGCCGCGGCCCACAGTTCCATCGGCGGCAATGCCGCCACGGGAACCGCCGGCACGGCGCGCGGCAGAAGCGGCATCGCTAGCATGGCGGCGGTGACAGACGCCCACACCGCGTGGCGCACCGCCGCGGCGCGTGTACGCGTCACGAACAGGATCACCGCGGCCAGCGCGGCGGCAATAGTGGCGCGCAGCGACGCTTCCGCGAGGATGCTCCACAAGGCCCGAGCAGCTTCGGTCCACATGGCTTACCGCCTCTTCTTGACACTCCGCGCAAGCTTTCGAATCTCTTCCAACGACAGCACCTTCTCGTCGACCATCCCGAGCAGGAACCGCTCAGCGGATCCGGACCAGAATCGCTTGATGATCTGTCGAATGACGCCGGCAGCGACGCTCTGCGGCGGCAGCGCGGCTTCGTAGACGAAGATCTTTCCGTCCAGGTGGTGGGTCAAATAGCCGCGCGCCTCGAGACGCCGCAAGAGCGTCCGGACGCTTGAGTCGCTGAGCGGAAACCTGACAGCTAATCCCGAGCGCACCTGCTCAGCGGTCGCCGAACGCCGCGACCAGATCAGGTCGAGGATGGCCTGCTGAAGCTCGGTTAAGGGACGACGCTGACTGTTACGATCTGTCACGTGACGATCTGTAACACTTCACCACCGCCAATGTCAACCGACAGACCGGCAGCTGGAGCGATCCGCGATTTCCATGAGTGCGATAGGTTGGCTCGCGGAGAGCGCCAATCCGGAGTTCCTCGCGCCTGCGGGCGCCTTGAATGAACTGGATTTGCTCGGCCGCAGGAGCATCGTTGCCGAACGAGGAAAACTGCCTCCCGACGGTACCGATTGTCAGCCAATTGTCAGCCGACGGTACGCCTCCGCCCCGTAGCTTGTCGGAAATTTCAAAAACCCTAGAGATTTTGATCGGGATGCCGGGATTCGAACCCGGGACCCCCTGACCCCCAGTCAGGTGCGCTACCAGGCTGCGCTACATCCCGTATCGGATACGACGCCGGGTCGTCAGACCCGCCGTATGTGATCGCCGGGTCTCAAGACCCAGCCTACATGATTGCTCGCGAAACAGCCGGTCTGGGCCGGCCTACCGTTTCTTGGTCTTGCCCGCGCTCTTCTTGGGCGCCGGCGATCGCTTCTTCGCTGGCGACGGCGCGGCCAGTTCGAACTCACCGTGCCCGTTCGTCGCGCCCGGCTGCTTCGCGAGCATCGACGCCAGCTCGCGCAGCGAGTGCTGCACGTGCCGGATCCGCTCGCGCGCGTCGGTCGTCAGCAGATCGTCGAGCGGCGTCGGGTCCGCGTTCGGCGTGAGCTGCTCGTCCGCCAGCTTGCGCCGCGCGCCAGCAAGCGTCAACCCCTCGACGAACAACAGATGCTTGATCCGGAGCACCCGCTCGAGGTCGGCGCGGCGATAGACCCGTGGGCCGCCTGCGGTTTTCGCCACGCCCAGATCGGGGAACTCCGCTTCCCACGAGCGCAGCACGTACGGCTGCACCTGCGCGATCTCGCAGATTTCAGGTTGCCGAAACAACGACCGGTTGGGGATCTGGACTGTGTCCACCAAGAGCATGCAGGGCGCTGGCGCGTCAGTATATCAAAGACTTGCGAGGAACGGACTACATTAAAGGATGCGCGACGCGAGGTGCGAATCGGGCCGCTTCGGGTGCAGCTGTTAGAATCCCGACGTGCCTCGCTGTCCGTCATGCGGCTTGCCCGTCGACGACACGATCGCCACGTGCCCCTCGTGCAACACGCCGCTCCCCTGGCACGCCGACATAACCCGTTTAGCGGACGTTGACGCGGATTTGACGCGGCTGGCCGCGCCCCCGTCTAACGGCCTCCGCCCCGACTCCGGTCAAGCTTCGTCGAGGTCTCGCAGTAGCGCTCCGCGCGAAGGCGGACAAGGCTACGGCGAGTCCGCCGGTGCGTCTGGGTCCGCAGAAGCAGGAAGCCAGAGGATATCGGGCGAGAGGGCCCCAAGCGCGGCAGCGGCATCACACATCGCACTCCAGAGCAGGCCTGGCAGCTCCAGCAGCACGAGTTGGCTTACCAGCACCGGCGCGATCGATCATGGCCGCTTCCAGCCAGGCGCGCTGCTCGACGGCCGCTACCGCATCGTCGGCCGCCTCGGGCGCGGGGGCATGGGCGAGGTGTATCGCGCCGACGATCTGCGGCTCGGACAACCCGTCGCCTTGAAGTTCCTGCCCGAAGACGTCGACCACGATCCGGCCCGCCTGACGCAGCTGCATGCGGAAGTGCGCATGGCCCGGCAGGTCTCGCATCCGAACGTCTGCCGCGTGTACGACGTGGGCGAATTCGAGGGACACACGTTTCTCTCGATGGAGTATGTCGACGGGGAGGATCTCGCGATCCTCCTCCGCCGCATCGGCCGCTTTCCGCAGGACCGCGCGATCGAGCTCTCTCGGCAGATCTGCGCCGGGTTGTCCGCCGCGCACGACCGCGGCGTCGTGCATCGCGATTTGAAGCCCGCCAACATCATGGTCGACGCGAACGGCCGAATCCGGATCACCGACTTTGGCCTCGCGGGCGCTGCCGGAGAGATCCTGCGCGCGGGTACGCCCGCGTACATGGCGCCAGAGCAGTTGTCGGGCGCAGAGGTCACGCCGCGCAGCGACATCTATTCGCTGGGACTGGTTCTCTACGAACTGTTCACGGGCCAGCGGGCGCTCGAAGGCAGGAACCTCGCGGAGTTGATCGCCAAGCGTGAACAGGCGGGGATCACGCCGCCGACCGCGATCGTTCAGGATCTCGATGCTGCAATCGAAAACATCATCTTTCGCTGCCTGGAACCCGATCCGGCCCGGCGACCTCGGTCAGCGCTCGCGGTCACGGCGGCGTTGCCGGGCGGCGATCCGATCGCCGCGGCGCTCGCTGCCGGCGAGACGCCGTCGCCGGAGATGGTCGCGGCCGCCGCGTCGAGCACGGAAGCGCTGTCAAGGACGACCACCGCCGCGGCGATTGCGTGGATTGTCCTCGCGTCGATCGCCTTGCTCGCAATCTCTCAACGCGTGCTGCTCATCAACCGGGTACCACTGCCAAAGCCGCCCGCCGCTTTGATCGATCGCGCGCAGGAGATTGCGCAGAAGCTCGGGTACGGCGATCAATCCATGTACTCGGCCGCGGGGCTGACGACCTCGCTCGATTGGGTGCAGTACATCGCGGCGACGAATACGTCGCGCGATCGGTGGAAGGCGCTGGCCACGCCGCGTCCGGCGACTGAGGTGCTGTGGTATCGGACGAGCCCGCGGCCGCTGATTCCGTACGGAGACGAGAACCGCGTCGAAGCCGTCAATCCGCCGCTGACCACCAGCGGCATGGCGCTCATCGTCGTCGACGCGAACGGACGGCTGAGCGAGATGATCGCCGTCCCTGAGCCGATTCAATCCGACCGGCGGATCGTACATGCGAACTGGTCCACGCTGTTCGACACCGCGGGACTTTCAATGGACGCGTTCACACCCGTGACGCCACGGTGGGTGCCGTCGGTCTACGCGGACGAACGCGTCGCGTGGGAAGGACATCTTCCCGAGCGTCCCGACCTCACAGTTCGAGTCGAAGCAGCGGGGTATTCGGGAAAACCCGTCTTCTTCGGCATCACGGGACCGTGGACCCGATCAGCTCGCACGGCGTCCCCGGGGCCACGCTCGTGGCTTGAGCGCACGACAGGGCTGCTGTCGTCACTTATCATGCCAGGGCTGATGTTGTGCGGCGCGTTGCTCGCACGGAGGAACTTGCGCCTCGGACGCGGCGACCGGCGCGGCGCGTTCCGCGCGGCGACGGCGGTGTTCTTCATCCTCATGGCCGCATGGCTGTTGAGCGATCGTCACGTCAGCGTCTTCAGCGAAGAGGTCAATCGCTTCTTCGGCGCGATCGGCCAGGGACTCTTCAATGCCGGGCTGCTCTGGGTTACGTATCTCGGCCTCGAACCTTATGTCCGACGGTTTTCTCCTTCCAGCTTGATCGGATGGACGCGCCTGCTCGCCGGCGGCTGGCGCGATCCTCACGTCGGCCGCGACGTCGTGATTGGGATTGCTGCAGGACTTGCCATGACGCTCGCGTACGCTCTGCACAACGTCGTGCCGCTCCTCGCCGGCCGGCCGCAACCGATTCCGCTGGCATACGATCCGACGGTACTCATGGCGCTGCATCACTCGCTCGCGCGAATTCTCGATCGCACGCAGGTCGCCATCACGTCGGGCATGCTCGGGATGGCGGGCTATGTCGCGTTCCGGATTCTTCTGAAGCAATCATCGGCCGCGGCGCTTGCCGCAATCGCTTGCTACGCGCCCGTCGTCCTGAACGGCATGTTCCCGGGCGACACGCCGATGCTGGACGTCGCGTCCGGCATCGTGATCGTCACGATCTTTGTCGCGGTCGTGGCCTGGATCGGACTGCTTGCGACGATTGCGGCGCTCACCGCGCATTTCATTCTCCTGCGCGCGCCGTTGACAACCGATTTCTCGTCGTGGCGCGGCCCGACAGGGCTGGTCTTCGTCGGTGCGATCGTGGCCGCAGGCCTGGTCGGCTGCTATGTCGCGTCTGGTTCGGCGCAACGCGCAACGCGCCCAATCTGATTCTCATATGCCTGCCTGTCCTGCCTGCGCCATCGAACTTCCCACGTCAGCGTCGCTCTGTCCGAGATGTTTGACGCCGCTGTCCTGGCCCTCGGATGAGACCAGACTGGCCGATGCAGGCTCTCTTCCGCCTAAAGCCGGAAGCCACGGGGCTGCTGATGGCGCAGGTGGAAGTCACGACGTTCGAACAGGCCGGACCAGCAACACGGCCTGGCTGAGGAGCACGGACGCGATCGATCACGGGCGCTTCGCACCCGGCACGCTCCTCGAGGGACGCTACCGGATCGTCGGACGGGTTGGACGCGGTGGCATGGGCGAGGTGTTTCGCGCCGACGATCTGAAGCTCGGACAACCCGTCGCGCTGAAATTCCTGTCCGAAGCGGTCGACAAGGATCCCGCGCGCCTGACGCAGCTCCACATGGAGGTGCGGGTCGCGCGACAGGTCTCGCACCCGAACGTCTGCCGCGTGTACGACGTCGGCGAGTTCGAGGGACACACGTTCCTCTCGATGGAGTACGTCGACGGCGAGGACCTCGCGTCGCTGCTCCGCCGCATCGGCCGGTTTTCGCAGGATCGCGCGATCGCGCTCGCGCGCCAGATCTGCGCGGGCCTTGCGGCCGCGCACGACCGCGGTGTGGTGCATCGCGATCTGAAGCCGGCGAACATCATGCTCGACGGGAACGGCCGCATCCGCATCACGGACTTCGGCCTCGCCGGCGCGACGGGAGAATCCATTCGCGCGGGCACGCCCGGGTATATGTCGCCCGAACAACTCGCGGGCGGCGACGTCACGCCGAGAAGCGACCTGTATGCGCTCGGACTCGTCCTGTTCGAGCTGTTCACGGGACGCCGCGCGCTCGAAGGAGGGAATCTCGCTGAGCTCATCGCGAAGCGCGAGCAGGCGGGAATCACGCCGCCATCCGAGTTCGTGCGCGATCTCGATCCGACGATCGAGCGGGCGATCATGCAATGCCTGGAGTCCGATCCGGCGCGACGTCCACGGTCGGCGCTCGCCGTCGCCGCAGCATTGCCCGGAGGCGATCCGCTTGCCGCCGCTCTCGCGGCCGGGGAAACACCGTCGCCCGAAATGGTCGCCGCTGCCGGAGAGACGAGCGCGTTGAAACCGCTCGCCGCAACCGCGGCTCTCGCAGTGGCACTCGGCGCTCTCGTCCTGTCCGTCACGCTGGCCGATCGCGTCCTGGTAACTAGCGTGGTCCCGCTTCCCAAACCCCCGCTTCTCCTGTCCGAGCGAGCGAAGGAGATCCTCGCTTCCATCGGCTATCAGATCGAGAGCGTCGACTCCGCGTACGGATTCGGCGTGCCCGACGGACTTATCGAATACCTGCGTGAACACCCCGAAATGGGGAGCAAAGAGCGGCTGTCGTCAGGCACGCCCGCCGCTCTTCAATTCTGGCGCCGCGGGAGTCCGTCAATCCTCATGCCGACCGGCGACCAGGACCACGTGACGCTGACGGATCCGCCGCTGCTGATGTCCGGCATGACACTTGTGAAACTGGATCCGCGGGGGCTGCTGCTCGAGCTCGCCGTCGTGCCGCCGCAGCTCGATCCGGAGTCCAGGCCGGCGCCCGTCGACTGGAAACCGTTGTTCGCCGCTGCCGGCCTCGACATCTCCGTCTTCACGCCGGCCGCGCCGCAGTGGACGCCGCGGCAGTACGCCGACACCCGCGCCGCGTGGACGGCACCGCTCGCCGGCGTTCCAGGGGCGCAGCTCCGCGTCGAAGCGGCCGCATACCGCGGACGTCCCGTATCGTTCCAGCAGATCCCGCCGTGGACGCGCACCGCCGACGTCGACATCGCGCGCACGCGGGTATCTGTGTGGTCCGCGTTGATCACGCTTGCGGTCTTCTCGGTATTCGTCGCCGCGGCGCTCATCGCGCGCCACAACCTGCGCAAGGGGCGCGGCGACCGAAGAGGCGCCTTCCAGCTCGCCGCATTCGTCTCGATCGTGGCGTTCGCGGTGTGGCTGATCGATTCGAAGCACGTCCCCAATCCCGGCATCGAGATGGAACGCTTCTTCACGGGGCAGCCCCTCTGGGCTGCGGGGCTCCTCTGGCTGCTCTATCTCGCGCTCGAGCCTTACGTGCGGCGATTCTGGCCGACGACGCTCGTGTCGTGGTCGCGGCTGATGGCACGGCAATGGCGGGATCCCCTGGTGGGACGCGACATCATCCTGGGGGTCGCGATCGGCATCGTCGTACATGTGATCGATGTGAGCAACGGCATGGTGATTGAATGGCTCGGCTATCCGGTCCCGCCGCGTGTTCCGGATCTGAATCAGCTGATGGGCACGCACATCGTGATCGCGCGTGTGCTCAACCACGTATTCAATGCCGTACTCAACGCGCTCTTCGCGGTCTTCGGCATGGTCCTGCTGAAGATCGTCGTCCGTCGCGAGCGCGCCGCCGCGGCGGTCGCCATTGCGCTGATGACATTCATGTCGGCGAACAGCATCTTCGAGTCGGGTCCGCCCCTCCTCAACCTCGCCTTCAACGTGCTGTTGATCACGATCGTGGTGATCACGATTCAGCGCCTGGGCCTGCTCGCGACGATGGTGCTGACGCTCGTGAACTTCATCATGTCGCCTGCTGTTCTCACGTTCGACACGTCGAAGTGGTTTTTTGCGAACGCGATGCTGGTGATGCTGATCCCGGCGGCGCTGGCGTGCTACGGGTTCTACGTCTCGCGCGGCGGCGAGGCGATTTTCGGAAGGAGATTGTTGGACTGACGCCGGGTCTCAAGACCCGGCCTACGGTGATTGGCTTCCATCCGCGCCCCGCATCCCACGCCCCGCCCTCCTAGCTCGCGCCTCTATTTCTCCCGGCGTCTTACGTGCAGCCTGATCGGCGTTCCCGCCAGGCCGAACGACTCGCGCAGACGATTGACCAGGAAGCGTTCGTAGGAAAAATGAAATGAGGTCGCGACGTTGGTGAAGAACACGAAGGTCGGCGGCGCGACAGCTGTTTGCGCGGCATAGAGGATCCGCACCTCGCGCCTGCCAGGGCTCGCGGGCGGGTGCACGGCGGTGACGGCCTGCACGAACCGATTCAGCTCTGATGTCGGAATCCGGCGATTGCGCGCCTCGGCGACCTTGTCGATCGTTTCGAGCAGCCTTGGCGTGCGTTCGCCCGTGAGCGCGGACAAGTGCAGCAGGGGCGCGTAATCGAGGAACTTGAGCTGCCGCCGCAGCTTTCCATCGAACTCCTTTACGAAGTCTGCGCCTCGCTCCTTCATCAAATCCCACTTGTTCGCGGCGATGATCACCCCGCACCCCGTCTTGTCGGCTTCTCCAGCAATTGCGGCGTCCTGATCGGTTGCTCCTTCAACGGAATCGATCACGAGCACCGCGACGTCCGCCTTCTCGATGGCGCGGCGCGCCACGATGACGCTGATCGATTCAACCTGCCCCGACCGCGCGACGCGGCCCGGACGGCGGATCCCCGCTGTGTCGAGAATGCGGAACGTGCGCTTGTGCCACTTGAGGATCGCGTCGACGGTATCGCGCGTCGTGCCGGGGAGATCGCTGACGATCGATCGCTCGGCGCGCAGCAGGCGATTGAGCAGCGACGACTTGCCCACGTTCGGCCGGCCGACGATCGCGATGGCGGTTTCCGGTTCCGGCGCGCTCTGATGGCCGTCGCGGCGGCCTGTCGGAAAGCGGTGGACGATTTCATCGAGCAGATCGCCGACGCCGTCGCCGTGTTCGGCTGCCATCTCGATCACCGGCTCGAATCCGAGTCGGTAGAACTCGAGGGCACGCCCGCGCGCGCGGCGATCATCCGTCTTGTTGACCGCCATCACCACCGACGCCTTCACGCCGCGGAGCGCCGCCGCGATCTCCTCGTCGGCCGAGACGAGGCCTTCGCGACCGTCCACGACGAACACGACGACGTCCGCCGATGCGATGGCGCGCCGGCCGTGTTCGATGACCAGTTCATGCAGCGGATCGCCGCTGGCGCCAAACATCCCGCCGGTATCAACGAGCGAAAACGGCGTCCCCTGCCACTCGGCGGGCTGCGCAATCGTGTCGCGCGTGGTCCCTGCGACTGGCGTCACGATCGCACGGCGAGAACCGGTGATTCGGTTGAACAACGTGGACTTTCCAACGTTCGGACGGCCCACCAGCACGACCGTTGGGCCCGTTCCGGAGCGTTTCTGGGCCATGTCGGAAACTCAGTTAGCTCGGGTCTTGACAGTGTAAGTAATGGTAGATATGCTAGTTACACTTCCCCAGGAGCACCTAAGCATGATCAAGGTCGACATCGTGAACGAGGTGTCGCGCGTGGCCGATATCACCAAGGTCAAGGCCGAGGTGGCCGTCGATGCCGTATTCGAGGCGATGCGGCTGTCGATGCAGCGTGGCGAGCGGATTGAGCTGCGCGGCTTTGGCGTGTTCCAGGTAAAGCCCCGTAAGCGTGGCATCGGCCGAAACCCACGCACCGGCAAAGAAGTGCGAATCCCGCCAGGGCGCACCATCCGCTTCAAACCCGGCAAGGACCTCCAGAACATCGGGGGCTGATGGGCGACGTCGATTTCGAATTTCCCCAGGCTGGGTACTCCTCCGAGCCGTTCGAGCCCGTTTACCTGCCGCCGCGCCGGTTCGCGAACCGGTGGTGGCTGCACGCGTTGCTCTTCATCGCCACGGTCTTGACTACGACCGCGATCGGTGGCTTCCATTATCTGTCATTCGTCTCGAACTTCTGGCGCGTCGAGCCGCACCTGGACGTCGTCGGCCTGCTGACGAACGGCTTCTGGTACAGCGGCACGATCATCGGGATTCTCGGAGCGCACGAGATGGGACACTACGTTGCGTGTCGCATCTACCACGTGGATGCATCGCTGCCGTACTTTCTGCCGCTGCCGTTGCCGCCCACCGGCACGCTCGGCGCGGTGATTCGGATCCGCGAGCAGTTCCCCACGCGCGCAGTGCTGTTCGATATCGGCGTCGCGGGGCCGATAGCGGGGTTCGCGGTCCTCGTGCCGGCGCTCTTCGCGGGCCTCACGATGTCGACGATCGTGGCCGCGCCCCAAGGCCCGACGGCATGGTTGGGCGAGCCTCTCCTGTTCAAGCTGGCCGTGCGCGTGATGTTCGGTGCGATTCCCGATGCGAGTGCATTGAACATCCATCCCATGGTCTTCGCCGCCTGGTTCGGTATGCTCGCGACCGCGATCAATCTGCTGCCATTCGGCCAGTTGGATGGCGGACACATTACTTATGCGGTGTTTGGCAGGAAGTCATCCGTGATCTCGCTGATCACGTTCAGCGCAGTCATCGGCCTGGCGGTATTCGTCTCAGTGAGCGTATGGCTCGTCCTCGCAGCGATCATGCTGGCAATGCTGAAAATGGTGGGCCGTGAACATCCGCCAGTCCGGAACGAATACGAACCGGTTGGCAGTCAGCGTGTGGCGATCGCTGTCCTCGCGCTAATCATTCTGACCCTTTGCTTTACTCCGGCGCCTTTTTCGCTTTGAACATGTGCCCGACATTGGGCGCCGCGAGCGGGCGTTGGGTCCCGGGTGGCGAAGCGAGCCTGGCCGGGTGCTGGGGTCTGCGCCATTCACCGGCGCGTCGCGGAGCGGAGTGGGCCGTGGGGCCCCACGGCGCGAAGCGAGCTTGGCGGGTGCAGGAGTCCGCGCCATTCACCGGCGCGTCGCGGAGCGGAGTGGGCCGTGGCGCCCCACGGAGCGAAGCGAGCTTGGCGGGGTGCAGGGGTCTGCGCCATTCACCGGCGCGCGCGGAGCGGAGTGGGCCGTGGGGCCCCACGGAGCGAAGCGAGCCTGGCGGGGTGCAGGGGGCCCCGCCATCCAAAATTGTTGCGCGGTCCGAGATCTGGAGAGGAGGAGGCCCCGACTCCCGGACCGCGCGGTTCCGGCCTGATTAGATCGCCGGAGAAGGCTCGGCGACGCCGATAGGCGGCCCTGTGACGTCGATCGCAGCAGCGGGTACTTCCGTCGATCCGCCCGCGTGTACGTAAGCTTCCTCGCCGTGCTGTGTAACATCCAGTCCCGCGCTCTCTTCGTTGGCTCCGGCGCGCAGCGGCGTGACGAGACCGATGGCCTTCAGCAGGACGAAGCTCAACGCGCCGCTGTAGACGATCGTCGCGAGGACCGCCAGGGCCTGCACCAGGAGCTGCGACGGATTTCCGAATAGCGCACCGTCGGCGACGCCGTTCAGCGCTTTCTGCGCCAACACGCCGGTGAGCAGCGCGCCCACCGTGCCGCCCACGCCATGCGCGGCAACGACGTCGAGCGAGTCGTCGAGTGACGTGCGCGCGCGGATGAGAAGTCCCGCGTAGCTGGGAAGCGCCGCGATCGCGCCCAGCGCAATCGCGCTCATCGGGCCGACGAATCCTGCCGCGGGCGTCACGGCGACCAGACCGACGACGATGGCAGTTGCGGCGCCGACGGCGGTCGACCGGCGCGAGCGCGCCATGTCGAGTAGCGTCCAGACGACCAGCGTCCCGGCCGGCGCGAGCAGCGTGCTCGTGAACGCGAGGGCGGCGATCCCGTTCGCCGCAACCGCGCTGCCCGCGTTGAAGCCAAACCATCCAAACCAGAGGACGCCCGCGCCGAGCAGCGTGAACGGCACGTTGTGCGGCAGCAGCGAAGCGGACTGGTAATCGCGGCGCTTGCCTACGACGATGGCCGCGATGAGCGCCGCGATCCCGGCGTTCACATGCACGACGGTGCCGCCGGCGAAATCAAGCGCGCCCAGCTTCGACAGCCAGCCCCCGCCCCAGACCCAATGCGCGATCGGCGCGTAGACGATGATGGACCACAGCGTGATGAAGGTGATGTAGGCCGGAAAGCGCATGCGCTCGACGACCGCACCGGAAATCAGCGCCGCCGTGATGATGCAGAACGTCGCCTGGTAGCACATGAAGAGCAGGTGCGGGATCGTGCCGTTCGGCTCGAGCCCGACGCCGTGCAGGAACAGGCGCGACAGATCGCCGATGAACGCATTCCCGGGGGCGAACGCGAGCGAATAGCCGATGAGCGCCCAGGCGACGGCGACGAATCCCAGCGAGATGAAACTCATCATCATCGTGTTGAGCGCGTTCTTCGAGCGGACGAGGCCGCCGTAAAAGAGCGCCAAGGCGGGCGTCATGAGCAATACGAGCGCGGTAGACACGAGCATCCATGCGGTATCTGCCTGGTTCATCGATAACACCTCACATATGAGCGGCGATTCGCCGGAAAGGACATCCGGTCCCTGACTGAGCAACAGCGTCGCCACAAGGAATCGATAGATCTCGCGGGAAATCGACGGGACCGA
>Ga0066677_10000259_pt1 | contig 18442 bp, 15 predicted proteins | sample GraSoiAngelo_126_FD_62299 | JGI IMG/M metagenome (GOLD analysis project Ga0066677, IMG submission 62299) | Grasslands soil microbial communities from the Angelo Coastal Reserve, California, USA - 14_0927_09_20cm | ecosystem: Environmental > Terrestrial > Soil > Grasslands | place: USA... | reverse complement strand
TCGTCGGCATCTTCGCGATTGTCGCGCTGGCCGTTCTTGGCATCGAGCGCGTCATCATGCGCTCGCTCATCGCGCGCACCTCGGCATCCGAGCGCAGCGTGCTCGTCGTGGGCCGCGGCTCGCAGGTGCAGGAGATCCGCGGCATCCTGCAGGGCGAGGAGCACTGGGGCGTCCGCCTGGTCGAGCCGAGCGTCGACCAGGTCATGTGCGCGAACCCGAACGACACGGCCGCGGCGATCTCGATGCTGCTGACGACGATGGTCGTGGACGAGGTGATCTTCGCGGTCTCGCCAACGGAGCTGGCGCAGATCGAGCCGTCGCTGCTGGTCTGCGAGCGGCTCGGAGTAAAGGCGCACGTCTCGGTGGCGATGGGCAACCTTCAGCTCGCCAAGGCGGTGACGAACGACCTGCGCGGGATTCCGCTCCTGACGTTCACGACGACGCCGTTCGATGAGCGTCACCTGCTGGTGAAGCGTGTGCTGGACCTCGCGGCCTCCGCCGCGCTCCTGCTGCTGCTGGCTCCCGTGATGGGGCTGATCGCGCTGGCGGTCAAGCTGACATCGCGCGGACCGGTGCTGTTCAAGCAGGTGCGCGCCGGGGCCAACGGGCGGCCGTTCGTGATGCACAAGTTCCGCTCGATGTGCGAGGGGGCGGAGAGCCTGCAGGCGGAGCTTGCGGGGGCGAACGAGATGTCGGGTCCGGTGTTCAAGATCCGGAACGATCCGCGCCTGACGCCACTTGGCCGGTTTCTGCGCCGCAGCAGCTTCGACGAGCTGCCGCAGTTGTGGAACGTGCTGCGGGGCGAGATGAGCCTCGTTGGACCGCGACCGCCGGTGCCGTCTGAAGTCATTCGTTACGAAGCATGGCAGCGGCGGCGTCTGAGCATGAAGCCTGGACTGACGTGTTTGTGGCAGGTGAGCGGCCGGAGTGAGATCGCGGATTTTGACCAGTGGATGAAATTGGATCTTCAGTACATAGACAGCTGGTCGCTTACTCTTGACTTACAAATACTCGCGCGCACAGTGCCCGCCGTCGTCACCGGTCGCGGGGCCGCCTGAGCATCGAACTTAAGGACTTACATTTCGTGCTGCCCCGGCGACGCTATGACTAGTCATCTCACGAGGAAGGAGATGTCGCTGCGCGAATCTTCATCAGGTTTTGCGCAGAATGTGCCCCATTCCGCCAACATTCATGGAATGTCTTCGATGCATGCGACCGCATTTAGGCGGATTGCAAAAGGCTTTGGCGCGAATGCGTACGATCAGGTCGTCACGGTAATCATCCAGATTGTCGGTGTGCCTATTTTGCTACACGCCTGGGGGGCGCAATTATACGGTGAGTGGCTGATTCTGTTCGCGATTCCTGCGTACTTGTCGATCACCGACTTGGGCTTCTCCCAGTCCGCCGGAAACGATATGACTGCCCGAGTCGTTAGGCACGATCGCGCCGGCGCCTTGAATGTATTTCAAAGCTTGGCGGTTTTGGTTTATGCGGGGTCTGCCGTGGGCTTGGGTGTGACCACAGCCGTCCTCTGGCTTCTTCCGTTCGACCAGTGGCTACACTTTAAGATGATGGGCCCACAGGCTGTCCGCTTGGTGCTTTGGTTGGCGGCTGCTGAGATGTTCGTACGACTCCCTAACGGTGTCAATGACGCGGGATTTCGTGCCGGCGGCGACTATGCCCTCCATGTCAGTCTGACGAGTACCGCCAGACTGCTGCAATTTGCAACCGTCTGGATCGCTGCTCTGCGCGGCGGCGGACCTGTCAGCGCAGCGATTGGCTTTTTTGGTGTACGGCTGCTTGCAACACCTCTTACGGCGACTCTCCTCGTGTATCGGCATCAATGGCTGCGGTTTAGTGTCGAGCATGCTCGGAAAAGCGAGCTGCGTCCCCTCCTCAAACCCGCGTTAGCGAATCTCGCACTTCCGTTCGCTCAGGCCGTCAATATCCAAGGGATGGTCCTGGTGGTTGGAGCGGTCCTTGGACCGGTCGCGGTGGTCGTGTTCTCAACACTGCGGACACTTACACGCCTCGCCCTGCAAGTGGTCCTTGCCGTGAGCAATGCCGCAGAGCCCGAGATCGCAGCGGCTCATGGAGCGGGGAATCGCGAGCTGATGCGCTCTCTCTTTATGCACGTCCTGAGGGGAGGGATGTGGCTTGGCTTTGCGGCTGCGGCCGCCCTAACGTTGTTCGGTCGTTTCATCTTGCGGCATTGGACGCACGGAAACGTGGAGATGCACGGCGCATTGTTCGCTCTCCTTCTGGCGTCCGCGGTAGCAAGCGTACTCTGGTACGGATCACTAATCGTGCTCAAAGCCGCCAATTGCCACTTGCGCGCGGCTGTCGTGTTCGTTTTCGCATCCGTCGGAGCAGTTGGCGTGGCGGCCCTGCTCCTTAGGCTGACCGGCGACCTCGCTGCTAGCGGGCTGGCGCTGATATGCGTGGACGGTGCGATGGCGTTTTATACGATACACTCGGTCGCTCGCCTGCTGGATGTGACCACATCGAGCATCCTCCGCGCAGCGAATCCTTACCTGCTGCTAGTGCAACGCTCTCAAAATCCCATACCTCTAGTAGCGGACCAGTGGGAATAAGCGGACGGCTGAAATCGTTGGCGCGCGCTCAATCTAGGGCCGCTCCGTTGGGAGAACCAGGACCTCGCGGCGGCAGTGTGGACGGTTGTGCGATACGGACGCACCCTAAGAACGCATGATCACCGGGCACATATCTAGGTCTCCAAGGCCAGGTTCGCCTATAGGGCTTCGCGGTTTCATCGCGATGCTCGCGGCTCTCGCTGCTGCAGCGTCCGTCATTCAACTCGCGCTTGGAGCTCCGATTGTCGTGGTGTTGCTAGCAATCCTTGCCGTAAGCGCCAGTTTGCTTGGGTTTGTGGCACTGGGCCCGTACAACACCGGTTCTTGGGTGTCGCTGTTCTATGGACTCGGCAATGCGCTCGTGGCTCTGTATGCCAAGACAGTGCTAGGCCAGCCTTTGGATAGCCACTTAGAAGCGGCGGCCTACTCCTTCGCTGCCATCGCGGTGACCAGCACTGCGCTTGTAGCTGCGCTGGCGCTCGCCCGATGGATTCGAGTCGGACGACCTCTATTCTCTGCTGAATCGGATCCGTCCTTTCTTGGCTTTCTATCGTGGACCTGTTTCGTTCTCGGAACGCTCTTCTGGATTATGAACGGCTGGTTTCAAGATCCTTCTGGAACCGGCTTCGGCGGCGTTGCACTGTTTCGCGATCTCCTGCTGATGGCCGTAATCGCCCGAACGGCCATGTTGCTCGAGCGGAGTGGATTCCGACAAACGTTCGATCTTTGGCTCGGTAGCATGTTCGTAGTCAGCGTGTGTCTTGGGCTAATCGACAATACGAAGACCTCAGCCGCGTTGCCAATCGTTAGCTACATCGCCACGGTATTCTTCTACCGGAGGGGACTCCCACTAGCGACGATCGCGGCCGCCATAGTCGGCTGGATAGCATTCGCAATAGTGATTGGACCATTGATTCATGGGTTGCGGGCGTTGGGCCAGCGGGACCTGAGCGTCAACGAACGGGTCGAGCTGATCACGTCCACGACAGCAAGACTGATACACGAGCGAGGAGAATTTGAGGACCTCCGAGCGATTGGCGATGGCCAATTCGGCGAAGGCTACTATAACTACTTCGGCGGGAACGGAGCAGGGCAGATGTTACTCGGGCGTTACGCATCCGTCCAACAAATTGATCCCGTAATCGCGGCAGTGAATCGGCGCGGCCCGCAGGGTGGCGAAGCGTTGTGGCCCGCAGTGACTCGTCTCATGCCGAGCTTCATCAATCCGGACAAGCCACAATATATTCCAGCCTACACAACTGTGGTGTACTACGGCTTGGTTGATCCAGCTGGCGGAAAGTATCCGTCGCTCCCGCTAGCGGGTCAAGCATTCGCTGGTTACGGAATTCAAGGCCTCCTAACGGTACCGTTTCTTACTTTCCTCGCATTTTTCCTAGTGGCGAAAAAGTGGGGTTGGCAGCTCTATCGGAACGTGTACGCGATCTTCTTTTTTTGCGACTTTGTAATTGTGTACACCAGCCAAGGTGACTTCGGCCACTATTCAGGGGCTGTTCTTCGAAACTTTCCCCTGTTCACAATGACGTTCTGGTCTATTGCGAAATGCTTTCGGGTTCAGCGTGGATCGCTGCGAGCCAGCCAGCGACGGCTGACCACCGACCCAGCTCGCTGAAGGACCTCCGTCTTTCCGCTGCCGCAGACATCTGCGGACTACCACCTCCAACGAGCCCAGTTTCGCCGACGCGTTGTGCGCCACTTTTTGGTCGCTCCTGGATTCGCGCAGTGAAGTCCTATAAGCCGGACCGATTTGGTTATAGCTATGTAGCCGCCCAGAGCGGTGGCGCCCGAACCATTTTGATCCTTCGGAAGCTCGTTACTGTGGCGATCGAGTGAAGCGGCGGCCCATGAAGGTCCTTATCGTCGGTAATTACGTGAATAACCGCCAAGAGAGCATGCAGCGGCTGGCAGAGTTATTACGGGAGGGGCTGGAGGAGGAGGGTCACGAAGTTCAATTGGTGCGACCGCCAGTGCTGCTGGGCCGCCTGCGGCCGGATGAGATTGGCTTGGGCAAATGGTTGGGATACGTCGATCGATTTCTGGTTTACCCCGCGTTGCTTCGTGTGCAAGTGCAGTGGGCCGACGTCGTTCATGTGTGTGACCAGGCGAATTCCGTGTACCTTCCACACCTGCGCGGAAAGCCGCACGTTATCACGTGTAATGACGTGCTAGCCATTCGCGCCGCGTTAGGGGAGATTCCCGAGTCACCCACACGCTGGACGGGTCGGGTTTATCAAAGCTGGATTCTCCGCAATCTGCGTAGAGCACAGTTCGTCGCTTGCATTTCGAGTCAAACACAGAAAGAGGTGCAGCGTCTCATCGGGTTAGGGAGTGACGTACCCACGGTCGTGCCCCTCGCGCTCAACTATCCGTACAAACCGATGATGCTGCCCGCGGCTTTACCGTATCTTCGGGCTCGCGGAATTGACCATGCGCGACCATTTCTCATTCATGTAGGTGGAAACCAGTGGTACAAAAACCGGCCGGGTGTTGTTCGCATCTTCGCTGAACTTGTGAAAAGGCCGCACTTCAAATCGCATCGGTTACTTTTGGTTGGCAAACCATGGACGGGAGAGCTACGCCAGCTGGTTCACATTCTCGGCGTGCACGGCGGTGTGCTTGAAATGGTAGATGTCGGCAACGAGGAGTTGCATGCTCTTTACTCGACGGCGGAGGCCCTCTTGTTCCCGTCACTAGAGGAAGGTTTAGGGTGGCCCATACTCGAAGCTCAGGCCTGTGGCTGTCCGGTGATCACAACGAATCGTCCGCCGATGACGGACGTCAGTGGCGGCGCGGCCATACTCGTCGACCCTTCTGTCCCTGAAGAAGCGGCGCAGGCGATCGCCAACATGTGGCCCGCACGTGCGTCGATGAAGCAAGCTGGTTTGGCCAACGCGGCGTTGTACACGCGACAGCGCATGATCGCTGACTATCTTCGCACGTACACGACCGTCTGCGCTCAGCAGCTTCGGGGCTGTGAGAGTTAGCGATGTGTGGCATCGCAGGTATTGCCAACTACGACGGTGCGCCGGTGGACGAAGTCGCGCTTGTTCGCATGCGTGAGGCGATGCGGTCACGTGGCCCTGACGGGTCGGGACTGTGGTGCAACCAAACGACGAGTGTCGGATTGGCGCATGCGAGGCTCGCAATTGTTGACCTCAGCGATCGTGGCGCACAGCCGATGGCCTCCGCGGACGGTCAGGTCCAGGTGGTGTTCAACGGGGAAATCTACAACCATCGTGAGCTGCGAGCGTGGTGCGAGTCGCGCGGAGCACAATACTTCAGCAACAGCGACACTGAAACCCTTCTCCATCTCTACGCGTTGGAAGGGGAAAGGTTCGTGCGCCGCCTGAGAGGGATGTTCGCCTTTGCGCTCTGGGACCGTCGCACACGTGCGCTGCTGCTCGCTCGGGATCCTTTCGGAATCAAGCCGCTCTATTATGCCAACAACGGGCGCGAGCTGCGCTTTGCTTCACAAGTAAAGGCTCTTATTTCTGGCGGGATCGACGACAAGATCAGTCCTGCTGGCGTCGCTTCGTACTTTCTGTGGGGCTACGTTACGGAACCTCACTGCTTCCATCAGGCGGTAAAGCCGGTGCCGGCGGGCTCAATGGTCGTGTTTCGTTCTGATGGGCGATCGTCGGTTGAATGCTACAACGACCCTCTGGATGCCCTTCGGGGGGAACTGCCAGCACAGTCCGAGTCGGCATCTCTTCGCGCAGCCGTCCTCGAGAGTGTTAAGCATCATCTGGTGGCTGACGTTCCCGTCGGTTTGTTCCTTTCAGCAGGCCTAGACTCTGGAACGCTGTGCGGCCTCGCAAGCGAATGCGTAAACCCTGAAGCGCTCTGCGGTGTGACGCTTGGGTTCAGCCACTACGAGGGCACATCGAAGGACGAAGTGCCACTCGCTCGCGCAATCGCTCAGCACTTCAGAGCTCGCCACCACGTAATCATTTACACCAAGAAAGACTTCGACGAACATCGCGACCGTCTCATAGCGGCGATGGATCAGCCTTCCGTCGATGGCATCAATACGTATTTCGTCAGTAAGGCTGCCGCTGGCGTTGGGTTGAAAGTGGCTCTGTCCGGCGTCGGCGGCGACGAGCTGTTTGGGGGTTACCCGTCATTTCGGCAGGTGCCGCAGCTCGCGCAAATGTTGCGCGGCATGCCGTCCGGAATCGGCCGGGGCCTACGTGCGGCACTCGCGCCTATTATCGCCAGGGTTGCGTCGCCAAAGCACGCGGGGATATTCGAATATGGGGGCCGCGTCACCGGGGCGTACCTACTTCGGCGCGCCCTGTTCATGCCTTGGGAGCTTCCGAGCCTGGTAGGAACAGATGTCGCAGTGGCCGGGCTAGAAGAGCTGGATGTTCTTGCGAGCCTCGACAGAATCATCCGCGACATCAAGTCACCTTATACACAGGTCATGGCGCTCGAACACTCGATATATCTGAAGAATTGTCTCTTACGTGACACTGACTGGGCGGGTATGGCTCATTCGGTGGAGATTCGTACGCCACTCGTAGACTCTGTGCTGTTTGCGCAACTCGCAGCAGCAGGCCACGGGCGAGTTACCGCCAGTTACCGCAAGGCCGACTGGGCAGAAACACCCGCTAAGTCACTGCCGACGGCAGTCAAGGTGCGTGCGAAGAGCGGGTTTGACGTGCCGATTCGCGAGTGGTTAATGAACGGTGACGTCGATGGAGCCCAGGAAAGGGGCCGCAGAGGTTGGGCCAAACGCATTCTGCGCTCTAACGTCGGACCAGAGACTAGGGCGTCGGTTGTCGGTATGGAGGCGAGGTGGTGAAGTTGTCACAACTGTATGGCTGGTCTTCCGAGACGGCTCCGATGTCCTGCACATACATCGTGCCGACCGTGCTCAATATGTTGCGCAGTCTGAAGCCCAAAAGTGTTCTCGATATTGGAGCCGGTAACGGAGCGCTCTGCAAGGAGCTTGTCGCTGCTGGATACGACGTGGTGGGGGTGGAACCTGACCCGGACGGGCTCCGGATCGCGCGCGATCAGTGTCCGGAAGTATCGTTCTACGAGCTAGCGGTGGCCGATTCAACTGACGTACTGTTACGATATCGCCCCCTCGGATTTGATGTTGTCGTTTCTACCGAAGTCATCGAGCACCTGTATTCACCCGCGCAACTAGTGGCTTTCGCACGCACCGTGCTTCGCGACGGCGGCCACCTGCTGATCACAACGCCACATCACGGCTATTGGAAAAATCTTGCGTTGTCGGTGTTCAACGCGTGGGACCGACATGCGGATCCGCTGAGAGAGGGCGGCCATATCAAGTTCTTCAGCCCGCGAACGATGGCGCAGTTACTCAGTGAGGGTGGCTTCAAGGTGTGCCGACACGGCGGTGTAGGTCGACTTCCTGGGCTGTGGAAGAGCATGGTAGTACTGGCTGTAAAGGCGTAAAGGCATGAGGCGCTCAGCCCGACATGCCCTTCTGCTTTCGAAGGGAACGACTAGAGACTGCGCGATGAAGCTGACAGTGGTCGTCCTTACATTCAACGAATCACTGCACATTGAGCGCTGCGTGCGCAGCGCGCAACGCGTCGCCGATGACATCCTTGTGGTTGACTCGTATTCCACGGACGGCACTGTTCAACAGGCGCGGCGGCTCGGCGCTCGTGTGCTGCAGAACAAATGGCAGAACTATGCGACGCAGATGAATTGGGCACTAGAGCGAGGGGATATCTGCAGCGATTGGGTCATGCGACTCGATGCGGACGAAGTTCTCGACGAGCGACTCGTTTCCGCCATTGCGCACGTACTTGAGAGCCCCGAGCAAGCGATCGGAGGCTTCGAAGTAAAGCGCCGCATTCGCTTTTTGGGGCAAGAAATCCGTCACGGCGGAATGGCACCGATGTGGGTGACTCGCCTGTTTCGTAATGGGTCTGCGCGGTGCGAAGCGAGATGGATGGATGAGCACATGGTCATCTTAGAGGGACGTATTGCGCGATTGCCTGGCTCTCTGATTGATGACAATTTGAACTCGCTCACTTGGTGGACGCAAAAGCACAATCAGTACGCGAGCCGTGAAGCTGTTGACCTCCTGGATCGGCAGTACGGTCTCAATCTCGCGAATGCAGGGGATACGGGCCTAAACCGCCAAGCTCGGATCAAACGCTGGGCAAAATGTCAGATTTATTCACGGTTGACTCTCGGCGTTCGAGCCTGGCTGTATTTCTTCTACCGGATGGTGCTGCGCCTCGGCATCCTCGACGGTGCGCGCGGAATAATGTTTCACGCGTTGCAGGGCCTTTGGTACCGCCTGCTCGTCGACGCGAAGGTGAGGGAAGTGCAGTATGCAGTCGAACGTGAAGGAGGAGACGTAAAGGAAGCAATTCGTAACATTCTGGGCATTGAAGTAACCGCCGTACGAAATACGTTCGCTGAGCGAGTCGACAGCTAAGTTCGTGCGCATTCTTCACGTAATCTCTACTCTCGCTCCCGCTTCTGGTGGTCCCACGCACGTTTTAAGGGGGCTTGCGTCAGCGCAGGCAGACGCAGGTCACGAAGTCACTTTGTGCACGACCGATCGAGATAACCCAGTTCGCCACAAGTTGCCTACAAGCTACTTTGAGACGTTTTGTTCAGACCAAGTAATTCTGAAGGTATTTCGCGTCATCTACGGACCACTGCTGTTGTCACCAGGTATGGCGCAGTGGCTGAGGAAGAATCTCAGTAAATTTGACGTCACGCACATCCATGGGCTCTATCGCTTCCCGCCCACGTACGCTGCCTATGAGGCACGCAAACAAGCGGTCCCCTTCGTTATTAGGCCGCACGGCTCGCTGGACCCCTATGTCTATGCAAAGAGCTCGGCAAGCTTGCGGCTCAAGCGCGCATACGAGCGCTGGTTCGACATTCCCAATCTAAATGCGGCCTCCGCCATACATTACACAGCAGAGGATGAGCGACAAAGGGCGTCCTTTCTCGCGCTGCGTGCCTCGTCGTTCATGGTCCCGAACGCCGTAGACTGGCGCCATTACGAGCGACTGCCGTCGCGCGGCCGGTTGCGTGCCCGGTTGGGATTGGGGCAAACGCCAATGATCCTGTTCCTGGGCCGGCTGCACTTTAAGAAGGGGCTCGATCTTCTAGTCCCTGCGTTTGACGCACTGCGGCGGACTGTGCCCGAGGCGCACCTCGTCATCGCTGGCCCTGAAAACGACGCGTACGGACTGACCGTCCGTGCATGGGTACGTGAGCGTGGTTTGGGAAACGTAGTGCATTTCGTGGGCTCACTGGATGGACCTGATGTTGTGCAAGCGTATGTGGACGCTGATGTGTTTGCGCTGCCTTCATACACCGAGAACTTTGGGATGGCGGTAGTCGAAGCGATGGCCTGCGGCGTGCCAGTCGTGATCTCTGACCAAGTAAATATCCACTCACACGTAACCGAGGTTGGCGCGGGCTGTGTCACGCGGTGCGATTCGCAGGAACTCACGCAAGCCTTAAATGCCATGCTTCAATATCGAGATGGCCTTCGTGAGATGGGAAGAGCAGGCCGCCGGCTCGTGCAGGAGCGATTTACGTGGCCCGCGATCGTCGAGAAGTTGACGAAGGAATACCAGCGCGTTCTGGAAAGCCATTGCGCGTCGCAACAAGTCATGCGAGAGGCGCGAGGGATTGGCTGCCAATAATTTGCCGCTACGCTGCTGTGAGTCGTTGACTGGACGACGCTCAGCTATAACCGTTGCGCCTGAACGTGCATCAGCATGCGTGAACGAACTGGTACCGGGACGAATTCTTATTGTCGGCGTGAACTACTGGCCGGAGACGGCGGGTATTGGTCCGTATACAACAGGCTTGGCCGAACATCTGGCCGCAACAGGCGCGTCGGTCACCGTGGTCACCGCCGTGCCGCATTATCCCGCCTGGAAGGTTGCTCCCGCGTACGAGCGCGGGGGGCCGCATACAGAGACGCGCAAGGGCGTCACCATCCGTCGCGTGCGACCGCGCATGCCTGATCAGATGACGGCGGCCTCACGCGCGGCCTTTGAAGCAAGCTTTGCGTTGAAGGCCCACACGGTCGCGGCCGACATGAAGGCGGACGCGGTCATCGGCGTGGTCCCCAGCCTCGCCGGCGCAGGACTTGGCGCCTGGATCGCCCATCGTCGCCGCATTCCTTACGGCGTGATCTTTCAGGACTTGATGGGACGTTCCGCGGAACAAAGTGGGATGGCCGGAAGTGGCGTGGCCGCAATTACAGCAGCCCTGGAACGTCGAGTTGCACGCGCGGCAGATGTCGTCGGTGTGGTCGCGACGGGTTTCTCCTCATTTCTCGAATCCGCTGGAGTGGAACCGCGGCGCCTTCGCCACCTGCCGAACTGGTGTCACATCCATCCATCGCGGCGCGCGAGGTTGACGACGCGTGCGGAGTTGGGATGGCGAGAAGGGCAGACCATCGTTCTGCACGCCGGCAACATGGGGGCGAAGCAGGCGCTCGAGAATGTGATCCATGCCGCGAAGCTCGCGCAAACAGAGCGGCCTGACCTTCAGTTCGTGCTGATGGGCGACGGCAGCCACCGTCGTGCACTCGAGGAGATGGGCCGCGGAATCCGCAACCTCGCGTTCCTGGATCCACAACCCTCGGACAAGTTTCCCGATGTTCTCGCTGCGGCTGACGTCCTGCTTGTGAACGAGCGCGCAACGGTCCGGGACATGTCGCTCCCGAGCAAGCTCACGTCCTACTTCGCATGCGGCAGGCCGGTTGTCGCAGCCGTCAGATCGGATGGCACGACCGCCGCCGAAATGGAGCGCGCAGGTGCTGGCGTCGTCGTGGCGCCTGGCAACCCTCAGGCACTCATCGACGCGGTCACCGCATTGCGGCTCGACCCGCAGCGCGCCGCGGCGCTTGGAGCTTCTGGCTATGCCTATGCGACGGACTATCTCGGCGAGGTTGCAGCGGCGGAGCGGTCCGTTGGCTTCGCCACCGATCTACTGAGCTGCGCGAGATGACATCCATCGCAGTACATCGGGATGTCACTGGCGTCAGGGCTCGGATTGAACCGGTCTCCCGTCCGCACTCAGTAGCACTCTGGGGCACCACGACGCTGGTGCTCTGGGGCGTCGCCAGCTTCGGCGCCGTGTACGACTGGGCGCGGACTCCGCTGCTCCTTGCTGCCGCCGTCACCGCAATCGCGATGGGACGCCGCCACCTGCGGCGCCGGGACAGTCTCCATGCGCTTCTGATGGCGGCTGTAGTTGCTTCGGCGGCACTGCAGGCCGTTCCGATCCCTCACGCCGCACGCAACGCGCTCACACCACGCGATGCGTTTCTTGACCAGTATGCGGTAGGAAGTCCGGCCGCTCAGGAATGGAAGCCTCTCTCCGTCGCGCCTTCCGACACGGTGAACGCGTCGGTGAGAATCAGTGTATTTGCCTTGTTCTGTCTCGCACTGGCGGCATCGTTGAGGCACGACGGGCGGATTGTAGAACCGCTCGCCCGAAACCTTCTGTTCGTAGCAGCCGCCATCGGAATCGAGGCGATAGTTCAGAAGGGCACGTTCAACGGGAAGATCTACTGGTTCTGGGAGTCTAGCGCACACGGCGCGTCGAATTACTTCGGCCCGTTCGTGAACCGCAATCACTTTGCAGGCTGGATGATCCTCGCGGCCTCGCTCGCCGCCGGATGGGTGCTCGCGCAGGTGAGCGACGCGGCAGGCAACCTGAAGTCAGGTTGGCGTAATCGGACGCTGTGGCTCTCGAGCCCTGAAGCCGCCGGCGTGATCATGTCGACCTGTGCGTTGCTGGTGATGATCGTTTCCCTGATCTGGACGATGTCGAGATCGGGAATTGCTGGCGGCGCTGTCGCGCTTCTGGTAATAGCGATCGCGGCCGGATCGAAAATGAAAGGTGTCGGGCGTCGTGTGCTCGTTCCGTTGGTGTTGTTCGGCCTCTTCGTCGCCGCCGTTGCCACCAAAGGCGCCGACAACGTCGCGTCGTGGTACGCGACGACGGATACGCTGCAGTGGCGATTCGATCAGTGGCGTGATGCGATGGCGCCGCTTCGAGACTTCTGGTTGACCGGCTCCGGACTGAACACCTACGGCGTGTTGACGCTCATCTACCCGCAGGCCGACACGACGGTCCACGCCGCTCAGGCGCACAACGACTACCTGCAGCTCGCCGTCGAGGGAGGCCTGCTCGTTGGCATCCCGGTGCTGATCGCAATCGTTGCGCTGATACGGACAATTGCGCGGCGTCTGCGCACGCCGCAGGACGAGCGCACCTGGTGGATTCGGCTCGGCGCCGCCGCGGGGATTTGCGGTATCGCCGTGCAGGAGATCACCGACTTCAGCCTGCAGATCCCCGGCGTCGCGTTGCTGTTCGCCGTCGTCGTCGCGATAGCCATCCATGAGCCGTCGCCGCTAGCAATCAAGAATGACCGGTTGTCCCGCGTGCGGGTCTGAGCGTCTCAAGGGCGCTCCGCTCCTTCTCGTCAGCGCTGTTGCGTCTCCCGTCGTCCATCGCCGGCGGTATCAATGCTCTTCATGTGACTGGAAGGGGTGGAAGCATCGACTGCAGCGGCGACGCGGTGTCTCCAGCGGAACGGCGAAGCAGAAGACCCTCTCCGACAGACGCGCGGTTTCGTTAGCACTCGGGGTAATCGCGTTCGTGGTACTCGTCGCTGCGTTGCTGCTGCGGAGCTGCGAGCCGGCGCATCCGGCGATGGACGGTGGGACGGCGGGCGCATATGGAGCCGGGCCTCTAAGAGACGCACGCGCGGGAGCGCGTGCGAAGGACAATCACCAGATTACCCAATTCAGAAATCACCAAATCCCGCAGGCTGTCTTCTTTCTTCAGCAGCCTGCTCTAGAGAGACGCACGCGCGGGAGCGCGTGCGAAGCGCAATCACCAGACTACCCAATTCAGAAATCACCACATCCTCAAGGCTGTCTTCTTCTTCAGCGGCCTGCTCAGAGAGACGCACGCGCAGGAGCGCGTGCGAAGCACAATCACCAGATTACCCAATTCAGAGATCACCAAATCCTCAGGGCTGTCTTCTTCTTCAGCAGTCTGCTCAGAGAGACGCACGCGCGGGAGCGCGTGCGAAGCGCAATCACCAGATTACCCAATCCAGAAATCACCAAATCCTGTCGCCGGGTCTAAAGATCCGGCCTGCAGCTCGGATCTGTGGCGAGTACAATCAAAGGTCTCCAATCTATGACTTCATCGCCTCGCGTATTTATTGCCGGCCATCGGGGCCTTGTCGGGTCCGCGCTTACGCGGCGCCTGGGGCGGAACCACGCGGTCACGCTGCTGACCGCCACGCGCGAGCAGCTCGACCTGCGCGACCAGGCGGCCGTCAACTACTGGTTCAAGGCCAACCGCCCCGAGTACGTCTACCTCGTGGCCGGCACCGTCGGCGGAATCCTCGCCAACTCGACGCGCCCCGCGGAGTTCATCTACGACAACATGCTGATCCACGCGACGGTGGTGCACGCGGCGCACCTCTATGGCGTGAAGAAGTTGCTGTATCTGGGCAGCTCCTGCATCTACCCGCGCGGGTGCGAGCAGCCGATGCGCGAGGAACACCTGCTGACCGGCATGCTCGAGCCGACCAACGAGGCCTACGCCATCGCGAAGATTGCCGGCATCAAGCTGTGCCAGGCCTACCGGACGCAATACGGGGATGACTTCATTTCGGCCATGCCCACGAACCTTTACGGGCCGAACGACAATTTCGATCTGACCTCGTCGCACGTGCTGCCCGCGATGATGCGCAAGTTCCACGACGCGAAGATCGCCGGCGCGCGCGACGTCACGATCTGGGGGACCGGCACGCCGCGGCGCGAGTTCCTCCACGTCGACGACCTCGCCGACGCGTGCGTGTTCCTGATGGATCGCTACGACGGGACCGGGCACATCAACGTCGGCACCGGCGAGGACCTCTCGATCCGCGAGCTCGCCGAGACCGTGCGCGAGATCGTGCATCCCGGCGCCGGGCTCGTGTTCGACACGTCGAAGCCCGATGGGACGCCGCGCAAGCTGCTCGACGTCTCGCGCCTGCACGCGCTCGGGTGGCGGCACATGATCGCGCTTCGCGAGGGGATCGCGTCGACGTATCAGTGGTTCATGGCGCATCACGGACAGCTGCGAGGCGCTCAAACCACCGCGGTGTAAACAATGAAGCCCGGTCGGCCGACAAATACGAAAGACGGAAGCCAGGTACAATGAAGCCGGGTCTGAAGACCCGGCCTACACATGCGGTTGGCGGGTCTGAACACCGCCCTACACATAATGAAAAGAGCATTAATCACGGGCATCACGGGACAGGACGGGTCGTACCTGTCCGAGTTCCTTCTCGGCAAAGGCTACGAGGTCCACGGCCTCATCCGCCGCGCCTCCTCGTTCAATACGGATCGGCTCGACGCGCTCTATCGCGACCCGCACACGGATCAGACCCCGCTCTACCTTCACTACGGCGATCTCGCGGACGGGACCGTGCTGCGCCGCGTGCTCGAGAAGGTGCAGCCCGACGAGGTCTACAACCTCGGCGCGCAGTCGCACGTGAAGGTCTCGTTCGAAGAGCCGGAATACACCGCCGACATCGTCGCGGTCGGCGCGCTGCGGCTGCTCGATTCGGTTGCCGACTACAACGCGCGCACGGACCGGCAGGTGCGCCTCTATCAGGCGGGATCGTCGGAAATGTTCGGCGCCACGCCGCCGCCGCAGGGCGAGAAGACGCCGTTCTATCCGCGCAGCCCGTACGCCGCGGCCAAGGTGGCGGCGCACTGGTTCACGGTGAATTACCGCGAGGCCTACAATCTCTTCGCGTGCAACGGCATCCTCTTCAATCATGAATCGCCGCGCCGCGGCGAAACGTTCGTCACGCGCAAGATCACGCGCGCCGCCGGCCGCATCAAGGCGGGCCTGCAGAAGAAGCTCGCGCTCGGCAACCTCGAGGCGAAGCGCGACTGGGGGTTCGCCGGCGACTACGTCGAAGCGATGTGGCTGATGCTCCAGCAGGACCGCCCCGACGACTACGTCGTCGCCACCGGCGAATCGCACTCGGTCCAGGAGTTCGTCACGCTTGCGTTCCAGATCGCGGGCCTCGAGTCGATGGACTACGTCGAGGTCGATCCGAAGTACTTCCGCGCGACCGAGGTGGATTTCCTCAAGGGAGATCCCTCGAAGGCGAAGGCGCAGCTCGGATGGAAACCGCGCGTCTCGTTCACCGAGCTCGTTCGCATGATGGTCGAACACGACATCGAGCTCGCGCGCCAGGAACAGACGCTCCGCGACGCCGGCCACGTCGTCGCGCTCCGAGGCGCCGCCGCTCTGTAGTTCTCAATCGAAGGACTCGAAGGGGAGTCGAAGGAATCGAAGGAGCCTCTTTTAGGTACAGTCGAAGGGCCGAAGGAGCTACCTTTCGATATAAGGAGCTCACTCAATAGATATAGGTTCCCTTCGCCTGCTTCGTTTTCCTTCGACAGTTCAATTGAAAGGTCCGCCTTCATGCGCGGATCCCGCGTCTCGGCCCCGCATTTTCAAGCGATAATAGATCCTCCATGCCCCTCAGGATAGGCTTCGATATGGACGGAGTCCTTGCGGACTTCGCCGCCGCGTACCACGAGATCGAGACGCGCCTGGTCGGCCCCTCGACCCCGTCGACGCGCGCCGGCAATCCCGAGGAAGAAGCCAGTGAGGAATCTGAGGACGAGGAGACCGCGCGGACTCGGGCGAAGGCGGAAGAAGAAGCAAGGAAAACTGAAGACGCAGCCAGACAGGCGGAAGGCGGAAGGCGGAAGAAGGAGGTGCGGCCGTCAGAACATCGGCGCCGCCGCGATCTTGTCTGGCAGGCGATCCAGGAGACGCCGGATTTCTGGACGACGCTGAAGCCGCTGGATCCGACGGCGGTGGGGCGCATTCACGAGATGATGGTGCGGCACCGCTGGGAAGTGTTCTTCATCACGCAGCGTCCGGCGACCGACGGCGACACCGTGCAGCGACAGACGCAGCGGTGGCTGGTCGAGCAGGGATTCGATCTGCCGAGCGTGCTGGTGATTGCCGGATCGCGCGGCGCGGCCGCGGGAGCGCTGCGCCTCGACTATCACGTCGACGACAATGCGAAGAACTGCATCGACATCAAGTCGGAGTCGGGCGCCAAGCCGCTGTTGATCGTGGATCCCTCTGACGACATGACCGCCATCAGCGCGCGCCGGCTCGGCATCGGCACCGCCACGACGATAGACGAGTGCCTCACCATCCTCGAACAGGCGAGCGTCAACCGCGCGCAGCCGAACCTGCTGCATCGCCTTGCGAAACTGGTCGGGTGGCATTGACGCCGGGTCTGAAGACCCGGCCTATCTGACAGCGTAATTCCTCCCGACCGCGATCGCCATAGCGGCGTTCGCACCCGCCACGAACAGCACCGCGCCCACGCGGTTCTTCTTCCACATCTTTTCACCCACGACGATCACGCCCGCGGTCGCGGCCGCTTTGAGCGCGATGAAGGCCGGAGGATTCTTCACGATCGATCGCATCATCGGGTTCGCCTCGGCGCCGGCGCCGTTTGCCAGCGCGCGCATGGTCGACGCGTAGTCGAGCGCCTGGAGCGTCGCGAAGCCCGCATAGAGCGGAACGAGCGCGGCCGGGCGGGAGACTTTGGGTGCCAAGGGTGCGCCAGGTGCGGTGGGCACGGCGGGTACTAACGCGGCGGCGAGGTCGGCGGGCGCGGCGTCCTGCGCGGCGACAGGCACGGCGGCAGCAAGTGCGCAGGCGAACACGAACGAACACGCGGTGCGAAGCATGACGAACCTCCTGCCGCGCGCGTTCGCCGGAGATCCGGCTCAACACTGCGGGCACGAATTCCTCGTCCCGGCTTCGCAATGGCCATTGCGCCGAACGACTTCTGAACCGTGCTACATCAACGCGAATGCCACACCTCTCGGCACGTCGCGCGAGTGCGCGAAGCGCTGACGCTGAAAAGAATTAGCGGAGATTCACCGCGAGCGCGGGAGCCGCGCGATTCGCGACGCGGCGGGTGGTTATTGCCCAGTTCGGGCAAGCAGCTACATGAAGAAGCGAAATGGTTGCCGCTGATGTTGCCGCCGTCACCATCACCAGCGCCGCCAGCTGAAGGGCTGCCTCTTGTCAGCAGCGGAGGGGTTCTGTAGTCTGCCGCACGAGGGGGATTCACATGGCGACGGCAACGACACGATGGACGCTGCGGGGTCGCGGCTACGAGTTCTGCAACTGCGATTTCGGCTGCGGCTGCAACTTCGGCGGATTCCCGAACTCCAGGGACGGCAGTTGTCGAGCGCTCATCGGCCTCGATATCACGGACGGATCCTGCGGCAACGTGAGTCTGTCAGGGCTGAGGTGCGCGGCCGTGGTGGACTGGCCGAAGGCCATCCATGAAGGCCACGGCAAGTGCGTGTTCGTCGTGGAGCCGCCGACGAGCGAAGCGCAGATCGGCGCGCTCGCCCAGATCTTCACGGGCAAGCTTGGCGGCCTGCCATGGGAACTTCTGGGCCCGACCTTCGAAGTCGCGGGGCTCGTGAAGGCGCCGATCACGATCGAAGGATCCGGCCGCAAGAGCACGTTGAAAATAGAAGGCGTGGGCGAAGGGCGCGGCGACACGTTCAAGGACCCGGTGACGGGCAAAGACCACCTGGCGAACATCGATCTGCCCGACGGATTCATCTGGAAGAAGGGGGAGTGCGGGCAGGGGACGTTCCGCGCGAGCGCAGAGGGTGTTTCAGTCGGCGCGGAGAAGTCGAACTGGATCTTGTACGGGTTCGACTGGTCGAACTAGACCGGGGGGCTTCGCCCCGCCGGACCCCCCATCGCCGTCGCTCGCGGGG
>Ga0066677_10000251_pt1 | contig 19105 bp, 21 predicted proteins | sample GraSoiAngelo_126_FD_62299 | JGI IMG/M metagenome (GOLD analysis project Ga0066677, IMG submission 62299) | Grasslands soil microbial communities from the Angelo Coastal Reserve, California, USA - 14_0927_09_20cm | ecosystem: Environmental > Terrestrial > Soil > Grasslands | place: USA... | reverse complement strand
CCAGCTTCCAGCTACCAGCTTCCAGCTACCAGCTAGCTGCTGGTGGCTGGGAGCTTACCCGCGAGCGCCCGCCGCACGGCGAGGCGAGCGGTAGTCCTCTTCGCGGCCGATCCGCGGCGCCAGGCGCTCTCCCTTGTAGAGCCACACCTTCACGCCGATCGCGCCGTAGGTGGTGAATGCTTGCGCGAAGCCGTAATCGATGTCGGCGCGGAGCGTCTGCAGCGGCAGCTGGCCGTGCAGGTACCACTCGGAGCGCGCGATTTCCGCGCCGTTCAGCCGGCCCGACACGCGCACCTTGATGCCGCGCGCGCCGAAGCGCAGCGCCGATTCGACCGCCTTACGCATCGCGCGGCGGAACGCGACGCGCTTTTCGAGCTGCATCGCCACCGACTCGCCGATCAGCTGCGCGTCGAGCTCCGGCTTCTGGATCTCCTGGATGTTGATGAACACCTCGCGGTTCGTCCGCTTCTGGATCTCGGTCTTCAGCTTGTCCACTTCCGTTCCCTTGCGCCCGATGATGATGCCGGGACGCGAGGTGTAGATGTCGATCTTCAGCTTGTTCGCGGCGCGCTCGATCTCGATCTTCGACACGCCGGCGTGCGCGAAGCGTTCCTTCAGGCTGTCGCGCAGCTTGAGGTCCTCGTGCAGCAGCTTCGAATAATCCTTGTCGGCGAACCAGCGCGATCGCCAGGTCTTGTTGAACCCGAGCCGGAACCCGTGCGGATGGACTTTCTGACCCATAAATCTCCAGTGAGCTGCGAGCTTCCAGCCACCAGCTTCCAGCTGGAGGCTGAAGGCTGTTAGCTCTTAGCTTTCTTGGCGGCCCCGCCGCGCTTCGTCGGTGATTTCGGTTTCGCGGCGCTTGCCGCCTTTGCTCTGGGCTTTGCCTTGGGCTTCGCGCCCGCGCGTTTCGGTCTCGGCGTCGGCGTCGGCTCGCCCGCCGGCGCGGAGGCCTGTCCCGCCGAAGCCTTGGCGGAGGCGGATGCCGCGACGACCCGCGGCGCACGCTCCGCCACGCGCACGGTGAGGTGCGCGGTCCGCTTCACGACGCGGAAGGCGCGCCCCATGGGAGCTGGGCGAATCCGCTTTTGCGACGGCCCCTGATTCGCGTAGCACGCGGTGACGAAGAGGCGATCGACGTCTCCGCCGAAGCCGTCTTTCTGCTGCGCGTTCGCGATCGCGGACCGCAGGACCTTCTCGATGTCGCGCGCAATGCCCTTGCGGGCGAACTTCAACGTCGCCAGCGCGTGGTTCACGTCGCGCCCGCGAATGAGGTCCATCACCAGCCCCGCCTTCTGCGCGGACGTGCGGACGTATTTTGCGGTGGCGTGCGCTTCAATCGCCATTACGCGCCTCCCTTGGCGCCTGCACCTGCTCCTGCACCGGCGCCCGCCGCCGGCGCGACCGCCGCCGCCTTGTCGGCCTTGGTGGTGTGACCCTTGAACTGACGCGTCGGCGCGAACTCGCCGAGCTTATGCCCGACCATGTTCTCCGTCACGTACACGGGGATGAACTTCTTCCCGTTGTGCACCGCGATCGTGTGCCCCACCATCTCGGGCACCACTGTCGAGCGACGCGACCAGGTCTTGATGACCTTTTTCTCGCCGCCGCGGTTCATGACCTCGACCTTCTCGAGGAGCGGGACGTCGACGAAGGGACCCTTTTTAAGCGATCTGGACATATCAGCTACCAGCTACCAGCTCCCAGCTCCCAGCTAGCTGCTGGAGGCTGGACGCTGAAAGTTATTTCTGTCTCCTCTGGACAATGAACCTGTCCGTCGACTTCCGGTTGCGCGTCTTGTAACCCTTGGTCGGAACGCCCCACGGCGTCACGGGGTGACGTCCGCCGGAGGTCTTGCCCTCACCGCCGCCGAGCGGGTGATCGACCGGGTTCATCGCGACGCCGCGAACGTGCGGTCGCTTGCCGAGCCAGCGGCTCCGGCCCGCCTTGCCGATCGACACGTTCTCGTGATCGAGGTTGCCGACCTGACCGATCGTGGCGAAGCACTCGATGTTGATCTTCCGGATTTCGCCGGACGGCATCTTCACCGAGGCGTAGTCTCCTTCTTTCGCCACGACCTGCACGCCGGATCCGGCGCTGCGCGCGATCTGACCGCCGCGCCCGGGCCGGAGCTCCACGTTGTGCACGAGCGTCCCGAGCGGGATGTTCTTCAGCGGCAGCGAATTTCCCGGCAGGATGTCGACGTTGTCGCCGGCGATGATCGTGTCGCCAACTTTCAGGCCGAGCGGCTGCAGGATGTAACGCTTCTCGCCATCCGCATACGTAAGCAGCGCGATGCGCGCCGAACGGTTCGGGTCGTACTCGATCGTCGAGACTTTCGCGGGAATGCCGCGTTTGTCGCGCTTGAAGTCGATCACGCGGTAGTTCCGCTTGTGCCCGCCGCCGCGCCACCACGAGGTGATCTCGCCGTGGTTATTGCGGCCGCCCGACTTGCCCAGCGGCTCGACGAGCGGCCTGTGCGGCTCCTGCGTCGTGATCTCGTCGAACACCTGCACCGTCTGGAACCGCCGGCCCGCGGAGGTCGGCTTGTACTTGCGAATAGGCATAACTCTGATCCTTGACGCTGTCAGCTACCAGCTTCCAGCCATCAGCTTCCAGCTTGCTTCGTGCTTGCTGCTGGTAGCTGGGAGCTGGCGGCTTGTCTTACGCCCCTTCCAGGAACTCCGGCACCTTCTCGCCTTCACGCAGTTTCACGAAGGCTTTCTTCCAGTCAGACCGCTGTCCCACGAAGCGCCCCTGGCGCTTCATCTTTCCGTGCGCGATCGCGGTCCGCACGGTCTCGACCTTCGAGCCGAGCAGCTTCTCGACCGCGCGCTTGATATCCACTTTCGTTGCGCCCCGCGCCACCTCGAACACGAGCGTCCGCCCGTCTTCGCGCATGAGCGTCGTCTTCTCGGTGATCAGCGGACGGCGGATTACGTCTGTCAGTTTCATGTCAGTAACCAGTTACCAGTTGGCCAGTTGCCGGTAGCCAGTTCGGTCTTCTGGAAACTGGCTACTGGCCACTGGCTACCGAACGTGGCGACTATCCGAGGCTCTCCTGAAGCTTCTCGAGAGCCGATCTCGTTGCCACCACATAATTCGTGTCCATCACGTCGCGCGCGGTCACGCGGTTTGTCGCCACCAGCCGCACGCCGGCGATGTTGCGCGCCGTCAGCATGAAGCGCTCATCGTGCTTCGTGTCGATCACGAGGGTCTTGCCGGTGGCGCCGAGGTTCTTGAACATCTCGGCCGTCACCTTCGTCTTCCTGGTGTCTTCGGACCGCGGAGTCTCGAGCGTGTCGACGACGACAAGCGTGCCGTCGCTCAGCTTCTGCGAGATCGCCGCGCGCAGCGCGGCGAGCTTCACCTTGCGCGGCAGCGCGTAGTCGTAGCTGCGCGGCTGGGGGCCGAACACCGTTCCGCCCTTGCGCCACAGCGGATTGCGGATCTCGCCGACGCGTGCGCGGCCCGTGCCCTTCTGGCGCCACGGCTTCTTGCCGGAGCCGCTGACGAGCGCGCGGTTTTTCGTCGCATGCGTGCCGCGCCGCTCTGCCGCATTCTCCTGAATGACCGCCTCCCAGATCAGATCGGTCTTCACGCGTCCGCCGAACACCTCGTCCTTCAGGTCGAGGGAGCCGACGGTCTCTTTGTTCGTGTTGACGATGTCGATTTTCATTTGAGCTACCAGGAACCGGCTTCCAGCTTCCAGCCAGCGGGACACTATTTCTTCGTCGGCTTCTTCACCGCGGCCGGCTTCTTCGCAACCGTCGTCTTGCCGGCCTTCTCGACCTGCGGCTTCGGCTCCGGCTTGGCGGCCACGGCCTTGCGCACGACAATGTAAGTGCCCGGCGCACCGGGGACCGCGCCACGGACGAGAAGCAGGTTGTTCTCGGCGTCGACCTGCACGACTTTCAGATTCCGCGTCGTCACGCGATCGCCGCCCATGCGTCCCGCGGCGCGCATGCCCTTGACAACACGCGAGGGGAACGATGAGGCGCCGATCGAACCCGGCGCGCGATGAAACATCGAGCCGTGGGTCGCTGCGCCGCCGCGGAAGTTGTGGCGTTTCACGACGCCCTGGAAGCCCTTGCCGCGGCTGATGCCGATCACATCGACGCGATCGCCGCCCTTGAACACGCCATTGACGAGCACCTGATCGCCCGCCTTCACCGCGTCGCCTCCCGGCGCGATTTTCACCTCGCGACGGACGCGGGTCGGCGGCACGCTGGCCTTCTTGTAATGCCCCTCCAGCGGCTTGTTCACTTTCGCCGGCTTGTTCTCGACGAGGCCGAGCTGCACCGCCTCATACCCGTCGGTCTGCGGACCTTTGGCCTGCAGCACGACGCACGGTCCCGCCTGGATGACCGTCGCGGGCGTGACAGTGCCGTCGGTCGCGAACACCTGGGTCATGCCGACTTTTCTGCCGATGATTCCGGTAACCATCTTTGTCTCTCGGTTCACGGTTCACCGTTCACGGTTCATCGGTTCAGGGTTCCGAACCTGGAACCGTGCACCGTGAACCCTGAACCGTGAACCCTATTTATGTTCCTTGCCGAACGCCTTGATCTCGACGTCGACCCCTGCCGGCAGATCGAGCTTCATCAGCGCGTCGACCGTCTGCGGCGTCGGCTCGAAGATGTCGATCAGCCGCTTGTGCGTTCGAAGCTCGAACTGCTCGCGCGACTTCTTGTCCACGTGCGGCGAGCGGAGCACCGTCCACTTGTTCTTTTCGGTCGGCAGCGGAATCGGTCCGGCGAGCCGCGCGCCCGTCCGCCGCGCCGTGTCCACGATCTCCGTCGTCGACTGGTCCAGCACGCGGTTGTCGTACGCCTTGAGGCGAATACGAATCTTGTCACTGAAAGGAGAAGCCATGTCTCTCTCGATCCTCGTCGGGGTGCGGGATCTGGGGTGCGGGGTGCGATCGCGCCCCGCGTCCCGCGACCCGCGTCACGGTATTTAAGTCTTTCCTTGCACGCGCGCGACGACTTCCTCACTCACGTGATTCGGCGCCTGTTCGTAGCGATCGAAGTGCATCGAGAACGTGGCGCGCCCCTGCGTGCGCGATCGCAGGTCGGTCGCGTAGCCGAACATCTCCGAGAGCGGCACGCGCGCGTTGATGATCTGCGTGCCCCCGCGATCTTCCTGCGACTGGATCTGGCCGCGGCGGCTCGACAGGTTGCCCATGACGTCGCCCATGTGCTCCTTCGGCACGACGACCTCGACGCGCATCACGGGCTCGAGCAGCACCGGCTTGGCCTTCTTCGCGGCGTCCTGGAACGCCATCGACCCGGCAATCTTGAACGCCATCTCCGACGAGTCGACGTCGTGGTACGACCCGTCGTAGAGCACGATGCGGACGTCGTCGACCGGGTAGCCGGCGAGCACGCCGCGCGTGAGCGCTTCCTTGATCCCTTCGTCGATCGGCTTGATGAACTCCTTCGGAATCGCGCCCTGCGTGACCTCGTTCTCGAAGATGTAGCCCGTGCCCGGCTCGCCGGGATAGAGATGGATCTTCGCGTGGCCGTACTGGCCGCGGCCGCCCGTCTGCTTGGCGTACTTCATCTCGCCGTCGGCCGCACGCGTGAGCGTCTCCTTGTAGGCCACCTGCGGACGCCCGGACGACGACTCGACGCCGAACTCGCGCTTCAGGCGGTCCACGATGATGTCGAGGTGCAGCTCGCCCATGCCGGCGATGACGACTTCACCGGTGGCCTGGTCGGTCTTCACGCGGAACGTCGGGTCCTCGGCCATCAGCTTCTGCAGCCCGTGGCCGAGCTTTTCCTGGTCGGCCTTGGTCTTCGGCTCGATCGCGAGCGAGATGACCGGCTCGGGGAAATCCATCGACTCGAGCACGATCGGCTTCTTCTCGTCGCAGATCGTGTCGCCGGTGGAGACCGTCTTCAGTCCGACCGCGGCCGCGATATCGCCCGCGTAGACTTCCTTGATCTCTTCACGCTTGTTCGCGTGCATCTTCAGCAGGCGGCCGATGCGCTCGTTCTTCTGCTTGGTCGAGTTGAAGATCGTCGAGCCGGTGGTCAGCACGCCCGAATAGACGCGGATGAACGTGAGCTGGCCGACGAACGGGTCGGTCATGATCTTGAAGCCGAGCGCGGCAAACGGTGCATCGTCCTTCGCCGGACGCTCGATGATGGCCTCGGGCCCCTTGTCAGGATCGAAGCCCTTGATCGCCGGCACGTCGATTGGCGACGGCAGGTAGTCGACCACCGCGTCGAGCAGTGGCTGCACCCCCTTGTTCTTGAACGCCGAGCCGCAGATGACTGGCACGAAGGCGGGTTCCGCCTTCGCGCCTTCGGTGTGCACCGAAGAGTTCACGCGCTTTCGCAACGCAGCCTTGATCTCCTCTTCGGAGATCTCCTCGCCGTGGAGGTACTTCTCGAGGATCTTGTCGTCCGCTTCGCTGACCTTCTCGATCAGCTGTTCGCGGTAGTGCTTCGCGTCCTCGAGCATGTTCGCGGGAATCTCGCCGACGATATAGTCGGCGCCCATTGTCTCGTCCTTGTAAGTGATCGACTTCATCTTCACGAGGTCGACCACGCCGACGAACTTATCTTCCGCGCCGATCGGGAGCTGGAGTGCGACGGGATTGCCCCCGAGCTTCGTTACGATCTGCTCGAATGTGCGCTTGAAGTCCGCGCCGACGCGATCCATCTTGTTCACGAAGCAGATGCGCGGCACGCGGTACTTGTCGGCCTGCCGCCAGACGGTCTCGGACTGCGGCTCGACACCGGCAACCGAATCGAACACGGCGACCGCGCCGTCGAGCACGCGCAGCGACCGCTCGACTTCAGCCGTGAAGTCGACGTGACCGGGCGTGTCGATGATGTTGATGCGGTGCTCGCGCCAGAAGCACGTCGTCGCGGCGGACGTGATCGTGATGCCGCGCTCCTGCTCCTGCTCCATCCAGTCCATCACGGCCGTGCCCTCGTGGACCTCACCGATCTTGTAGGTGATGCCCGTGTAGAACAGGATCCGTTCCGTCGTGGTGGTCTTGCCGGCATCGATGTGCGCCATGATGCCGATGTTGCGCGTCCGAGCGAGCGGTGTCTCTCTTGGCATAAAAATCAGCTGCCAGCTTCCAGCTGCCAGCTTCCAGCTGAATCCGTGTTCTCTTCGACGCTTCGTGCTCTTCCAGCTGGCAGCTGGTGGCTGGCAGCTGGAGGCTTACTTTTCACCAGCGATAATGCGCAAAGGCCTTGTTGGCTTCCGCCATGCGATGTGTGTCTTCGCGTTTCTTCACGGCGCCTCCGCGGAGATTCGCCGCGTCGAGCAGCTCGTTCGCGAGCTTTTCCGTCATCGTCTTGCCGTCGCCGCGCGAACGCGCGTAGCCGACGAGCCACCGGATGCTGAGCGACAGGCGCCGGTTGGGGTTCACTTCGACCGGCACCTGGTAATTCGAGCCGCCCACGCGGCGCGATTTCACTTCCAGCGCCGGCTTCACGTTCTCGATGGCCTTCTTGAACACTTTCAGCGGATCGTCGCCCGTCTTCTCCTGGATGGAAGTCAGGCTCCCGTACATGATCCGCTCGGCGGTGCTGCGCTTGCCGTCACTCATCAACGTGCTGATGAACTTCGTGACCAGCGCGCTGCTGTAGATCGGATCCAGGGGAACGTCGCGCTTCGGGATTTCTCTGCGTCGTGGCATTTGTCAGTTTCCAGTTGCCAGTTACCGGTTGCCAGTTGTTTCCAGTTGCCAGTTGCCAGTTGTCCGTGAACTCCGTTTCCTCGACTGGAAACCGGAAACTGGTCACCGGCTACCGGCTACGACTTGGGGCGCTTCGCTCCGTACTTTGAGCGCCCCTGCTTTCTTCCCTGCACGCCTACCGCGTCGAGCGTGCCGCGGACGACGTGGTAGCGCACGCCCGGGAGATCCTTGACGCGGCCGCCGCGAATGAGCACGAGCGAGTGCTCCTGCAGGTTATGGCCGACGCCGGGAATGTATGTCGTGACTTCGATCCCATTGGTCAGGCGCACGCGCGCCACCTTCCGCAGCGCGGAGTTGGGCTTCTTGGGCGTCTGCGTGAACACGCGGACGCACACGCCTCGCTTCTGCGGGCTGTCCTGCAGCGCAGGGCTCTTCGTCTTCGTCACGACCTTCTCGCGCCCCTTGCGCACAAGCTGGCTGATCGTCGGCACAGTGACTCCACAGGGGGATCGACCCCCAAATTCAAAACAAGCACGCCAACCACGCAGGCAACATTTCTCAATGCGCCGCGCGCGATCGGTTGGTTGCTCCAAGCCTAGGGAACCGCGTGGCGGCCCGGCACCTGAAGCTGACTTACCCTATTGGTTGAAGTTGCATGCACCCGCAAGGATGCGTCGAGCGGCGCGCATAAACGAGGGCGCCTGTTTGGAGTTCGGCTCTAGATAGGGTGTCCTAGCGCCGACCAGAACCTTTCGAATATAACAAACCCCCGCCCGGGTTGCAAGCGGGAGGGGGTTTTCCGATTCCGGCGAGGGCTATTCCTTGATCTGATCCGCGATATCGTCGAGTGTTTCGCCGACCTTGCGGCGGGCCTTCCCAAACCCTTCCTGCACGTTGCCGGCCGCCTCATCCGCGGTCCCTTCGTCGTGCAGCCGCTCATTATTGGTGATGTGTCCCCATGCCTGCTTGGCGCGGCCTTTCACCTGATCGGTCTTGCCGTCGAGCTCGTCGCGATTCATGCGTCGCCTCCTCGCTAAGGACATTCAAGTTCCGGTGCGTCAGCAGTAAGGAAATTGTCGGGGTCGGGGCGCGGGGGTGCAGCGCGCCCGGTTCGGGAATGCGAGTGCGCCCCAAGACGCCGCGCCGGCTAGTTCTTCGCACCCCGCACCCCGGACCGCGCACCCCGGAACCCAAGCATCGTCAGAATCGCCTCGATGGTCTGGTCCTGTTGCGCTTTGCGCGTAATGGTCGCCGTGCGGTCAAACAGCTGATAGCGGTAGGAACCGAACTGCCGATGGTTGCCTCCTTCGATGCGCACCCAGCGCGTCGATCGTGGCAGCAGAGAAGCAGTGGCCTTGACCCTCGCCTCCGGCGCCACGCCGTCGAGCGACGCGTAAATCTTCATCACGGGAATGGAGAGTGACGTCAGGCTTACGTCCCTCGGATGTGTTGTGCCGATGAGCACCAGGCCGTCAACCATGTGCGGCTCCAGGGCTAGCAGGCGCGATGCGTGAACGGCGCCGCGCGAGTGACCTGCCAGCACCCATCGGCGCCGCGACGATCCGGTCACGGCGCGAGTGGCCGCGAAGAGCTGCTGCTGCTGATCTGCCGCCGTGGCGCACCTATACGGCACGCGCATCACGAACACCGGATAGCCGTGCTCCGCGATGCTTCGCGCCATCGGCGCGTACGCTTCTGACGGAACGGGACAACCAGGATAGAAGATCAGTCCCGCGTCGCCGCGATCGTTCACGGGCTGGAACACCAGCGCATCCGATCGATCGTCGACGCGCACGCGCGCATCGCTTGTCAGCACTTCCGGGCCGACGCCGTCGGGACCGAACGCGATACTGACATACGCGGGCGTCGCGACAAACAGCAACAGCACCGCCACGATCAACGCGCGCCGAATCCGCCGCAGCACCCCGCGGGTGCGCTCGCTCATCACTGCGCACGATCGTACCGCATATAATTGCGGGTTCTGTGTCTTCCGAGGAGATCCAACTGTGTTTTTCGGTGGTCCGGAGGTCGGGCATTGCCGAGATTGATTGAACGGCCGGCGATCATCGACTGCGTCGGCACGAAGCCGAAACAGATCCAGGAATTCGCGGGACGTGTGAATTCCGGGCATGCGGGCGTCAGCGTCGCGAGGATGATTTCGCCGAGTGGATGGGAGGAACCCGGGCAGCGTCCCGAGTTCGAAGAGATCACTGTGGTGTTGAAAGGCATGCTGCGCGTCGAGCACGATGCGGGTGTGCTCGACGTGCAGACGGGACAAGCGGTCGTCGCGAGCGCCGGCGAGTGGGTGCGCTATAGCACGCCTGGACCCGAGGGCGCGGAATACGTCGCGGTGTGTCTGCCGGCGTTCTCGCCGACGACGGTGCACCGCGACGAGTAGGGCTTCCGGTTCAGGCTTCAGGGGCCTCAGAGCGTCAGGTCAGAATCCTGAGGCCCGAAGCCTATTTCTGCACGGTCAGTTCGTTCACCACGCGCTTGACGCCGGCCGTTCCGCGCGCGATCTCGGCTGCGCGCGTCTTTTGCGCTTCCGTCGGCACGCTACCCTTCAACGTCACGACGCCTTCGTTCGTATCGACGTTGATATCGTTGGCGATCACGTCCTTCACGCCGAGCAGCTTCGTCTTCACGGACGTCGTGATTTCACCGTCCGCGATCTTCCGCCCCGCCGCTTTCACTTTCGGCGTCGTGTCGTCCTTGATGACGACCTTGGCTTTCTCATCGTTGTTCTGCTTGGCGTCGTCCTTGACCTTTGCCTTGGGGGCCGCCGTCCCGGTCGTGCCGGCAGTCTCCAGCGTCAACTTGTTCTCGACGTGCTTGACGCCCTTCGTCGCCCGCGCGAGCCGCAGCGCCTGGTTCCGCTCGGCGGCTGTCTTCACCGGCCCCGTCAGCGTCACGACGCCGTCGGTCGTATCGACGTTAATGTTCAAGCCGCTGACGGTCCTGTCCGCGAGCAGCTTGGTCTTTACGGCCGTGGTGATAGCCGCATCGGACAGGAACTCTCCGGTTTTACTCGCGGCCGCTTTCGTCTTCTCCTTCGTCTTTTCCACCGCCTGCGCCGCCGCCGGACCGGACGTCATCAGGATGACGCCAGCGCCGCAAATCAGAACGGCCATCCGTTTCAACATGTCTTGCACTCCTTGATCGTGACCCACACTCCGACGGGGACATGGATTTGACGAGCATTATTTGTGCCGCATGCAGCTGAGCGGCGGCCGCAGCGCTTTTGCAGGGCCGGATCCTTCAGCTCCGCCGCGTCTGAAGACCCGCCTTCGCCGCTTGGATCAACACCCCGGCTTCGGCGCGGCAGGCTCCGGCCTACACGAGGACTCGAATGATGTCAGAGCGCGTGATGATGAACGTCTTGTCAGTTTTGAAATCGCGCACGAGAACGGCCGGGGTGGTGGGCGTGATCATGGTGGACAGCAGGTCCACGGGCGTGGAGATGTCCACGAACGGAAACGCGGGCTGCATGATCGATTCGACAGGCTGATCCTTCGCTGCGGGATCGGTGACGAGCTGCGAGTACAGGTGCGTTTCATTGAGAGACCCGACGAGGCGCGCATCGCGCGTGATCGAAATCTGTGAGAAGTCGTGGGCGCTCATCAGCTTCACCGCCGCCGCCACCGGCTCGCAGCTCTCGATCGACAGCAACTCGCCGGAAACGCCCGAGGCAACGAGATCGCGCGCGGTCATGCCCGTCTTCTCGAAGAACCCCTTCTCGCGCATCCACTCGTCGTTGAACATCTTTCCGAGATACCGCGACCCGTGGTCGTGAAAGATCACCACGATCACGTCTTCCTTCTTGAATTGATCCTTGAGCTGCAGCAGCCCGGCCACCGCGGAGCCGGCGGAATTGCCCGCGAAGATGCCTTCCTCGCGCGCGATTCGCCGGGTCATGAGCGCGGCATCCTTGTCGGTCACCTTCTCGAAATGATCGATGACGTCGAAATCGACGTTCTTCGGCAGGAAGTCCTCGCCGATCCCCTCGGTGATGTACGGATAGATCTCGTTCTTGTCGAAGATCCCGGTCTCCTTGTACTTCTTGAAGATCGAGCCATACGTGTCGATGCCCCAGATCTTGATCTTCGGGTTCTTCTCCTTCAGGTATCGGCCGACGCCACTGACCGTGCCGCCGGTGCCGACACCCACGACGAGCTGCGTGATGCGGCCGTCGGTCTGGTCCCAGATCTCCGGCCCGGTCTGCTCGTAGTGCGCGGCGGAGTTCGAGAGGTTGTCGTACTGGTTCGCCTTCCACGAGTTCGGCACTTCTTTCTCGAGGCGCGAGGAGACGGAGTAGTACGACCGAGGATCTTCCGGGTCGACGTTGGTCGGGCAGACGATGACTTCCGCGCCGAATGCCTTCAGCGCGTCCACTTTCTCTTTCGATTGCTTGTCGGTCGTCGTGAAGATGCACTTGTAGCCTTTCACGACCGCGGCGATCGCCAGGCCCATCCCCGTGTTGCCGGAGGTGCCTTCGATGATCGTTCCGCCGGGCTTCAGCTTCCCCGCGCGTTCCGCATCCTCGATCATGCGCACGGCCATCCGGTCCTTGATCGAGTTGCCCGGGTTGAATGTCTCGATTTTCGCGAGGACCGTTGCCGGCACTTCCTTCGTGATGCGATTGAGGCGGACCATCGGCGTGTGGCCGATGACCTCGAGGATATTGTCGGCGATCTTCTTCACCTCTCTACTCTAGCGCGATGCCGACATCGATCGTTCGAAGGCGCCGACGTCTTCGAAGTAGCGCCGCGCGAGCGGTGCGAGTTGCGGCCCCGTGTAGACCTCCGCCACCGGACGATCGATGACGCCGACAATGACGGCCGCGACCTCGTCGGCGGTCTGGGCACCTCCAGCGGCCGCCGGGCTCATCGGCGGTGTGCCGTGCAACGCGTGCTTCGCGAACTCCGTCGACACGAGGCCCGGCATCACGAGCGTGACGTGGATGGCCGGATGCGCGCCGGCGAGATCCATGCGGAGGTTTGCCGTGAGCGAGTTGAGCGCCGCCTTCGACGCGCTGTAGGCCGATCGGATCGTCGCCATCGGCACCCGGCTCAGAAATGACGAGATGTTGATGATATGGCCGCGCCCACGCTCGATGAAGTGTGGAACCGCGGCCTGCATGCCGTACAGCGCAGACTTCAGGTTGATGGTCATCATCTCGTCGACCTCGTCGTCCGTCAGATCGAGGACCATCTTCGACACGCCGCGTCCGGCGTTGTTGACCCACACGTCGATCCCGCCGAAGGCGTCGATCACGCGATCGCGCAGCGCGTCGACCTCCCGGCGCCGCGTGACATCGGCGGCGATCGGGATCGCGCCCGCGCCGATCTCGTCGGCCAGCCGCCGCAGCTCCGTCTCGCGCCTGGCCGCGAGTACGACACGGTCACCGCGCGCGCCGAGCTGACGCGCGAGCGCCGCGCCGATCCCGCTGCTGGCGCCGGTGACGACGACGGTTCGCATCATGAACGATTCCTCAGGCGATACAGCAGGATCGCCGCGCGTTTGGTCTGGCTGGAGAGCGTCGAGAGATCCGCGGTTTCCCCCGGCGTGTGATCGTCGCGACCCATCAGGCCGATGCCGTCGATGATGCTTTCGACCTCGCCGGCGACGAACGAGACGTCCGCGGCGCCGGCGCGCGCGGGGCTCACCGCAGTCACGGCGCCGAAGCCGAGATCCTGGCTCGCGCGATCGTAGAGCGCGAGCAGGTTCGCGTTCCCCTCCGTCGGCGAGAGCGACGGATAGCCATCCTCGAATGTCAACGTCGATTGCGTGTGGCCAAGCGACGCGGCCGCGACCTCGTTCATGATCGCGCGTGCGCGTTCGAGCTGCGCCTTCGACACAGTGCGGAGATCGCCCATCGCGACGGCGCGCGCGGCGACCACGTTCGTCTTGCCGGACGCGCTGCCGCGGCTCTGCGCCTGGTCGAACTCCACCGACGTTCCGCCGAGGACCATCCCCGGATTGAACGTGAGAAACTCCTCCCCCGCCAGACGCTGGCGGAAGCCGTCGAGCACGCGCGAGAGCTCGTAGATGGCGCCGTAGCCGACATCCGATCGAAAGATCTGCGATGAGTGCGCCGGATCCCCTTTCACCTCGAGCTTCCAGCTGGACGTTCCGCGGCGCGCCGTCACTGCGTAGCGCGGGTCTCCCGGCCCATCCTCGAACCCAAGCGCGTAATCGGCGCCCTTGGCCGCCTCGACCAGCGCGGCGCGCGCGAGGCTCTGCGGCTCTCCGGTGTCTTCCTCGTCGCCGGTCATGACCACGACGACATTCACGTCGTTCACCGCGGCGGCCTTCAATGCCTTCAATGCCTGCACGATGATGACGTCGCCCCCCTTCATGTCGATGATGCCGGGGCCCGTCGCGGTCTTCTCGTCGATGCGCTGAAATTTCTGGAAGGGGCTGTCCGGCTCGAAGACGGTGTCGAGGTGCCCGATCAAGAGGATGCGCGGGCCGCGCCCCGGATGATCCGCGACGAGGTGCCCGGCGCGTTTAAACGCGGTCCCGTCCACCCAGGTCGACTTGAACCCGAGCGTATCGAACTCAGCTCGAAATACGTCGCCCACCGCGCGAACGCCCGCGAGGTTCATCGAACCGCTGTTGATGTTGACGACCTTCTCCAGCAATGCGAGCGCCTCGCCGTTGTGGGCATCGATGTAATCGGAGATCGCACGTTCCTGCGAGGACGCTTGCAGTAACACCATGGCAAGACACAAAACGAACGAACGAAGCATCACGCGATCTTAATCGAACGTGGCGCGCTGATTGTTCACCGCTGAGCCTGCGGTGCGTGCCAGTTGAGGACGATGGTGATGGGCGGCATGGACTCGGCTTCGTGCACCTCATTGACCAGGAATCGGCCGTCGGGTGCGACGGCGTACTGAGGGCGCGCATACCACGGCGCGCCGCCAACCGTCGTGTTTATCCGGGTCAGGAAGAGTGGCACCGGCGTAGCCGCCGTCAACTCTCCCTCCGACTGAAAATCAATCGCCACCGCCATCAAGTATCCATCCGCCCTCAGGTAGAACAGTTCCTTCCCATCGTGCCGCCAGCGCGGCTGTTCCCCCTGACCCGCTGAGATCTGCCACTTGCCGCCGCGAGTCGGAAAGCGTTCCACATAAATCTGAACCTGCCCGGACTCGTTCGACTGATACGCGATCCAGCGGCCGTCGGGCGAGAACTGGCCCGACGCCTCGTCCGCCGGCGTCTGCACGACGGGAATCGGCTCGGTGGCCCCGACCAATGGAAGCGCGCGAAGATCGACGCCGGTTTTTGGATCCTTGGCGGCGTAAAGTAGTAGCTGCCCGTCCGGCGAGAACGCCAACGGCATCGTCGGGATTTCGGGTGAGAACAGCGATCGTTCCACACCGGAACCATTTGATGGCTTCTCGAAGAATTGCATGGGACCGCTGCGATCTGACACAAAGACGATCCGGCGCGCATCTGGAGACCACACCGGCGCCCAGTCGATTCGTGGATTGAACGTCAAGCGGCTCTGCACACCTGTGACCGTATCGATCACCCAGATGTCCAGATTTCCGATCCCTCGTTCCAGTGCGACACGCCGTCCGTCAGGCGCAAGCTCGGGCCTTGCAGGCCACACGGGATCGAGAGGGCCTGCCGACCCCTGCACACTCCCAGTCCGTCCGACCCAGACAAGGCGCTGGCGTGGCTCGCCGCCGGCAGCACGAAACACCAGCACGTTGTTGGCGGAGACCGCGACCGCGCCGCGAAAAGGTACCGACGCACCTCCGAGCGACTGCGCAACGATCGTCGCTTCGCCTGTCACTCTGGCGCGCGTGACATCGAAGGGTAACGCGACGAGTGTGGCCTGCCTCCGAAGCAACAACGTCGCGGGTGGCGCGAACAGCGCGGGCGACTCGGACTCGATGAGGCGCGAAGCTTCGCCGCCATCGAGTGACGCGACGTACACACCCTGTCGCTCAGGCGGTCCGACCACCATGAAAATGAACCGGCGTCCGTCGGGCAGGAACTGCGGCCAGCAGTGATTGATCTCTCCGATGCTGGACACGAGTCGTGTGACCGGCCGAGCCGCGCCGCCGTTCGCGTCCACTCGCATCAGCGGGCCGCCCGCGAGCGGGGCGTAGACGATGTCCCCGAGCGCGTTCCATGTACCGCCCCACCCTGTGGCGTTTGCCAGGTCCCGCGGCGGTCCGCCTGCAAGATCGACTCTTTTCAGTTTGGCTTCCGCGAAGAAGCCGATGGCCTGCCCATCTGGCGCCCAGAACGGAAACATCGCACGCTCGGTGCCGGGAAGCCAGCGTGACACGGTGTCGGCGAGCGGACGCACGCACAACTGCGGAACGCCGTTACGGTTCGCGACGAACGCCAGCTGCCGCCCATCGGGCGAAATCGCGAATGACGCTGGATCGGTCGTCGTCGGGGTCTGGATCTCGAAGCGCGTCTCGGGTGCGTCGCGCGACGCCTGGCGGCCAAACCACGCGATCCAGATGGCGATCAGGGCAGCGCCGATTAGTAACAGTCCGGCGATCGCCAACCGGTGCCACCGATGATTGAACACGGGGCGAAGGGGTTCGGGCTCGATAGCGACGTCCTCGAGGTCGTGCCGCACGTCGCCAATGTCGCGGAGTCGGCGCTTCGGATCTTTCTCGAGCGTTCGTCGGAGCACCCGACGGGCCGATGGCGGAGTGCCGGGGGGCAGCGCCGTCCAGTCGGGTTCGCGCGTCAGGATCGCAGCGACAACGTCGTATGGCGTCGCGCCCGGAAATGTTTTGCGGCCCGTCAACGATTCGTACAACACGCAACCGAACGCCCAGATATCGGTGCGCTTGTCCACTGCCTCGCCGCGCGCCTGCTCCGGGCTCATGTACGCGACTGTTCCAAGAATGACGCCCGCGCGAGTACCGACCGCGGAGACCGTCTGCGACTGAGTCCCTTCGAGGGGGCCGCTGCGACTCAGCGTCTTCGCCAGTCCGAAGTCGAGCACTTTGACCGTACCGTCCTCGGCGATCTTGATATTCGAGGGCTTCAGATCGCGATGGACAATGCCGCGCTCATGCGCCGCACCGAGCGCCTGCGCGATCTGCAGCGCGATACTGAGCGCGTCGGGAACGGCGACCGGTCCTTCAGCAATGCGCTGCGCCAGCGTCGGCCCTTCGACCAGTTCCATGACGATCGCGCGCAGGCCGTGGGATTCCTCGAGCCGGAAAATTGAGGCGATGTGTGGGTGATGCAGAGACGCCAGGATCTGCGCCTCGCGCTCGAATCGGGCGCAGCGCTCGGGATCGGTCGCGAACTCCGCGGGCAGAACCTTGATGGCAACGTTCCGCTGCAACCGCGTCTCTCGCGCGCAATAGACCTCACCCATGCCGCCGGCGCCAATGGCGGACACGATCTCGTACGGGCCGACGCGAGTCCCCGGAGTCAGCACCACCGTCAGGTCGGCAGATTATAGCGCTCGGCTGAGTTGGCGGCGTCGCGACGCAAGCCGCGCCTCGGTTCGCAATGCCGGCGGGCGCGGTCACGTAAGCGGCTTCACATACCGCACGATCTCCACGGCGAAGCCGAGCTTCTCGTAGAGGCGCCGCGCGCGCGCGTTGCGTTCGAATACGTTGAGGGTGATTTTCGTGAAACCCTGCGCGCGTGCGCGGTGTTCCGCGGCACGCATCAGCGCTGTGGAAGCGCCGGTTCCTTCTGCCGCTTCGGTGACGGCGATCATGCCGAGGTGCGCGTGGGGTTCACCGGAAAAGTAATCAACGACAGGCTCGAGCAGCGCGAAGCCGATCGGCTCCTCGCTGGCGGTGGTGGCGACGAGCAGGAGCGGCCCTTTTAGGTGACCGTCGAAGAAATCGTTCAGGTACCGAACCTCGCCGGCCACGACTTCGTCCGCGGATCGCCACGGTGGCGGTCCGAATGCCGCGAATCGTTGCGCGGTCGCGATGACGAAGTCGCGGTCGGCGGCCGTGCCGTCGCGAATCTTGACGACCGGCGTCACGCTACTTCGCGGCAGCAGGGGCCGGAAGCGGAACGTCGCTGTTGTAGATGGCGTGCGTGATCAGCCACGCGCCGCTGGCGTCCTTCTTGAGGAGGACGATGTACTTCCCTTTGTCGTCCATCATCTTGCCTCCCCCTTTCATCGGCATCAGATTCTGCGAGTAGGTGCCGACGTCGTACGCCACCTCACCCATCACGTGCGTTTCAGTTGGCTTGATCACCAGGTTGTGGACCATCATTTGACTGGCGAAATTCTTGTGGTAGCCCTCGATCGCCGCGCGTCCTTTCTGGAGCGGCGCATTCGGCGGCATCTCGGTGCCGTCCGGCGCGAACAGCTTCGCGATCGCCGCGCCGTCTTGTGCATTGGCAGCCGTCTGGTAGGCCGATCGGGTCTTGCCGATGGCCGCTTCGGCGGCGGCGGACCCGCCGCGCTGCTGCGCAAATGCGGGCATCGACGCGAGCGCGATCACGCCACACGCCGCTCCAAAGAACCGGTACTTGATGGACGTGGAAATCATCGACCCTCCTCGAAAAGTCCGCGTGAAAATACCACGAATCGCGTCTCACGGACGTACTCACGCAAAGCTCGCAGAGCTCGCAGAGAAATCTGAATTTAGTCTTTCAACGAAGAGGGCTCTGCAATGCAAACGTGTGGTTTCTTGTTTTTTTGACACGAAAGTCAGGCTGCGAGCAACGCGATATCGGTGTTGCGGAATTTGAGCGCAGTGGTCATGACCTGGTGCCCTTTGATAGTGACACGGTAGTAGCGCGTGCCGGACACTTTGCGAAGCAAGCCGTGCGCGCGCAGGAGGCGGAGCAGGCGACTGATGCGCGCCGAGGCTTGTCGTCGAGTGGTGGTGGCGTCGGCCTGCGAGATGAGAGGGCGACGCAGATCGGCATTGCGGATGCCTTGAATGGAAAACTGTCCGTGCAGGAGGAGCTGGAAGACGGCAGCGTCCTCGGGACTGATCGGGCGCAACGGACGATAGGCCCGACCGTTGCGGGTGACCCGTTGACTAACCGGGTCGAGCAGGTGGTGCGAGGGAGTGATCTCGCCCACCACGCTGAGCGCCTCGAGATAGCGCGCATTGGCGGCGCGGGCGATCTCCACCCGCCGTCGCAGATCCGCGATGCTCTTTCGCAAGGGCAACCAGCCGAGGACGCGTTGATGGCCGCAGCGCCGGATTCGGCGCACCTTGAAGCGTCGAGGATTATTGATGGTCGTTTCGATTCGCAGCAGACGACCCGCTTTGTCGTACATCTTGATCCAGTTTTCATCGATGCAATGTTTGATGCGTCGCCCCTCGGAGCGCTGGCGCAACTCAGTCCGGGCCTCGCCGCGGAAGCGGCCGGGCAGCGGCCGGCCGAGAAACCGGAGGACATCTTCCGCGCCGAAGTGTTCCACGGCGTGATGCAGCAGGCGGGGATACCAGCGGGCGAGCGTGG
>Ga0066677_10000248_pt1 | contig 19224 bp, 10 predicted proteins | sample GraSoiAngelo_126_FD_62299 | JGI IMG/M metagenome (GOLD analysis project Ga0066677, IMG submission 62299) | Grasslands soil microbial communities from the Angelo Coastal Reserve, California, USA - 14_0927_09_20cm | ecosystem: Environmental > Terrestrial > Soil > Grasslands | place: USA... | reverse complement strand
ATAGGCGCGAGCGAGCGTGAAGTGCAGGCCCGGGCTGTCCGGCGCGAGCGTGATGCCGGTCTGCAGCTCCTTGATCGCCCCGTCGATATCGCCGGTCTCGAGCAGCGCCTGGCCGAGCGCTTTCCGCGCCGGGAACGCGTTCGGCGCCGCAGTCACCGCCTGCCGCGCCCAGGGCAGCGCCGTCGGCGCATCGCCCTGTTTCAGGTACTCGTACGCGATCTGCATCAACGCCGATGCGTGGCCGGGCTGCAGCTCGAGTTCGCGTTTGAATTCCTCGATCGCTTTGTCTCCCTGCTCCTGCAGCAGGAAGACTCCATGTGCATAGTGCACGTTTGGCGTCTCGGGATAGCGGTCGACCAGCGCCTGAAACGCCTTGGCGGCAGCAGTGGTGTTCCGCGTCGCCATCATGTAGCTGGCCCGCCCCGCCATGAGCACCATCTCGCGCCGCTCGGGCGGATACTCGTTGGGCAGCATCGCCATTCGCAGCGTCGCAATGCCCATCGCCTCGATCACGCGCGGATTGTCGTCCCCTTCCGCCGCGAACTCGCCAAGCGTCTCGAGCGCCTGCTCGTATTGTTCCATCCGGGTCATCAGAATGGCGGCGTGGTATCGCGCGACGCCGGCCAGGTCAGGCGTGTCACCGACCCCGAGAATGCGCGACTGTAGCAGGTGCTGCAGCGATCGGTCGTACTCCTTCAACCCGAATTCGCACAGACCGAGAAACGCATACGCGGCGCCGTTCTTCGGCGCAAGCCGCAGCACCTTGCGAAACGCATCCCGACCTTGCGTGTAATTGTCGAGCGTGTAGTACGCGGTCCCCTGATACCAGTAGCCCTCCACGTAATCGGGCTTCAGCTTCACAGTCTTCGCGTACAAATCAATTGCGTCTTCCCATCGTTCGGCTCGGCGTGCCTCGGTCGCCGCCTGCACCAGCCGATCGAATTCCGCTGACGTTGCGGTGTTCGAGCCCGCCTTTCGCGGGGACTTCGTGGTTGCGGCGGACGCCTGGCCCGATGGCCTGGAGGGCGGCCTCGCACCCGTCGCCTGCGCGTTGAGCCGCAATTGAGTCACCAGGAGGAACACAGCCACGCTCGCCGTGAGACATGGAACCCAGTTCGCCAAGCGGCGCGGCGGCATTACTCAGACCCTCCCTTGCCGCGTTGCTTCGATTGTGCTTCGACGTTCAGCTTATCGACGATCGCCTTTTCGCGCTCCGCATCTTCCTTACGCTTGAGACGATTGTAGGCAGTGGCGAGCTGCACGTGCGCTTCGATCAGATCGGGCGCATCCTTGATGATGCCTTCGAGCAATACGACGGCTTCGTCCACTTTGCCGGTCTGCAAGCGCAGGGTCGCGAGCAGCTTGCGCGCAGTCAGGTCCCGCGGGCGAATCGTTGTCGCGCGCTCGATGTATGTTTCGGCTTCCTCGAACTTCTGTACGGCCTTACGCATGCTGCCGAGCTGCAGGTTCGCTTCGAAGTCGTTGATGTTCAGATCCAGCTCCTCGCGGAATGCGCGGTCGGCTGTGTCGTGCTCGCCGAGGGCTAGCAGGCACCGACCATACAGCGAGTGGGCCGTAAGGAGTCGTGGATTGAGCTGCACGGCGCGCTTGAACTCCGCTTTCGCCGCCGGATAGTCCTGCGGCGCAAGGTAAGCGAGGCCCATGAGCAAGTGGCCTTCGGCGGATTCGCCGGCGCCGAAGATCCGATCGATGTACTTCTGACCCTCCGCTCGGTCGTCGGTGTGCAGCAGCGCAGTGCCGAGCAGGTACGCGTAAGCGAGATCGCCAGGGAACATAGGCTCGCGCGGTTTGAGAAGCGCGACCAGTTCCTGATCCTGTCCGGTCTGCAGGTAACAATCGGCAAGAACGAGATAGGCGTTTTTGGCGTCAGGATCCGACGCGACGACGCGCTTGAGTTGCGGAATCGCTTGATTGGGCCGCGCGGACTTGTAATAGGCGAGCGCAAGATTCAGACGCACCGTGCTGTTTATCGGATCCGACTTCAGCGCAGCTTCATACTGTGCGATTGCATCGTCGAACTGCCCGAGTCGCACATACGCGGCGCCGAGATTCGACAGGGCGTCCGCGCGATCGGGGATGATCGTGAGCGCCGCCTTGTATGTCTCGATGGCGCCCAGTACATCGCCGGCCTGCTGCAGCTCGAGCGCCCGCGCGAAGAGCCGCTCGAAGTCCTGGGCCTGCTGCTCCTGCGCGCGCGCGTGTGCTGCGCTCAATAGGAATAGAAGAAGGGTGAAGAACCGGGCCATAGATACAGGGTGCCGCAAGGTCAGAGTGTACCCCCAAAAACACGACGAGGAGGAGAGTCGTTCAGCTCTCCTCCTCGGTTTCATGGAAGAAGTCAGGAGCCAGGAGCTAGAGCGTCACGGATGTCATCTCTTTTGACGCTCCAGCTTCCAGCTTCCAGCTTCTGACACGCCCGCTGACAATCAGAAGTAGTACTTCAGGACGAGCTCAATCACGCGGTGTCCGCGTTTCAGATTCACCTTCCCGAAGTTGTCCTTCGTCTGCGGGGTGAAATCGAATCCCTGCGTCGGATCGCACACGTCCGTGAAACCGCCCGCGCCGTTTGGCACGTGGCTGACCCGCACCCGGCACGTGGTGTCCAGCAGCAGGTTGATGTCGTTCCCATCGACTGCGGTCGTGGCATATGCCTGATTGAACAGGTTGAAGAACCCGATTCGGAACTGAAGCCTCTGTTCGCCAACCGTCGAGAAGTTCTTGAACAGGGTCAAGTCGTGGTTGAAGCGCGTAGGCTGCCGGAGGTTGTACCGCGGCACGAGGTCGCCGTTGCTGCCGAACTCGGGCACCGAGATACAGTTGATGTCCAGAACCTTCTCGCCGACACCGCCGTTCCCCGTGCGCGGATCGCAGGTAAAGACGGGCGCCAGCGCATTTCCGCCGTTGTTGCTCGGGCCGACGACGTCAGAGGTGCCGAAGTACGCGGCGGCGATCCCTCCGCTTCCTGCGTCGCCAGCGAACGTGAGCCGGTACGGAATGCCGCTGGCCATGGATGAGATCCCCGATACCTGCCAGCCGTTCAGAATGCCGCGGCCGATCGGATTATTCATCCCGCTTTTCGCGCCGTCGGGCAGGAACGCGTTCCACGACACGTTGAGCACGTGCGTCCGGTCCTCGTTCAGCACGCCGTAAGTGCGCCTCGGATCGTACGGGTCGATCGAGCTGTACTCGCCACCGAGCGTGCCGCGATTGCGGCCCAGCGTGTACGCGACGAAGTACTGCAGGTGGCGTCCCGTCTGGCGGCTCAACGTGAGCTGCATCGAGTCGTAGTTCGATTCGCCACGGAAGTCATACGATGTGATTCCGTTCAGCGCATTGAACTTCCGGAACGACGCAAGATTGTCGCCGACGCTCGCCACCGCGACGCGGTTGACGGGATTTGAGAGGTCGACGCCGTTGAACGTTCCGCTGTTCAATATTCCAAACGGCATCACGTTTCCGTTGCTGCGGCTCACCAGATTACGGCCGCGTGTGCCCACGTAGCTGAGTTCGACCACCTGATCGAACGGCACTCGCCGCGCGTAAGAGACGCTGAAGCTGTGCGTCTTCGGCCACACGAACGAGTTCGGTGTCAGCGAGTTGATGCCGATGCTGCCGACGCGGTTCGCCAGAGTGGCTTCGTGCGCGGTGTCGTAGTTGAGACCGACTCCATTGCCGTAACCGCCGCCGGCCCAGAAATCAGTGCCGACATTGTACCTGTTAGGCGGCAGGTTGAGCGTTTGATCGTATTCGACGTTCCCCATATTGCGGTTGTAGAAGAGCCCGTAACCGCCGCGGATCACGTTTCGGCTCTCGCCGTCGATATTCCACGCGATGTTGACGCGTGGCAGCGCAAACGGCGATCGGTTGGGCAGGATACCGGCCTTCGCGCATCCGGTGTAGACGTAGCACACACCGTTGACGCGCTCGAACGTCCCCGGGTCGAGGAAGGCACCCTGCGACGGATCGTACAGCGTCGGCGAGAAGTAGCCGCCTTGCCCATTCAGCTCCTGGTTGTTGGTCCAGGAACCAAACCGCACGCCGTACTCGAGCGTGAGATTGTTCCTGAGCTTCCAGCTGTCCTGCGCGAACGCGTCGATGTCCCAATAGCGGAACTCGCCGTACGGTTCGCCGACTGCCGGCTGACCGTTCTTCTGGCTGATGATTTTCGTCGCCGTGCCCTGCGTGAGAGAGCCAATCCTGCCGACGAGCATGTCCGCCGCCGAGTTGCCAGTTCCCGTGTCGTTGTCGGTGCCGAACCAGAGTTGGCCGGCCGTGTTGTTATCGAAGTTCTGCTGCTTCTGTCCGCGCTCGATCGCGATGCCGAATTTCATCCCGTGCGAGCCGGCGAGTTTCGTGAGCTTGTCGCTGAACTGCAGCGCATCGTTATGCGCGAAGACATCGTTGGACTTCGCCCACAGGTTGCCTACCTGACCGCTGCCGCCCCAGCCGTGGAGAAGATCCGTCGGAAGGTATGGGCTCGGCGGTGGTCCGGGGAACTGGATCCCCTGGAAGGTCACCCCATTGTGGCCTTGCAGCAGGATGCTCGGGTCCTTGAAGCGATTGTCGAGCGTCAGACGGCTGAAGCTGACGAGGGCTTCGTTCGTCATCGACGGACTCAACACCGAGACGAGGTTGCCCGCGTACGAACGGCCGACGTTCTCGCCGATATTTGGCGTTGGAAGTGCGACAACATCCCCCGGTGCCCACCACACGCCGCGTGGGCTCTCCGCCGTTTCGGTCTCGTGGGCGGCGCGGACGTACGCCTTCGTGCTGTTGCTGATGTTCCAGTCGAACCGCGACTTGAAATCCGTCCGGTTCGTCGGCTCCAGCCGGCTGTACACGTAGTTGTACAGGTTTTTCGGATCGTTGTAGTTCACGTCTGGATACAGGCTCGCGAAATACTGGCCGAGCGGCGTCATATACGGCCGCATGTCATTGTTCGGCGCCGGATCGCCCGCACCAGGGAAGCCCCTTGGGATCTTGAGCTGCGCGACACTGTTCAGATTCGAGCCGCGGTTCGCCAGCAGTTCGCTGAAGTCACCATTCTTCATCGCCTGCGAAAACGTTCGCGTGAAGTGCGACCCTGAGTCGACCTGCTGCCGCTGTCCCTCGAATGCGACGAAGAAGAACAGTTTGTCCCGGTTCTTCGTGTAGCTGTCGCCAAACGAGATCGGGCCGCCGACGTTTCCACCGGGATACTGGTATGTGCTCTTCGGCTTCACGGTGCCGGCGATCGAATTGGATCGGTCGTTCGCCGCGAGTCGATAGTCGCGCCAGTAGTCGTAGGCCTCGCCATGGAACTTCGACGAGCCTGATTTCGTCACCCCGCTGACGTTCATGCCGCCCGTGCCGTACTCGGCGGCGAAGTTCGAGCTCTGCACCTTGACTTCCTGAACCATGTCGTTGTTCAGGGAAACGATCACGCCGCTGTTGCTGCCGATGTCGATGAGCGACGAACCGTCGAGCGCGACAGTGTTGCTCGAGGAGCGGATGCCATTCACCGTGTAGCCCTGCGTGTTGTTGCCGCCGCCGCCGAAGCTCACCGATTCACCCTGGTTGAACTCGGTGACGACACCCGGCAGGATGCGGAGGAGCTCGAGGGCGCTTCGGCCGACGACCGACAGGTTGTCGATCTGTTTCGCATTCAAGACGCCCTCGCGAGCGCCAGTTTCCGTCTGGACGTATTCCTGCTGCCCAGTGACGGTGACGGTCTCGCTCTGCTGGCCGACCTCGAGACGCACGTCGATGCCCCGCGTGTCATTCGGACTCAGCGCGATGGATTTTCGCTCGTACGTCTTGAACCCGGATAGTTCCACCTTCAGGTCGTACGTGCCAGGGAACAGGGCCGCAAACAGGTACTGACCGCGATCATCGCTGACCGTGGTCTGTAGTCCTTTGTTCCCTGCGTTCGTGACGGTGACGGTCGCACCCGGCAGCACGCCGCCACTAGTATCTTGGATAGTGCCCCGAACCGAGGCAGTGGTGGAGCCCTGACCGAAGGCGGCGGTACTTGTTAGCAGCAACGTGCACAGCGTTGCCGTTGCCCACGCCGCTACGGAGGCCACGTCCTTCGAACGTGCCCGTGACACACAGGTCAACATGCTCTCTCCTCCCCCGTACCAGAACAGACGAATACCTCAGGCTGAGGTATAGCCGTGAAGCCTATGAGCTGAACGTGGGCGCGTCAACCCGCATAAGGGGGGATAGCCGATATGTCGAAAGACATATCGGGGTCAGACCCCGGCGGAATTGGCGACTGGGGTCAGACCCCGGTTGGTGGATTACACACTTTTTCAGGTTCCTAGCTGGACAATACCACGCTGCAGGGCGACGGTGACGGCCTCCGTCCGGTCCGTCACGCCAAGCTTCCCGAGAATGCTGCTCACGTGCAGCTTGACCGTGCCTTCGGTGATGTCCAATGCGTCGCCGATCTCCCGGTTGCGCCGTCCGCCGACCAGCAGCCTGAGCACTTCGATTTCTCGCATCGACAGTTCCGAGTGCGCGACGCGGTCGGCCAGACGCGCCGCCACCTCCGACGGAATGTGACGCTGCCCCACGGCCGCCTTCCGGATCGCCCGCATCAATTCTTCGCGCTGCACCGACTTGACGAGGTACGCCATCGCCCCGGCCTGGAGCGCTCCGTAGATCTCTTCGTCGCACACGTAGGTGGACACCATCACGATCCGCGCGTCGGGAAATTCGCGGCGAATGGCCTGGATCGTTTCCGCGCCGTTCATGCCGGGCAGCCGCAGATCCATCAACGTCACGTCCGGACGATGGGTCCGGAACAAGGCCTGCGCCTGTTCGCCGGACGAGGCTTCCGCGCACACCGTCATGTCCGGCTCGAGCGCGATGATGCTGGCCAGCCCCATGCGGACCAGGTAATGATCGTCGACGAGCATGATCTTCAGTTTGTCCGCCATGATTCCACCACCCGGGGAAGGGCCCTCGCATCCGTGTGACGTTCGGCAGGAACAGTGACCGACAGGCGCGTGCCGTTGCCGATCGCGGAATCGATGTGCAGCACGCCGCCGATCTTGTCGGCGCGCTCGCGGATGCCCTGCAGGCCGAAGTGACAACCCGGCATGTCTTGCGCACCATGTCCCAAGCCACATCCATCGTCGGTGACGATGAGCGTGGTGGCGTCGGGCTGGAACCGGATCACGATCTCGATGTGCCGCGCGCCGGAGTGTTTCAGGGCGTTCGTGAGCGCCTCGAGACCGATCCTCAGCAGGTGGTGCTCGAGCGCGGCGTCGAGCCGTTGGAGCGATCCCTCGACATGCACGTTCGGGATGACGGCGGTTCCGACCGTCATCTGACGCACGAGATTCGTGAGCGCACCAGCGAGGTCGCGGCTCTCCAGCGCCTGCGAACGCAGATCCATGACGGACCGTCGCGTTTCTTCGATGCTGTAGCGCAGCATCTGCCGCGCCACGTCGAGCGATTGCTGCGCGACATCGGGACACGCCTTGAGGCTGGCCGACACTGCCTCGAGTTGAAGCGCGATACCGGTGAGCCCCTGCTCGAGCGTGTCGTGCAGCTCGCGGCCCACGCGAGTGCGTTCGGTCAGGACCGCTTGGTACTGCTGGCGCTTTCTGTTCGCGGTGGCCCTGACCCAGATGCCGGCGCCGCCGGAAACGAACGTGAGGAGCACGAGCATCACCACGCTGTGACCCAGCGTCCACCACGGAGCCGCGGAAATGAGCGCGACGTCGGCCGGCGATCGGAGGAACAACCGGAACGACGGCGGCGGTCCCCAGTGGTACGAGTACACGCCCGTTACCGCCACAACGCTTCCCGGCCGGATCCGCTCGAGCGCGTCGATGCCCGCATCTTCGGGGAGGTCCGCTTCGAAGACGGTCTCGCCGACTTTGAGCACCAGGATCCGATCGGTCGGATTCCTGAGCAGGCTGAGCAGGTTGCCCTCCATGTGCACCAGCGCTGCATCGTTCTCGGGTGTCATCACGTTGGTGGTGGCCAGTCGCAGAGGCGACGGCTCGGCGGCGGCACTTCCCGTTACCTTGAATACGGCATTCGTGACGATGGGCTTTCCCGGCGTGACGGCAGGAAACCCGACGACTTCGACAATCGCGCCGGGTCGGACGCGCTGAGGCTGCTCGGTCTCGATCCGCGCTCCGCCGCTCCCGTCGTCCACGTACAACACATGACGCACGTGGCGGAACTTCGTCGTGCTGGTGAAGTCGCTGACCTCGACCGCGTGTCCGGGCACATAGCAGGTGACGACGCCGCGCACACGAATGCGTCGGTTCGCTTCGCCGTCGGCCGAATAGTTGTAGAGGCTGCGGATCGTGCGCGTCGGGAGTGAGAATGGATCGGGCGCCGGCTCCAGCACTGTGATGTCGCGCGTGTGACCCACAAACAACGAGACGCCTCGAAGCTGCTCGGTCGGCCCGAACAGCGTGCCGACGTTGCCGCGCAGGCGGACGCGCGCGTCGATGAAGCGCGCCAGATCGCCGGACGAGTAGTCCCAGAACGTCGAACGCACGATGCCGTCTCCATAGGCGACATCTACGAATAAGGTGTGCATGCTCGGGTCCGACGACAACCACGCGCGCTGCACCACGCCGACGATCTCCACGTAATCGCAGTCGTGCCGTCCCGTCAGCATTGCGGAGAACGGAATGTGCTTCGGTCGCGGGAGCGGCGCGCGTCCGAGGCGCCGAATGGCCGTCGGCTGGACGTTGGGCGCGAACCCGCCGCGGACGGTGCGCCCCTCGATCTCCACGAGATCGCCACGCTGCAGCTCCGACCATGCCGGCACTTTCTTCCGGTCGGCGGGCGGAACGACGAACTGGCCGAACGCGCCGTCGTGAATCATCAGGCCGACATCAGCGATCTCGTCGATATGCGTCACGATGGCCCGAACACGGACGGGATAGCCCCTGGCGCCTTGATCCTGCGAAAGGGCGCGAATTTCCTGAACTGTCGTCAGAACGGGAAGGGCGCGGACGGTGTCGGACTGGGCCGCCGCAGGTGGTGCGAAGAGGCCAGCCAGCAGGGCGAGCGCGCTCGGTCGCAGAAGCCAGGCACGCACAGTGGCGGCATAGTAGCGCGGCCCAGCTGTCCCGTCCAGCGCCGGTCGGGCCCCTCGGGCGCGTTGCCAAGCTGTCGCCCCTTCTGTAATCTTCACCGTCAGCGATGCCTGCGGATGTCCGGCGCTCATCAAAACACGGCAGCCAGGACTTCGGTGCCAGGCACCCGACGCACCTTCGTGGCCTGAACATCGATCGCGTGCTGTCGATTGCGATCGATCGTTCCGGAACGTTCACCCGCGCGGAGCTGATCGAAGCATCCGGCCTGTCCGCCCCGACCATCGGCAGCCTGACGTCGCACCTGATTCGCACAGGCGTGATCACGGATCTGGGGACCGCACCGTCGCGCGGCGGCCGACGCCCGTCCCTGATGGAGTTCAACGCGCGGCACGCGTTTGTCGGCGGGATCGACGTCGGCCCGACACGCACGCGGCTCGCCGTCGCCGATCTCCGGGGCGCGCGGCTCGGTCATCAAATCGTCGACACACCTACGTCGCTCCCGCCGCCGCAGATGCTGCTGCGCCTGGCTGCTGCCTTCAAGTCGCTGGTGCGTTCCGCGGGAGCGCCGCTCGGCCGCCTCATTGCTGTCGCGGCCGGCGTGCCCGGGATCGTCCGCCCGCACGACGGGGTGGTCGCGTTTGCGCCGAACCTGAGCGGCTGGCACGACGTCCCGATGCGCGACATCCTGACGCGCGAGCTGCGGACGCCGGTGCTCATTGATAACGACGTGAACCTGGCGTTGTTGGGAGAGCACTGGCAAGGCGCCGCGCAGGGTCACGAGACCTGCGCGTTCGTCTTCGTGGGGACCGGCATCGGCGCCGCCATCCTGATCGATGGCGCGCTGCACCGCGGCCATCACGACATGGCCGGAGAAATCGCCGTCATGTGCATGGGGCCGGAATATGTCGATCGCGACTTCGGCACGCACGGCTGCCTGGAAGCGCTCGCGGGACTCGACGCGCTCAAGACGCGGTGGACCGGTCGCGTGCCGTCAAACCACGATCACTGGATCCCGGCGCTGCTCGCCGCGGCCGCAGCGGGTGACGAGCAGGCACGAGAGGCGGTTACCGAGACCGCGCGGTTCATCGGCATGGCCACGGCGAACGTCGGCGCCGTTGTCGATCCTTCCATCGTGGTTCTCGGCGGAGCGATGTTCGCGCAGGCCGAGCCTTTCGTCGACGAAGTGCGGCGCATCGTCCATCAACTGTCGCGAACGCCGTTCGACGTCGTGTCCGCTGCGCTCGGCAAGGAGGCGCCGGTGGCGGGTTGTCTGCTGGTTGCTGCGGCCGAGGCGCGCCGTCAATTGCGCCAGCGGATCAGGGCTGCGTCTGCGTGACGGGGGGATTCTCCCGCCTGAAGGCGGAAGCCACGAGTGAGGTATGTAGAAGGCCGGGTCTTCAGACCCGGCGTAATGCTGGCGGACCTGAAGGTCCGCCCTACTTGGTGATCGTGACGATCTGATTCCCCTTCACGCGCTCCTGCTTCGTGGTCGTCCCATCGGGCCAGCGGACCTCGATGCTGTCCACAACCTCCGCTGATCCCAGGCCGAAGTGCTGGCGCATGTCGTTCTGTGAAATGTAGCTCGTGCCGCTCTGGATGAGCGCGCGTTGACGCACCGCGCCGGTGGTGACAGTGATCACTGCGCCGATCGCGTCGGTGTTCGGCGCGGCGCCTTTCAGTTTGACAATCACCCAGTTGCCGGCTGATGTGAGCTCGTTGTGCAGGACCTGCGGCCCGCCGTCGAGATCGTTGATGACGACATCGACGCGCCCGTCGTTGTCGATGTCTCCCATGGCCAGGCCGCGGCTGACGCGTGGCTCGGTCAGCACCGGCCCAAACCTCGTCGAAACGTCTTCGAACGTGCCGTCGCCGCGGTTGCGATAGAGCAGCTTGCGCTGCCGGTAGCCCGCCGACACGCCCATCTTCACCTTATCGAGCTGCGGATACACGTGACCGTTGATGGCGATGATATCCGCCCACGTGTCGTTGTCATAGTCGAGAAATGCATCGCCCCAGCCCACATAGGGAAGACTGCTCGCCGCGGTGCGCGAGCGGAACGACACGTCGGAAAAATGATCGCCGTCGTTATGGTAGAGCGCGTTGTATTCCTCGGCGAAGTTCGTCACGAAAAGGCTGAAGCGCCCGCTGTGATCGTAATCGCCGAGCGCGACGCCCATGCTGCCTTGTTCGGCGCCGTCCTCGCTGACGGCAACGCCGAGCGGAAACGCCTGCTCCTTGAACGTGCCGTTCTTCTGGTTCACGTACATGAAGTTCGGCGTCGAGTCGTTCGCCACATACAGGTCCGGCCACCCGTCGTCGTTGTAGTCGAACCACGCGATGCCAAGCCCGAAGTATCCGCGCGGATCGGAAACCCCCGCTCTGTCCGACACGTCGGTGAAGCGGCCGTTCCCGTCATTGCGAAAGAGGAGATCGGATTCGCCCTGCAGGCCTCGCGGCCCGCACTGCACGGCGATGCCGCGGTACTCGCAGGTCTTGTCTTTGCCGAATTCCGGCAAGTGCGCGAGATCGATCTTCACGTAGCGGCTGACAAAGAGATCGAGATGGCCGTCGCGATCGTAGTCCGCGAAGCCGCAGCCGGCCGACCATCCACTCGCGCCGACGCCGGCGCGTTCCGTAACGTCTTCGAACGTGCCGTCGTGACGATTGCGATAGAGATGATTGCCGCCAATCGCGGTGACGTAGACGTCTTCCCAGCCGTCGCCGTTCTCGTCGCCGGTGCAGACGCCCATGCCCCAGCCGGGATGCGCAAGGCCCGACTTCCCGGTGACGTCTTCGAACCGGCCGCTTCCCAGGTTGTGATAGAGCGCGCTCTGCGCGGCGTTCGAGTTGCCGGCTGTTTCGACGGTCAACGAATCGACGAAATAAATGTCGGGCAGCCCGTCGTTGTCGTAGTCGAACAGCGCGACGCCGCCGCTCATCGATTCGACGATGAACTTCTTTTCCGGAGCGGCGTGATGCTCGAACGTGATGCCGGCGTCCTTGGTGATGTCGCGAAAGAGGATCGCGGCGGGTGATGCGGGCTGCATCGCGCCCGCGGCGGTGACGCACGTGACGGCGAGGAACAGCCCCGGAACCCTGATCGTCACTGGCGGCTGCCGCCCACGAACCCGGCTTCGCGGAGCGCCTTGACGGAGGCTTCCATCGCGCGCAGCTTCTGCTGGTAGCGCTCGACGTAGCGTTGTGCACTTGCCTCGTCGCCGAGGCGCGCATAGACCAGGCTCAATTGGTAGTCCGGTTTGGGAGAGCGCGGATCAGCATCCGCCGCAGCGATGAGCGCGTCGCGCGCCTCGGGGCATCGATAGCCGCAACAGGATCCGGCGCCTTCGTCTGCGCCTGGGCAGCGCTCATCAGTGCGACGAAGGGGAGGAGCAGGATGAACACTGTTTTTGAAATCGAAGGGTCGAAGGCGTGTCGAAGAATCGAAGCTTGATTCATTGTTGTCACTTCGACACTCCGATGGTTGTTCGACTCTTTGATTTGAAGATCATTGTACCCTCACCGCGCGCCCGACAGCCACGAGCGCGCCTGTGCGATCTGGGTCTGGTAGCGATCCGGGGGCGCTGTCGCCGCGAAAAATTCCAGATACGGCCGAGCCTGCGCAATGCGACCGGCGCGAGTGAGAGACGCGCCGAGCAGATACAGCCGTCCGTACTCGGACGGATCCAGCGACGCGGCGGTCTTCCACTCAGCGAACGCCGCATCCTTTCGTCCCGCGTCGGCATGAAGTGCACCGAGCGAGCTGTGCGCGCGCGCGAGTGACGGGTTTTGCGCAATCGCGGACTCGAACGCGCGGCGCGCCTCGTCGGGACGATCCGCCATCAGTCCGACCGTCCCGATGTGGACCAGCAGCATCGCGTTGTTGGGCGCCTGCGACCGCGCGCGCTGGAGCGTCGCCAGCGCCGCATCGAACTGCCGCAGGCGCGCCTGCGCAAGGCCGAGCGACACGAGCACCTCGATGTCGGGCGCCTCAGAATCGGTGGCAGCGAACGGCGTGAGCACGCGCACCGCCTCCGCGGGCTGCCCCGCATCGGTCAGATATGCGCCGAGGAGCCCCGCGGTCTGTGCGTTCTGTGGCGCGAGCACCAGCGCCCTTCGGATAGCGGCGGCGGCCGCGGGCAGGTTGCCGCTCTCGCGCTCGAGATGCCCCAGCTGCAGTTGCGCGAGCGCCATGTCGGGGTGCGCGCCTGCGAAACCGCGCGCGCGCACGAGCGCACCCTTGAGATCCCCGCCGAGATATTGACCGACGATCGCCTGGAGATCGGCGTCGAGCACGATCAAACGCTTCGGATCGTCGGCGGCCGTGTACGTCGGCCGGGATCGCGTCTCACCGCCTCCCGCATATCCGAGGCTGCGCAGCCGTTCGCGGGTTTCTGCGCTCTCGCGCGCGGCGGCAACCGGTTGCGCGTTCGCATACGGACGCAGCGCCGCCCGCATCTCGTCGACTCGACGCGCCTCTCGGTCAGCAAGGTTGCGCTGCTCCTTCGGATCCGCGCTGACGTCGTACAACTCCGGAATCGGCAGATCGATGTACTTCACGTCGCCGCGCATGACGCCGGTGACCGGCGCCCAGCCTCGGTTGAGCGCACCCGAGAACGCCTCGAAATACGTCACGAGAGTGCCGGTCTCTGTCGCGCCACGCGCGGCCGGAATCAGGCTGCGTCCGCGCAGGCCGCTCGGCAAGGGGACGTTCAGAACATCGAGGATCGTCGGCAGCGCATCGACGTGCCGTGCCGGCGTCGAGACGGCCCGTGGCGCGAGGATCGAGGGCGCATAAAGAATGAATGGCACGCGCAGCGTCGCTTCGTACGCGAAGATCCCGTGCGTCGATTCGCCGTGCTCGCCGAGCGACTCGCCATGATCGCTCGTGAAGAGGACGAGCGTGTCGCCGTCGCGGCCGCGCGACAGGATTGGCTCGAGCAGCGGGCCCAGCGCGGCATCGGCCGCCGCGACATCACCGTCGTAAGGGACGTCCCGAAAGCGCGCTGAGAACGGTGCCGGCGGCGCATAGGGGAAGTGCGGCTCGTAAATGTGCACCCAGCACAACGTGGGTTGGCCCTGCCCGGCCGCGAGCCACGCGCGCGCCCGCGCCACGGTTTCCGTCCCGCGCCGCTCCTGCTCGAGAAACGCCGGACGAGGTGTCGTGTCTACGAACCGATCGTCGTATTCATCGAATCCGCGCGCGAGGCCGAACCGGGCGTCGAGCGGAAAGGCGCTGACGAATGCGCCGGTGCGATACCCCCGCGCCTTCAGGATCGTCGCGATCGTGTCGATCGATTGTGGAAACCGGAACCCGCTGTTGTCCCGCACGCCGTGATCGATCGGCAACCAACCGGACAGAAGATTGGCATGGGAGGGCAAGGTCACGACGTTGTGCGCGTGCGCGCGATCGAAGCGCACGCCGTCACGCGCCAGCTTGTCGATCCAGGGCGTCAGGGCGCTCGCATGACCGTACGCGCCAAGGGCGTCGGCGCGCAACGTGTCGACCGTGATCAGCAATACGTTCAGCGGTCGCCGCGGATGAGGTTGTCCGGCGGATCCGGAACATCGGACCAGAAATAGAGCGGCAAGGATTGCGAGCCGGGCGAACGTCTTAGAAGACCTTGACAAAGTTAGCTCACCGCGAACACAACGGGTTTTTGTTGCCGTCTCATCAAGCCCCCCAATCGGAGGAGACCAATTCGATGCGGAAGCGTGCAGTCTTGCTGTTCGTGACCACAGGTCTTCTCGTTGCGATGGCGCAACGCACCATCGCGAGTCTCCGCGGCACTATGACGGACTCGACGCATGCCATCGTTCCAGGCGCCAGCGGTACAGTCGCCAATCAGGATACCGGCCTCACTCGCACCGTGGCTACGAATGCCGAGCGGTTGTACTCGGTCAGCGAGTTGCCCGGTCGGCCGTTATTCGATAACGGTCGAACTGCAAGGCTTCAAAACCACCAAGCGCACTGACATCGCACTCAACGTCGCCGAGGACCGCAAGATTGACCTCGAGCTTGCGACCGGCGCCTTGTCGGAGAGCGTCGAGGTGAAGGCGGAGTCGACGCCTGTCAAGACGGTTGGCTGCGATGTGTCCGGGATCATCAACGGCGAGCAGGATCGCGAGCTGCCGCTGAACGGCCGCAACTTCCTCGCAGCATGAACGTCCGGTCGGTGACGCTCGATCCGACGGGGACGAAGATCGTCTCCTTCGTTCCGTCAGGGACGTTCGCGCAGGCGACGCGGACCCGCGATGCGCGACAGGCGCAGTTCGGCCTGAAGGTGACGTTTTAGAAAAAGAAGAGGGCGGGTGTCGACACCCGCCCTCTTCCAGCTGCGCGCGCCTTTCCGCCCGCCATGTTTTCCGGTATCCTCACACACACTCAAGCGGGAGTTCGTCGAGTAATGCATTTACATTAGTGACGCTGCCCCCGCGTCCGCGTTAGCGTGATATGCGTGGTGAGAGAGCTGCCTCGTACCGCGCTGGAGCACGAGAACCGAATGACACGGCCGTCGCCGGAAAACCTTCGATCGTTCCTGGCAGCGGGCGTGTTCGTGTTCCTGTTGAACACGGCGTACCTCGCTGCCTTTGCCTCGCCCTCACTCTTCTACTTCATAAACGTTGTCGCGCACCTGGTCCTCGGGATCGTCCTCGCCAGCGTCTACGCCCGGCGACTCTTCGCCGAGCGTCGCCAGGCGCGGCTTTGGATTGTCGCGGCGTCGATGGTGCTTGCCGCGGGCGTCCTCGCGGGGCTGGCGATTGCGGTCGTGGGTGCCGCCGGACATTTCCGCTGGCTGTTACCAACGCATATCGCGCTGTCGGTCGCCGGCGGCGTGCCCCTCCTTATTTATGGAGGCGCGATCGGCTACCGGCGGCTTACAGGGCCGCGCCGCGTCAGGTTCGCCGCCGCATGTGCCGCCGTCTGGCTCTGCGCGCTCGCGTCGGTGGTCGCGGCGTGGCGCTACGACGCCTCACGCAGGCTGCAGTACCGCATCCTGAATCCGCTCGAGGCGCCGCTCGCGATGGATGAGGAAGGCGCCGGCCCCGACAGCCCGTTCTTCCCCTCGTCGGCGGACACCAACGTGCACCGCACGATTCCCGCCACGTTCTTCATGACCAGCCAGAGCTGCGGCCGGTGTCACGTCGACATCTACGACCAGTGGAACTCGTCGGCGCATCACTTCTCGTCGTTCAACAACCAGTGGTATCGCAAGTCGATCGAGTACATGCAGGACACGGTCGGGACGAAGCCGTCGAAATGGTGCGCCGGTTGTCACGATCACGCGGTGTTCTTCAATGGCCGATTCGATCGCCCCATCAAGGATCAGATCGACACGCCCGAAGCGCAGGCGGGCCTGAGCTGCACGTCGTGCCACGCGATCACGCACGTGCGCAGCACGATGGGTCAGGGAGATTTCGAGATCGAGTACCCGCCGCTGCACGATCTCGCCGCGAGCGATAACCGGGTGCTGCGCTTCATGCACGACCAGCTCACCTACATGGATCCGAAGCCGCACCGCGAGATCTTCCTGAAACCATTCCATCGGGAACAGACGCCTGAGTTCTGCTCGTCCTGTCACAAAGTGCACCTGGACGTGCCGGTGAACTCGTATCGCTGGTTCCGCGGCTTCAACGACTATGACAACTGGCAGGCCTCGGGAATCTCGGGCGAAGGGGCGAGATCGTTTTACTACCCCAAGGCGTCTCAGAAGTGCGCCGACTGCCACATGCCGAAAGTGAAGTCGAACGATCCGGCAGCAAAGGACGGCTTCGTCCGATCGCATCGCTTCGCCGCCGCGAACACCGCGCTGCCGTTCGTGAACGGCGACAAGGCGCAGCTCGAAGCCGTGCAGAACTTCCTGCGTGACGGGCAGGTCTCGGTTGACGTGTTCGGCCTCGTGCGAGCGCCGGAGCCGTCCGGTAGCGCGAAGGCCACACAGGTCGCCAAGCCCGGATCCGAACCGGCGCTGGCCAGCACGTTTGCGGTTGGCGAAGAGTCCATGAACTTCGGCGCCGCGAGCAACTATCTTGCGCCGCCGGCGGAGGTGATTGCGCCGCTCGACAAGGTCGGCGCCAGCGTGCGTCGCGGCGATTCGGTCCGCATCGAGGTCGTCGTGCGCACGCGGAAGGTCGGCCACTTCTTCCCGGGCGGCACCGTCGACGCGTTCGACGTGTGGGTCGAGCTCGAAGCGGTGGACGAGAACGGCCGCACGATCTTCCACAGCGGGAGCGTGGAGGACGGCGGCCGCGGTCCGGTCGAGAAGGGCGCCCACTTCTATCGAAGCCTCCTGCTCGACGAGCACGGCAACATCATCAACAAGCGCAACGCCTGGGCCGCGCGATCGCTCGCGTACGTTCGGCTGATCCCGCCCGGCGCCGCGGACACGATTCATTACCGCCTGCAGATTCCGGAAGACGCCGGTACCCGCATCACGGTGCGCGCGAAGGTGAACTATCGCAAGTTCATGTGGTGGAACACGCAATTTGCGTTTGCCGGCGTCAGGGATCCGTCCGACATCAAGCCGGCTGTCGCGCCGTCGTACGACGATGGGCGATGGCTGTTCACGGGCGACACGTCAAAGGTGTCAGGAGGGATCAAGGCGATTCCCGATATCCCGACGACCGTGATGGCGGAGTCGAAAGCGGAGCTGAGGGTGCTGCCGCGTGGCGCATCGCTGCCCGATACGAAGCCGCTGATGACGCCGCCCGTGCGCGAACGCTGGAACGATTACGGCATCGGCTTGCTGCTTCAGGGGGACATCACGAACGCAGAGAACGCGTTCCTGAAAGTCACCCGGATGGAGCCCGGATACGCGGACGGATGGGTGAACGTGGCCCGCACGCGTATCCAGCAGGGGAACATGAGCGACGCGGAGTCGATGCTGCGCAAGGCGCTCGAAATCGATCCCGAGCTGGCGAAGACCCACTTCTTCCTCGGCACCGCGCTGAAGGCGCTCGGCCGGTACGACGAAGCGGTCGAGCATCTCAAGAAGGCTTCCACCAGCTACCGGCGCGATCGGGTCGTTCTCAATCAGCTCGGACGCGTGCTGTTCCTGCAGCGTCAATTCCGGCCATCGGTCGACGCGTTCCAGAGAGTGCTCGCGATCGATCCGGAAGATCTGCAGGCGCACTACAACCTGATGCTCGCCTATCAGGGGCTTGGTGAGACGGCCTCAGCGGAGCGCGAGCGCCAGCTGTACTTGCGATTCAAGGCCGACGAGTCGTCACAGGCGATCACCGGTCCTTACCGCCAGTTGCATCCTCAGGACAACAACGAGCGGCAGCAGATCCACGAGCACGTGACGGCGGCCTCGCCTCCCAAGCCACAGCCGGCGCGCGGCACGGCCGTCGGCGGGCAGATTCCATGACCAGCGTGCGGCGCATCGCCGCCTTCATCGTCGTGGTCGGCGCATCCGCCGCGTTGCTGGTCGGCGCTCCCGGCATTGCCATCACGTTCACCGACGTCACCGCCGCATCAGGCATCAAGTTCCGTCACGTGAACGGCGCGTTCGGCAAGAAGTACCTGCCGGAGACGCTGGGATCCGGCTGCGCATTTCTGGACTTCGACAACGACGGCTGGCAGGATGTGCTGCTCATCAACTCGATGCCATGGCCGTCGCGGCAGGGCCCGCCGTCGTATCCCGCGCTCTACCGGAACAATCACGACGGCACGTTTACCGACGTCACACGCCAGGCGGGGCTGGCGGTGCAGATGTACGGCGTAGGTGTCGCCGCCGCCGATTACGACAACGACGGGAACATCGACATCTACATCACGGCGCTCGGACCGAACCACTTGTTCCACAATCTTGGCGGCGGCAAGTTCAAGGACGTCACCATTACCGCGGGTGTGGGCGATCCGGCATTCTCGACGAGCGCGATGTGGTTCGACTACGACCGCGATGGCAAGCTCGACCTGTTCGTGGCGAACTACGTGCAGTGGACGGCGGAGGGGGATCTGTACTGCACGCTGGACGGCAAAACGAAATCGTACTGCACGCCGGAATCGTACAAGGGACAAAGCGCGACGCTGTACCACAACCGCGGAGACGGCACGTTCGAAGACGTCACGCGCAAGGCTGGCCTGTACGATCCATCGAGCAAGGCGCTGGGCGTTGCGCTGATCGACGTCGACGCTGACGGCTGGCCC
>Ga0066677_10000246_pt1 | contig 19278 bp, 20 predicted proteins | sample GraSoiAngelo_126_FD_62299 | JGI IMG/M metagenome (GOLD analysis project Ga0066677, IMG submission 62299) | Grasslands soil microbial communities from the Angelo Coastal Reserve, California, USA - 14_0927_09_20cm | ecosystem: Environmental > Terrestrial > Soil > Grasslands | place: USA... | reverse complement strand
CGCCGCGCCAACCAGCCCGATGAGCGTCAGCGCGCGTTTCAGGAACAGGTCAGCGAATGCGAACGGATAATCCTGATAAAGGATTGCGACTGCAAGCGGGATAGACGCGTGGTGACCGACGAGCTCGATCGGCCACGTGGAACCACCTTCGTGATGCTGGGTGAGGTGGAGGGCCGAGACCGCGAACGCCGCCAGCGCGACACCCCAGATGGCTCGTCGTCCGCCCGGCTGCCCGCGCGTCAACATCCACAAGGCGGGCAGCATGCCGATGAAACACACCGTCAGCAGCTGTAATGCCAGCACCGACGGCACCTGACCGGCCGAGACGACAGCGTTGACGTGCAGCACGGCGGCCACGGCGCTCGCCGTGTACGCGACCCCGAGCAACGCCGTCCGGCCACCCTGCGGCCGGCGATTGCCGCGCAGCACACTATGTACGACGACGGCTGGCAGGAACCCGAGCGCGGAGAATCCTGCAGCCGCGATCCATCCGCTGCGGAATCTCGGCAGCTCGTAAATCCACAGCGCGGACACGTTCCACGCGAGCCCGAGCAGCGCCGTGGCCACGAGGAGACGGTCAGGCGCGGTCCGCGACTGCCGCGAGCCCACGACCATCGCCAGGAGCATCGCATACAGCGTGGCGCCGAGCGTCAGGCCGACGATGTTGAGGAGCCCGTTCACTGCAGGTTATTTACCACGCCCGGACCCTATCTGACGCGACAACGGAGGCAACGACCATTCATCTGCCGAAACCGACCACTCATGGAGTTCAGCCGAGCGCCGCACAATAATCGCACTACTCTCGTGGCTTCCGGCTTTAGCCGGAAAATCCATTCGCTGCCAAGCGACTTCCGCCTGAAGGCGGAAGCCACGAGGAAAGACGCTGAGCAGATTGACGAGCGTGCCGCGTCGCCGTGCGACGTGAGAACAGCCGCTGCCTACCGGTTGCAGATCGGCGTGGGCTTCTGACGAACGACGGCTTCAATCGTGCGGGTCGATGACTTACATCGACGCGCGTTGGCCGTGTCCAAAATGATGTCCCCACGAACAGGGACCATCGAGAGGACTGCGTCGCTACTGCCCTAGCCGGAATGCAGACAAAATTCGTTGCTGCGCGCCACGCTGTGTGAACGTCAGTTCCACAATGTAGTCGCCCGCGCCGAGCGGCGCGAGGACGAGATCGGCCGTCAGGCATTTCTGAGTGTTCGATGCATCGGTGCGAACGCCCGTGGTGACGGGCACGCCGAGACGCTTGCCGGTGCGATCGAGGAGCGCGCCGGTCCAGCTCGTGACATCCTCTGTTGCGGCGGCCTCGAGATGCAGTCGATCCGTGCGCGAAAAGCGCCGGTTCGGTGCGGGTTTCAGCTGATTACCCGTCATCGGACCGCGACGGAACATCGCCGGCGCGCTCAGTTCCGGCGTCCGCGACATCAGCATCGTACGGGATTCGTCGATCCGCGCGTCCCGCTCGAGCGTGTTGAGGGACGCTTTCACCGCCGCAGCGTCATCGGGCACGCTGGCGGCCGCCGTGGCCAGATTCGCCGCGGACGCGACCTCCGTCTCGGTGGGCGCGCGATAGCCTTTGCGCGCGCGGATGTCGACGCCTGAACGCTTCGCGCGCACCTTGATCGTCCTGAATCGTCCATCGAGTTGGTTGTTGGTCGAGTAGTAACCGACCAGGTAATAGGATGTCAGATCCACGGCGATCCGACGCAACTGACGATTCAGGTCGTTGTTGTCCAGGAGCGCGATGCCGTCCGTATTGACCGCGAGCGTGCGCAGCGTGTCTCCGCGTCCACGCAGCATCGCGTGGTCCGTGATGATGTCCGGTGGCGCATCCGGTCCGATGGCCGTGTCGAACGCCGCCAGCCCGCGCGGATCGATTGGGTAGAAACTGACGTTCGCGCGGTTGGCTTCGCCGAACAGGTCGCGGAAGTACTGCGCGTTGTCCATCATTGCCAGGTTCATACGATCGCGGTCGCATTCGGTCTGCTCGTCAGCGAACTGATCCCTGTTCTGTTTCGTCGTGAGGGTGCCGCCGCGTCCGACGCCCACGGGCGGTGGCGATCCGGGAATCGGTTCCTCCCAGCCCAGCGGACCCTTGCGAAGAACGGTCAGCGTCTGATTTGGGCGGTACAACAGCCACCCGTCGGTCACCGCTATGACAGCAGTCCGCCCTTCGCGGATCGATCCCATGTGAACGATCATGTCGTTCAAGGATTCGAGCACAACCCGTTCGCGGCGACGTCCCATCAGTTCGCTCGCCAGTGCGGAGTGCTGCCCCTGTTCCCCCGGCATCGGCGGATAACAGATGTCGTACTTCTGCTCGTAAGCGTCGATCCGGATGCTGTCGCGCATGCCCCACACCCAGTTCCTGCGCAGTCCCTCCTCGATGACCTGCGTCTTGCGGCCGAACGAGATCTGCGACGGGCTCATCTCGGGGGTCATCACACCAACGAGATCGTCTGCGCCGAGAATCTCCGTCAGCAGGTTGATCAGCGGTTCCTTGATGTGGTGCGAGCCCTCGACGGATACGTGAAACGTGTCGAGGAACACGAGGAAGACGCGCCTGTGCGGATCCGCCGCGAGCTGGTTCGCCACGGTCGGCGACGAGGGCTCGACGCGCGCGTCCTGCGGGCCCGCCGGGGCGACGACGATGTGTTCGAAGGTGTCGATCTTCTGCGGCGCATTGTCTTCGAGGATCTCGAAATCGGCGGCGGTCAGGTCCTGCACGGGAACGCCGTCACGCGTCGCGAAGACATCGACCTGGACGAAGTTCGTGCCGCCGCGGAATCGTGGCGGCTGCTGTGGAGTGGGTTGCTGTGCGACGGCCAGCAAGAGGACTGCGATCACAGATTTGGACACGTCACACCTCGCTGACAGGCTGGCCTTCCGAGTCTAGCGCCGACCTCAGGATCGGATCTCGATTTTTCGAACGAAATCGAAAATCGAGAACTGACCCCAGCCCCAGCAGCCCGACGGTGGCATTGACGTGTCAGGTTTTGCGACAAACACCGTCGGGGAAGCAGCCGGACGCTGAGCTGGCGATGACGAAATTCCTAACGATTGCGGACGAATGGGGTTGGCGCCAATCTTGAACTTTAATATCGATTCAACATCGAGGTGTCTCTCCCATGACGACGCACAAAGTCGACGACTGGACGATTGAACGCTGGCGGATCGAGCCGCGCCTCGTCGGTCTTGAATTCGACGAATCAACGCCATCGGAGCAGGCGCCGCCGCTGTGGAAGGACCTGACGGTCGCCTCTGCTGTTGCCGTGCTGTTGTGGGCCGCCGCAGCTATCGTGTTCGGCTGAGTTCAGACGGCCCCCGCAGGCGCTTCGGGCACGTCCTGCCACCCCTGGGCGCGGAGCCGTTCGCCGTAGATGCGCGCCCAGTCGAGCGCCATCCACTCTTCCTGAAAGATTTCTGTGACGACGACGTCGCGGTCGTGGATCACCCGGACCTCGACAGGAATGCCGTCCGCGAAGACGACGCATCGCACGTCAGCCGCGCGGCGCCGCAGGCACCACACGACGCGTGCGCCCGGTTGCACGGCGTACTCAGCCACGTAGTCCCGTTCGGATAAACTGCGGGGAATCAGAGAAGTCTACGCCCCGGGCGCCTTTTCGCGCAAGCTGGACTGGCCCGCGATCCCCCAACTGACTGATGCCCGACGCGCCCCAAATTCCCTCGAAATCTGATGTTGTGGTGATCGGCGCGGGCGCCGCCGGCCTGGCAACGGCGATCGCGGCCCGCCGGGCTGATCCTTCCCTTCGCGTCGTCGTGCTCGACGGTGCGTCGAGGCCGGGCGCCAAGATCCTCATCAGCGGCGGCACACGCTGTAACGTGACGAATGGAGCGGTCACTGAGGCAGACTTCTGGGGCGGCCGCCGGACCGTCGTCCGCAACGTGCTCCGCGCGTTTCGCGTCGCCGATACGGTCGCATTCTTCCGTGACATGGGCGTGACGCTCCACGAGGAACCTGGTGGCAAGCTGTTTCCGGATTCCAACCGCGCCCGTGACGTCCTCGCCGCGCTGCTCGCTGCGCTCGAGCGATGCGGTGCGTCGCTCGTCGCGCCAGCGCGCGCGCACCGCATCGAGCAACAGAGCAGCCAGTTCCTGATCGAGACCTCCCGTGGACCGATCGAGGCGACGGTCGCCGTACTCGCCACTGGTGGACAGTCATTGCCGAAGACGGGAAGCGACGGCGCGGGTTACGCGTTCGCACGCGATCTCGGGCACACGATCGTGCCGACGACACCTGCGCTTGCGCCGCTGCTGCTCGACGCAACTTCGGCGACGTCCATTCATGGCGCTGTCTCGGGCGTTGCGCTCGACGTTGAAATCGTGATCTGGATCGATAATGCCGTCACGACCCGTCTCGCGGGCGCATTGCTCTGGACTCATTTCGGCGCCAGCGGACCGGTCGTGCTCGATGCGTCGCGTCACTGGGCGCGCGCACGACTCGAGCAACGCGCCGTCCGCCTCACGGTCAATTTCTTTCCGGGAGCGACGTACGAATCGCTGGACGCACGCTGGCGTGGTGCGGCGACCGAGCGGCCTCGCTCGTCGATCAGGACTCGGCTTGCGGCCTCGATGCCCGAGTCGCTCGCGACGGCAATACTGCGCGCCCTTCATCTCGATGGTGACCAGCCGCTCGCACATCTGTCGCGAGCCGATCGGCGCCGCCTCGCGCGCATGCTGGTCGAGTGGCCGCTGAGTGTGACGGAGACGCGCGGCTACAACTTTGCCGAGGTCACCGCGGGCGGTGTCGACATCACGGAAATCGATCCCTCGACGATGCAGTCGCGCCGATGCCCTGGACTGTTTCTCGTCGGCGAAATCCTCGACGTGGATGGGCGTATCGGCGGCTTCAATTTCCAATGGGCGTGGGCGACGGGACACGTGGCCGGACGCGCGCTTTCCGCCGCGGTCCGGGCCCGACAATAAGGGGTGGCATGAACACTGCTATAGATCTCGCCAGCGCTGCGGCTGAGGGTGGAAGTGCATCGATGCCAAGCACTCTTGACTCCCAGGCGTTACAAAGTTCTGCATATGGCAGAGTGGAAAAACGAGGACGACATCAAAGCCGAACTTCGCGAGCTCACCTCAGAGCTGCGTCGCCTGAGAGAAGAATTGCTCGGAATGGTCGAGCCCGCCCCGAAGGCCCATTCAACCCGCGCGTTTCTTCATAAGCAGTCGTGGCCGTCTGAGAACACACCTGCAGTGGTGGCCGATCGCACAAAGCGCCGTTCACGCAGAACGAAACCCTGACAATCAGCGTTCCGCCAGACCGCCTCGGCCAAGGCTACGGCGAGTCCGTGGAAGCGTCTCGCGCGAAGACGAACGCGGAGCCACGAGAGCAGTGAGTGTTCCGTTTGAACGTGAAAGCCGCAAGGGACTTAAGCGGAAGTCGGCGCCTGCCAATCTTTCAACAAGCTGAAGTACTCGGCCCAGGGACCCACTTCGCGGCCAAACGCGCGCGTCAGCAGGCGTGAGATCTGCGCCGCGTGCGCGAGATCGTGCGTCGCCCAGCACGCGAGGAGTTGCCGCAGCGTGACCCGCCCGAACTCGGGATGTTCCCCTGTCTTCCCGAGATCTGCGGACGTCAGGCACAGCTCGTCAAGCGCGTCGAGGTTCGATCGCCGCAACTGCGCGAATTCGCCGACGAGCGCGATCGCGGTCCAGCCCTTGTAACGCAGGAACCCTCCCTCTCGATCGAAGGGAGTGAAGCGGCCACCGCCCGATCGGATCTTCTTGATGCGCGGCATCCAATCGGTGATCTCGCCGTCGGCGAGATGCGACAACACCTCGACGCAGTTCCATGCGCCAGGGGCGTCGCGAAACATCAGCGCTTCTTCGGTGGCGCCGGCGATCAGCGCTTCGATCGCGCGCGGTGTCTGACGCAGCATTTCGTACACTTGTTCGATCATGGTCATTCTGCTTTCAGGGTATCGATGGGATCGATCCGTCGCACGGGCGTCGCGGCGGCCAATGCCGCAGCAAGGCCCACCAGCAAGAGCGTAGCAGACACGAGGACCACGGGCGCGGCGGCGAATGCCTCGACACCGAAGAGCACGGCGCCGAGCGCAGGCACTGACGCGAGCGCGAGCGCCGCGCCCGCGATCAATCCCACCCCAATCGGCCTCACGGCATCGAGCGGCACCGTGCGGAGGTTCTGCGCCTGGCGCGCGCCGAGCGCCGAGCGAATGGCGAGCTCGCGTGCGCGCAGCGTCACGCTGAATGCGGTCATCGCGTAGACGCCCGCGGCCGCCAGCAGCAGTGCGATCGTTGCGAACGCGCGAACGAGCCAGAGATTCACGCGGCGGCGGGGACGCGGCGCGCCGTCTCGAGCACGCGCCGTCCTGCCGCCGTGAGCACGAGCCGGCGGCTCACGCGCAGGAAGAAGGTCGTGTCGAACCGGCCTTCGATGTCCCGTAGCTGGTGACTGAGGGCGGACTGGGTGAGCAACAGGCGGTCCCCCGCCTTGGTCATGCTGCCGGCGTCGGCAATCTCCGCGACGAACCGCAGGTGGCGGACCTCGAGGTCCATGCGGCGGAGCCTAACACATGAGTCGTTCTCATGACTCGTCGCGAGACCTATGTGCCGGCTTCATGTCGTCGCGGAGCCGGCGCTGGCGGCCGATCCACTGATCGAGGTCGCTCCTGCGGAACCGCCACTCGTCCCCGCACCGCACGGCGGGCAGCACGCACGTCGACGCGATTCGGCGCAGCAGCGGATCCTCGAGCAGGCGATCGACGACCTCCTCGCTCGTCAGCCACTCGCTGGCCTCGTTCGGTCCTCCCGTTGGTGTCGCAGGCGTTCGGGTCATGTGTCGGTACACCTACGATGGTACGGTCCGGCGGCGCGGCTGTGAATATGCTGAAAGGGAGGTTCCGATATACCGCCAGATATACAACGGCTGACCCACACAGACCGCACCGGTTCGTCAAGATTGAAACCGGGGGCGACTTGCGGCACGATCACCGCTCACCATGCCCATTCGCGTTGTGCTCGTGGATGACCACCAGATCGTGCTGCACGGGCTACAGCAGCTGTTCTCCCGGCAGCCGGACTTCGAAGTGCTGCATTGCTGCTCCGACGGGGCCAGCGCGATTGAAGCGGTTCTCGAGAGCCACCCGGACGTGCTCGTCCTGGATCTCCGGATGCCGAACCAGAGCGGGCTCGACGTGCTGCGCGCTCTTGCAGCCAGGCGGGCAGAATGCCGCACCGTTCTCTTGACGGCCGCCGTGCGCGACGAAGAGGTCATGGAGGCGGTGAAACTCGGCGCCATGGGACTCGTGTTGAAGGAGTCGCAGCCGGAGGTGCTGATCGACTGCGTGCGCAAGGTCGCTCGGGGCGAGCAATGGATCGAGCGCGAGACCGTCACGCGCGCGTTCAGGAGCTACGTCGCGCGCCAGTCCTCAGCACGCGACATGCCGGCCGCGCTGACACCGCGCGAAATCGAGATCGTGCGCATGGTGTCGCAGGGGCTGCGGAACAAGGCCATCGGCGAGCGGCTCTCGATCTCCGAAGGCACCGTCAAGGTGCACCTGCACAACATCTACGAGAAGCTCGGCGTCGATGGCCGTCTGGAGCTCGTGCTGATCGCACAGCAAAGGGGCCTGAGCTGAAGCTTCACCTCTAACAAGGCGAAAGGCTGAATGCTGATGTGTGAAAGCGATTGGAAATTTCAGCATTGGGCATTTGACAGTTGACCGTTCAGGCCCAGGTGTTCACCAGCCTGTTACATTAAAAAGAGCTCCGTATCTCCTGATCTCGTAGCCGTGCAACCCCGGGCAGGATGATCTCCACGCGAGAGCCCGTCGGGGCCGACTCGATGGCCAGGCGTCCTCCCGCCGCCGCGACGCGTTCACGGAGGCTGAGCGGTCCCGCATTCGACGAAACGAGCGCGTCGTGCTCCAGCCGGCCGCGAAACGGAAACCCTCGCCCATCGTCGGTGACCACGAGGCGCAGCGCGTCGGCGCCGTGTGGCTGGACATCCACGGCAATGCGTGAGGGGTGCGCGTGCTTGAGCGCATTGATTGCCGCCTCACGCACCATCAGGCGCAGCGTCTGCTCGACGGGCGCGGCAACGGCCAGGCCGGGTGGGCTCACGCGCACGACGATCGGCGTCTGCCACTCTGCCGCAAGGCGCGAGCGCAGCTCCTCGAGCGCGCCCGCGAGATCGGCCTCGGTCGAGCGATGGCTGCCGATGGGTTTCAGATCCTCGATGAACAGCCGCAGCTCGCGCTGCTCGATGGCGATCGCACGCTCGACGGCGAGCAGGCGATCGCTGATCAACGACGGAGCGCCGTGCTCGTCGGCCAGCGCCTGCAGCTGCAGGCGGATACCCGTCAGCGACTGCAGCACGCCGTCGTGAAGATCGCGCGCGACGCGGATCCGATCTTCGCGGATCGCGATCTGCTGCAGCCGATCGTGCAGATACAACTGCTCGAGCGAGTTGCCGACCTCGCGCGCTACGATGTCCGCCAGCGGCACGATGTCCGCGGGTGTGCCGGGGATGCCGCTGAACGACACCCGGCCGCGCAGATGTTCCAGCGCGAACGAGGCGGACGCGGAACCGAGCGCCTTGTCGTAGTGCGTCGGCGCGTCGAACGGTTCAGGCGCCACGGCGTCGCGTTCCACAGGCGAGTGTCGCGCGACCGCATCGGGTCCGCCGCTGGATGCGGACTCGAAAATCCAGGGCTCCTCCTCGGCTTCCCAGACGACGACCGCACGCGCGCAGCCGACGACATTGACCGCGTGCTCGAGGACCTTCCGTGCGCCGGCGGCAAGCGAGGCATCGACGAATACCGGCCATCCGCTCACCTTGCGAAGCGTATCGACCGCCGCCTGGAGCTCCTCGAGCGCGTCCCGCTGTGCCGCTTCCGCCTGGCGGCGCGCGGCGCTGATCGACGCCGTCACCACGCCGACCGCCGCGAACACCGCGAGCCGGATGATGTCGTCCGTGCCGACCTCAAATGAAAAAATGGGCGGAACAAAAAAGAACGCGAGCGAGGCGGTGGAAAGCACGGTGGCCAAGAGCGCGGGGCCGTAGCCGCCGTAGACTGCCGTGAGGATCACGGCCGGAAAGAACAGCAACGAGATGCTCGGGCCCATCAGACCGCGCAGCAGGAAGGTGAACGCCGTTGCTGCGGCCACGGCGCCGACAGCAGCCGCGTACCACATGATGCGGGATCGTTTTGACATGTCTCCCGATCTTACCGGGTTACGATAGAGCCTGGAACGAATGATCTCGAGCGTCGGTTCTATTCCAGCATTTCCTCCACTGCTCAGCGCGTACCCCGCCGTCACACCCGGAGAAGGGCTCCTCCACGTGCTTCGCGCGCGGATTGACGCGGAGCCGTTCAACGCCGTCGCGACGGCGATCTTCCTGCTCGCCATCCTCCACACGTTTGCGGCGGCGCGGTTCGCCGCGTTGGCCGACGCCGTCCAGCGCAAACACGACGCGCGGGCTCGCGCCGGCGGACGCGCGCCCGTTCCAAGCGTCGTCGCCGAGATGCTTCACTTCTTTGGCGAGGTCGAGGTCGTGTTCGGCCTCTGGGCCGTCGTCCTGCTCGTTGCGATCACGCTCGCCAAGGGATGGGACGTCGCCACACATTACCTGAACGACGGCGTCAAGTACACCGAGCCGCTGTTCGTCGTCGTCATCATGGCGCTGGCGTCGACGCGGCCGGTCGTGCGATTTGCTGAAGATGCGCTGCGGCAGCTGGCGAGCATCGGGCGCGGCACGCCGGCGGCCTGGTGGGTGTCGATCCTGACGGTGGGGCCGCTGCTCGGGTCGGTCATCACGGAGCCCGGCGCGATGACCATTTCGGCGCTCCTCCTCGCACGTCAGTTCTACGATCTTCGGCCCAGCACACCGCTGAAATACGCGACGCTGGGATTATTGTTCGTGAATGTGTCGGTCGGCGGCACGTTGACGCACTTCGCGGCGCCTCCGGTGTTGATGGTCGCCAGGACGTGGAACTGGGACACGCCGTTCATCCTGACTCATTTCGGATGGCGCGCCGCGCTCGCAATCTGGCTGTCCACCGCCTGCTATTACCTCGCGTTCAGGCGAGAGCTGAAGGCGCTTGCGAGCCGTCCGGCGGAAGTCGACATCGAACAACCCGATGAAGATGCGGACAGCGCGGCGCCTGCGCTCCTGCCCGTGCCGGCGTGGGTGACCGGCGTCCACCTGCTGTTCATCGCCTGGATGGTCTTCAACTCGCATTATCCGGCGCTGTTTCTCGGTGGGTTTCTGTTCTTCCTGGGCTTCGCGCGCGCGACGGCCGCATATCAGAGTCGCGTGGAGCTGCGATCGCCGCTGCTCGTCGGCTTCTTCCTGGGCGGACTCGTCATCCACGGCGGGCTCCAGGGGTGGTGGATCGCGCCGGTGCTGGGCAGTCTCTCGCGCGTGCCGCTCTTCGTCGGTGCGACGTTGCTCACAAGCTTCAACGACAACGCGTTGATTACGTATCTCGGGACGCTTGTACCAGACCTGAGCGACACCCTCCGTTACGCCGTCGTCGCGGGCGCGGTCACGGGCGGAGGGCTGACCGTAATCGCCAACGCACCAAATCCGGCAGGACAGGCGTTGCTGGCGGGATGTTTCGGAGGCACCGTGTCGCCGCTGAAGCTCCTGGCCGGCGCCGTGATCCCGACGCTGATCGCTGCAATCTTGTTCATCGCGCTCTGAAGTCAGCGCTTGCACTGCTGGTCGTCTCTGTGGATGTAGTATGGCTTGTAGTTCTTCGCCTTCGGGTCCATGCAGCCCGAGAGATTGAGGACTTCGATCTTGCGGAACTCGGTCGGATGGCTCTCGGCCTGAATCGCGATGTAGCCCTCGCCGAGCGGCTTGCCATCGGTCTTCACGGCTGGATCGAACCCACTGACGTTGGGGCCGCCGATCTGCACGTTGTCGTACTCGAGCACTTTCTGTCCCCCGACAAAATGCGTAATGTGCTCCGAGCCACGGACCTCCGCCTCCACGCGCACCCATTGATCGCCGCGAAAGGTGGGTGATGTCGAGTTCGTGCAATGCGCGCGCACCATCGTGCCGTTCATGAAAATCTCCGTCCCCGGCGTGCAGACGTTCGCCGTCGGCCGATCACCGGTCGGGCCGCCGCCGAGGAGCTGGCATTCCACTGAGATCGGAAAATCCTGGTCCTTCCCCATCGTCTCGGGCGCCTGGCTGTGGAGCATCAGACCGTTGTTGCGCAGCGCCCAGTTCGGGCCGCCCGGCACCTGCTCGCCGACGAAGCGGTACTCCGCGGCTACGCGGTAGTACGAGAACTTCTGACGTTGATAGAAGAGGTGGCCGAACTTGCCGCCGAACTGCGAATACTTGTCGTACGACACCCGGAGGACGCCGTTCTTCACGCCGAACGTGTCGCCGAAGTTTTCACCGAGCGCGTAACCTGTGATTTTCGGCACCCAGCCATCGAGATTCCGGCCGTTGAACAGTTGAATCCAGTCCTTCGGCTTCGGTGCCCCCTGATAGGACGCGAGTGCGACGTTCATGCCCGCGGCCAACGTCGCGATCAATATCAATGTCCGTCGATCTGCCATGGCCACGCCTCGCTTGCCACAGAAAAGTGCCACACAAAAACACAGAAGAACACCGAGAAACGCAGAAAAACACGAAAGAACAAAAACAGAGAATTTCGGTCGGTATTTTCTGTGGTCTTCTGTGTTTTTCTGTGGCGCCTTCAGTGGTTCATCACGAAGGTCCACAGCATGTCGCCGGCACCGACGACGACGTACTGCTTGCCATCGAGCTCGTAGGTGATTGCGCCGTTACTGGCGCTGCCGTTGAGGCCCGCATGCCACAACGCCTCGCCGGTTGTCGCATTCAGCGCGACAAGATCGTTCGATGCGCCGCCGCTGAACACAAGATTCCCGGCTGTGCTCAGGAGGCCGGCGCGCGATGATCCCCCCTCCCACTTGTGGCTCCAGCGGATCTTCCCCGTCTTGTAGTCGATCGCCTGCAGCATCGATTCGCCCCAGCCGCCGCGATCCGTTCCTCCCCATCCTTGCGGGTTATCGCCGGGATCGTAGATGTAATACACGCTGAACGCCCGTGTCGCATTCACATAGAAGAGTCCTGTCTGCGGGCTGAACGTCGGCGGCGGCCAGTTGGCGGCACCTCCCTGATTCGGCGTGACGAGTGCGCCATCAACCTGCGGGTTCTTCGCAGGATTCGGGATCGGCTGTCCCCTGTCGTTGTAGCCGAGCGTCCAGTTCGTCTTCGCGTAGTCGCTCGACACGAGCGCCTTCCCATTCGTGCGGTCGAGGACGAAGAAGTGTCCGTTGCGGGCCGCCTGCGCGATCAGCTTCCGCGGCTGGCCGTTGATCTCGCCGTCGAACACCACCGCGGTCTGTGTCGAATCCCAGTCGTGTGTGTCGTGAGGCGACGACTGGAACGCCCACGCCATCTTTCCCGTGTCAGGATTCAACGCAACGATGGAGGCGGTGAACAGGTTATCGCCCGCGCGATTCTTGTGCGCAATGACGGGCTGCGGGTTTCCCGTCGTGACGTACATCAGGTTCAGATCCGGGTCGTACGTGACGGGCTGCCACGTCATCCCGCCGCCGTGCTTTGCCGCGTCTTCGTTGGGCCAGCTTTCCAGCCCGGGATCCCCTTTCGACTGCGGCACCGCATACCAGCGCCACTGCATCTCGCCCGTAACCGGATCGTGCGCCTGCATGTAACCGGGGATGTCGAGGTCGTCGCCGCTCACGCCGGCGATGACGCGATTGTTGATGATCGTCGGCGCGACCGAACCGTAGTAGAACTGATCGAGATCGCAGATCTCCTTGCGCCACCGCTCGGTGCCGTCCTTGATGTTGAGCGAGACGAGATGGCAGTCCGGCGTCTCGAAGAAGAGCGACTCTCCGAGAATGGCGACGCCGCGGTTGCCGATGTGCGTGCCCCCTTTCGAATCCCACCCGAAATGCCACTGCTCGCGGCCCGTGCGCGCGTCGATCGCCCAGACGTGGTCGGGAGACGTGAGATACAGCACGCCGTTCACGAGGACAGGTGTTCCCTTGATGCTGCCCACGTTGGCTGCAGCGGCCCCGCCGTTCAGGCGGTACACCCAACCGAGGCTCAGCGCGCCCACGTTGTCCGCGTTGATTTTCGTCAGCGTGCTGAAGCGGCGTCCCGAATAGTCGCCGTTGTACATCGGCCAGCTGTCGGTTCCCGGCTTGACCAGGCCGGCGGGATCGAGTCCCTGTGCGCCGCCGGCAAGCACGGCCGCAGAGACAATCGCTATCGCGACGAATACGACACGCCTCATTTCAACGTCTCCAGATAGGCCACCACGTCGTGCATGTTCTTGTCGGTAATCGTTTCGAGCAACGCGCGGTGCGCGGCGAGGGGATCGGTCTTCGTGACTTTCAGCGCCGGCGTGCGCGTGAACGTCCGGAACCAGCCCGATGCATCCCTCAGCGACACCGTGAAATCGTCGAGCTGCAGCAGCACGCCCGACACAGGCTCGCCATTCGGCGGCGTCACTGTGACTGTGATCGCCGTGGCCGGCGAGGGCGCCGCGCCGCCGCCAGCGCGCCCGCGCCCGCGCCCGCCGCCCGGCGTCGCGTTGCGCGGAAACAGGAAACGCTGCTGTATGTCCACCGGCTCGTACTTTCCAGCATAGCCGCGCAGATCAGCAGACACGGAATGGCACGTGGTGCACTTGCCTTCCGTGTTGAAGTACGCCTCTCCCGCCTTCGCGTCCCCGGTGAGGATGTTCTTGACTTCGAATTCCGACGATCCGCGCAGCGTGTCGTTCACGCGGTCCCTGAGAAAATGCGCGAGCATGAGGACCTGATCGTCGGAGAGCAGCGCGCTCGAACGGCCGCTCTGCATCTTGTGGCCGCGCTTCAGGAACGGACCGAGCGCGCTTCCGAAGCGATCTCGCAGCACGACGAGCGAGCGCACGAGGTTCGGACCATTGTCTGTGCCGCGCGCGTTCGTGCCATGACAGGTGATGCACTCGAGCGCCCAGATCTTCTTGCCCTCGGCCGCAGCGACCGGGTCGACGCCCGGCTTGTCGTTCGCGCCGGCGTTCACGCGCGGTTGCTGCAGTCCGGATGGCGGACCGCCCCTGCCGCCAGGCGGCGGCTGAGGGCGCGGTTCCTGAGCGGTGACATATAAAGAGCCAGCCAGGACGAGCGCCGCCGCCGTCCAGGCGCTTACCGGGTTTCGCATGTGAAGGTCTCCTCGCGCAACCCGCATACTTTACATCGAGGCGTTCTGCTTCTCCCAGAGGAGAGCGCGCGCACGCTCGCGATGGTCGCTGACGCGCAGGAACCAGCGATCGAGAGCGTAACGCACGAGGGGAGGAACGCGCATCAGAGTCCTTGCGAGAGGCATGGGAACGGAGAGGCCGGTCTTCGCGGTGGCGCCAATCGAATTCGCATACGCAAGCGCGTCGACCGACGCGAAATGCCCGCCTGACGCGACGATGGTTCTCGCCGCGATCGCGCCGGACTCCACCGCGGGTGCAATCCCCTCTCCGCTTTCCGGCCAGGCGAGTCCCGCCGCGTCACCGATCAGCAGCACGCCCTCGCCCGCCACGTGCGGCGTCGCGCCCCGCAAACGATACGCGTGCCCGCGCCAGTGCGTCCAGTCGAGCACACGCTCGGGTACCGTGCGCGACACCTTCAGCCACTGAACGAACCCGCGCACGTGTGTCTGGAACTCATGGCCGGTCCGGCGGCCGAAACCGACGTTGAGGAAATTTCCCTTGCGGACGCACCAGCCGTAGCCGTTCAAATCGTGGCAGAAGTACAGCTCCGGTACGCTTCCGTCGATGCTGCAGCGATCCCCGTCGATTGGCAGCTCGATCTCACGTGCGATGACGAGTCCGTCGCGTGACGGCGGGTTCAAATGACGCGCGACCGGGCAGAACTGCCCGCCCGCCCCGACCAGCAGCGTGGCGGACACGTGTTCGTTGATGATCCAGCGATCGGCCACCCGGCGCAGCGTGGACACGGCGGTCCCTTCGACCACTTCGACGCCCGCGCGGCGGAGAAGATACCGATCGAACTCGCAGCGACGGACGCCGTAGCTGACGATGGATTCGTATCGTGTCGAGACCGGCCGTCGATTGGGCAGGACGCTCGTGCGGAAGCCCGTCATGTCCTGCATCACGAGTCCGCTCGCCCGGTACTCCTCGGGCGTGAGGCCGAGGACCTCGAGGACCCGCGGCGTAATCCAGCCCGCGCACACCTTGTCGCGCGGAAAGCGCGCACCATCCAGCACGAGCACGTTCGCACCCGCGCGCCCGAGCGCCCAGGCGCACGTCGAGCCCGCGGGGCCGCCGCCGGCGACAACGACGTCGACGTGCCGCATCAAAGGAGCCCGGCCAGCTCGGAGTAGACTTCCGCGCGCGTCCAGCGCACGGTGCCCGCCGAGGAGGGCGCGAACAGCACCTGGAAGAGCTGCAGTGACCCGATCGCGAACGCCGCCTCCGACGCGGTGAGATAGAGCCGCCACGCGCGACAGAACGCTTCGCCGAATCGCGCGCGTACTTCCGGTTCCGCGGGAGTGAACCGCTCGCGCCAGTGCCTGAGCGTGCGCGCGTAGTGCAGGCGGAGGTTCTCCACGTCGAGCACCGACAGCCGCGCCGGCTCGATGATCTCCGTCGTCACTTCAGCGAGCGTCGGCGCGTACGCGCCGGGAAAAATGCGCCGGCGCGTCCAGGCGTTCAACGGACGCGCCGTGTCGCGGCCGATGAAGTGCAACAACCCGCGTCCCGCCGGGCGATCGATCACGCGCCGGAGGATCGCCGCGAGCGACGAGAAGTTCCGGCGGCCGACGTGCTCGAGCATGCCGACTGAGACGAACACATCGAAGCGCCCCGAGACGTTGCGATAGTCGTCTTCGATGAACGTCACTCGGTCGTAGAGACCCTCGCGACGCGCGCGCTCCTTCGCGAAGGTGATCTGCTCGGTCGAGATGTTGAACGCCTTGACGCGGACGCCATACATGCGCGCCATGTGCAAGGCCAGCGCTCCCCATCCGCAACCCGCTTCGATAACTGTTTCTCCCGGCATAAGCCGAAGCTTACGGCAGACGAGATCCAGTTTTGCCACCTGCGCTTCTTCGAGTCTCGCCGACGGCGTCGGGTAGTACGCGCACGTGTACACGAGCTGCGGATCGAGCCAGAGGCGGTAGAACTCGTTGCCGAGATCGTAGTGATGACGAATGTTGCGCCGCGCGCGCACGAGCGCGTTGGGCCTCGCTGCCCAGAGCGCCAGCCGTTCGCGCCACGAAATCGGCGCGTCGATCGATACGCGCGAAATGGCCTCGACGACCGTGGCGAAGTCGCCACGCACATCGATGCGCTCGGCGCTATACAGCTCGCCATACTGCAGATCCGGATTCAGGAGGACCGCGAGGAGCGCGCCGCGATCGCGAATCAGGAGGTCGCCTGTCCGTGCGCCGCCCGGATGAGTCGACGTCCCGTCCCACAGCTCGACGCCGACCCCCGCTGGTGCAATCGATCGTTGAAGTCGCGCGGCAAGCCAGCGATCCAGCGGCGTCGCGCTGGCAGTACTTCGAGGGCGAACGACGACTCCAGATGCAAGCAGCGAACGGCGCATGTACCACCTCGGCAGGCGGATAAAAGACACCGCCTGCCAGCCAAATGTCAAATTCAGCTCCCGGGGAGGTTCGGAATCGGGCAGCTGCCTTAGCGTGCCCCGGAACGCGCGGACCGGCCGCTCATCGAGCTTGGAGCATCGAGATGCGCTCCCTCGTCAACGCCGACGCCAAGGCGATCGACGAGTTCTCCGCCCAGCCACCCGGTCACGGCGCCGAGCACGATGCCCGCGAAGATCAGCACCGACGCCGTCATCGACGGGATGTACCCCTCGACTCGGTAGCGCATCAGGCAGCTGACGAGGAACAGCACGACGACGATGACGTTGCCTACGCCGTGATACAGGCCGATCGACTTGGCACGCGTGCCGGATGGAATCGCCCACCAGTCGATGAACCCGAAAACAGCGGCCAGCAGCCCGCCTGCAATCCCCGCGCTGATGTCCCAGTACGCCACCGCGGCGAACGTGATATTACCCGTCACGAGGTACGCGGCATCACTGAACACCGCCATCAGGAACAATCCGAGAGGGAGCACGATGAGCATCGGATGAATCGGATGTCCGAACAGCTTGGCTTTGCTCTCCATCATCTCCTCCAGATGAGCTGGTGGGTACACCGGCGCCGACTAATGTATGTTGATGCACACCGCGAGGAAAGGTGACACGCCCCCTCACCTTTCGCGTGCTGGATACTCTGTGTAACGGAAGGCCCGTAGACCGCAAGGAGGACACTGTGCGTATCGCGAGATTGGCAGGGTTCGGGTTAGGTTTGGCGCTGTTGCTGAACGGTGTGCCGACGTTCGCCGCGGACAAGACATGGACCGGCTCCATCAGCGACAGCATGTGCAACGGGAAGCACGCTTCCAAGGACGAGCACGGCGTGAAAGTGACGGATGCGGACTGCACGAAAGCCTGCATCGACAAGGGCGGGAAGTACGTGTTCGTGACTGGTGGAAAGACGTATCAGATCGCGAATCAGGACTTCGCCGGGCTCAAGGACCATGCGGGCCATCGCGTCGCGCTGACCGGCGAGATGAAGGGAAACGACATCACGGTCTCGAAGATCGAGATGCCGGCCGGCAAAAAACCCGCGACCAAATAATCATCGGAAGGGCCGGGGTCGTGTCGTGTCGCTGACCTCGGTCCTCATTTCCGGAGGCGGATCTCCTTCGCCGTCGGCAGCGCCTTTCCCGCCTGGTTCTTCGACTCATTCATCACGACCACGATGCGTTCGCCGGGCTTGATGTCCGCGGCCTTCTGCGCCGTGACGCCGCGAAGGATCCTGGTCTTGTCGTTCACAACGACCTCGGATGTCTCCCCTGTCGTCGTTGTCACCTGAAGACGTTCCCCGTGGATTGCCGCGACCGTCCCCATCAGCTTGTGAAGGTGCCCTTCGTGCGCGAGCACCCTGGGAGCGATCGCGAACACGAGGAACAACGCGGCTGAAACACGCTTCATCCTTTCCCTCCATGCGTATGTTGATGCGGCGGCGGGGTCTTCGGCGCTGCTCCTCCTTGGAGGAATCGGTGCGTCTCTTCGTCCTGTCGATACTCTTCCGGCGACTTCGGATTCAGCCCCTTCATCGTTTCGATCTCCGGCTGCGTCACTTTCGGAAGATGACGGATGAAGCGGACGAGACGCCAGTTGTCGTCCGCGTCGTGCTCCGAGCCCCCTCCCCACGCCGGCATGCCGGTCAGACGCACGCCATTCTCGATGATGTAAAACAACTCGCCGTCGGTGAGATTCTGCGTCGCGGCCTGCCGCATGTCTGGTGCGCGTGGACTCATGCCCCGGCCCATCTCCGTGTCGCCGCTTCCGTCGTTGGCGTGGCACACGGCGCAGTGATCCGCAAAGTGCTCCATCCCTCCCTTGATCGCGTCGGCCGACGCCGGGATGGGATTCTGCTGCTCGCGCGCGGCGCGCGGGATCGCTCTGGAGCGCAGGCGGCGCGCCATAACGGTCTCGAGCCGGCCCGGAGGGGTCTTCGCGCTGATGCCGCGCGCCGCAAAGGACGCGCCGCCGACGACTGCGATGGCGCCGACGATGGCAAGAAGTCCGACGACGACCCGGAAGGCCGTGCGAAGCATGATGAACCTCAGGATGCCGTCAGCCGGGCGAGCACGCCCGCCACGATCGCGTCGCATCGCGACAGGTGGAGCTCGAATACTGACGCCGTGGCAACACCGACGCGCTCGCAGAGTGCATCGCGGAGCATTCCGCGCGCGCGGTGCAGGCGCGTCTTTACCGTTTCTTCCGAGACATCGAGGCACTCTGCCGTGTCAGCAGTGCTGAGGCCTTCGATCTCCCGCATTACGAACACCGATCGATATGCATCGGGCAAGCCGTCGATCGAGGACTCCAGCAGGACCTTGAGCTCCGCGGTCAACGCCTGCCGTTCCGGATCGGGTCCCGGCGCCGCCAGCCTGCTGCTGTCATCCATGGGCCATCCTTCGTCGAGCTCGAGCGTGACGGTCGGAAATCGCTGCCGACGACGAAGCCGCCCCAGCGCTTCGTACACCGCGATCTTCGTCAGCCACGTTGAAAAACTCGCGCGCTTGCCGAATTGGTCCAGATGGAAATACGCGTTCACGTACGCCTGCTGGACGACATCTTCCGCCTCGGCCGGATCGGTGACGATCCCACGGGCAATTCGATAGA
>Ga0066677_10000244_pt1 | contig 19302 bp, 30 predicted proteins | sample GraSoiAngelo_126_FD_62299 | JGI IMG/M metagenome (GOLD analysis project Ga0066677, IMG submission 62299) | Grasslands soil microbial communities from the Angelo Coastal Reserve, California, USA - 14_0927_09_20cm | ecosystem: Environmental > Terrestrial > Soil > Grasslands | place: USA... | reverse complement strand
CACGTTGCCGGAGCACGTATCTGCCATCACACCAGCGACGGCAGCGCATGATTCCACGAACCGACGGGCTGCTCCACCGCCTGGCGTCAGTACCCCCCATGTCCCGGGCAGCTCACGCCGAGACCGGCTTGCCCTCCCCGATCCGTGAGGGCCATGGCGGTAACGAGCGGCGGAGCTACTTCGCTCCTGCCTTTCGCAGGTAGGCGACAATTTTCTTGCGCTCGTTTGTGTTGTCCTTATAGAAATTATCCTGAGCGAACGACAACGGCGTGTCACCTTTCGCGGTACGAGCGGTAACCGAAGCCCCTCGCATAAGGAGTAGCTGCACCATCTCCACAGTTGACCACCCCCCGCCCAATGAAGCGGCCAACGTCCGATCTTGTCGGTGTCACGCACCTTCACGTCTGCGCCCGCATCCAGAAGCGCCTTCGCACACTCGACGCAATCGGTGCCAGCCGCGAGGCTCAGAAGCGAGACCCCGTTTCCGTTCTTCGCCCGTGCGGTCGCCTTCTCCGTCGCAACGACCGCGCGGATTGCGGCGATGTCCTTCTTTTCGATCGCCTGCTCGAGGCGAGCCTGTGCCGAGCCACCCTGGGCCACGGTGATAATCAATGCGCCGACCAACAGGAGTACCATCGGCACTTACCTCGATATCGGCTATGTACTTCCCGGTCGTCAGCTTTCGGCATCGGCAAGTATTCTGAGATTCGTGAGACCGAATTCACTCACTTCTTCTCAACGATCTGCCTCGGCTCTCGCACGATGATCTCTGGCGTCCCGCGAAACTCCTAGATCTTTCCGGTCACACAGATGTTCTTGTTCTTGAACTGCTCTTCCGCAGGAGGGCTGAACTTTGCACGATCATCTTCGAAGATCACGACCGTGAAGAGCTGCCGTGGGTAGGGTTTATCGAGATTCAAAAACGTCGGCTTGCGGTTGCTGTTGCTCGCGTAACGGGCGCTCTTCACGGTGCCGCAGACGGTTGCCTCTTTGCCGATGAAGCTCTTCGCTTCTGTGGCGGTGAAGTTCGACAACTGAAATGAGAGAACGAGTGCAGGAGCAATATCATCATGTGACGCATTTTGCGACCAGACGTCACAGTCGTCAAGGCAGGCCGTCATGTCTGCAGACGCGCCTTCAGACTCTCCGGCCAGCCGGTGAGTTGTCCTTCGAATGGCGGAGCAACGCTCAGCCATTGCAGCGTGAACGGATCTGTGCAATCGTGTGTCGGGTCACCGGACGATCCCTCATATGGACCTTCGCACCTTCATTGCTGCTTTAGTGGCCAGTCTCGCCTGGCCCTTGACAGCCCTAATCGGGCTGTTATTGGTTCGCAAGATTATCGCCAGCTTGGTTCCGCTTGTCCGGACTCTTAAGTACAGCGACATTGAAGTGAGCTTCGGACGTGAGGTGACCGAGACACGCAATGCAGCGGATGCTGCAGCTATCAAACCAGTGTCAGAAACGTCCCGACCGCAACGCTGGGACGATCTGATTCGTCTCGCTTCCGTTCGACCTCGTAGTGCTATTCGCAACGCCTGGCGCCATATCGAAGAAACTCTCGCTCGCGAAGCGAAGGCACGCAACCTGCAAATCGCCGATGGGGTCTGGTCGATGCCGATGGTCCTCGGCTCGATCCTGCTCAATGCCGGTGTCATCTCGGACGCGCAGTATAGCCTTCTAAATCGACTACGTCGGCTCGTGACTGAAGCGGAGCGCGCGCCGGTGGACAGCTTGAGCGCTGATGACGCGGCAGATTTCGTCACGCTGGCACTACGGCTGGCAGAATCGATCGGAGAAGGACCTGGAGTATAGGCCACGTCAGACGGAGGTGTGCGACTGCTCTGACCCAGTGCCCAAGTGCCCTATGCTTTTCTTCTCTCTGCTAGATCAACATGAGCAGGATTTCATTATTTAGAAGACTCAGTAGAAATCCTTGGGTCACTTAGGTCAGATGGGACAGGGACTCGGCCGATGCCTGCGCGAGGCCGATCCTCCAGTGGCCGTCGGGTAATCCACTCCGGCACAACTTGCACAACTGCCGAATATTCAGAGGTTTACGCCCCAGGCACTCTACCCTGCCGTGTAGACGGGCATTGACTCCGTTTGGCTGAGCAGGCACACTGCTCCCATCCCTCAGAGACTGTCTATGTCTATGAACGTGCTGCGCGCCGTATCCCTCGGATTCTGTCTGGCGGTCGTTCTGCCCTCGAACGCAATGGCACAGGGCACCCTGATCCCGCCGAATTCGAAAGTGTTCCTTCAGCACATCGACGGCTTCGGCACCGATCTGCTGGCGGCCCTTATCGGCGCCAATGTTCCCGTCGTGATAGTGACCGATCGGATGGACGCTGACCTCGAGATCGGTGGCCGAAAGCAGCAGCGAAACCGGAGCGCTTCGTATGCGTCAGACTTGATCGACGAAGCGACTATCACGATCACCGATATTCACACAGCAACTGTTATTGATGCGTTTACGTTAACCGCCGCCACTCGCGACAAGTTGGCCCGCGCCTGTGCCAACCGTCTGAATGACAGGATTGCCATTCCGAAGCCCACAGAGGCGCCGCGTGTGTCGACGCCGGCGCCGTCGGAAGCGGAGCCCGTTCAATCCTCGCCATCGCCCGCAACGATTCAACCCTCCTCCCCACCTGCAGCGGCTAATTCGATCCGCCTCTTCGTACAGGGCGACTTCAATCGTCTGGCGGACTTCACTGAAACACTGCGCGCCAACCTGCACGCCCTGGGGATGCCCATTCGAGTCGTGCAACGCGGAGAGGAGTACGACTACAACATCATCTTCGCCTTAGACGACACGAATGCCAGTGCGGCGGCACTCGATCGCCAAGGCGTCCTTGTCGCCTCTGTGATCGATTCAGGGTTTCGCGCCAAAGGGGTGTCCGAAGGGGCCGCGAGAAAGCTCGCGAAGCGGATGGCGTCGTTCAAGCGAGACTGATAGTCCGATCGCTACCTGACCGCCTCCGTCGACGAAGACAACAAATTCGAGAGCGGTGCAGCGGATTCAGCGCGCCCATAGCGCCATCCGCGAAACTGCTTGAGCTGCAAACGGTGTCAGCAGCCAGGCCCTGTGTATCCCTTGGATGGGACCTCGACCTCGACGTACTTGTCACCCACCGCCTTCCGAACGATTTGCGTCTCATCATTGAAAGCGTACGCCTCCTCAGAGCCATCCCGAGGCAGAGACTTCGGCCGCACACCGTGAAGTGCCTTGGGTAACAACTCTCGGCCTAGACCCATCGCCTTCTCTTTCGACCACATCTCCGGAGCAGCCGGCCCAGCACTCCATCGACACGTTCCCCTTCGGATCGGTTTTGAAGATCGGCGATGCCGCCCGATATCGCTTGGCGTAGTCTGCAGTGCTAGCCTTGGCCTCAGCCAACAGCTCACAAGGTTCGCCACTGGATTTCGCAGTCACAGCGAACGCCATCATCACGACGGTAGAAAGAACCATCGCAGTCCGCATATCCAACTCGTTACGCCTTTCAAGCGGAGCGATCAAAGCACTGAGCCGATGAGTCGACTTCGGAGCTAAGGCTCCTGTTTTTCGTACACCGCAAGATATGTGATGGTCGGCGCGCCGATACCGAGACAACCAGGCTGCGATACTTGAAAGACGGAATGGAGTCGATAGCCCTCACTCGCCTGCTGACTGAAACGATCGGCGAGTTTCGGCAGGTCCTTGGTCGCGAACTGAGCGCCAATCGGTTCGATCTTGTACTTCACAAATCCTCCTCAATATTGAGATCCTGTGGAAGGTCGAAGCCGCCGTGACTGGGACGGCACCGCAACAGCCGTCCAACGGTTGCCCACAAGCCGCGACCGAGACCCCGTTTCCGAAGCGCCAATTCCGCGTAGCGGGAGCAGCTCGGCTCGAACACACAGCGTTGGCCAAGGTGCGGCGCAATTTGGCGGCGGTACCAGCGGATCAGTTGGATGGCATGGGCGAGCCAGAAGGGACGCGCCGGAATGCTGAGCGCATCTATCGCCGCGTCCAGCGGCGTCGTGCCCGCAAATCCGCGCAACACCGATGGCGCAAGTGACTCATCGACGGCGAGCTCGATGACGACACCGGAGACTTCTACGATTCGACCTGCCTTCATGCGGGCGCCGATCCCATTAAAAGGACGCGCGAAACTCCGATCGGGAGACCGTGGGTGCCGCCAGCTAACGCTCACAGTTGCCTAGCATGGTTAAGTGTTATACCGCTAAACTCACCCGCCATGACATCAGAGCCCATCCTCGCCATCGCTCGAATCTGACGTGTCGACGGCAGTGCCGTCGGGTCTACCATAATGCAATATGCGATTCAGTAAGAGCGCCGGCACATAAAATTTCCTCGGCACAAGCCCCGACTCCGTCACTTCATACGGCAGCACGACAGCCTCGGGCAACTCGAACTCGAACGCCGCAGCGCCCCAACCAGAGTTCCATCTTCTGTTCTGCAACCGAATGCCGGGCGGCGCCGCCTTCTCCTGCGAGTATGACGAAGGCGGATCGGGATCGCGAAATCCTTCTCTCCTGATACGTGCAATATCGGGTTCGTACCCGCAGTGATAGAGCTTCAGCGTCTCCCGGCGGCGCTTGAACCGCGGCAATGGACTTGCGACCTCGATGTAGTCCTCGGCCCATTTTAGCCATTCTGCGAGCGGTGACTCCGGCGGCACCTCGCCGATCGCCTCGCGAAGAGCGGCCAGGAATCTGCGGCGATTCTCATTCTGAAGCCAGTATTCGACGAGCTGATCGAACCGCTGCCGCTTCGCGATTTCATGGCGCTCCCAGTTCTCCTCCTCCTTCCGCCGCTGCTCTGCCTTGCGACGTTCTTCCTCCTCCCGCTCACGCTCGGCGCGTCTCGCCTTCTCATTGAGCGCTCGGCCGATCAGATTTTCGATGAAGACGTTCAGCGAATCTTCAAGGCGGCGCTTCTTCCCATCAGCCGTCGCCTTTGTCATCGAATATTCGTCGCCAATCCGGAAAGCCAATTCGCCGCTCGGTTTCAACACATAAGGATTCACCGTCATGCCCTGCCGCCGCTGCCGATGTTCATCCTCTGTCAGCTCTCGAACCGTTTGTCGGCTGTGTTCCTTCAGAGACACGCGAAAGGGCTCACCCAGCACAGTGATGAACGTTTTGCCATCTTTAACGCTCATCGTGTGCCCGCGTTTCTCGAGCGCCAGAAGGAGCGCCTGGAAAATCTGCATGGCACGGCCGATCGACGCCTTCGAGACGCGAACGTCAGCGCACCCGGCTGGAGTGTGGACAATCCCGTCTCGATCCGCTGGCCGACTCCGCAGCTCCTTCGAAGCATCTTTGATGAGGGAGTGTGTGAGGCGGGCGTTCTGATCAACCACGATGAAGTTCACTGGATCGCGCTCAAAGGCGATCTCCGGCGGAAGCGAAGGGGCCTCAAGCGCTGCAGTCGGTTCGGCCTTCTGCTGGCCCTCGATCGTGATGAGGGACGGTTGCCCCGCCGCGAGCGGGGGCAGCGGCTCCTGCTTGACGCGCTTCCCTGCCGCCGTCTTCGCCCACCAGCCTCTCGGCGGTACGGGAATGTTGTGTCGGGCGCAGAGCTTTCCGAGGCCGCGCTCGGAGATGTCGTAGCGGGCGGCAACTTTATTCGTCGGTTCGGTCCATACGAAGGCGTAAAGTTCATCTCGAGTGAGCGTCTTCATGGAGGCGAATCGTAGCAGGCCAGAAGCATCACGGGAGCCGCCGAAGAAGCCGTTCTGCCCCGCGAGAGATGCGCTGTTACCTCATCTGCGCGGTCAATGATTGGAGCAATAATGGCGGGAGCCCCCAGGCTGGAGGTCACATGATCGCTCGACGATTCTCATTCGCCTTTCTGATTGCCGGTGCGTTAACGTTCGCCGTTTCAACATTCGCGCAGAAGCCCGCGAGTGCGCCGAAGAAGGCGACTGCGCAATGCAACGACAACACGTATTCGACTGCGAAGACGGAACAGGGTGCATGCTCCAGACATGGAGGCGTGAAGACGTGGTGGGGAGCGACAGGCGCAGCGCCAGCGCCTAACGCGCCTGCGTCCAAATCTCCGAGTGCTCCGAAGACTGCAGGCGCCTCCCCGCCCAAAGGCGCAACGGGTCAGTGCACGGACGGCACCTACACGCGAGCAAAGACGCAGCAAGGAGCGTGCTCGCGTCATGGAGGGGTGGAGACGTGGTATGGCGCGAATGAAACGACTGCAACTTCCCCGCCTCCCGCCGCGACACCCAAGAGCACTCCGGCTCCTGCACCAGCGCCTCAAGGCCAACCGAAGGCAGCACCGAAATCCTCAGCGGCTGGTGCTCCCGAGGGCGCGACGGCGAAATGCAAGGACGGCACGTACTCCCACGCCAAGGGTCATTCGGGCGCGTGCTCGCATCATGGCGGTGTGGCGGAGTGGTACAAATAACGAGGTCCCGCGCTGTGAGGGCGGAGCACTTCCTTCGCCGGGCAGCTTCGATTCATTTACACGGCCTGGAGGTGCGCTCCCTGAGTGCGACGGCTATGGCGACAGTCTGACGACGCGGATTGGATTGATTAACTCACAACGCATCCAGGCCGTCGCACGGCTTCGGCATGTTGTCTGCGTCTGCGCCCGCCAAGGGTTCGGGCAGCGATTTTGAGCGGTCGCTCGCCGGGCGCTCCCCTTCGTGCATGACGAGACCAGCCCTGGAGGCATATCCGGCAGTACGGACGTGGGTGCATTCACTCCTCTCTAGTAAGAATCTGCGCAAGCGTCACAATCGCCTTGCGTGAGAACCCATCGAGCTCCTTCCCACTCGCGCATTTGCCCGTGACTTCGTTCTCGACGACGAAGTGGATGTCGCGCATTCGGTTCTGCTGCAATTGATGTGAACAAACCCGCGGACCTTCCTTTTGTGCAAAATCGAAAATGGAGCCTTTCCAACGGGCACAAGAGACATTCTGCTTGCGTCCGGCCGCGCGAGATCCCAGAATCGCTGGCTTCAGGAGGAACGGCCAGATGGATCTCAATGTGATTTGTATCCCGGTTCTCGGCGCGACTCGCGTGTGGCTCCGATGTTCACCGCTACCGCGCCAGGGCGAGTTTGAGCCGAATGCCTGGCCTCATCACCCCTGCGAGGACCAGCACAACGGCTGGTGGAAGAAAAATGTGACATCTCTCGGTCTTGCGACTGGCACATACGAATACGAATTCGTGATTGATCGGGCCGATGGAACATCGATCATTTCCGCCGACCCTTATGCTGAGGAGATCACGCGCTTCTCCGGTTACCGTGGAATCATCCACATCCACAATGGTCAACGGATTCGCCTCCCATTCTCGTGGGACAACGAAGTCCCTCCTGGCGGACTGCCCCAGAACAATCAAATCGTGATCTACGAACTCCCGATGCGCTGGATCGATGCGGGCGAGGACGGACTGAATCGCCAAGTCGGGCTCGGCACCTTTGACAAGGCAATTTTTGAACGCCTGGATCAGACGATTGTGCCACTCGGCGTCAACTGCATCGAGCTTCTCCCCGTTCAGGACTCTCCCGATACCCTCAACTGGGGCTACGGCACGCGCTTCTTCTTTGCCCCGGATATCGACATGGGAGAAGCATTTGATCTGAAGCTGTTCGTGCTCAGATGCCACCAACGCGGGATTCGCGTGATCATGGATCTGGTGATGAACCACGCGAAGAAATGTCCCCTTCGTGATCTCGCATTTGATTCGTTCTTTCTTCGCGACGGCAATGAGGAACCGGGGCCGGATGGGCCGCGATTAGGGTGGGGCGGCGATATCTTTCGGTATCGCTCCGTTGGTGCCGCCAAGACGTTCCATTGTGATGTGGCGGAGTTCCTGCTTAACGAGTACCACATCGACGGGTTTCGCCTTGACGAGTTCAAGGGGATCGACAATTACGAATTCGTTCAGGATTTCACCGAGAACGCATGGGCGAAGTATCAGGCCGCTTTTCCTGGGCGACCGTTCATCGTTATCGCGGAGGATTCCTGGACCCGATCTGACATCACCACTTCGCGCGGGTATCGCGGACATCGCGTCGTGGACAGCATCTGGGACTTTAAGTTCCGCGAGGACGTGCGACGGCTCGCTTCAGACAGCCTCGACACGATCTTCGGCCAACCCTCACGCAGCGATCACGTGAGGACCCTCGTCTCGACCGGACCCTATCCAGACATGGCCAGCCACGTAGCGTACTGCACATCCCACGATGTCGAAGCCGACAACGAGCAGCGCCTGTTCTCGTTTTTCGTCGAGAAGCTGAAGCCACTTGGCGGCGACCCGTCGCTCTTGGGGCTCGATCAGGTTCACGCCGCTTTCGCGCTCACACTTACAGCGGCGGGAATCCCCATGTTTCTCGCTGGTGAAGAGTTCGCCGATCTCCACGACACCGATCATCGCGACTGGCGACGGAAGATGTCGGACCCTGTCGATTGGGAGCGAGCAGATGAACCGGGTCGGCGGGATCTTTTAGGCCGGATTCGCGATTTGATTTGGCTCCGCAGGCACCATTCCGCGTTGCAGCGGAATGAGGTGCAGTTCTTCGCCTTCGTTGGCGGCTTCCATCCAAACTTCGACCAGAACGACGAGGAACGACTTTTTGCGTTTTGTCGAACCGGCGGCCAGCCGCTTGGGTCAGGCGGGCAGGTGATCGTTGTCGCAAATTGCCGCCGCCAGGATTACCCCGATGTCTGGATGGATTGGCCCTGGGGATTCCGACCGACACTTCGCGAGAGAGGTGGCATCGGCCAGGCAATGCCCTTCATCGCCGGCAGCCAAGCGAAGGTGCCTTTGGCGCCGTTTCAGGTGAGGGTCTTTGAGGTCTGACCGCCCTTCCAGCTTGCGCTATGGGAAACTGAACGATTCCGACGCGCGCCTATTCTGGAGGGCCGAACCGCTGCTCGAGGACCTTCCACATCCTGCCGACTGCTCCATCTTCGGAACCGGAAATTAGCTCGATGGGCCTGCCTCGCTCATCCTTCACAACCTCACCTTCCGCAAATGCGGTGGCAGTGTAGCCAATGGTCTCGCCGAATACTTCTGCTCGTGTTTCGATCGTCAAATGGGTTTGGCCAAACTGGTGGTCGCGACGAGTCATTATTGAGTCCTCAGCCGCATAGCACCATTACCCGCAGTACCGCAGCGTGGATGAGCCAATCCTGGCGCTGCAAGGGACTCGTAGGTTGGCCGCCATACGATGATTGGTCAGTCTGAAGTGCCGGCTCGACGACGCAGCAGAGAATCACTTGTTGAAGAGCGGACCGATGAGTGCTTTGACTTCGTAGATCACGAAAGTCGTGAAGCCCACGACGAACAAGATGAACAGACCGATTTCGATGATGCGCGCTTTCCAAGTGGTCAGGCGTTCGTTCACAGAGCACTCCATTCAAATTACCGAACGGAAGTGCCATAAAGAATGTCCGATACCGAAGGTGCCTCTGTTAAGAGGGTGAGTGGACACACGTGGACAAAATCATCTGATTTCGAGAATTTTTCTTCACTCGGATATCTCGGGTGTCTGTCGGAGATATTCGTGAGACCGTCGCCGATATCGACCCGGCGGCACGAACCTTGACGCGATATCGGGGCTTGCGCTTCCTCGATATCCCAAGCGAGAGGGATTCGAACCCGGGGTACGCTAGTTCGGCAGAACGGATCATCGACGCTTCCGTATCAGCGGCTTGAGGACGTGCCAGATTTCCTGGGCGACGTAGTTGCCGAATTTGAAAATGAAGATGAGGAACAGCCCGCAGTTGATAATCCGGGCTTCCCAAAGTAGAAGGGGGTCGTTCACAGGGCACTCCATTCAAGAGCGAACCGAAGTGCCAAAAAGAATGTCCCAGCCAAATGGGGCGATGTCAAGGCCCCTCAGACAACATTTTGTGAACTTGCAAAATATTTTTCAGACAGTCCGGACAAGTCGATCTCCGCGCAACATTCAATTCTCCGCCGGAATCTGGTGCGGACAATACGGATTGCACCCTCGGCTGAGGGGTTGATACGTTGGTCAACCGACAAGTTCATGTGGCCGTCCTTCGGCGTGCCGTAGTCGGTCCTCACGGTCGAAGCAGCGGTTCGAGAGCGTGTCGGAAGTTCCAGGTCAGGAATTCGATGATGTCCCCGAGGAACGACAGGAAGATGACGACGGCGAGAATCGCGGCTTTCCAGTGGGACAAACGGTCGCTCATTGGTCGGGTCCTTTCAGAAGCGAACTTCCGATTGGCGTTCACCAATGAACCACAAGCAGATTGGAGGCTCAGGTCTGCACGTGTCAAATACGGTCCCTTTTCGGGGGTTTTTTAATTCATGCTGGTAGGCATGACCGCGAACAAACGACGGCCGCGGTTCTCCGGCCGCTAGGCGAATGGAAGGCGAATGTGCTACCCTTTCTTCCCGTGGCGCTCCGGACGTGCGCCGTGAGTTTTTGAAGCCCCGCAGGTGTCGCTCACAGCGTGAGGTCCAGGCAGAATCGCTGTGTGAAACGGCGGCGGCAACAATATACTCGCCTGACCAAGCAATGGGTGCATGTTCCTGCCCTTGGCACCGCAGTGTATTGGCCCAACTATCCCATCGCGGGTCACAGACGGGACTGTCTATGTGGCTCTGAAATGCTATCTCGACGGTAGCGAGAAGCATGGTCGTCGGCTTACGCTAGCGGCTGTTGCTGGCGATGAATCCGTGTGGGTGCGCCTAGACAAGGACTGGACGGACTTTCTTGCCCATGTGGGTGTGTCGTACAGCCACATGAAGGAGGCCATCGCGCGAAAGGGTCCGTTTCAGGGCTGGAACAAGGCGAAGCGCGATTGGTTCGTGAATGGGCTAATCACTTTCTTCAAGATGCATCAGGCCGAATACGGTCGGCTGAAAGCGTTCACGTCATCGGTTGATCTAGAGGCGCATCGGGAGATCTCGGCCCGCATACCTGGACTACCAGTCCCCGCGCGTATGTGCGCGCGAGGAATCATGTCGAAGGTGATTGACTGGTACCGCGCTTTCCCCGACCCGATCCTTGACGTGATGGATTTCTACTTCGACCGTGACGAGGCGTTTATGCAGCACTTAGACGCCGACTGGAAATCGCCTGAATTCCGCAAACGTCATTTGGTCTGGGAGTTGGTCCGCACCATAGCACCCGTCGATATGAAGACAACGCCCGGAATTCAGGTCGCGGACCTGTTTGCATGGGCGCGAACTCGGATCGACACACGAAGACCCGGGGACAGATTCTATGGTCCGGCAGGGCTGCTCTGTCATCCTACCAGCGCAGACCACTGGGTCTTTGACCGCGCCAAGATGGAAACGTATCCGCCTTACAGGATTATGTGATGCGTCTGCGTTCTTGGGTTTTTCGTCTGTTTGAGCGCAGCCATCACGCGCCGCAGGCCGTCGGTGAACTGCTGCATTGCGAGTTCCGGGTCATCTGCGCGACCCTCTGGCGCGCCCACGCCTGAGTTGTGGGTGGGCTTTTTCAGCACGTTTGCGGCAACTCCGAGCCTGTTTTACGACTGATCCCGTACTGCTCGGCCAGCTCCGTCATCGTAAACAGCCCGCTACGATACTCCTGAGCAAGTTGCGGTCGTTGGTCCATGGGCCCGCTCTCGCGGCAGGCCATTGAGATACCTCAATTGTGAAGAGGCCTCGAATGCTGGCAGAAAGTGTTACCCATCTCTCCGGACTAATCTGTTACCCATGTGTCCGGACTGAACCGGGCCAGCCACGAAGCTCGAGATCCAAGTTCGGGAGCCGGCAACGAGTCACGTCCTGTCGGTGCCGCAGTTGCAGAAGTGGATCAACAGCGTCACTGCGAGCCCTGCGGACATGTTGCGGAAGGCGAAGTTGAAAGGGATGCTCGGACCATGACCACTCCATTTGATCGCATCCGCTCGGTTGGGAATTGCGACTAACGGTGGACGGAGAGTCACTGAAATCGCAGGCGCACCGAGAGAGCGAGACATGCTCGACGACATCACCAATTGGCACGAGCGGTTCGTAGAGAAGGGCTGGCGAGCGGCAGGGAGCTGATTCGGATGGGATTGATCTGGACTGTGGCCGGCGCCTACCGACAAGTCCTGCTCGAACTTGAAGCGGGCCTTGAAGAGATCATCAAGCGCGTACGGGGAGAACTGTTCGGCCCTGGTCGCGTGTACTTAGACGTAAAGCGCAAAATTGGAGCACAAGGGGGCCTGCGGAACATTCCTGACGGATACCTGAGCGACCTCACGGGCGCCAAGCCTCGTCTATTCGTCGTCGAAATTGAACTGGCGTCGCACGATTACCTGCGGCATATTGCAGTCCAGATTTTGCAATTCTCCCTCTCGTTCGAGGCGGAACCGCGTCTCGCGATCTTAATTTGGCGGTGCAATAGGCATAGCGAATTAAAACCATCATTTGGATATGACTAGTCAGGACAGATGTAAATATCAGCATTGGTCCGTTCAGCGTATCAGGACTACAAATGTGATGAATCGCTTGGTTTGAATTTACCATTACGGCAGAACGGCCATGCGCCGAGTACCAGGAACAGGCCACCTACGATGATGACAATCAGAGTCAAAGAAAGTCCGGTCAGGAAATGGGGCAAAGTATAAGGTTCGCGCTCGAAGAACAGTCCATAAACAATTCTCACGGCAAATAGCGCAGCAAATGTGAATACGGGAAACAATGCGGACAAGATGCGCTCAACGACCGAACCCTTCATTCGGCGGGACAAATATGCACCGAGGGCGCCCACGAATGGCATGATCGCCAGATATGGGACGCTAATGAACAGGAATCTATGTTGGGACGAATCGACATTCGTATAAACAGGCAATAAGCTGAACATAAAATATAATCTAAAATATAATCCAAAAAACAACAGGCAGGACGCCGCACCAGGCAACCAAACCTTATTGACATGTAGATCCATTTCTAGTTCCTTTTTGTGAATCTGTGTGATCGGCACAACGAGAACTTCGAGTCCACCACACTCCACTACGCTACAAATTGTATTTGATTAATTCTTGGCGGCCTCACGAATTACCCGAATCACTGTGACCCACGGAGATTCCGGAGGGACCCGTGAAACAGGTACTGTACGAGGCGCTCCGGAGCCACGCGACAGGCATGAGCTTCTCCGAAACGTACGCGATCACTCACGGCTTCAGAAACCTCGATGTGATGCTGGAATACCTCGTATTCGAGAGTCCATTCGCCGCTCTCGTAATCATGGACGAACTTCCAGCAAATCTCGAAACGGTGCTGGCGGCAACGTTTCGCTTTGGAGTCGAAGTGCTCGAAATCCGGACATTCGGAAGTGAGACCAGCGAGCAGATGTACGTGTTCGAGCCTTTCCTCGCCGAGTTGCGCCGCGACGTGTCTGGCGTTCCGGACCGCGAGCCTGAACACGGCGTCACGCTTGACGCCGCCGAGGTCGACACTGTTGTGGTCCCTGCTCGCGATGAAGGGTTTAACGAAGTATTCGTGAAGGAGAACCGCTGGCACGAGGTGCGACTACACGGCACGATGCGTCCGCAGATCAAGTATGCGGCCGCGTACCGGCTCGCACCGACTTCAGCAATCACTCACGTCGCGCCAGTACGAAGCATCGAGCCTTGGAAGGACAGCGGGAATTCGTGTTAAATTTCGCGGAACCCGCACGACCGCTGCCCAGGCCGATCACTTTCGTGAAGGGCGGCCGAGTAAAGAGCTTCCAGAATCTTCGATATACGACGTTGAAACGGCTGGAGGCGGCGCAGACCCTCGACGATCTCTGGTAGCCAGGCGCGCCGATTCGGGCGCTGGGAGAATGAACGCCATGAAACGAATCCCGCGTCAATCATCAGCACTCGGTGTCATGGATTTGTTCGACGTAATCGGCCCATCCGCCGATCTGAAGCTCAATGACTCAGGCGTGCTGCAGACGTTTCTGAACTCGGTATCCGACGCGTTCACCTCAGCTCAGGGCACACCGACGCTGCTGCATGGCCGCCGAGTCGAGGCGATGTTCGCGTACGTCGCAGCAGCACTTGGCAAATGCATCGCAATCAAAGAAGAAGATGCCGGCGACCTCTACGCGTCATCAACCGACCTCCAAGCCCCCGACTACCGTCTCATCCTGAATGATGAGACCGAAATCCTCGTTGAAGTAAAGAATTGTCACAAGCGCCGTCTGACCGCTCCGCTCACCTTTTCGCCGCAGTACATTCAGAAGCTCCGCAATTACGAAGCGACATTTCGACGGCCCGTCTACGTCGCGACGTTCTGGTCACGCTGGAGCAAATGGAGCTTAGTGCCGCTCGCTAAGGTTCCCGTTCGCGGCAATCATTTCGGATTCACTATGCAGGAAGCGATGTTGATGAATGAGATGCGATCGATCGGCGATCATATGATCGCGACGACGCCGCCACTCATCCTCCGTCTGTTTGTGGATCCTGTGACGATGGCTGCCGGCCAGAATCGCGTGATTGTGCGTACGCGCGCCGTCGAGATGTACTGCGGCGGCCGCAAGGTGGAGGACAAATTCGAGAAGAAGGTCGTCATGTACTTCATGCTGTACGGGGGATGGCCCCAACGTGCGCCGGTGGAAATACAAGATGGACGCCTGATGTGGATCGATCACGTTGCCGAACCAGAACAACCCACGCCGGGACAGGGATTCGAGATGATCGATTTCATGAGCGGACTGATTTCGTCGACCTTCACACGCTACACGGTGACGGACATTGGCGAGATTCGACTGCTGAAGCCGCGGTTCGACCCTGACGCGCTCCGATTTGACATTCCGCGCGACTACCACGGCGAAGATGTTCCGCTCTGGCGTTTCGAAATATTTCCGTCCTCGCTTGAGACTTCGCACGAGGCGGAGCCCGCTCCCGGTTGAGCGATAGTCGGGCCGCCACCGAGGGCACGATGCAGCCTTTGCCACCATTACCAAAGAAGCGCAGATCGTCGGAGGAACGATGCGCTTTGTGCGGATGCCGACTTCGTCGAAGCACGAATTATGCGCGTGCGAGTGTCGAAGGTCGCTCAGGCGCGACGAAACACCATTTCGTCGCTGAACGGTTTTTTGGGCGTTCGGCGAATCGACGCGGCGAGCAGCGTGAGCGGCTGTTTGCGATCTGTCCCTGGGGAGTCGAGGGCAAGAGCGCACTGTTCTGCTACGAGTGCCACGAAGAACTCCTGCATAATCCGGTGTTCACGCCGTCAGACATCGTTCGTTTCGCGGACTTGGTCCGCTTGCGCGGACTCGATGAGGATGAGAAGCCAGCCACACGCGAAAAGCTGGCAGGCCGCATTCAGCTCCTACACGATGTGATCGCTGCCGGCTTGCTGGCAATGTCGTTGGCGGAACGTCAATGAACCCGAACAAGACCGACTCTGAAGCGTATTTTGAAGCGTTCTGCCAGCGTAACGGGTTTGCGCTGCTGCCGGTGCCCGTTGGTGCGGACAAGACGCCCGACTACACGCTGACGGTGGGTGACACGTTGATCGTCGTGGAAGTCAAGGAAGTGCAACCGACGCCGGACGAACTCGAATCGGAAAGGCTCGTCGCCGAACGCGGCTACGGCAAGGCCATTTCCAGAACTGCCGGAAAGCAGGTGCGGAAGAAGATTGCTGACTGCGGTCCGCAACTCCGAACGCGAACGCAAGGAGAACATCCGGGCCTGCTGGTGCTGTGGGAACGCGGCCGGTGTGCCGGCCTTCACACCGAGCCGTATCACATCGGCGTGGCGATGGAAGGTTTCGAGCAGATGGTCTTGACGGTGCCGCCGATCGGATCCGGCGAATCACCGTCAGTCGTCGGCTTGAAGCATGGCGGCCGCCGGAGGATAACCGATACGGCGAACACGTCGATCAGCGCGGTTGCGCTGCTGTGTGTGCCCGGTCCCGACAGGATGCTCCTACAGGTGTTTCACAACCGGCACGCCGCCGTGCCACTCGACCATGCGCTGCTGAAATCACCGGAAGTTGCGCACTTCGTTGTGCGCATCCAGCCGCCGCACCGGACCGACTGGATCGAGATCGCGTGAGTGCCGCGATTCACGCGGCCTTCAGAATCCTTCGGGAATTCACGCTCCAAGAGGTATCAATGCCCGTTGCGGACGCCACACCCATTGGACAGAGACTTCCGAAGAGAGTGATCGAGTGAGATCTTTGCGGCCGTCTGATGAGCGAACAGCTCACGGACGCGAGTGGGGTGGCGGCGATCATTTGAGATCAGAAATTATCTGCGCGGCACTGACCTTGCCCGTGCGGTACTGTCGGAATCGGTTGCCGCTGATCGTAAAGGCCCGAGTCTTGCCGCCGCACACTCGTTCGCCGGTAATTGATGGCGAGATGTTAACCTGTGCGACTTACGCTAAGCAGCAGATCGATGACATCCGGCTCAAAGTTGTCACACTTGGCCGACGTCCAACGCGCAGAGATCTTCTGGCCAGTGGAGGTGAGATCGATCAGCCGCCCGCCGGTGCGAACGAGCCGCGCACTGAACTCCTTCGCTGTCGCCTGCATTGAAGTGTCGACTTTGCCGCTCGGTGCTGGAGCTTCGCGAGCAACCCTCGATGGCGTGTCCTTCACAACGACGTTATCAACGGGCGAGTTGATGATGCGACCCTCGCGATTGACCTTGTACACCCAAACGCCGTTGACTTGCGCCACATCGACAATCTTTCGATCGCGACTCCGCTAGTCGCATTGAACGCTGTCTTGCCAACGTTCGCGCGATAAATGTGAGCCTGCCTAGCACGGGCGGCAGCCAAGCTGAGCGCCAGGGTCACGAAGCCAGCAACAATCGCCAATGCAGCAACAGTTAGGACGCGACGCATGGGTGCCCCTCCTTCTGTCGACCTTTCGCTTCGTCGGCTCGAGTGCGCAGTCATGCTGACAGTTCCGCGGATGGACTGAACGACCGTATCCAGGTCTCGACCGCCTGCGCGAGAGACTCGCAAGGCAACCTTCGGAGCAATATCCGGATCCGCCGGCCACCTCAGGTGGGCTCGGCTGCGGACCCGACACGGTATCGATAGTAGACGCAAATAAATGTCCAGTGCTCCGATACGGAGGCACTTCCGTCTTCGGATTGCACGAAGAGAATCGCGTAATCGTACTCGTCTCCACGCTGGACGATTCGAATTGGCACTCCGATTGTGAGGCTCGCAATTCCTGGCGTGTCATCAATCACATTTATCACCCGAACAATCCTAAACAGATCTAACGATGCGGACCCGGAACTGGACTGGCTCCAGCTGCAGTGCCACGTCTTCGGTCAGCACGCATCGCACATGAACATTACCAGCGCCTGTATCTGGATCAAGGCATAGAGGCGATACAGCAGGTACGTTTCAGGATGCTTCGCTGAGAACGCCACCTCGTTCGCGGAAACAAAACAATCTGTATCCGGTCTTTCCCGAGTTGTCTTTACCTCGATGAAACGTTCAGAGCCCTCCACTTCGAAGGAGGCCACGTCGTAACCTGCACCGTCACCCTCGAGGGCTGCCCCTGCAGGATCAGGCGGACCTTCTGAATGATATGGTTCCCATCCAGTCGCGCCGGGCCTCGCGGCGCAGAACCTGTCACCCCTGGAACGCGGTCCGCACGATGTCCAAGCCGGACGAGCCGTGCGGAGCAGAGGGACCACATGCGATAAGCTGATCGCGCGGTACGGTGATGTACGCCACGTACTTGAGATCTGCTTGCGCGGCGTCGCCTCCGTGCAAGATGATCTTGCCGAATGGCAGATGGCATGCGCTCGACGCGATCAGGCCCAACGCCGACCGCTCGCAGATTGCGTTATGCTCTGTCGGTGACCAGCCCCACCACGCGGATCGCCTCCGATCCGCTGGGCTATTAGAGGAATATGTCGGCATGAACGGATCGACTTCTAAGGGCCAGGATGCGCCCCACGTGCGGCATTGGAATGCCGCGAGCAAGAAGGTCTCCCTCCTTGTGACAGACCTCGACAACACCTTGTTCGATTGGCTAGAGATCTGGTACGAATCCTTCAGCGCAATGCTCAACAAGGTAGCGGAGATCAGCGGAATTCCTGTCTCGGATCTTGAAAAGGAATTCTACGAGGTTCATCAGCGACGAGGCACCAGCGAGTATGCATTCGCTCTGCAAGAGCTGCGATCTTCCGCGGGCCTTTCCAGACATCAGGTGAAAGCTAAGTACGAGGCGGCCATAGGCGCATATCGCGCCGCGCGCGATCGGACCCTTCACCTTTATCCACGAGTCGCCGAAACGCTAGCAGCGATTCGTGCAACTGGCGCAACTATAGTGGGCTATACCGAATCGATGCGCTTTTACACGTCGTACAGAATGCGCGCTCTCGGGTTGGACAAACTTCTCGACTACCTTTATTCGCCTGAAGACGCAGAATTGCCGATTGGTTTGGCTATTGAGGACCTAGAACGGTACCCACAGGATAAGTACAGGCCAAGACACACAGAGCTTCGTCACACGCCGCGTGGCGAGAAGAAGCCGAACCCACAGCTGCTTCTCGATATCGTGCGTGACACCGGCGGAACACCCGAGACCACGCTATACATCGGTGACAGCCTTATGAAGGACATCGCCATGGCGCAGGATGCCGGCATTACTGATGTTTGGGCGAAGTATGGCGTCCCGCACGATCGGGCTGAGTACGCGCTATTGAAGCGCGTTACGCACTGGCCGCCTGAAGACGTAGCCAAGGAGGAGTCGATCAAGCAGCGGGAGCGAGAGCAGAATGGATCTCGGATTGTTCCGACGTATGTTCTCAACCATGGCTTTTACGAGCTACTAACGCTTTTCTCTTACGCAGCGCCATTTCCTCGGGTGCCGTAGTTCCATGAGCAACGAAAACGGCAAGGCGACGCCGACGATCACGTGGCCAACGCCAGCGGACGTCGTTAACGGGACGCCGCTCAGTGCCACGCAGCTCAACGCCACGGCCTCCGTGGGGGGCGCCTTTATCTATATCCCGGCAGCGGGCACCGTGCTGGAGACCGGTACACGTCAGCTGTGTGTGACATTCACACCAACCGACGCGACGAAATACAACACAGCGACAAAAACGGTGTCCATCGACGTGTTGGGCAAGACCGATCTGCTGCAACTCAAGCTCGAAATCTGGAAGAAGATCATCGACGTTCAGCAGCACTTTAATGACGTCAGCCTCACGCTACGAAGCGTGGCGATCCCTGTATTGGTTGGCTCGATTGGAGGTGCGGGATACGCCTTTCTTCAAGGTCATGCGCTATTGGCGCTGGCGGTCGTGGCTGGTGGCGTGCTCGCATGGGGTGGCTTCTTTCTGATGGACCGTTTCTGGTACCACG
>Ga0066677_10000241_pt1 | contig 19446 bp, 17 predicted proteins | sample GraSoiAngelo_126_FD_62299 | JGI IMG/M metagenome (GOLD analysis project Ga0066677, IMG submission 62299) | Grasslands soil microbial communities from the Angelo Coastal Reserve, California, USA - 14_0927_09_20cm | ecosystem: Environmental > Terrestrial > Soil > Grasslands | place: USA... | reverse complement strand
CACCGGGCGGACCTCGTTCAGCGACGGCGGCGACAGCGGATCCCTGATCGTCAACGAGTCGATGCAGGCGGTCGCGTTGCTCTTCGCCGGAGGCGACCAGGGGGGGACCAACGGCCTGGGGCTGACGTACGCGAATCCGATCCAGCGCGTGCTGGCGGACCTGAAGGCCACGCTCTTGTTCTAGGCGACGTTAGACCGGATCATGGGAGCCGCCATGCCACGCGTCACGCTCGAGCAGGCGCGCGCTGCGAAGGCCGCCGCGCTGCGGCACTTCGAACAGCTCGGGACGGTTGTCGGCGTCGGCATCACGCGCATCGATGGCGATTACGCGGTGAAGATCAATCTGCGCGAGCCGCTCGCGGAAGGCACCGAGCCTCCCGCGGAAATCGAGGGTGTTCCCGTTCGCGTCGAAGTCGTGGGAACGATTCGTAAGCAATGACCAAAAGGGCTCAGGGCGACATGCCTCGGGACTTACGGCGGCCATGACTTATGTCCGCATACCGCATACGGAGAGAACAATGAATCGCTGCATTGGATCGTTCGCGTTCGTCGTTCTGTGTTCGACGGTCCTGCGCGCTGACGTGACCGTCACGACGACGACCACCATTGAAGGGGGACTGAGCGCCATGATGGCTGGCTCGACACCGAAGACGGTGATGCACATCAAGGGAATGCAGGCGCGCTCTGACGTGGAAGTGATGGGGCGGACGATCGCGAGCCTCGTCGATCTCACCAAGAAAGAGGTGATCGTGCTGCGTCCTGACGACAAGACAGCGCATGTGATCGCGGGGGTGATGCCTGAAAAACCCGGCGCGCCTCCCGCTCAGTTGCCGCAGGTCGACGGCTCGTTCGCGCCGACCGGGCGGTCGCAGACGATCGACGGCCTGAAGTGCGAGGAATACGCGTTCAGCATGACAGTCGCGATGAGCAACATGACGTCCGGTCAGCAGATGCCGCCACAGGCGGCCGAAATGCTCAAGGACCTGCAGATGCTGATGAAAGGATCCACCTGGGTTGCGAAGTCCGCTCCAGGCGCCGCCGAATACCTTGCGTTCCAGAAGGCCGCCATCGAGGCGAACCTTGCGACGATCCTCGCGGGTGGCGTGCCCGGCGCGCCGTCGAACGGCATGGACCGCGTGATGAAGAAGTTCACCGGGGCCGAAGGGATCCCATACCTGACGGAAATGAACATGACGCTCGAGGGCGCCGGTGCCGCCGCCGACATGATGAAGCAGATGGGCGCGATGAAGATCACCAGCAAGGTGACGGCAATCTCCACGGATCCGATCGCCGCGGATCTGCTCGTGGTGCCGCCCGATTACAAGATCATCAAGCCGTAATCGGTTGTCGGTTATCGGTTGTTGGTCGTCGGTTGTCGACGTCGGACGTCAGTTGTCGGACGTCGGAGGGGCCTTGTCGGGGCATGGTGGTCAGAACGGTTTGATCGCCGGTCATTTCCCGACAACCGCCAGCCGCCCTCCCTCAACCGGCCCCTATGGCCGCGGCGCGGCGACGTATCCGTTGCGCGCGCGCACGCGATACGCGGGATCAATCATCTTGACCCGGATGCTGTGGTAGCGTCCGTCCGCGCCGTGAGGCGGCGAGTACCCGAGCACGTACTGGCTGTTCAACTCCTCGGCGATACGCGCGGTTGCCGCATCGAGATCGCCGCTGTCGTGCACGACTTCGGTCGTCCCGCCGCTCTGGTTCGTAATCTCCCGCAGCGCTTCAGGATTCACCCGCGCATTGATCGGCCGTCGCTCGGTGGAATCGATCGCCACGGCATAGATGAACGCATCGGTGCGGAGAACCGTGCTGCGCACGTCCCGCAGCGCCGCATCGCTGGCCGTGTCTGCACCGTCAGAAATCACGACCAGCGCCGCGCGTTCGCGCGTGCGCGCGTCCAGCATCGGCTCCGCGCGAATGATCGCGTCGTAAATCGCGGTCCCGCCCCAGGGCTTCAAGGCGCCCAGCGCATCGCGCACGGTAGACGGATCGTTCGTCCATGATGTCAGGATCCTGGGTTCGTGATTGAAGGCCATCACGAAGAACGCGTCGCTGGGTTTGAGCAATTCCAGCAGGAACCGTTCGACCGCGCCACGTGCGTCGATCATGCGGCGGCCGAACATGCTGTCGCTGATATCGAGCAGCAGCCCGAGGCCGACCGGCACGCGTTCGTTGGTGAACTGCGAAATCGCCTGACGATCGCCGTCCTCGTAAATCTCGAACGCGTCCTGCGGCAGCCCGGTGATGAGACGCCCGTCCGTGTCGCGCACGGTCGCCGTGACCACTGTCAGCTCGACGCTGGATCGCAGCGGCCGGCGATCGAGGACTGTCGGATTCTGCACACTCAGCGTCAGAGCTGAAACAGCAGCCGCGGCGGCGATCCCTCTCATGGTGACGTCTGATTTTATCCCGGCGTGGTTCGGCTTCCGTTAAACTTCGGTCACCAAGATTGCATGCCCGCCCCAAATTGGAGGATGCGATGCGCCAGCCTCACGACGACACCACCCCGGACGCCTGGGATCCCGAGGCCGAGGTCCGCCGCGACACGGACGAGGTTCGCAACTTCGAGAAGGAAGTGAGCGACACCGGCACCGATTACGACGCCGGGTTCGACGAGAACATGAACCCTCTGGACGAGGCGGAGGAGATCAACGAGCACGGCAGCGAGCGGTAACCGGCGGTAAGCGGTACCAGCTTGCGACTCGGCGGTGCCGAAGGACCCTGCGAGCCCCTGTCAATCACAGGAGGTCCGTAAATGGGACCCAGCGCCCTCCCCTGAAGTTCCCTGAATTCTCGTCTTCCTGTCGTGCGCCGCTTTTCTGCCGGCCCAGGCTCGTGCGCTGGAGCGCTTCTCGCGCGTGACGTGCCGGTCAGCCCGAATATCACGGCCACCTATTCCCTCCTGGCCCTGGCGCGCGGAACCACGGATTACTGGCGCATCGTCAGCAAGACGATGGCGAACGAGACGAAGTCCGGACCGGTCTGGAACTTCGGACTTGAAATCGACTCATGGCTCATGGCTCATCGTTACCCATGTCTTAAACCGACTTAGGCCTTGAGCCGACCTGAGTCTTGAGTCATGAAGCCTGAGTCCACGGCGACGGCGCCGGACGTAAATCGTTTACCGGGCGCGTAACGCTGAGCGCGCACATTCACAAAAACAGGCCAATTCTTTTCCCGCGGTCTGGTATCGCCTTTGCCCTGTCGAGACCCGGACGATTCCGACACATTGGGAGGCTAGCAATGCGAAAAGGCGGAACGCTGGCGCTGGCGTTTACGTTTGCGGGCGCGCTTGCGACCATCGGTTGCGGCGGGGGCGGCGGGGGATCGGCTCCGACGAGCCCCTCGGGCGGCGGCTCCGGCAGCAGCAACGTCGTAACCATCAACATCAAAGGGGTGAACGGCAAGCTCTCGTTCGACCCCAATCCGGCGACCGTGAGTGCCGGTCAGGTTGTTGTTTTCAAGAACAACGACGTCGTCATGCATCGCCCGACGCTCGACGACAATACAGCGACGACCGGCGATATCGCGCCCGGCGCCTCGAGCGCGCCGATCACGATCGGCACTGCGAAGAGCTATCACTGCGGGAATCACCCCAGCATGGTCGGCAGCTTCAACGGCAACGCGACGCCAGAGCCGCCTCCCTGCACGGGCTACTGCGGATAGCTCAGAAAGACGGAAGACAGAACAGGGCGTCTCCTTTCCGTCTTCCAGCTTTCTCCAGCTCTACGCCTCCGCTCTGAGCGCCTCCGCGGGATCGACGCGAGAGGCGCGCTGAGCCGGCAGGTAACTCGCCAGCAGAGCGGTTGCGGCCAGGCCGATCGCAACGGCAATGTAGGTGAGGGGGTCGAGTGCGCTCACTCCGAAGAGCAAGGCCGACATCACCCGAGTCGCGCCCGCGGCAACGACCATCCCGATCGCAATCCCCGCCACGGCGAGCGCAAGACCGTGCCTCAAGAACAATCCGCTGACGTCCCACTGCGCCGCGCCGAGCGCGATGCGGATACCGATTTCGCGCGTCCGCTGCGTCGCCACGTAAGCGATCACGCCGTATATTCCCACGATGCCGAGCAGGAGCGCGACGCTCGCCGCAATGCCGAGCATGACGAGCGCAAACGAGGTCTGCGCCATCGATTCCGCCTGGATCTGCTGTAGCGTGCGCACGTTCGCCACGGGCACGCTGCCATTGACGGACCAGGCGGCCTGCTGGATTTCCTTTAACAGCGTCGGTGATTTCGCCCGCTCGGTGCGAACGGCGTAGGCGAGCGTCCGGTGCACGTGGACCGGATCGCTCCAGAAGCTCCTGATCATCAGCGGCCAGTAAATGATCGTCGGGGCCGGCTTCGCGGCGCCATCATCGCGCTCGTCGCCCGCTACGCCGACGATCGTCCGCCAGGGATCCTTGGGGCTGTTGCGGATCCGTCGTCCGATCGATACGGATGGATCCTTCCAATATTCCCGCGCGAAGTTCTCGCTCACCATCACGACCGGCGCCTGCGTATAGATGTCGTTCCAGGTGATCGTCCTCCCGGCAACCACGCGATTGCCCATCGTCTTGAAATAGTTTTCGCCAATCCACTTCATGCGGCGTAACGGCGGCAGCCTTTCGCCCGGCAGCGGGAAGTCCTCGACGAAGATGGGGTCGCTGCTGTCGTAGCCGTCCATCGTAATGGAGGAGGTCAGCCCCACCGACACCACGCCGGGTATGCGCTCGATGCTGTGCATGATCTGCTCGTGCGTTCGCGCGGTCCGTTCCGCGTCCGGCATGAGCGACGCCGGAATCGACACGCGCAGCGTCAGCACCTGCGACGGGTTCGTGAAGCCAGGCTCCACGTGCCGTAGCGCCTGGAACGTCCGAATCATGAGACCCGACGCGACGAGCAGCACGACCGCGAGCGCGATTTCTGCGACGACGAGCGTGTTGCGCGCGCGGTGCCGTTCGCGGCCGGCGCTCGATGCGCGTCCTCCCTGTTTGAGCACGTACGCCAGGTGGGGCGTCGCGAACTTCGCGACCGGGAGCAGCCCGAACAACAGACCGGCGATCACCGACACCAGGAGCGTGAACAGGAGAACCGGAGGATCGATGGCGATGTCGTTGATCCGCGGCAGCCCGTCAGGCGCCGTGGCCACCAGTCCCTGGACTCCGATGGCTGCGAGCAACAAGCCGACGCCGCCGCCGACCAGGCCCAGAAGCACGCTCTCGGACAGCAATTCCCACGCGATACGGTGCCAGCTCGCGCCGAGCGCGGCGTGAATCGACAGCTCCTGCTGTCGTCCCTCGGCACGCACGAGGAAGAGATTGGCTACGTTCGCGCACGCGATCAAGAGAACGATCCCGACCGTGCCGAAGAGGACCCAGAGCACGCGGCCGACGTCGCCGATCACGTCCTCCGACAGCGGACGCACGTTCGGCCCAAAGTGAATATCCCGCGTCATGTCCTTGCTGAATCCGGGCGGCAGCGGAAAGCGCTCCATCGCGATCGGAATCATGCGGGCGACGTCCGCATTTGCCTGCTCGAGCGTCACACCGGGCTTGAGCCGTGCGATCGCCTGGAAGCTGAAGTTGCCGACGAAGACCTCGGCGCGATTGAACCGGAACGGCAGCACGATCTGCGGGTTGCTGTTCAGGAAGGTGAAGCGCGGCGGGAGGACGCCGATGATCTCGCGCGGCCGGCCCTCGATCGTGACGAGCCGTCCGATCACCATCGGGTCGCCGCCGAACTTGCGCCACCAGTAGCCGTACATCAGCATCACGCGTTCGGGCGTGCGCCGCGAGTCATCGTCGCTCGTGAAGCGGCGACCCAGCGCCGGTTCGATCTTCAGCAGCGAGAGCGTCCCATCGGTTACCTGCAGCGCCTGCACACGTTCGGGTTCGCCGACTCCCGTCACCGACACCGAGGTGTCGTCCCACAGGCCGATGTCTTCGAAGGCGCGCCCTTCCTCACGGTAGGTGAAGTAGAAGGCGGGAGACATGTTGACCAGCGGAATGTTCAATCCCGTCGCCGTGTGCCACACACCAACGAGCCGATCGGCGTCCGCGAACGGCAGCGGCTTGAGGAGAATGCCGCGAACGACGCTGAAGATCGCGGTGTTCGCGCCGATGCCGAGCGCGAGCGTCGCGATCGCGACGGACGTGAACAGCGGCGCGCGCGCCAGGCGACGAAGCGCCCGCTGGAGCTTGATAGGGACGATGCGCATACCTAAGACGAGCCTGTAATTCTAACTGGAAGCCTCGCTCGGGAGGAACCTCCTTGCGCTTGCGCGATGGAACCGCCATTGCACTTCTGACGCCTCATTCAATGCAGTTCACACGCGACGCGAGAACTCATCAGGGAGTGCACATGGAACAGCAGACACGTGGCGAGGGACTGGCCAGAGGCCTCGGATGGTTCAGCATCGGGCTTGGCCTGGCTGAAATCGCATCACCGCAGTCAGTCGCGCAGCTGGTCGGTATCGAAGATGGCACTCGCACGCGCGCGCTGATTCGCGGGTACGGTGCGCGGGAAATCGCGAACGGGGTCGCGATCCTGTCGCAGCCCGACGCGAGGTGGCTATGGGCGCGCGTCGCGGGCGATGTCGTCGACCTGTCGTCGCTCGCGGCTACGCTTCAACGTCCGGACACGGAAGCCCGCAGAGGCAGGGTTGCATTCGGTCTTGCGTCGGTTGCTGGCGTGATGGTGGCCGACATCGTCGCCGCGCGGCAGCTCGGCTCCGGCTCGGCGGATTCGCTCCGGCAGGACAAGCGCAAAGACAACACGGTGCGTGTATCGAAGACGTTCACGATCAATCGATCGCGAGAGGAGGTGTATGGCTTCTGGCGGAAGCTCGACAACCTGCCGCGTTTCATGACGCACCTCGAATCGGTCGAGCTTCTCGGCAATAACCGATCGCGCTGGACGGCCCGCGGACCGGGTGGATTCAAGGTGGTATGGGAAGCGGAGATGATCGAGGACGCGCCGAACCGCAGCGTCTCCTGGCGCTCGCTCCCCGGATCACAGATCGAGAACCGCGGAACCGTGCGATTCGATCGCGCGCCGGGCAATCGCGGCACCGAGTTGCGCGTGCTGCTCGAGTACGCGCCTCCGGGAGGTCGCGCGGCCAACATGCTCGTGAAGGCGATCGGTCAATCGCCGGAACAAGCGATCCAGGAAGATCTCCGGCGTCTGAAACAACTACTCGAAACGGGCGAAATCCCGACCAGCTCCGTCAGCTCGCGCAGCCCGCAGCCGGCGGGCCATGGCGAATCGCGCGCGGCAGGAGGAAGACGATGAAAGCCACCTGCTGGATGGGAACGGGGCGCGTCGAAGTACGGGACGTGCCCGAGCCGAAGGTGATCAACGCGCACGACGCAATCGTGCGCGTCACGAGCACCGCGATCTGCGGTTCGGATCTTCACCTTCTCGACGGATTCATTCCGACGATGCAGAAGGGGGACGTCATCGGTCACGAGTTCATGGGCGAAGTCGTCGAGACCGGCCCGGATGTCAAGAACCTCCGCATTGGCGATCGCGTCGTCGTGCCGTTTCCGATTGCGTGCGGGCGTTGCAACATGTGCCAGAGCGAGCTGTACTCGCTCTGCGAGAATTCGAATCCGAACGCGTGGATGGCCGAGCAGATGTGGGGATATTCGCCCTGCGGCATCTTCGGCTACTCGCACATGCTCGGTGGATACGCCGGAGGACAGGCCGAGTACGCGCGCGTGCCGTTCGCCGACGTCGGACCATTGAAGATCCCTGAGCACCTCACCGATCAGCAGGTGCTGTTCCTCTCGGACATTTTTCCGACCGGTTACATGGCGGCAGACCAGGCGAACATCCAGCCGGGCGATGTCGTCGCGGTGTGGGGCTGCGGGCCCGTCGGTCAGTTCGCGATCAAGAGCGCATACATGCTGGGCGCCGAGCGCGTAATTGCAATCGATCGGTTCGATTACCGCATGCGTATCGCGCGCGACCGCGGCGGCGCGGAGACGATCAATTACGAGGACACGCACGTCTACGAGGCGATCAAGGAGATGACGGGCGGGCGCGGCGCGGACGCGTGCATCGATGCCGTCGGCATGGAAGCGCACGCCGCCAACGCGTGGCATCTGTACGACAAGATCAAAACCAACCTGAGGATGGAGACCGAGCGGGCTGTGGTCGTGCGCGAAGCGATCATGTGCGTCCGCAACGGCGGCACCGTGTCGATTGCCGGCGTGTACGGCGGATTCATGGACAAGTTCCCGATCGGCGCCGTGGTCAATCGCTCACTGACGATCCGGAGCGGGCAATGCCACGTGCACCGCTACATGCGGCCGTTGCTGCAGCGGATCGAAGACGGCGAGATCGATCCGAGCTTCATCATCACGCACGAGATGAGCCTCGACGACGCTCCGGAGGGATACGACAAGTTCCTGCACAAGCGGGACGATTGCCTGAAGGTGGTGATGCATCCGTAGACCGAGGGCCGAGGCGCGGGGTCCGAGGTCCGGGGGTGCGACCCGCGGCTGGCAATTCGTGTGGCTTCCGCCTTTAGGCGGAAGATCACTCCTCACCGGGCGAACGGCCCCTGAGGTGCTTGGTTTGCGAGCGGCGACGCTTGGTCTCGAGTCGCCGCTGTTTTGATGCGGTCGTCGGCTTTGTCTTGCGACGCCGCTTCGGCGCGACGAGCGCCCGCCGGATCAGATCCGCCAGACGCAGGCGCGCGTCTTCGCGGTTCTGCGCCTGCGTGCGGAACGACCGCGCGTCGATGACGATCACGCCGTCGTCGGTCATGCGGCTGCCCGCGAGCGTTCGCAGGCGCGCGAAGACGGACGCGGCAATCGCGGGCGATCGGGCTGCGTCGAAGCGCAGTTCAACAGCGGTCGCGACTTTGTTGACGTTCTGTCCGCCGGGTCCGGACGCGCGGACGAAGCGCTCCCGCAGTTCCGTCTCGTCGATCGCCAGCGCCGCCGTCACCTGCAGTCCCATTCGTCGAACCGTTCAGCCGACGGTCCGCATGCCCGCGGCGATGCCGTTCACCGTCACCATGAACGCGCGCCAGAGCTCCTGATCCGCCTCGTCGCCGGCGCTGCGCAGCCGGCGCAGCACTTCTATCTGCACGAGATTGATCGGATCGACGTAGGGATTGCGCACCCCGATCGAGCGTCGCAGCACCGCATTGTGCTCGAGGAGCCGCGGCGCGTCGACGACGCGGAGGACGCTTTTCGCCGCCGCGTCGAGGCGGCGGCGGAGGTCTTCGCCCAGCGCGCGCAGCGCGTCCGGCACCAGTTGCCGGTCGTATTCGGCGGCGATCCGCGGTTCCGCTTCGGCGATCGCCATCTCGATCAGCTTCAGCGTCGATCCGAAGAACGCCCACCCGCGGTACATGGCACGAAGCACGTCGAGCTCGCCGCGATCGATCGCGGCGGACAGCGCCTCGCCGGTGCCAAGCCACGACGGCAGCAGCAGCCGCGTCTGCGTCCACGCAAACACCCAGGGAATGGCGCGGAGCGACTCGACACCGAGATCGGTGTCCGCCGCCTTCGCGCGGTGCGCCGGACGGCTGCCGATCGGCACGGCGCCGAGCTCGACCTCCGGCGTGGCGCTCCGGAAGTACCCCACGAAGCGCGGATCGTCGTAGACGACCTCGCGATAGACGCCGTGCGCCGTCGCGGCGAGTCGATCCATCGCCTCGCTCCACTGCTGCGGCACGGGAGGGGGAACGCTCAATGTCGCTTCGAGCGTGGCGGTCGTGTAGACCTCCAGCGTCCGCAGCGCGATATCAGGCAACCCGAATTGCGACTGGATCATCTCTCCCTGGACCGTCACGCGCAGCCGACCATCCACCGACGCGGGCGGTTGCGACTGCAGCGCGAGATAGGTGGGGCCGCCGCCGCGTCCGATGCTGCCGCCGCGCCCGTGAAACAGGGTCAGGTCGACATTCGCATCGCGGCACGCGGACACCACGGCTTCTTGCGCTTTGTAGAGTTCCCAGTTCGCGGCGAGCCGTCCTCCATCCTTTGCCGAATCGGAGTAGCCAATCATCACCTCCTGCTTGCCACGCCGAAGCGCAGAACGAGCGGAGACGGCGTCGAGCGCTGACGGCGCGCCGGTCAGGTACTCCGGAATCGCAAACAGATCGCGCACGATCTCGCCGGCGCGATGGAGCGTATCGACTTCTTCAAAGAGTGGGACGCTGCGCAGCGAGGAGCCGAAGTGGCGCTGGAGGTATTGCACCGCGAGCACGTCCGAGGGTTGCTCGGCCATCGAGATCACGTAGGCGCCAAGCGCATCCGGCGGCAGGCTGGCAATCGTGCGGAAGGTGTCGAACACCTCGCGCACCTCGGCATCGGTCGTGGCTGCGGCATCCTTGGGAATCGCAATGGCTTCACGCAGGCTGCGGCGCAGAAATTCCTGCCGCTGCGGCTCCGACCATTTCGCATAGGAACCGGCGCCCAGCGCGCGCGTGACGGCATCGAGCGCCGCCGCGTGCCGCTTCGCGTGTTGACGGATGTCGAGGCGGACGAGTGTGTCTCCGAACGCCGCAATCCGCCGGAGGAGATCCGTCAGGCGTCCTTCGGCAACAATCGCCTGCCCGGTCTCGACGAGGGACCGATGACACAGCTGCAGCGTCGCCACCAAAAAAGGGGACAGCCCGCTTTTGTCGTCCGAAAAGGGGACAGCCTTCGGTGATCGGGGAATCGCGTCGCGTAATTCTCGCAGGACGGCGCGATACGGCTCGCGCGCGCTGCCGGCACGCGCCCGCAGTTCGGGACTCGCATCCGTCATCGACAGCTCGAGCCGCAGTGCGTCGATCTCGCGACGGTACAGCCGCGCCGCGACCTCGCGGGCCCGCATGCACGCATAGCGCGTGACGTCCGGCGTGATCAGCGGGTTGCCGTCACGATCGCCGCCAATCCACGATCCGAAGACGATCGGCGTTGCGTCGATGGGGAGCCGACGGCCTGTCGCGCGCCGCAGCGCCGCGTCCAGCGTGCGCAGGAACCGGGGCAGCGCGTCCCAAACCGTCTGCTCGAAGATCAAGAGCCCACTGGCGATTTCCTGATGCGGCGTCGGCTTCCGCGGGCGGACGTCCTCTGTTCCCCAGACCGCCATGATCTCGCGCCGGAGATCCTCCATGATGCGGTCGCGCTCCGGTGTGGTCAGATCCGGCCGGTCCTGTTGCGCCAGCGCGTCCGCGATGCACAGCTGCTTGTGCACGAGCGTGCGGCGCGTGATCTCGGTTGGATGCGCGGTGAGCACGAGCTCGATCCTGAGACTCGTGACCGCCTGATACAGCGCATCGGCGCTGACCCCGCCGCCGAGCAGCCGCGCGAACGCCTCGTCACACGATCCGGGCTGCGGTCCCGGGGATCCCTTGCGCAGGTAATGACGGCGCCGCCGGATCCGATGGTGCTGTTCGGCGATGTTGGCGAGCGTCAGGAAGTGCGAGAACGCGCGCGCCACCGGCACCGCCGACTGCACGGGCATCTGACGGAGAACATCGGGCAGCGCGTGGGCGTCGCGCTTGGCGAGCGCGCGCACGCGTTCCACCGTGTCGAACAACCCGTCGCCGCCGCGAAGCCGCAGCGTCTCCCCCAGCAACTCGCCGAGCATCCGCACGTCGTCGCGCAGGGGCCGGAACGGATCGTCAGCCGACATCGACTTGATTGTAGGGCTGAATCCTTAAAGAGATCGGCATCCGGGCGGGATCGTTTTCAATGCGGATGCGGCGCCCGTGGTTCTCCGTGCCGGCAATCCATTGGCTCGCCTCTCGGATCCGGCGTACCGCGTCCAGATCCGATCCGGGCGCTAGGGGAGCAAGTGCCTGGTCGAGAGGAACTCGCGAATGGCGGGAAAGAACTGTGGGTCGCGCTCGCTGGCGTACACGTGGCCGCCGCGCACTTCTACGAACGTCTTCGGCGGTTGCGCGGCGTCGTACAGACGTCTTCCCTCCTCGAACGGGATAACCTCGTCCTCTCGACTGTGCAGGAACAGCACCGGCGAGTCCACGTCCCTGATTTTCGTGATCGATTCGAACGGGTTTCGCATCACGAGCCCGATCGGCATGAACGGATAGAGTCGCTGGCCGACGGCGACGAGAGAGGCGGGCGCACCCTCGAGGATGAGCGCGGATTCGTCGACGTGCGATGCCAAATCGACTGCGACCGCCGAGCCGAGCGACCAGCCATAAATAATGACCCGCTCTGGCGGCACGTGGAGCGTCGAGCGCACGTAATCGTACGCGACCCGCGCGTCGACGTCGAGGCTGCGCTCTGTCGGCACGCCGTCGAGCCCAGCGAAGCCACGATACTCGGGCGCGAACATGTTCAGGCCAAGCGCCCGGAAGTGCTCGTAGTGGACGATGTTCATCCGGTGCGCGATGGTGCTGCTGTTGCCATGCAGATACAGGATCCAGGGCCGCGTGTCTCCGTCCGCGCGTGACCGCATGGCCCACGCGAACTGGCGCGCCTGGTCGTCGCGAGGGAGCTCGATCTGCTCGAACGGCGCGGCCGGCCGCCGTGCGCCGAGCTCGCGCGGCGCGGCGAACACGATGGCGGACTCGTGCCACATCAGCCACGCGACCGCCGCGCAGTACAGAACGATGCACCCCATGCCGATGGCCAGCAGCACTCGCCGCAGCAGTCGTCCCATGATTGCGCTTCATTATAGGGCGTCGGACCTCGAATCTCGGATGTCGAACGGGGCCTCGAACCTCGGACCTCGGATCTATATAATTCCCACACAACGAGGACCCCATGCCCGACCACGCGGACGCGACGGAACCGCAGGCGCCTGAATCGAACGACACGCTCGTCGAACTGCTCGCGAAGAAAGTAGTCGGGCAGCCCGCCGCGATGCAGTACATCGTCCCTTACCTGCAGATGTATCAGGCGGGGCTCGCGCCGCCGGATCGCCCGGCGGGCATCTTCCTGCTCTTAGGTCCCACGGGGACCGGGAAGACGCGGACCGTCGAGGCGCTCGCTGAGGTCCTGCACGGGTCACCGAAGGCGGTGCTCAAGATTGATTGCGGCGAGTTCCAGTCGGATCACGAAGTCGCCAAGTTGATCGGCGCCCCCCCCGGCTACCTGGGTCACCGCGAGACGACGCCGATGCTGACGCAGGAGCGGCTCGCGGCGGTCACCTCGTCGAACTGCGATCTGTCGCTGGTGCTCTTCGACGAGGTGGAGAAGGCAGCTCCCTCGCTCACGGTGCTGCTGCTCGGCATCCTCGATCGCGGGACGCTCAATCTGGGCGACAACACCGTCGTCAATTTCGAGCGCACGTTCATCTTCCTCACGAGCAACCTCGGCGCGCGCGAAATGATGAAAGAAGTGAAGCCGGATTTCGGCTTCGCGCCGACGGACCACCGCACGCCGGCGCAGATCGCGGGCAAGCTCGAGACCATCGGCCTTGCCGCCGTTCGCCGCCGATTCTCGCCGGAATTCGTCAACCGGATCGACGTGGTGATCACCTACCAGCCGCTCGATCCGGAGTCGCTCGCGAAGATCCTCGATCATCACATCGAAGAACTGCAGCGGCACGTCTACGGCCGGCTTGGCGATCGATCGTTCGAGATCGACGTCACTCCGCCGGCGCGGCAACTGCTCCTCGAACGCGGATCCAGTCCGGAGTACGGCGCGCGCGAGCTGAAGCGAACCATCCATCGACTGCTCACGCAGCCGCTCGCGGCGCTCGTCGCATCCGGAGGCATCGCGCCCGGCACGCGGGTCGTCGCCGATGCCGACGGTGAGACTATCGCGATCACGCCGCTCGACGAGCCGGCAACGAAAATGCCCGCGCCCGCGCGGCTGTCGCCGGTGGTGCTCGCCCTCGACGATAACGTCGATCTCCTGGGATGGCTCGAGACGGTGCTCGACGCCGCCGAGATGACGCCGGTGCGCGCCCTCACCGCGGCGAAAGCGCGCGAAATTGCGGCCGCGCGGACGCCCGACGCCGCACTGCTGGACGTGATGCTCCCCGATGGCGACGGCGTCTCGCTCGCGCTCGAGTTCCGCAGCCGCTATCCGCGGATGCAGATCATCTTGATGACAGGCATGGAGCTCTCGACCGACGAAGCGTCCATTTGCGATCGCTACGATATGCCGGTCCTGCGCAAGCCGTTTCTGGGACAGGATGCGGTTAACGTGCTCCGCGCCCGCCTCGTCCACGAGAAGCCGGGCGCGCGCGGCACCGAATCCGCAACGCCGACTCCCTGAGGCTCGGCATGCGTGTGAGCTACGCCATCGTGTTCGTGAGAGACATGAAGCGCGCCGTCGCGTTCTATCGCGACGTGATCGGACTGCCGCTCAAATTCGAGTCGCCCGGGTGGACCGAATTCGCGACCGAGGGCGCGACGTTGGCCCTGCATGCGGGTGACGATGCCGGCCGGTGTCGCCCGGGGCTGAACGTGCCAAATCTCGATGACTTCCACAGGAAGATGATCGAGAACCACGTGACGTGCGTTCAACCGCCGAAGGAGACATTTGGCGCGCGCATCGCCCAATACGTCGATCCCGACGGCCTCGAGTTCTCCGTCGCCGAGGAGGGGCGCCGCGGCTGATCACTCGGTGCGGAAACGCGCCTGAACAACGAGGACGCCATGACGATGATCACCGCTCCCGATCGTACCGAGGCCGCGGAGTACTACTTCACCTACATCGACCAGGTTGGTGGTGGCGACATCTGCGCCATTCTTGAAAACCAGCTGGCCGAGACGCTCGCCCTTCTGAACGGCATATCCGAGGCACGGTCGCTCCACCGCTACGCGCCAGACAAGTGGAGCATCCGGCAGGTGCTGAGCCATCTCAACGACACCGAACGTCTTTTCATCTTTCGCGCGTTCTGGTTCGCGCGTGGATTCGACAGCCCGCTGCCCAGCTTCGATCAGAACATTGCGGCAGCCGCCGCAGCGGCGGATGAACGCTCGTGGAAGAGTCACCTGGACGAGTTCCGCAGCGTCCGAGGTGCGACCCTCGCCTTCTTCCGGAACCTTCCGGCAGACGCCTGGGCGCGGAGCGGCATCGCGAGCGGGAACCCGTTCACGGTGCGCGCGCTCGCCTATATTGCGGCCGGGCACAACACGCATCACGTCAGCATTCTGAGAAGCCGATATCTCTGACCAGAGGCGCGCGATGTGCGATGCGCGATGTGCGGCGCCGGCCGCGGCGATGGGATTACGGACTCCGAAGACCGGACGCGCTGAAGAGCGCGGCGACCAGCACCTCCGCGACGGCAGCCAGCGTCGCGACCGACGCGCAGAAGACGACGAGGCGGACGAGGGCGGTCCACGGCGCGTCGAGCACGCTGCGCCACGCGTGCGTGCCGTCGAGCGCGAGGCCCGCGGCCATCTCGCGGATCAGCGGCACCGTGAACCCACCCCGCATGCGATCGATGGTCAGCCCCGCCGCAATCGTGCCGCACTGCGCGCAGAGCCACAGCACCCGTCGGGTGCCGGACAGATCGCGGTATGCCGCATCCTCGAGCAGGTCCCCGAATATCGCCTCGCGGTCCGCTGCCGGGATGAGGCGCGACAGCGTCAGCGCGAGGCGGGACAGGTCCTGCATGATATTCACGCGCGGTCGAGAATCGATTCGTAGTCGCGCCACAAGTTCAGGAACATCGCGCGCGAGTCCCGCAGCGCCTTCAGACCCGCGGGGCGCAGCTTGAAAAAGCGCTTTGCGCGCCCGCCGCGCTCGGGCGTGCTGTCGCCGAGACGCGACGTCACCAATCCCTTCTGCTCCAGACGCTTCAGCGCAACATACACGGTAGCGCGCGAGACCTCGCGTCCGCTGCGCGCCGACACCTCGTCGAGAATCGGGATCCCGTAAGCCTCTCGGCCAAGGCGCAGAATCGCGAGCAACACGAGATGCTCCATATCACCCAGGTCGAATCGGGCCATTGCCGGTGGCAGTTGTAGCAACCATTCGACCGTGCGTCAACGTCTAATGGTTGCTTAACAAAACTATTACGTGGTATCTACCGGCCATGCAGACGCTGCAGCAGGACCTCGTCTACGCGCTTCGAACGCTGGGCAGGAGCCCGGGCTATGCGCTCGTCACGGTGCTCACGCTGGCGCTCGGGATCGGCGCCAATAGCGCAATCTTCAGCGTCGTCAACGGCGTCATGCTGAAGCCGCTTCCATATCCGGCGCCGGAGCGGCTGATGCTCATCACGAGTCAGTTCCCGACGCTCGGGTTCGATAAGTTCTGGATCTCGGTCCCCGAATACCTGGAGTTCGTGGAACGGAATCAGTCGTTCGATGGAGTTGGAGGCTACCGCGAGGGCTCGGTGAACCTTGGCACCGAGGAGCGGCCGCGCCGGGTGAACTCCGCCATCGTGACGCCCCGTCTCATGGACGTGTTGGGCGTGCAGCCGATACGCGGCCGCCTGTTCACGACCGGAGACAGCGCACCGGGCGCCGAGGACGTCGGGATCATCTCGTACGAGACCTGGAGGGGAGATTTCGGCGGCGACGAATCGGCGCTCGGCCGCGTCATCAAGATGGATGGTGTGCCGACACGGATTGTCGGCATCATGCCCCGGGGCTACGACCTCCACGACGCGCGCGTCGAGGCGTGGCTGCCGCTCACAATCGACCCGAAGCAACTGCCGAACCAGCGCAGTTCGCATTTCTTGTACCTGGTCGGCCGGCTGAAAGCGGGTGTGCCGGTCGAGCGCGCGACGACCGACCTGGAGGCGATGCTTGCCCAGTGGCGCACATTGAGCGGCGGCAAGCATGCTCCGGACCAGAAGAACCATCGGCTGCAGATCCATCCGCTGAAGGACGACGTTGTCGGCGGCATCGGCACGGCGCTGTGGGTGCTCCAGGGCGCTGTCGGATTCGTGCTGCTGATCGCCTGCGCGAACCTCGCGAACCTGCTGCTCGCGCGGGCGGAATCGCGGCAGCGGGAGTTCGCGATCCGCTCGGCGCTCGGCGCCGGACAGTGGCGGCTGCTGCGGCAATTCCTGACTGAAGGGGTTCTTCTCGCGCTCATCGGCGGCGCCGCTGGCGCTGCGCTTGGTTTCGCCGGACTGCGTGCGATGCTGGCCGCTAATCCGGAAAGCATTCCGCGCGCCGCCGAGATTGCGCTCGATCCCAAAGTGCTGCTCTTCACGCTGGTGATCTCGATCTTCACCGGCGTCGTATTCGCGATGGCGCCGCTCCTCCACCTGCGCGAGCAGGTCGTCACGATCGCGCTGAAAGAAGGAGGGCAGCGCGCCACCGGCGGCTCCACGCGCACGCGCGTGCGCAGCGGTCTCGTCATGGCGGAGGTCGCACTGGCGGTGGTGCTCGTGATCGGCGCCGGTCTGCTGCTCCGCAGCCTCCAGAAGCTGATGCAGGTCGATGCCGGCTTCAACCGCACACAGATGACGACGTTCGGGATCGTGCTGCCTCCGGCGCAATACCAACCGCAGGCCCGCGTAGACTTTTTCGATCGACTCCTCAAGCAGCTGGCCGGTGTGCCTGGCGTCGCCGGTGGTGCCGCGATGTCAGGTCTTCCCCCGCAGCGCGAGGTCAACGCGAACGACGTCGATTTCGAGAGCTATACCGCGCCGAAGGAAGGTCCATTCGAGAACGTCGACTATTACCAGACCGTCACGCTCGACTATCTGCAGACGATGGGCATTCCGGTGGTGGAGGGACGCGGCTTCGAACGTCCCGATGTGACCGGCGGGCCGGTGCTGCTCGTCAACGAGACGCTCGCGCGTACCTTTTTCAAAGGACGCAGCGCCGTGGGTCAGCGTGTCAACACGTTCGTCTCCCGAGGTCCCGCGCCGCTGTGGTTCACGATTGTCGGGGTGGTACGCGACGTGAAACAGGGAGGGATGGCGGCGAAAACGGGCACGGAGCTGTACTCTCTGGCGGAACAGCGTCCGAGGCTGACCGCGTCCGCACCGGCGAGCATGAACATCGTGATCCGATCGTCACTCCCGTCAACCGCGATCGCGCCGGATATCCGCCGCATCGTGCAATCGATGGATCCGACGCTGCCGATCGTGAAGCTGCGATCGATGGAGCAGGTGTTCTCGGAGTCCGCAGCGCGTCCGCGGTTCCTCGCCGAGCTGCTCGCGATCTTCGCCTGTCTCGCGCTCGCGCTCGCCGCAATCGGCACCTATGGGATCCTGTCGTACTCCGTCAGTGAGCGCATGAAGGAGATCGGCATCCATATGGCGCTCGGCGCGACCCGTGGAAGCGTGCTCGGCATGATTCTCGGTCAGGGGATGCGCCTCACGATCGTCGGTATCGTGACTGGACTCGTCGCCTCCGTCGGACTCACTCGGCTGCTGCAAGCGCAGCTCTTCAACGTCAAGCCCACGGATCCGCTCACGCTCTCCGCGGTGACGCTGTTCATCGGGTTCGTCGCGCTGGTCGCCTGCTACGTTCCTGCCCGCCGCGCGATGCGTGTGGATCCGATGGTGATGCTCAGACAGCAATAGCCGAGGTCCGAGGTCCGAGGTCCGAGGTCCTAGTCGGAGGTGCGATGCAATGTGCGAACGACAACTGAACGCGATCCTCAAGGCTGAAGCCGTCCATCCTCGGGTATGACTTCCGCAAGCAGAGCCGGCGACGAAGATTGCAACCGGGAGCGATTCGCCATTGCTTCGGTAACCCTTCATCCGCCTGACGTATGATCAAGCGTCGGCGTAAGCCGGCCCTTCGTGCGTCGAGAGGATTTCGTGCCGTTCACCAGCCTCAAGCTCCACCCAAGCCTTCAGAGAAGCATCAAAGAGCTCGGTTTCCCGCGACCCACCCCGGTGCAGGCCGAAGCAATCCCGCCCGCGATGGCGGGGCGCGACGTGCTCGCGTGCGCGCAGACCGGCAGTGGTAAGACCGCCGCGTTCCTGCTGCCGATTCTGCAGCGGCTGCTCGACAAGCCGCGGGGCCGGACACGCGCGCTCGTGCTCGCGCCGACGCGGGAGCTCGCCGCACAGATCCTGGAGGAGTTCAACGCGTTTGCGACGCACACTCCGATCACGGGCGCCGCGATCTACGGCGGCGTTGGCATGGGGCCTCAGGAGCATGCCCTCCGCACAGGCGTCGACGTGCTCATTGCGACGCCGGGGCGGTTGATGGATCACATGCGGGCGCCCTACGGCAAGCTCGCGCATCTCGAATATCTCGTGCTCGACGAGGCGGACCGCATGCTCGACATGGGATTCCTGCCGGAAATCCGCCGCATCCTGCGTCAGCTCCCGCCGCGACGTCAGACACTGTTTTTCAGCGCGACGATGCCATCCGAGATCGCGAACCTGGCGAAGGAGATGCTGCGCGAGCCGGTGACGATCCAGAAGCAGCGGCAGGCGACGCCTGCCGCGGGGATTACGCAGGCAATCTACCCAGTTGCGCAGGACCTCAAGTCGTCGCTCCTGGTGCACCTGCTCAGCCGCGGCGACATCCAGCAGGCGCTGGTGTTCACGCGTACGAAGCATCGCGCGGATCGTCTTACGCGTTTCCTGGATCGCGCAGGCGTCAAGG